>ERZ1066119.66-NODE-66-length-81581-cov-20.793195_pt1 | contig 81581 bp, 83 predicted proteins | sample MGYA00382766_ERZ1066119 | MGnify/ENA primary metagenome ERZ1066119 (study PRJEB33369, sample SAMEA5778349) | biofilm metagenome | biome: Industrial cooling water; feature: Water cooling tower basin; material: Biofilm | place: United Arab Emirates | collected...
AATCGTCCCAATGTTGACGTGCGGCTTGGTGCGTTCGAACTTGGCCTTGGCCATGGGTGGAGCCCTGCGTTGATGGGGCCGCGCCAGGGGCCCTGGCGAGTGCGACCGGTTTCGTGACGGGCGCCGTCTAGGGGGGGGCGAAAGGAAAATCAAGCCGCCGCGCCCCGGCGGTTCAGCGCTTCGACCCGGAGCCGGGGATCGAGCCCCGACGGCTAACATGATCGTTTCTGTCGGAATATGTTGACGAGCAACCGATCCTGACATAAACGCTCGGGAAACAGCCGGAGATGCATCTCATGACAGACACCGTTCCCGTCGCGCCTCGCCTGTGGCGCGGGCTTGGCCTGACCGCCGCCCTGGGCGTGGCTTCCGCCCCCACGCTGGCCCTGCCGCTCCAGGGGTTGGAGGCTGCGCCCGCGCTCGGCCGCCCGATCCTCGCCCAGGCCGAGGCCGGCGAGGGCGGCGAGGCCGCGACGGCGGGCGACGTGACCGCTGGGGGCGAGGGCGGCGAAGGGGGCGAAGGAGGGGAGGGCGGCGAAGGGGGCGCAAGCGCCGCGGGCGGGGGGCCGGTCGCTCTGCTGACCGGGCTCGGCCTCGTGGAGGGGCACCTGCGCTCGGGGCTCGCGCTTTCGGGCGGGGGGGACATGGCCGGGGCCATGGTCCATGCCGGGCACCCCGGCGCCGAGATCTATCCGGGGCTCGAGCCTCAGCTCGCCCAGGCGGGCGTCGCCGGCTTCGCGGCCGAGCTCGAAGCCTTCAACGCGGCGGCGATGGGCGGGGGGGACGCGCAGGCGGCCTTCGACGCGGCGCTTGCGCGGATCGAGGCGGCGCGCGCGGGCTCGGCGCCGGCCGACCGGCTCGCCGCCGTCGCGGCGATGCTGCGCACGGCCGCCGACGAGTACGGCGTGGGCGTGGCCGACGGCTCCGTGGCCCAGCTGGCGGAGTACCAGGACGCGTTCGGCTTCGTCCAGGCCGCCCGCGCCGAGGCCGAGCGCCTGGCCGCCTCACCCGATGAGCCCGTCGCGGCGGCGGCGCGGGAGGCGCTCGCCGCCCTGGCCGACACCGACGCGGCCTTCGCGCCGGGGATCGGGGGCGACGGCGCCCTCCCGGCCGACGGCGTGCAGCGCCTCGCCGGGGCCGCCGCGCGGGTCGAGCTCGCCGGGCTCGCCCTGGGGCGCCGGTGACGCGGCTCGTGACGGCGCGCCGATGATCGCGGTCCAGGCGGTCCTCAGCACGGCCGAGGCGGGGGCCATCCGCGACGCCGCCGCCCGGCTCGACTGGGCGGACGGCCGCGCCACCGCCGGGCGCGTCGCGCGCGAGGTCAAGGCCAACGCCCAGGCCGCGCCGTCGCCCGCGCGCGACGCGATCCTCGACAAGGTGCGCGGGGCGGTCCTGGGGCATCCCGTGCTGCGCGCGGCGGCGCGGCCGCGGCACCTGACGCCCCTCATCCTGTCGCGCTACCGGGTCGGCCAGACCTACGGCCTGCACGTGGACGACGCGATCATGGGCGGGATCAGGACCGACCTCAGCTTCACGCTGTTCCTGTCGGAGCCGGAGGCCTACGAGGGCGGCGCCCTGGTCATCGAGGACGACTACGCCCCGCGCGAGGTCAGGCTGGCGGCCGGCGACCTGGTCCTCTACCCCTCCACGACGCTGCACCGCGTGGCCCCCGTGACCCGGGGCGAGAGGCTCGCGGCGGTTGGCTGGATCGAGTCCTGGGTGCGCGAGGGCGACCGCCGCGAGGTGCTCTGGGACCTCGATCAGGCCATCGCCACGGTCGAGGGGGAGGCGGCGCTGCGGCCGGTCCGGGACCGGCTCCTCAAGGCGCGCAGCAACCTCCTGCGGCTCTGGGCCGGCGGCTGAGGCGCGGCCCTCAGCCAAAGCGGTTGTCCCGGGGGAAGCCGCGCGGGGCCATGCGGCCCGCCTGGCCGCGCCGGCCGAGCCAGTCCGCGAGGTCCGGCTCGCGCCGCGTGCGGCCGCCCGTCTCGGTCCAGGCGAGCCCGTCCGACAGGGTCAGCGTGACCGCGTCCGACAGGCCCCCATCCTTGAAGGCCTGGAGGCGCACGCCCTTGCCCCGGCCCATCTCGGGCAGCTCGGCGAGGGGGAAGACGAGCATCTTGCGGTTCTCGCCCACGCAGGCCACGTGGTCGCCCCCGACCGGGGCCAGGAGCAGCGCGCGGCCGCCTTCGGGGAGGTTGAGGACCTGGCGGCCGGCTCGGGTCTGGGCCAGCGCCTCGTCCTCGGGAAGAACGAAGCCCTCGCCGGCCTGGGAGGCGACGAGGAGCCTGCCGCCGGGGCGGTGGACGCGGAGCGCGGCCACGGGGCCGTCGAGGTCCACCATGAGGCGCAGGGGCTCGCCCATGCCGCGGCCGCCGGGGAGGTCGGCGGCCCTGAGCGTGAAGAGGCGGCCGTTCCGCGCCAGGACCAGGAGCCGGTCGGTGGACTCGGCGTGGAGCGCGAAGCGGCCCCTGTCGCCGTCCTTGTAGCGCAAGCTCGCGGGGTCCACGTGGCCCTTGAGGGCCCTGATCCAGCCCATCTCGCTGAGCACGACCGTGACGGGCTCGCGCTCGATCATGGCCTCCAGGGCGAGGGGGGGGGCGTCCACGGCCGTGGCGAGCGTCGTGCGGCGGGCGCCGCCGGGCGCCTTGGCGCCGAAGCGCCTGCGGGCCTCCCGGAGATCGGTGGCGACCTGCTTCCATTGCGCGTCGTCGGAGCCCAGGAGCAGGAGGAGGCCGTCGCGCTCGGAGGCCAGCGCGTCGCGCTCGGCGACCAGGGCGGCTTCCTCCAGGCGGCGCAAGCTGCGGAGCCTCATGTTGAGGATGGCCTCGGCTTGCGGCTCGGTCATGAGGCCGGGGCCGGGGCGCCTGGGCGAGACGTAGGCGGACTCGCTCGGGGCTTTCCTGCGGGGCCTCGCCCAGTCCTCGGCCACGAGCGACCCCTTGGGGTCGTCGTCGTAGCGGATGATGTCTATGACGCGGTCGAGGTTGAGGAAGGCCACGAGCAGGCCGCCCAGGACCTCGAGCCGGCGGTCGATGCGGCCCAGGCGGTGGCGGGCGCGGCGCAGCGTCACGTCGCGGCGGTGGTCGAGGAAGGCGCGCAGGACCTCCTTGAGCGAGCAGACCCTGGGCGTCAGCCCGTCCACGAGCACGTTCATGTTGAGCGGCACGCGGACCTCCAGGTCCGATTGGCGGAACAGCATCCCCATGAGCCCCTCGGGCTCCACGGTGCGGGCGCGGGGCTCCAGGACGATGCGGACGTCCTCCGCGCTCTCGTCGCGCACGTCGGCCAGCGCGGGGAGCTTCTTGCCCTCCACGATGGCGGCGAGGCTCTCGATCAGCTTGGACTTCTGGATGCCGTAGGGGATCTCGGTGACGACGATCTGGCGGTTGCCCCTCCCGAGGTCCTCCACGGCCCAGCGGGCGCGCAGGCGGAACGACCCGCGCCCCGTCCGGTAGGCCGCCGCCACGCTCTCGGGCGGCTCCACCAGGACGCCGCCGGTGGGGAAGTCGGGGCCGGGGACGTGCTGGAGCAGCGCGTCGTCGGGGGCGTCGGGCGACTTGAGGAGCAGGAGGCAGGCGCCCACGAGGTCGTCGAGGTTGTGGGGCGGGATGGAGGTCGCCATGCCCACGGCGATGCCCGACGCGCCGTTCATCAGGAGGTGCGGGAGGGCGGCGGGCATGACCACGGGCTCGCTCAGCGTGCCGTCGTAGTTGGGGCGGAACTCCACCGCGTCCTCGTCGAGCCCCTCCATGAGGGCCTCGGCCACCGCCGACAGGCGGGCCTCGGTGTAGCGGGCGGCGGCGGGGTTGTCGCCGTCTATGTTGCCGAAGTTGCCCTGGCCCTCCACCAGCGGGTAGCGCAGCGCGAAGGGCTGGGCGAGGCGCGCCATGGCGTCGTAGATGGCCGCGTCCCCGTGCGGGTGGTAGTTGCCCATCACGTCGCCGCTGATCTTGGCGGACTTCCGGAAGGCGCCGCCGGAGGCCAGCCCGAGGCCGCGCATGGCGTAGAGGATGCGCCGGTGCACGGGCTTGAGGCCGTCGCGCGCGTCGGGCAGCGCGCGGTTCATGATCGTGCTGAGCGCGTAGGTCAGGTAGCGCTCGCCGATGGCGCGGCGCAGCGGCTCCGTGACCTCGCCGGGGGCGGAGGCTTCGGGATTGTCGGGCATGGATCGGATGTAGTCCCCGCCAGGGGGCGCCGCAAGCGCGGGGTCGCGCACGGGGTCGCGCACGGGGGCGCGCACGGGGGCGCGCACGGGGGCCGCCCCGGCGAGGGGGTCACGGGTGGCGAGGAAGGGGCGAGTCGGGTCCATGCGAGGGAGGATCGCGCGAGACGGTTGACGACTCCTTGACGCACCGCGCGTTGCGGCAACGGGCCTCCGACCCCTCCGCGCGCCGGCGGCTGTGGACAGCCGTCGCGTCCCCCCTGGGAACCAGGAGGCGCCTCGCGGTATGGTGAGGCAGTAGAGAGGGACCGATGCGGCTCTTCATCCTCGCCAGCTTCGCGGTGCTGGGCCTTGCCTACTGGCAGATGTCGGGGGGCGCGGGCTTCGTGCCCGAGCCCTGGCCCACGGAGACGGCCGAGGCCGCCCCCGCCCGGGCGCGGGACGCGGTGGTGGCCACGCGGGCGGCCTCGGCCCCCGTCACGCTGGCGGCCGCCCCGCTCACGCTCGACCCCGAGGCGGTGGCGGCGACGGCCGTCGCGCAGGCACCGGCCGAGGAGGCGGCCGTGGTCCCGGCCCAGGCGCCCCCCCCCTCCGCCCCCACGGTGGCCGAGGCGCTGGCCGGCGCGTCCGCCGCCGTGGCCCCCACGGCCCCTACGGCCCCCACGGCCGAGGCCGCGCTGCTGCGCGTCACGGGCGAGAGGGTCAACGTGCGCGGGGGGCCTGGCACGGGGTTCGGGGTCGTGGGGCAGGTCGCGGCCGGCGAGCTCGTGGAGGCGGTCGAGGAGGCCGGCGGCTGGACGCGCATCCGGGCGGCGGGCGCGCAGGGCTGGATGGCCTCGCGCTTCCTCGCCCCCGCCGGCTGAGCCCTGCGCAGCGTCCTCATCACCGGCTGCTCCTCGGGCATCGGGGCGCACGCCGCGCGCGCCCTGCGGGAGAGGGGCTGGCGCGTGCTGGCGTCCTGCCGGCAGGAGAGGGACTGCGAGAGGCTGCGGGCCGAGGGCTTCGAGAGCCCCCGCCTCGACTACGCGGACCCCCGCAGCGTGGCGGCGGGCGCCGCGGAGGCGCTGCGGCTGACGGGGGGGCGGCTCGACGCGCTGTTCAACAACGGGGCCTTCGCCTGCCCCGGCGCCCTGGAGGACCTGCCGAGGGAGGCGCTGGAGGCGATCTTCCAGGCCAACCTCTTCGGCTGGCACGACCTGGCGGCCCGCGTCATCCCGGCCATGCGGGCGCAGGGGGGCGGGCGGATCGTGCAGTGCTCCTCGGTCCTGGGCCTTGTCGGCCTGCGCTGGCGCGGGGCCTACGTGGCCACCAAGTTCGCGCTGGAGGGGCTCACGGACGTGCTGCGGCTGGAGATGGCGGGGACTGGCATCCACGTTGTGCTCATCGAGCCGGGCCCCATCCGCACGCGCATCCGCGAGAACGCCGTGACGCACTTCGAGCGGTGGATAGACTGGCAGGGCAGCGCGCGGCGGGCGGAGTACGAGGGGCTGCTCGACCGCCTCTACGGGCCGCCCAGGGCCGATGCCTGGGAGCTGGGGCCGGAGGCGGTCACGCGGGCGCTCCTCCGCGCCCTGGAGGCGGCGCGCCCCCGGGCGCGCTACCGCGTGACCGCCCCCACGCACCTGATGGCCGCCGCCCGACGGCTGCTGCCCACGCCCGCTCTCGACTGGCTGGCGCGGCGCGCGTGACGGGGGCGCCTTTCCTTCGCCCCTCCGCCTGCTAGGCTCCGGGCCGACAACGGAGAGCCCATGGACTTCCGCGACCCCCTCTTCCTGCTCGTCGTCTTCGCCGTGCTCCTGGTGGCGGGCGTGCTGCTGTTCGGCATCGGCACCTTCGGCAAGGGCGGCGAGTTCAACCGCCGCCACGCCAACCGCATCATGCGCTGGCGCATCGGGCTCCAGGGCGTCGCGGTGGCGATGATCCTGCTCTACGTGTGGCTCAAGTCGAGGGGCGCCTGATGGTCGTGCTGAGCCGCATCTACACGCGCACGGGCGACGACGGGACCACCGCGCTGGGCGACGGCACGCGCGTCGCCAAGGACGCCCTGCGCGTCGAGGCCTACGGGACCGTGGACGAGCTCAACGCCACGCTGGGCGTGGCGCGCGCCCTGGCCTCGGGCGACCTCGCCGGGGAGCTGGGGCGGGTGATGAACGACCTCTTCGACCTCGGCGCCGACCTGTGCCGGCCCGGGGGGGCCGGCCTGCGGGTGTCGGAGGCCCAGGTGGAGCGGCTGGAGGCGGCCATCGACGCGCTGACGGCGGTCCTCGAGCCGCTGCGGTCGTTCGTGCTGCCGGGCGGGAGCGCTCTTGCCGCCCAGCTCCACGTCGCCCGCACCGTCGCGCGGCGGGCCGAGCGGATCGCCGTGGCGCTGGCGCGCGAGGAGGACGTGGGCGGGCCGGCGCTGCGCTACCTCAACCGGCTGTCGGACTGGCTCTTCGTGGCCGCGCGCATGGCCAACGAGGGGGGCCGGGCGGACGTGCTGTGGGTGCCCGGCGCCAACCGCTGACCCTGCGGCAGAGCGTCGCATGAGAATGAACGTTCATTCACTCTCCTGCGCCTGACCTTTAGGTCAGGGTCGCGCCGGCCCGGCGCCGGAGAGAGGCCCATGCCCAGTCCCATCGTCGTCACCGGAGCCTCGGGCTTCCTCGCCAAGCACGTCGTGCGCCGGCTCCTGGAGGACGGGCAGGCCGTGCGCGCCACGCTGCGCACCCCCTCGCGCGAGGCGGAGGTGCGGGCGGCCGTGCTGCCCGGGCTCGACCCCGACGCCGGCGACCGCCTGAGCTTCGCGCGCGCCGACCTCACGGCGGACGCGGGCTGGACGGAGGCGCTGGCGGGCGCCTCGGCCCTGATCCACACGGCCTCGCCCTTCCCCCTGGAGCAGCCGAGGGACGCCGCGGCGCTGATCCGCCCGGCCGTGGACGGCACGCGCCGCGCGCTGGGGGCGGCGGCGGACGCGGGGGTCGCGCGCGTGGTGCTCACGTCCTCCACGGTGGCCGTCATGCGCCACGACGGGAGCGGCGAGCAGGACGAGACCTCGTGGGCCCAGACCGAGGGGCCCGCGGCCACGCCCTACCTCCAGAGCAAGGTCCTGGCCGAGCGCGCCGCCTGGGACCTCGCGCGCGAGCGGGGTCTCGGGCTCACGGTCATCAACCCCGGCATGATCCTGGGGCCTCTGCTGGACGGGGAGTCGGGGACCTCCGTGGGGCTGGTGGCGCGACTGCTGAGGGGGCGCGACCCCATGGTGCCCGACCTGCGCTTCGAGGCCGTGGACGTGCGCGACGTGGCGGCGGCGCACGCGCTGGCGCTGTCGCGCCCCGCGTCCGAGGGCGAGCGCATCCTGGCCGTGGCGGGCTCCACGTCCATGCCGGACATGGCGCGGGCGCTCAAGGCCGCGTTCCCGGACCGGCGCATCCCGACGCGACGGGCGCCGGACTGGCTGATCCGCCTGGCCGCGCTCGTGCGGCGCGACCTGGCGCCGGCGGTGCCGTTCCTGGGGCGCACGTCCGCCGTCACCAACGCCAAGGCGCGCAGGCTCCTGGGGATGACGTTCATCCCCGTCGAGGAGGCCCTGCTGGCGTCGGCGCGGAGCCTGGTGGAGCGAGGGCTGGCCTAGGCTCGCCCAGGCGCGGGTGCAGGCGGGCCGCGACCGCCCAGGCCACCCCCATGCCGAGCCCCATGGCCCCGAACACGGCCGCCGCCGGGGCCACCAGGAGGATGAGGCCCGCCCCCAGGGGCGACAGGATGCCGGAGACGTCGCGGAAGCTCGTGTAGACGGCGGCCATCTCGGTGCGCTCGGAGGGCTTGACGGCGAGCAGGAACGGCAGGGAGCCGCAGACGTCGAGCATGACCAGGGTGGCGGAGGCCAGGAGCAGGAGCGCCACGGTGGCCCAGGGGACCGGCGAGGCCAGCGCCGAGAGCACGAACAGCGCGGCGCCCGCCCCGAAGCTCAGGCGCACGGCCCCCCGCACGGTCAGGCGCCCCACCAGGCGCAGCATGAGCGGCGTGAGCAGCAGCAGCACGTTGGTGAGCGACACGGCGGCGCCCGCGACGCGCTCGTCGAGCCCGGTCTCGCGGCAGAAGAGCGGCAGGTAGACGATGTAGACCCACCAGCCGCAGGAGCGGATGGTGGCGAAGCTCCAGCCGGCCACCAGGCGGGGGCGCGACGCGAAGCGGCGCAGGAAGGCGAGCGGGCGGCCGCGCGCGGCCCCCACCGCCTTGCCGGCCCCGAGCCCGAGCCGCAGGAAGGCCAGCACGAAGAGGAGCGCGAAGAGCCCGGCGAGCAGGAACGGCGCCGGGTGCCACCAGTCGAGGAGGAGCACCCCGGTGATGGGCCCGAGCGTCCAGGGCGCGGCCGACCATTGCAGGCGGCGCGTCTCCATGCGCCCGAAGTCCTCGCGCGCCACCCAGTCGAGCACGTAGGCCGACAGGCAGTTCCAGATCGTCACCGTGCCCACCGCCATGACCAGGATGGCGAGCGGCAGGAGCCAGGGATCGTCGGCGATCAGGAGCGCCTGGGCCAAGAGGAAGAGCCCTCCCGCCGCCACCGTGAGCCTCCCGCGCGGCACCCGGCGGGAGGCCCATGGCACCAGGAGCCCGGCCAGCAGCGAGAGCGTGCCGGCGGCGAGGTAGAAGGCGGAGACGACCGTCCCCTCGCCCCAGGCCCGGTACATGGCGAGGGGGATGGCCGAGAGCAGCAGCCCCCGCACGGAGGCCTCGAGCGCGTAGAGCAGCGCGAAGTCGCTCAGGCGGGGCTGCGGCATGACGCCAGAGGGCGCCGGGGCGCGCCCCGGGTCGCCCCCGCCCGCGACACGGGGGAGTCCGCGCGCGACGAAGCCTCAGCCGCGCGCCAGCGCGTCGGCGAGCCGCCCCCGCGCCGCCGGCAGGGGCCGCCCCTCCAGGAGCCGCGCCTCCAGGAAGTGCCCCGTCAGGTCGAGGGCCGCCCGCAGGCTCGGCCCGTCCGCCTCGCCCTCGCCGCGCAGGACGGGCGGGAGGGCGAGGAGGCGCGAGGCCCAGGCGCCGGCACCCGCCTCGCTCACCGCGCGGCCGGTGCGGGGGCTCACGTAGCGGAGCCCCTCGGTCGCCCCCGTGGCGGCGCAGGCCGAGAGGTCCAGGCCGAAGCCCATCTCCTCCAGGAGCGCCACCTCCCACCGCACGTAGGCCAGGCCCCAGAGGTCGCGCTCGGGCAGCAGGTCCAGGAGCGCGTTGGTGCGGTCGTAGAGGGAAGGGTGGGGGGCGCGCTCGGGGAGAGCGGCGAGCAGCATAGCGGCGACGGCGCCGAGGCCCAGGAGCGCGAGCCGGTCGCCGAGCGCGCCGGCCGCGCGGTTGCGGAGGGGCTCCACGTCGAGCCGTCCGAGCTGGTCGTCGAGGCGCGCGCGCCAGGACAGGGCGGCGAGCACGCCGGGCTGCAGGAAGGGGCGCTTGCGGCGCGAGGCGCCGCCATGGACGATGCCGGCGGCGCGGCCGTGGTCGCGCGTGAAGGCGTCCACGAGGGCGGCCGTCTCGCCGTGGGGGCGCACCGCGAGAAGGATGCCCTCGTCCTGCCATTCGATCATGGGATGGAGATTGGCACGAAAGGCGCCGCGAGGTAGGGCGGGGTTCATCCCGCCATGGCGTGGCGTGGCGGGGTGAACCCCGCCCTACATCTCGCCCAGGAGGTGGCGCCCCCTGGGGTCCTCCACCTCGACCACCCAGAGGTCGGGGTCGAAGCGGCGCTGGCGGGCCACCGCCTCGGCCACCTCCCCTTCCGTGCCCTCGCGCAGCAAGACCCAGGCGCGCTCGCCGGTCAGGAGGTCGAAGCCGCGCTGGAACGCGGAGGCCCGTCCGTCCAGGGTCGCCACCACCACCAGCACCGCCCCCGCCGTCGCGTCCCCCCGCGCCGCCACGAAGGCCGGGATGCCCTGCTGGCCCAGGCGCGCGAGATAGGCCGACACCCAGAGGTCGGCCCGGAGCCTAGGCTCCGTCACGGAAGTCGAGGCCCATCTCGCCGTAGCGCTCGGGGTCGTCCTGCCAGCCCTCGGCCACCTTGACGGTCAGGAAGAGGTGCACGCGGCGGCCCATGAACTCCTCCAGGTCCTTGCGCGCCGCCTGGCCCACGGCCTTGACCGTCTCGCCGCCCTTGCCCAGCACGATGCCCCGGTGCCCCTCGCGCATGACGTAGATGATCTGGTCGATGCGGGCGGAGCCGTCCGCGCGCTCCTCCCAGCCTTCGGTCTCCACGGTCAGCTCGTAGGGCAGCTCCTGGTGGAGCCTGAGCGTGAGCTTCTCGCGCGTGGTCTCGGCGGCGATCATGCGCAGCGGCAGGTCGGCGAGCTGGTCCTCGGGGTAGAGCCAGGGGCCCGGGGGCATCATCGCGGCGAGCCACCGCCTGAGGTCATCGGTCCCGTGGCCCCTCTCGGCGGAGATCAGGAAGGTGCGCTCGAAGGGGAAGGCGTCGTTGAGGGCCGCCGAGAGGGGCAGGAGCGCCTCGGCCTTGACCCGATCTATCTTGTTGACGGCCAGCGCCACGGGGCGGGCGCCCACGCGGTCCCGGAGGGCGTCGAGGATGGCGCGCACGCCGTCCGTGAGGCCCCGGTGCGCCTCCACGAGCAGCACCACCACGTCGGCGTCCGCCGCGCCCCCCCAGGCGGCCGCGACCATGGCGCGGTCGAGCCTGCGGCGCGGGCGGAAGAGGCCCGGCGTGTCCACGAAGACGATCTGCGCGTCCCCCTCCAGCGCCACGCCGCGGATGCGCGCGCGCGTGGTCTGGACCTTGTGGGTGACGATGGAGACCTTGGCCCCCACCATGCGGTTCAGGAGCGTGCTCTTGCCGGCGTTGGGCTCCCCGATGAGGGCCACGAAGCCCGCGCGCGTCCCGCTCATCCGACCCTCCCGAGCAGCGTCGCCGCCGCCTCCTGCTCGGCGGCCCGGCGGGACCGCCCCTCGGCCCGCGCCGTCTCGCCCGTGGCCAGCCGCGCCTCCACCGTGAAGCGGAGCGCGTGGTCGGGGCCGTCGCGGGCCACGATCTCGTAGAGGGGGGGCGGGAGCCCCCGGGCCTGCGCCCAGAACTGGAGCGCCGACTTGCTGTCGGTGGCGTCCTGGGGCGCCTCGGCGATGCGCGGCGCCCAGAGGCGGCGGACGAGGTCGCGCGCGGCCCCGTAGCCGCCGTCGAGGTGCGTGGCGCCGATCACCGCCTCGATGGCGTCGGCGAGCAGCGCGTCGCGCCGCCGCCCGCCCGCCAGCTTCTCGGAGCGGCCCAGGCGCATGGCGTCGCCGAGCGCCAGCTCGCGGCCGACGGCGGCGCAGGTCTCGCCCTTCACCAGAAGGTTCAGCCGGGGCGAGAGGCGCCCCTCCGGCGCGTCGGGGTCGGCCTCCAGGAGCGCCTCGGCGATGGCCAGGCCCAGGACGCGGTCGCCCAGGAACTCGAGCCGCTCGTTGCTGCCGGCCCCGTGCGAGCCGTGGGTGAGCGCGGCCAGCAGCAGCGCGGGGTCGCGGAAGCGGTAGCCGAGCCGGTCCTGGAGGGCCTTGAGCGAGGCCGAGGGGGTCATGGCACGCCCCCGAGCAGCCGGGAGGGCCGCCAGCCGCGCGGGTCCCAGGGCGAGGCGCCGGCGGCCGACCACAGGACCAGGAGCGCCCGGCCCTCCACGGCGTCGAGAGGGACGAGGCCCGCGCCGCCCACGTTGGGCGACAGGCGCGAGTCGCGCGCCCCGTCGCGGGCGTCGCCCAGGAGGAAGAGGTGGCCGGGGGGCACGGCGACCTCGGGGCGGTCGTCCAGGGGGCCGGGGCCCACGTCCAGGATGGTCTGGGCGGTGCCGTCGGGCAGGGTCTCGCGCAGGAGGCGCGTGGTGCAGCCCGCGCCGAGGCCCACGGCGCCGTTGCCGCAGAGCGGCATGGCGCGCGCGGCGCCCTCGGGGCGGAAGGGCTCGGTGAGGAAGCCCGCCCGCTCCTGCCGGGCGGGGACGCCGCCGATGACGGGCAGGCCCCCGGCCACGGCCACGCGCTCGCCCGGGAGGCCCACGACCCGCAGCGGGCGCGGCGCGGCCTCGCCGGGGAGGCGGACGAGGAGGACGTCGCCCCGGCGGGGGGTCAACGGGGCGCGCCACAGGAGCAGGAGGTCGCCCGCGCGCAGGGCCGGCGCCATGGCGCGGTCGCTCACCCAGGCCGTGGCGAAGACGAGGCTGAGCAGCACGCCCAGCGCCACGGCGATGCCCAGGCCGAGCCCCAGGAGCCGCCCGGGACCCTCCGTGATGCGGGGGCGCGCGCCCGAGGGCAGCAGGAGGAGCGCGAGGACCAGGGCCCAGCGCAGCCAGGGCAGCGCCAGGAGCCAGGCCCAGCCGCCGGCCCGCCCCGCGTCGTGCAGGCGCCGCACCGCCATCCCGAGCGCCGGCACGGTCAGGAGCGCCAGCGGCACCACGCCCGCCGCCTCGTGCCAGCGGCTCCAGCCCTCCACGCGGGCGGGGCCGAGCCAGAGCCACAGGAGGGGGATGGCCACGGCGGCGAGCGCGGCGGCGAAGGCGCCGCGGCCCGACGCACCGCCCCAGTCGAACCCGGACGCCAGCCCCCGCGCCATTCAGTCTATGGGGTAGAAGAAGCGGTCGGGCCGCCAGGTCCAGAAGAACAGCATGGAGGCGCCGGCCGAGGAGAAGATCACCCGGTCCGCGCGCCCGATGAGGTTCTCGGCGGGCACGAAGCCCACGCCGCCCGCGGACTGCGCGAATCGCGAGTCCATCGAGTTGTCGCGGTTGTCGCCCATCATGAAGTAGGAGCCGGCGGGCACGGTGAAGACGCCGGTGTTGTCCTGGGGCGTGGTCCCGAGATCCAGGATGTCGTGCGTGACGCCGCCCGGCAGCGTCTCGCGGAAGCGCGCGGCCTCGCGCGGGGCGCCGCCGGGGGCGTCCTCGTCCACGAAGGTGCCGGCGGGGACGACCTCCACGGGCTCGTCGTTGATGACGAGCCGCCCGTCGCGCATCTGGATGCGGTCGCCCGGCATCCCGATCAGGCGCTTGATGAAGTCCTGGCCCGTGACGGGGTGGCGGAAGACGACCACGTCGCCCCGCTGGGGCTCCCCGCCCCAGAGCCGGCCCCGGCCCTGGGCCCAGCCGCAGAAGTCGTCCGCGCCGATGTCGAGCCCGATGGCGCCCAAGGGGATCGAGGGGCAGGAGGCGTAGCTGTAGCCGTAGCTCATCTTGTTGACGAAGAGGAAGTCGCCGATGAGCAGGGTGTCCTTCATGGACCCGGAGGGGATGAAGAAGGGCTGGAAGAGCAGGGTGCGGAAGAGCCCGGCGATGAGCAGCGCCCAGAAGATCGTCTTGAGCGTCTCCCAGAGGCTGCGCCCCCAGCTCTTGTCCTCCTCGACCGCCGCGCGGCGGCTGCGTCCCCAGGCCATGGATGCCCCTCCGATGCCGCGCCCCCCTTGGGGCGCTGGCGTCCCCGAAGTCAACCCGGCAGGGGCCGCGCCTCGATCACGACGGAGGCGAGCGCCCAGGGGTGGTCGTCGGTCAGCGTGACGTGGATCAGCGCCTCGTGGCCCGGGGGCGTCATCTCGCGCAGGCGCCGCTCGGCCCAGCCGGTGACGGTCATGACGGGCTGGCCGGTCGGGAGGTTCAGCACCGCCATGTCGCGCCAGGCGATGCCCATGCGCAGGCCGGTGCCCAGCGCCTTGGAGCAGGCCTCCTTGGCGGCCCAGCGCTTGGCCAGCGTGGCGGCCTCCAGGCCCGCGCCCCTGCGGCGGGCGGCGGTGGCCAGCTCCCCGTCCGCGTAGACCCGGGCGCGGAAGCGGTCGCCGAAGCGGGCCAGCGTGGCCGCCACGCGGTCGATGTTGCACAGGTCCGTGCCGGTGCCGAGGATCATGGCCCCCCGTCCGTCTCGCCGCCCGTGTCGAGCAGGGCCGCGAGCGAGTCGTCGGCCACCCCGAAGGTGAGGCGGAGCATGGCCTCCTGAAGCTCGGAGGATTCGGGGATGAAGAGGAGGGCGGGGACGGACAGCGCGAACGTCCCCGCCTCCGCGTCCTCCTGCGCGGCGAGGCCCGCGAGGTCGAGGGAGGCGAAGCCCATGCCCCCCTCGGCCACGAGCCGGCAACGACGCGGGGGCGTCTCTGCGGGCGGCTCGGCGGGCGTCTCGGGGAGCGCCTCCTGCGCGCCCTCGGCCGGCGCCGGCACGGGGGGCAGCGTCAGGACCATCAGCTGGACCACGCCGCGCCCCGCCTCGATGACCGCCACCCGCACCGCGCCCTCGGCGAGCACGGCCGCCGTCTCCTCCCAGGGCTCCACGAGGTCGAGCACGGAGGGCGGGGGGTCGCAGTCCGTCACGTCCTGGGCGGCGAGGGGCGCGGCGAGCAGCAGGAGGGCCGGGAGGAGTCGCATGGGGGCCTCGGGCGTTGCGGGGGCAGGTTGCACGGCCCGGAGCGGCCCGTCACGTCCCCCCGCCGCGTCATCCGATAGCGCGCGCCTCGTCCATGCGCCGGCGCATCTCGGCGATGGCGGGCGCGAGGCCCTGCATGATGGCCTCGCCCACCAGGAAGTGGCCGATGTTGAGCTCGCGCGGCTCCGGCATCGCGGCGATGGGCGCCACCGTCTCGTAGGTGAGGCCGTGGCCCGCGTGGACCTCGAGCCCGAGGTCGTGGGCGAGGGCGGCCATGTCCTGGAGGCGGCGGAGCTCCGCGTCGCGCTCGGCGAGGCGGCCTTCGTGGTGGGCGTCGCAGTAGGCGCCGGTGTGCAGCTCCACGACCGCCGCGCCGATGCGGCGCGCGGCCTCGACCTGGGGGCGGTCGGCGGCGATGAAGATGCTGACGCGGCAGCCCGCGTCGCGCAGGGGCGCGATGAAGTGGGCCAGGTGGTTCTCCTGGCGCGCCACCTCCAGGCCGCCTTCGGTGGTGCGCTCCTCGCGCCGCTCGGGGACCACGCAGACGGCGTGGGGGCGGTGGCGCAAGGCGATGGCCTGCATCTCGGCCGTGGCGGCCATCTCGAGGTTGAGGGGCGCGGTCAGGGCCTCCATGAGCCTCTCGATGTCGCGGTCGCCGATGTGGCGGCGGTCCTCGCGCAAATGCGCGGTGATGCCGTCGGCGCCGGCGGCCTCGGCGATCAGCGCGGCGCGCACGGGGTCGGGGAAGGCGGTGCCGCGCGCGTTCCTGACGGTCGCCACGTGGTCTATGTTGACGCCGAGCCTGAGCCGTTCCGCCATGATGCGCTCCCCGCCCCCTCCTAGACCGGCGGGGGCGTCCCGTCACGCGCGTCATGGCGCGCGCGCAGGGCCGCCTGCCGCTCCTCCAGCCGGCGCCGCCGCGCCGCCTGGTAGGCGCGCACGAGCGGCACCGTGAGCCAGTAGGAGGCGGCCGCCGCCAAGGCCCCCGGCACGAGGCCCCCCACGAGGTAGGGCAGGAAGGCGTCGTGGTAGAAGAGGTCGAGCTTGGACCAGTCGGCGCGGGCGGGGGTGAAGATCGCCACGACGTTGTGCCATAGGTCCCAGGCGGCCGAGGCGAAGAGCTGGCCGACCTCGCGCACCAGGCCCTGGTCGGGGTTCACGCCGAGGAGGAACGAGCCGATGGCGATGGAGAGCGCGGCGATGGGGACGGCCGTCAGGACGTTGTTGACGAAGGTGCCGATGATGGCGGCCAGGACGTTGCCGCGCACCGCCAGGGCCAGGAGGGCGGCGATGAGGAAGTGAAGCCCGTAGAAGGGCGTGAAGGCCACGAAGACGCCGGCGGCGACGCCGCGGGCGACCTTCTCGGGGGTGTCGGGCAGGCGCTTGAGGCGCAGCCCCACGTAGGAGGCGGCGCGCGCCCAGCCGCCGCGCGGCCAGGCGGCCTCGCGGATCGTCACCCACAGCGGGCGCGGGTCGCGGCGGCGAAACACCATCAGCGCGTCGGCGCGGCGCGGCGCGGGTCGCGGTGGCGCGACACGGCCGACACGTTGGTCTCGGCCTCGAGCGCGGTCATGACGCGGTGCAGGTGCTCCACGTTGCGCAGGTCCACGTCCACGAGAAGGCGGTAGTAGTCGGGCTTCTTGTCGGTGAAGGAGAGGTCCGAGATGTTGGCCGACTGCTCGCCGATCAGGGTGCAGATGCGGCCCAGCACGCCCGCGTCGTTCATGATCGTCAGGTCCAGCGTGACCGTGTTGACGGGCCTGTGGTTGCCCTCCTGCCAGTGCAGGTCCACCCAGCGGTCGTCCTCGCCCTCGAAGGCGGCGAGCGCCGGGCAGTCTATGGCGTGGACCACGACCCCCTGCCCGCGCGTGGTGATGCCCACGATGCGCTCGCCCGGCAGGGGCTGGCAGCAGGGCGCGCGGCGGTAGGCGGCGCCCTCGCGCAGGCCCACGACGGCGCGCCTTTCGTCCACCTCCTCGCCGGGGCGCCGCGCGAGGTCGGGGTAGAGCGCGGCCACGACCGCCCGCGCGGTCAGCTCGGCGGAGCCGAGGCGCGCGAGCAGCTCGTCGGCGTCGTCGAGGCCCAGCGCCTTGGCGGCGGTGCGCAGGGCCTTGTCGGTGGCCTTCTTGCCCAGGTTCTCGAAGGCCACGCGCGCCAGCTCCTGGCCGAGCCTGATGAAGCGCTCGCGGTCCTCCTCGCGCAGGGCGCGGCGGATGGCCGACTTGGCGCGGCCCGTGACGGCGATGCCGATCCAGGTGGCCTGCGGCGTCTGGCCCTCGGCCGTGATGACCTCGACCATCTGGCCGTTGCGGAGCCGGGAGTAGAGCGGCACGCGCACGCCGTCCACCTTGGCGCCGACCGTGGCGTGGCCGATGCGGGTGTGGATGGCATAGGCGAAGTCGATGGGGGTCGCGCCCTTGGGCAAGGGGATCACGTGCCCCTTGGGCGTGAAGCAGAAGACCTGGTCCTGGTACATCTCGAGCTTCACGGCCTCGAGGAACTCGGCGTTGTCGCCGTCGTCCAGGCGCTCGGTCATCTGGGCGATCCAGCGCGCGGGGTCCACCGCGAAGCGGTTCTCCGAGCGCTGCCCGTCGCGGTAGCTCCAGTGGGCGGCCACGCCCGACTCGGCCACCTCGTGCATCTCCGCCGTGCGGATCTGGACCTCCACGAGCTTGCCGTCGCGGCCCGAGACGGTGGTGTGGATCGAGCGGTAGCCGTTGCTCTTGGGCTGGCTGATGTAGTCCTTGAACCGCCCGGGGACCGCGTGCCAGCGCTGGTGCACGGCGCCGAGCGCCCGGTAGCAGTCCGAGGCCGTGGGCACGATGACGCGGAAGCCGTAGATGTCGGAGAGGCGCGAGAAGGCCTCCTCCTTGGTCTGGAGCTTGCGCCAGATCGAGTAGGGCTTCTTGGCGCGGCCGGTGACCTCGGCCGGGATGCCGGCGCGCGTGAGCACCTCGCGGATGTCGTCGGCGATGCGGCGGATGACGGTGTCGGTCTCGTCCGAGAGCGTCACGAAGCGGCGCATGACGGAGGCGCGCGCCTCCGGCATGAGGACCTTGAAGGCCAGGTCCTCCAGCTCCTCGCGCATCCACTGCATGCCCATGCGGCCGGCCAGGGGCGCGAAGATGTCCATGGTCTCGCGGGCCTTCTGGGCCTGCTTGTCGGACGCCATGGAGCGGATGGTGCGCATGTTGTGCAGCCGGTCGGCGAGCTTCACGAGCGTCACGCGCAGGTCGCGCGAGGTCGCCATGAAGAGCTTGCGGAAGTTCTCGGCCTGCTCGGTCTTGTCGGACCGGATCTGCATCTTGGTGAGCTTGGTGACGCCGTCCACCAGCTCGGCGATCTCGGGGCCGAACTCGGCCTCGATCCCGGCCTGGCTGGCCTTGGTGTCCTCCACGGTGTCGTGGAGCAGCGCCGTGGCGAGCGTCGCGTCGTCCATGCGCTGCTCGGCCAGGATGCGGGCGACGGCGACGGGGTGGGTGAAGTAGGCCTCGCCCGACTTGCGGCGCTGGCCCTCGTGCATCCGCTCCGCGAAGGCCCAGGCGCGGCGCAGGAGGGGCTCGTTGCTGCGCGGGTTGTAGGTCCGCACCAGCGCGATGAGGTCGTCGAGCGTGGTGGCGGGTCCGGCCGGCGCGGGCATCGCCGGCAAGGTGGCGGGCGCGGCCGGCCCGCCCGGGGCGGGGCCGAGCGGCGCCGGGGGGGCCTCCCCCGCGACGCCCGCGCGCTGTGCCGCCCCGTCCTCCATCGCCGCTCCCGGGCCGTCAGGCCCCGCGCTGCGCCTCCACCAGCGCGCGCAGCATCCGCTCCTCGCTCATGTCGTCCTGGGCGGGGCGGTCCATCTCCACGGCCATCAGCACGGCCATGGCGTCGTCCTCGGGCTGGTCCACCTCGTTCTGGGTCTGGAGCGCGGCGATCATGCGCTCGCGCAGGTGGTCGGCGCCCTGGGTCTCCTCGGCGATCTCGCGCAGCGCGACCACGGGGTTCTTGTCGTCGTCGCGCGGCAGGGTGATGGGGGCGCCCGAGGCCAGCTCGCGCGCGCGGTGGGCGGCGAGCAGGACCAGCTCGAAGCGGTTGGGGACCTTGTCGACGCAGTCCTCGACGGTGACGCGGGCCATGGGCACTCCCGAAAGGCGGAGGTCCCGGCCGGGAGCGTCCGGCCGGGGGAGAGGCCCATCTAGAGGCCGCCGGGCGGGAAGGCAAGGCCGTCGAGAGGCTCGGTGCCCGCCCGCGCCGCCGGGGGCAGCGCGGCCAGCATCTCCGTGACGCTCAGCCCCAGCCGGGGATGGCGCCAGAGCGGGGCCACCTCCGCGAGCGGCCCGAGCACGAAGGCCCGGTCCTGGAGGCGGGGGTGGGGCAGGACGAGCGCGTCCGGGGCCTCGCGCCCCTGGCGGTCGGGGGGGAGGCGGCGCCAGGCGTCCTGGGTGGCGGCGTCGGGCCGCACGCCGCCGCCCAGTGCAAGCAGGTCGAGGTCCAGCGTGCGCGGCCCCCAGCGCCGCCCGCGCCTGCGGCCGAAGCGCGCCTCGATGGCGTGGAGCGCGGCCAGGAGCGCCTCGGGGGCGAGCGGGGTGGCGAGGGCGGCGGCGGCGTTGACGTAGGGCGGCCCGCCCGGCGGCCAGGAGGGGCTGCGCCAGAGGCGGCTCGGCCGCAGGTCGCCCAGGGCCGCGAGCGCCGCGAGGGCGGCCAGGACCGTCTCGGCCGGACCCCCCGCCCCGGAGGCGAGGTTGGAGCCCAGCGCCACCAGCGCCTCCTCCCCCGGCGCCCCGGACGTCACGGAAGCTTGGTCCCCCCGCCCTTGCGGCATGCGCGCCCCCCGATCATCTTGCCCCCAGCGAAGGCCCCGGAGCGATGACCGAGAACCCGACCGGCGCGCAAGGCGCCCTGCCCCCCCTCCTGCTGCACCTGGCGGCCCCGCGCGGCTTCTGCGCGGGCGTGGACCGCGCCATCCGCATCGTCGAGATGGCGCTGGAGAAGTGGGGCGCGCCCGTCTTCGTGCGCCACGAGATCGTGCACAACCGCCACGTGGTGGAGGCCCTCGCGGCCCGCGGCGCCGTGTTCGTGGAGGAGCTGGACGAGTGCCCGGGCGACCGCCCCGTGGTCTTCTCGGCCCATGGCGTGCCCAGGGCCGTGCCCGCCGAGGCCGCCCGGCGCGAGATGATCGCCGTGGACGCCACCTGCCCGCTCGTCACCAAGGTCCACACGGACGCGCGGCGCCACCATGAGGCGGGGCGGCAGGTCGTCATGATCGGCCATGCCGGCCACCCGGAGACCATCGGGACCATGGGCCAGCTTCCCCCCGGCGAGGTGCTCCTGGTCGAGACGCCCGAGGACGTGGCCACGCTCGCCCCCCGGGACGCCTCCGCCCTGGCCTTCGTGACGCAGACGACGCTGAGCGTGGACGACACGGCCGAGGTGGCCGCCGCGCTCCAGAGGCGCTTCCCCCGCATCGTCGCGCCCGCGCACGAGGACATCTGCTACGCCACCACCAACAGGCAGGCGGCGGTCAAGGCCATGGCGCCGCTCTGCCAGGGCGTCCTGGTGGTGGGGGCGCCCAACTCCAGCAACTCGCGCCGGCTGGCGGAGGTCGCGCGCAGGGCCGGCTGCCCCCACGCGCAGCTGGTGGAGGACGCGGGCCAGATCGACTGGCGGGCGCTGGAGGGGGCCACGTCGCTGGGGCTGACCGCCGGCGCCTCGGCGCCCGAGGCGCTGGTGGAGGGCGTCGTCGCCGCGCTGCGGGGGCGCTGGGAGGTCACCGTGCGGCCCGTGGTCACGGCCGTGGAGGACATCGAGTTCCGCGTGCCGCGCATCCTGCGCGAGCCCTCCGGAGCGTCCCCGGCCGCCCCGGCGTGAGGCCTCGGGTCCCCCGCGCGGCCCTCCTGCTGGGCCTCGCCGGCGTCCTGCCGTTCCTGTGGGGGGCGCTCGGACGCCTGGCGCCGGGCGTGGCCGACCTCAGCCTTGACGTCCTTGGCCCGCGCCTGACGGGGCGCACGCTGCTCCTTCTCTATGGGACGATCATCCTCTGCTTCATGTCCGGCACCGTCTGGGGGTTCGCCACGCGGGCGGGCGGCGACGGGCGCGGCCGCCATGCGGCCGTCCTCTACGCGCTCTCCACGGCCCCCGCGCTCTGGGCGCTCTTCCTGGGCTTCTCAGCCGTCGCCCTGGCGATCGGCTTCCTCTTGCTCCTGCTCCTCGACCGCCACGCGCAGGCGGCGGGCCTCGCCCCGCCGTGGTGGATGGGGCTCAGGCTGCTGCTCACGGCCCTGGTCGTGCCCTGCCTGCTCCTCGCCGCTCCCTAGGAGCGGGCGTAGACGTCCTCGTAGCGGACGATGTCGTCCTCGCCCAGATAGGCGCCCGTCTGCACCTCGATCAGCACCATGGGCAGCTTGCCGGGGTTCTCGAGCCGGTGGCGCTCGCCGAGCGGGATGTAGACCGACTGGTTCTCGGTGACGAGCCGCGCCTCCTCCCCGATGGTGACCTTGGCCGTGCCCTGCACCACGACCCAGTGCTCGGCCCGGTGGTGATGGGACTGGAGCGACAGCGCCGCGCCCGGATGCACCACGATGCGCTTGACCTGGAAGCGGTCGCCCGCCGCCAGGCTCTCGAACCAGCCCCAGGGGCGGTGGTCGCGGGGGAAGCTCTCGGCCTGGGGGGCGCCCTCGGCCTTGAGGCGCGCGACGGCCGCCTTGACGTCCTGGGCGCGGTCCTTGTGGGCGACCAGCACGGCGTCGGGCATGGCCACCGCCACGATGTCGGTGAGCCCGATGCCCACGACCCGCTGGCGCGGGGACTCGGCGCGCAGCAGCGTGCCCTCGCAGTCTATGGCGACGGCGTCGCCGGCGGTGGCGAGCCCGTCCCCTTGCGTCTCGCGCCACACGGCCGCCCAGTCGCCGAGGTCGCTCCAGCGCCCCGCGTAGGGGACGACGGACAGCGCCCGCGCGCCCTCCATCACGGCGTAGTCAAGGGAGATGGCGGGGGCCTCGGCCCAGGGCGCGGGGTCCAGCCGGCAGAAGCCCAGGTCGCGCCGGGCGCCCGCGAGCGCGCGCTCGACCGCGTCGAGGAGCGCGGGGGCCTGCCGGCGCGCCTCGGCCAGGAGGGCGTCGGCCCGGAAGAGGAAGAGCCCCGCGTTCCACAGGTGGCGGCCGTCGAGGAGGAAGGCGGCGGCCGTGGCAGCGTCGGGCTTCTCCTTGAAGGCGCGCAAGGGGACGGGGCCGTCGCCGGGGGGCTCGGCCAGCTCCAGGTAGCCGTAGCCCGTCTCGGGCCGGTCGGGGCGGATGCCGAAGGTGACGATGCGCCCCGCCTCGGCCTCCGCAACGCCCAGCGCCACGGCCGCGCGGAAGGCGGAGGCGTCGGGGATGACGTGGTCGGACGGCGCGACGAGGAGCAGCGCGCCCGGGTCGTGGCCGGCCATGAGCAAGGTCGCGGCCAGGACGGCGGGGGCCGTGTCGCGGCCCTCGGGCTCGACGAGGAGGCTGCGCGGCTCGGCGCCCAGGGCGGCGAGCTGTTCGCGCACCACGAAGCGGAAGGCGTCGGCCGTCACCACCACGGGCGGCCCGAAGGGGGCGCCGGCGAGGCGCCGGGCCGAGGCCTGGAACAGGCTCTCGGGGCCGAGGAGGGCGGCGAACTGCTTGGGGAAGCTCTTGCGCGACAGGGGCCAGAGCCGCGTGCCGGAGCCGCCGCAGAGGAGCACGGGGGTGATCATGGCGCCACTCTAGCAGGGATTGTGGCGCCGTCGTGGCGCAAGGGGCACGTTGACCGGCCCCGGGCGGACGGCTATCGCGGCCGCCCATGCCGACCCTCATCGCCTTCACCGACGGCGCCTGCTCGGGCAACCCCGGGCCGGGGGGCTGGGGGGTCGTCCTCCAGGCGCGCGAGGGCGAGGCGGTGCTGCGCGAGCGCGAGCTGAGCGGGGGCGAGCGGCTCACCACCAACAACCGCATGGAGCTGTCGGCGGCCATCGCGGCGCTGGAGGCGCTCGACCGGCCGTCCGCGCTGACAGTGGTGACCGATTCGGCCTACGTCAAGGGCGGCATCACGGAGTGGCTGCCGGGGTGGAAGCGGCGGGGCTGGCGCACGGCGGCGGGCCTGCCCGTCAAGAACGACGACCTGTGGCGCCGGCTGGAGGAGGCGGCGGGCCGCCACACGGTGCGCTGGGCCTGGGTCAAGGGGCACGCGGGGCACCCCGGGAACGAGAGGGCCGACGCGCTGGCGCGCGCGGGCATGGCGCCCTTCAGGCCCCGAGCCGGCCGGGCGGCGCCCAGCCCCTGAGCGCCTCGGCCACGGGCAGCGCCCGCCCCCCGGGGCGCTGCACCTCCAGGACCTCCACCGCCCCCGTCCCGCATGCCACGCGGAGCCCCTCGCCGGGCAGCACCGCGCCGGGCGCCCCCTCTCCGCCCGCGAGCCGCGAGCGCAGGAGGCGCAGGCGCTCGCCTCCCGCCTCCGTCCAGGCGCCGGGGCTGGGCGAGAGCCCCCGGACGAGGCGGTCCACCTCGGCGGCGGGCCGCGCCCAGTCCACCCTCCCCTCCTCCTTGGAGACCTTGGCGGCGTAGGTCGCCCCCGCCCCCTGGGGCGCCTCGGGCAGCGCGTCGAGCCGGCCCAGCGCCTGCACCATGAGCCGCGCGCCCAGGGCGGCGAGGCGGTCGTGGAGGTCGCCGGCCGTGTCCTCGGGGCCGATGGGGAGGGCCTCCGACAGCAGCATCGGCCCCGTGTCGAGCCCCTCGTCCATGCGCATGATCGTCACGCCCGTCCGGGCGTCCCCCGCCATCACCGCCCGGTGGATGGGCGCGGCGCCGCGCCAGCGCGGCAGGAGCGAGGCGTGCACGTTGAGGCAGCCGCGGGCGGGCGCGGCCAGGACCGCGGGCGGCAGGATGAGGCCGTAGGCCACCACCACGGCCGCCTCGGCGCCGAGGGCGGCGAAGGCGGCCTGCGCCTCGGGTGTCCGCAGCGTGGCGGGCACCTGGACGGGCAGGCCATGCGACTCGGCCAACGCCTGGACCGGCGAGGCCTTGGGCCTCTGGCCGCGCCCGGCGGGCCGGGGGGGCTGGGACCACACGCCCGCGACCTCGTGGCCCGCCGCGAGCAGCGCCGAGAGCGTCGCCGCCGCGAAGCCCGGCGTGCCCAGGAAGGCGAGCCTCACGCCGTCCGGTCCGTGACGAGGACCCCGTCGAGGTGGTCGAGCTCGTGCTGAACGGCCGCCGCCGCGACGCCCTCGAAGGCGCCCTCGCGCCCGCGTCCGTCCAAGTCGCGCCAGGCCAGCCGCACGCGGGCGGGGCGCGTGACGGCGAAGGTCCGGCCCGGGATGGACAGGCAGCCCTCCTCCAGCGTCGCGGTCTCCTCGGAGGCCCAGAGGAGCCGGGGGTCGGCCAGCGCCAGCGGCGCCGCGACGCCGTCGCGCCAGGTCGGGTCCATCACGAAGAGCCGGATGGGCACGCCCACCTGCGGCGCCGCGAGCCCCCGGCCCGGCGCCGCGTACATCGTGTCGAGCAGGTCGCGGGCGAGCGCCCCGAGCGCCTCGTCGTAGGCCGCCGGCGCCTCCGCGCGCCGCCGCAGCGCCGGGTGGGGGTCCAGCAGGATGGCCCGGACGCTCAGAGCGGCGCCTCGTGCCAGCCTCTCTGGCCGAAACCCTCCCTCGCGCGGTCGCGCTTGAGCTTCTCCATCTTGCGCGTGATCATCTGCCGCTTGATGGGGCCGAGGTGGTCTATGAAGAGCCGGCCGTCGAGGTGGTCGATCTCGTGCTGGGCGCAGACGGCCCAAAGGCCGTCGAAGCGCTCCCGGTGCGCCTGGCCGTCGAGGTCGGTCCATTCCACCTCCACCTCGGCGGGGCGCGTGACCTCGGCGTAGTGCTCGGGGATGCTCAGGCAGCCCTCCTCGCAGGGCTTGCGCTCCTCGGAGGCCCAGGCCACGCGGGGGTTGAGGAGCACCAGGGGGCGCGGCGGGTCTTCGCCCTTGGCGCAGTCCATGACGACCACGCGCAGCGGCACGCCCACCTGGGGCGCCGCGAGCCCGATGCCCGGCGCGTCGTACATCGTCTCCAGCATGTCCGAGGCCAGCCGGCGCAGGTCGTCCGTCACGGCCGTCACCGGCTTGGCGGCGGCCTTGAGGCGGGGGTCGGGGTGCAGCAGGATGGGTCGGAGTGCCATGGCGCCCGATCTAAGGCCCCGCGCCGACCCGCGCAACGCCGCTGGACGCGGGCCTCCCGGGGGTCTAGCCCCGGCGCGAGGAGGACCCCCATGCCGCGCGACGACCGCTTCGACCTGACCCCCGACCGGCGCGGCACCCACTGCTCGAAGTGGGACATGATGGAGGGCCTCTTCGGCATCCCGGCGGCCGAGGGGCTCGCCATGTGGGTGGCCGACATGGAGTTCCGCCCCCCCCTGGCCGTGCAGCGCGCCGTGGAGGCCATGGCGGCCCACGGGGTCTACGGCTACTTCGGCGACGACCGCCCCTACCTCGCCGCCATCGGGTGGTGGATGCGCGAGAGGCACGGCTGGGACGCGGACCCGGCATCCGTGTTCACCACCCACGGCCTCGTCAACGGGGTGGGCCTGGTCCTTCAGGCCTTTACGGAGCCGGGGGACGCCGTGGCGCTCATGACGCCCGTGTATCACGCCTTCGCCCGCGTCATCCGCGCGGCCGGGCGCGAGGTGACCGAGCTGCCGCTGCGGGTCGGGGCGGACGGCCGTCATGCCCTCGACTGGCGGGACTGGGACGTGCGCGGCGCCCGCCTCTCGGGCCGCGAGCGCATGCTCATCCTGTGCTCCCCCCACAACCCCGGGGGCCGCGTCTGGACGAGGGCCGAGCTGGAGGAGGTGGCGGAGTTCGCGCGCCGCCGCGACCTGATCCTGGTCAGCGACGAGATCCACCACGACCTCGTCATGCCGGGCCACCGCCACGTGCCCATGGCGCTGCTCGACGGGGTGGCCGACCGGCTCGTGATGCTGACGGCCACCACCAAGACCTTCAACATCGCCGGCGCCCACGTGGGCAACGTCACGATCCCGGACCCCGCGCTGCGCGCCCGCTTCGCGGCCGTCATGGGGGCCATGGGCATCTCGCCCAACAGCTTCGGCATGGCCATGGCGCGCGCCGCCTATTCCCCCGAGGGCGCGGCGTGGGTGGACGCGCTGGTCGCCTACCTCGACGCCAACCGCCGGGCCTTCGACGCGGGCGTCAACGCCATCCCGGGGGTGCGCTCCATGCCCCTGGAGGCCACCTACCTCGCCTGGGTGGACTTCCGGGGCCTGGGCATGGCGCAGGCCGAGATCGAGCGCCGCTTCCGCGAGACCGCGCGCATCGCCGCCAACTCCGGCCCCTCCTTCGGCCTGGGCGGCGAGGGCTGGATGCGCGTCAACCTCGGCGCCCCCCGCGCGCAGGTGGAGGACGCGGTGGCGCGGCTCCGGGCGGCCTTCGGGGACGTGCAGTGACGAGGCTGCTGGCGGCGGCGCTGGCGGCGGCGCTGGCGGCGGCGCCGGCCGTCAGGCCGCTGGGCCTCGGCTACCCGCGCCCCGAAGACCGCGCGAGGGCCAGGGCCGGGGGCCATCCGCCTGGCGGCGACATCGTCATCCACGGGCAGCCCAACGCCTTGGGCCTGCCCCCCCGCGCGCGCGTCGCCGGCGACTGGACCGAGGGCTGCATCGCGCTGGCGGACGCCAACATGGAGGAGGTCTGGTCCGTCGCCCCCCTTGGCACGCCCGTCGAGGTCAGGCCCTAGGCAGGAGCCCCGCCGGCAGGCCGTCGGGCAGCTCGAAGTCCACGGGCGCGCGGTCGGTCGCGGGCGTCCTGACCTTGAACTCGTAGACCCTCTCGGGGCTGCCCGCCTCGGGCTCGATCGCCACCAGGAGGCAGGAGGAGAGGTGGCGGGGGCCGTCGTAGAGCTCCGCGTAGCCCCGGACGGGCGCGTCCGTGGCCGCCAGCGCGAGGCCGCCGTCCCAGAGCCGCAGGACGCGGTGGACCGCCTCGCCCACGTGCAGGCACAGCCGGTTGGAGCGCCGCTGGGCGGCCTGCCTGGCGGCCTCGAGGCCCTGGCGCACGGCCTCCGGCAAATGGTCGCTCATGGACTCGGCCCCTCCTCGCCCGGTCAGGATGGACCAGCCTCGTGGCGATTCAAGGGCGGCCACTCCCCCTGCGGCAATCGCGCCACAGGGGCCGCCCCGGGGCGGCGGGCCAGGGCGCTCAGGCCCGGGCGCGGGGGCGCAGGACATGGGGGTGGGCGGGGTCGTAGAGGGCGCTGTCGGGGAAGGACGTCTCGCCCAGCGCCGGCCCCACGAGGATCAGGGCCGTGCGCGTCACCTTGGCCTCGCGCACGGCCGCGTGGATGGTCGAGAGCGTGCCCCGGATGAGCACCTGGTCGGGCCAGCCCACGCGCACGCAGACCGCCACGGGGCAGCCCTCGCCGTAGAGCGGCGAGAGGCGGCGGACGATGTCGCGGAGCGCGCGCACGCCCAGGTGGATCGCGAGCGTGGCGCCCGTGGCCGCGAAGGCCTCCAGCGTCTCGCCGGGGGGCATGGACGTGCTCTGCATGGAGACGCGCGTCAGCACGATCGACTGCGCCACCTCCGGCACGGTCAGCTCCTGGCCCAGCGCGGCGGCCGCGGCCGCGTAGGCGGGCACGCCCGGGCAGATGGCGTAGGGCACCGCGTCGCGCCGCAGGAGCCTGATCTGCTCGGCGATGGCGCCGTAGAGCGAGGGGTCGCCCGAATGGACGCGGGCGACGTCCTGCCCCTTGGCGTGGGCGTCGAGGATGGCGGCGTGGGTCTCCTCGAGCGTCATGCTGGCCGTGTCGCGCACGAGCGCCCCGGGCGGCGCGCCGGCCACGACCTCGGCTGGCACCAGCGAGCCCGCGTAGAGGCAGACGGGGCAGGCGGCGATGAGCCGCCGCGCCCTGAGCGTGAGCAGCTCCGGGTCGCCGGGGCCGGCGCCGATGAAGTGGACGATCATCGCTTCCTCTCGTAGCCGCGGGGCGTGTAGAGGCGCGGCCCCTCGCCCCGCGCGACGACCCGGGTGTTGCTCGATCCCACGATCACGGTGGTCATCATGTCCACCTCGTCGGTGCGCAGCTCGCCCAAGGCGCGCACCGCGAGCGATTCGTCGGGGCGCCCGAGCGAGCGGGCCAGGAGCACCGGCGTGGCCGCGTCGCGGTGGCCGAGCAGGATGGCGCGGGCCTCGTCGAGCAGCGTGCGGCGCGCGCGCGAGACGGGGTTGTAGAGCGCGAGCACGAAGTCGCCCTCGGCGGCCGCGCGGAGCCTGCGCAGGATGTCCGCGCGCGGGGTCAGCAGGTCCGACAGCGACAGGGCCGCGAAGTCGTGCCCGAGCGGCGCCCCGGCGCGGGCGGCCGCCGCCTGCAGCGCGGAGACGCCGGGGCTCACGACGAGCTCCGCCCGCCGCGCCGCGTCGGAGACGGCGCGGGGGTGGCCGTGTGGGAGGTCCAGGAGCTCGAAGACCAGCGCGGCCATGGCGTAGATGCCCGCGTCGCCCGAGCACACCAGCGCCACGCGCCTCCCCTCCCCCGCCCCCTCCAGGGCGTGCCGGCAGCGGTCCTCCTCGCCGCCCAGAGGGAAGTCCGCCCGCGCCTTGCCCCGCGCCAGCGGCCCCAGCAGGTCCAGGTAGAGGCCGTAGCCCACGACCTCCTCGCTCTCCCGGACGAGCCGCGAGGCCTCGGGCGTGCGCCAGGAGGCCTGGCCCGGCCCGATGCCGACCACGGCGAGGCGGCCGCGCGGCCGCCCCGGGGGCGCGAGGATCGGCGCGGGGGCGAGCGCGAGGGCGCAGGTGGCCATGGCGGACTTGCGCTTGGGCAGCAGAAGGCGCCCCCCGGACCCGGCGAGCGCCAGCGCGGCGGCCTCGGCGACGGATGGCGTGCCCGTGGCGGCGCGCACGACCTCCGAGGGGGTGGCGACCTCCTGGGCCGCCAGCCGGGCCGCGTCGAAGAGGCGGAGCGGCGCGCCGAGGGAGCGGGCCAGCGCGACCACCGCGCCCTCGTCGGCCTTGAGGTCCAGCGTGCCCACCGCCGCAACCGCCTCGGGCGCCACGTCTGCCTCCGCGAGCGCCTCGCGGACCAGTTCGGCCAGCTCCGCCTCGGGGCAGCCGCGCGAGGCGCCGACGCCGAGCGCGACCACCTGCGGCGCGTAGCGCAGGTCGGCGGCGGCCGGACGGAGGGTGGCCGCGACCCTCACCCCCGTCCCGCGCGGCAGCGCGGCGAGCCAGGGCGCCTCGCCCTCCACCCGCGCGCCCTCCCCGGCCAGGAGCCGCGCCATGGCGGGGCCGGCGCGCTCGGGCGAGGCCAGCCGCCAGCCTGGCGGCGGGTCGTCCAGCGCCACCCCGAAGGCCGCGTCCCCCGCGGTGGTGATCGCGGGGACCACGCCGAGGGCGTCCGCGATGCGCCGCGCCAGCGCGTTGGCGCCACGGTGGCCGCCCAGCAGCGGCACCACGGCGCCCCCGTCCGGGGCGACGGCCAGCACGGGGGGCTCCAGGCGCTTGTCGCCCAGGAGCGGCGCCAGCGCCCGGATCAGGATGCCCGCCGCGCAGAGGCCGACGATCGGGACGCCGGCCGCGAACAGGGCGCGCAGGTGCTCGGGCGCGTCGTCGAAGGCCACGTCGCCCGCCGCGCGCCCCGCCCGCGCGTGGAGGTCGGCGCCCAGGAGGTCGGCGACGCGCCGCGCCACGGGCGTGTCGGTCAGCGTCAAGACGATGGGAGCGGGGGCCGGCGTCACGTCCACGGGTCGGCCTCGCGCTGGATCAGGAGGAGAGAGAAGTAGGGCGCGGCGAGGGGCGCCTCGGCCAGAGGCAGCACCTCCTGGTCGGGCAGGGTCGCGCGGGCGACGAAGGTGGCGCGCGGCGCGAGGCCCAGCGCCTCCACCACGGCGCGCACGCGCGGGAAGTGGCGGCCGAGCTTGAGGACCGCGACCGATTCGTGGGCCAGCAGCCCCGCGCGCAGCGCCTCGTCGGGCAGCGTGCCGGGCAGGACCGCGATGCGGCCCGTCCGCGCGCCCAAGGGGAGCCGCGCCAGCGCCGAGGCGGCCGCCACGGAGGTCACGCCCGGCACCACCTCCACGGCGAAGCGCGCCGAGAGGCGCGCGGCGAGGTACATGAAGGAGCCGTAGAACATCGGGTCGCCCTCGCAGAGCACGGCCACGTCGCGGCCCTGCGCCAGATGGCCCGCCAGACGCGCGGCCCCCGCGTCGTAGGCGGCCTGCGCGGGCAGGCGCGACTCGGTCATGGGCAGGTCTATGGCCTCCTCCGCCTGGCCCCGGAGGTGGGCGGCGGCGATGGCGCGCGCCAGGGAGGGGCTGCCCGCGAGCGTCGGGTAGGCCACCACGGGCGCCCCTTCGATGACGCGCGCGGCGCGCAGCGTGAGCAGGTCCGGCGCCCCCGGCCCCACGCCCACGCCGATGAGGCGGCCGGTCACGCTCCCCCCCGCACGGCCGCCCACTGCACGACCTCCATCGCCGGCCGCCACGCCGTGCGGCCCCCCACCGCCTCCGCGCGCGACACCGCGAGCCGCACGAGGTCGCCGCCGCGCCGCGCCTGGAGCAGGAGGAGGAGCGCCTGGGACTCCAGCGTGACCGCGTTGGCCACCAGCCGCCCGCCCGGCGGGAGCGCGGCCCAGGCCGCGTCGGCGGAGGCCTCCGACAGGCCCCCGCCCAGGAACACCGCGTCCGGCCGGGAGAGGCCCGCGAGCGCCCCCGGCGCCTCGCCCGCCACGATCTCGAGCCCCGGCGTCCCCAGCGCCAGGGCGTTGGCGGCGGCGAAGGCGCGGCGGTCCGCGCGCGGCTCCACGCCCAGCGCGCGCGCCTCCGGCGCGGCGCGCATCCACTCCACGGCCACCGAGCCGCAGCCGAGCCCCACGTCCCACAGGAGCGCCCCGCGACGGGGCGCGAGCCGCGCGAGCGTGAGCGCGCGGACCTCGCGCTTGGTCATGGTGCCGTCGCCCGCGAAGGCCTCGTCGGGCAGGCCCCAGCGTGGCGAGGCGGGCTCACCCTCGTCGCGCAGGCAGTCGACGGCCAGCGTGGTCAAGGCGGGCGTGTCGCCCGTCCAGTGGCGGGCGGCGGCCTCGCGGCGGCCCTCGCCGGGGCCGCCCATGCGCCAGAGCGCCGCGAGGCGGCTGCCGCCCCAGCCCTCCTCCACCAGGAGCGCCGCGAGCGCCGCCGCCGTGTCCGCCTCCGCCAGCAGGAGAAGGCGGGCGCCCGGCGCCAGCGAGGGCAGCAGCGCGCGCAGCGGCCGGCCATGGGCGGACAGGCATTCGACGCCCTCCAGCGCCCAGCCGAGCCGCGCGGCCGCGAGCGAGAAGGCCCCGGGATGGGGGTGGACGGCGGCCTCGGGGAAGGCCGCGCGGAGGCGCGAGGCCCCCGAGAACCAGGACGGGTCGCCCGACACCAGCGCCACGACGCGCCGGCCCGCCCGCGCCGCGATCTCGGGGAGGAGCGCGTCCCAGGGGCTGGGCCAGGCGAGCTTCTCCGGTCCTTCCGGCACCATGGCGAGGTGGCGCGCGCCGCCCACGACGACCTCGGCCGCCTCCACGATGGCGCGGGCGGCCGGCGCCAGTCCCGGCAGGCCGTCCTCGCCGATGCCCACGACGTGCAGGCTCACGCGCGGCCCAGGGCGTTGACGGCCGCCGCCGCCATGGCCGAGCCGCCGCGCCGGCCGCGCAGCGTCACGAAGGGCACGCCGCGGGGGTCGGCCGCCAGCTCGGCCTTGGATTCGGCCGCCCCCACGAAGCCCACCGGGAAGCCCAGGATGAGCGCCGGGCGCGGCCAGCCCCGGTCGAGGCGCTCGAGCAGGTGGAAGAGCGCCGTGGGCGCGTTGCCCACCGCGACCACCGCGCCCGCGACGCGGCCCTCCCACAGCTCCACGGCCGCCGCGCTCCGCGTGGTGCCGAGCCGGCCCGCGAGCTCGGCCACGCCGGGCTCTCCCAGCGTCACGAGGCGGTCCCCCGGCCAGGCGGTGATGCCGGCCGCCACCATGGCGCAGTCGCAGAGCACGGGAGCGCCCCGCCCCGCCGCCTCCAGCCCCGCCTCGCCTGCATCGGCCGAGAAGGCGAGGCGGTCGGCCACGTCGGGCATCCCGCAGGCATGGACGACGCGGGCGACGAGCGGGCGCAGCGCCTCGGGGAAGCGGTCGAGCCGGGCCTCGCGCTCCACCGTGGCGAAGCTCTCGGCGGTGATGGCGGCCGGGTCCTTGAGGTAGGGCCTCACGGCTTGCGCTTCAGCGTGGAGAGCGCCGAGAGGGGGCCGAGAGGGTGGTCCTCGTGCGGGTAGCGGGCGTGGGAATGGCCGTGGTCGTGGCCATGCGAGTGGAAGGTGCCGTCGGCGTGGACGTGGAAGCCTCCGCCGAAGGCCGGCGCGGGGGCGTCGGCCGCGAGCGTCAGGCGGCAGAGCCCCGTGCAGAAGTCGTCGCAGAGCGCGCAGGCGGCGACGTTGGAGCCCGGCGCGCTCGCGCCCTGGCCCTCGACGTGGTGGTGGTGGCTCTCCTGCGGCGCGCCCAGCTCGGCCTCGAAGCCCAGGACCTGGACGCGGTACTTGCACATCTGGCAGTTGGGCGGCGGGACGCCCTCGACCTGCTCGATGGCGCGCTCGGCGAAGGTGCGCAGGACCTCGGGGTGCAGGCCCAGGTAGGGCGCCTCGACCCACTCGATCCCGGGATGGGCCTCCGCGACGCGGCGCGCGAAGCCGTAGATGCGGTCCACCAGGACGCCCGAGAACAGGAAGTAGGGGAACACGACGACGCGCCGGTAGCCCAGGCGGGCGACGTGGCCGAGCGCCGGCTCCACCAGAGGGAACGTGACGCCCGAATAGGCCACCTCGCACCAGCCCACCCCCAGGCCCTCCCACAGGAGGCGCGCCACCTTGGCCACGTTGGCGTTGGCGTCCGGGTCCGACGCGCCGCGCCCGACCACGACGAGGCAGGTGTCGTGGAGCGGCACCGGCCCCCTCGCGTCGGCCGCCGCCACGGCCTCGCGCACCCGATCGGCCGCCGCCCGCACCGTCTTGGGGTCCACCCCCAGCTCGCGCCCGTAGTCCACGGGCACGCCCCTGCGCGCCGACCAGGTGGAGAGCACCGTGGGGATGTCGTTCTTCGAATGCGTCGCCGCGAACAGCATCCCCGGCACGGCCAGGATGCGGGAGGCGCCCCGTTCGGCCAGGCGGTCGAGCGACAGGCGCAGCACGGGGTCGGCGAACTCCAGGTAGCCGTGCTCGACGATCCAGTCGCCGGGCAGGTGCGGGGGCAGCGCCGCCGCCAGCGCGGCGAACTCGCGCACCGCGCCCGCATCGCGCGAGCCGTGGCCGCAGAGCAGCACGCCTGTGGTCATGGGATCCCCCCGGTTGGGCCCCGGGGGGGCCGGAGCCCCTGACGATGCGCGCGAAGGCCCCCGATGGGGTCGGCCCCGCCCACGCCACCTCTCCGGCCCCCTCGGGGCGTCGTCGGGGGCTCCTAGCGCGGCCGAGGCCCCGACGCCATGGGGGAGGCGACGGGGCACGGCCCGATCGCGACGCCGGAGGGGCGCCGCGCCTCGCCCCCGCCCACGCCGGCGCTAGGGTGGGACGGGGAGGGCGGGCCATGGGCGAGCTGGTGGACGGGCGGTGGGAGAGGCGGCCGCTCCTGCGGCGCGACGGGGGCGGGGCCTTCGACCGGCCGCCCTCGACCTTCCGGGCCTGGGCGACGGCGGACGGCGCCCCCGGCCCCACGGGCGCGGGCGGGTTCCGCGCCGAGCCGGGGCGCTACCACCTCTACGTCTCCCTGGCCTGCCCCTGGGCGCACCGGGCGCTGATCGTCAGGGCGCTCAAGGGGCTGGAGGGGGCGATCGGCGCTTCCGTCGTCCACCCCGACATGGGCGAGGACGGCTGGAGCTTCGCGACGGGCTTCCCCGGCGCCACGGGCGACCTGCTGCACGGGGACGCCTACCTGCGCGACCTCTACCTGCGCGCCGACCCCCGCGCCACGACCCGCGTGACCGTCCCGGTGCTGTGGGACCGCGAGAGGGGCACCATCGTCAGCAACGAGTCCGCCGACATCATCCTCATGCTGGACGCCTGGCCCGGGGCCGCCGGCCCCTCCCTCTGGCCCGAGGCGGTGCGCGAGGAGGGCGACGCCCTGGTCGCCCGCGTCTACGAGAGCGTGAACAACGGGGTCTACCGCGCGGGCTTCGCGGGGTCGCAGGCGGCCTACGACGAGGCCGTGGCCGGGCTCTTCGAGGAGCTGGACGCGCTGGAGGAGCGCCTGGCCCGGCAGCGGTGGCTGCTCGGGCCGCCGACGCTCGCGGACGTGAGGCTCTTCACGACGCTGATCCGCTTCGACACGGCCTACCACGGCCACTTCAAGTGCAACCGCCGCAAGCTGATCGAGTACCCCGCCCTGTGGGGCTTCACCCGCGACCTCTTCCAGACGCCCGGCGTCGCCCCCACCGTGGACCTCCTGCACGTCGCGCGGCACTACCACTGGAGCCACCCCGGGCTGAACCCGTCGCGCATCGTCCCCATCGGCCCCGCGCTGGACCTGTGGGCGCCGCACGGGCGCGAGGCGCTGCCTTGACCTTGCCGCCGCCGCCGCGCTGCGCTTGAAGGCGCGCATGGCCACCACGCTCACCGTCTGCGAGACCTGCCGCGGCCCCGGGTGGGCCGAGGGCGAGCCCCGCCAGGGCGAGGCGCTGGCCCTGCTCGTGGAGGCGGCGGCCGCGGGGTCGGGCGTCGTCGTGCGCCGGACCCAGTGCCTGATGGGGTGCGACTGGGGCTGCAACGTCGCCGTCCAGGCGCCCGGCAAGCTCGCCTACGCGCTCGGCCGCTTCGCGCCCACGGCGGAGGCGGCGGAGGGGCTCGTGGCCTGGGCCGCGCTGCACGCCGGGAGCGCCACGGGGCAGGTGCCCTACCGGCAGTGGCCCCCGGCGGTGAAGGGCCACTTCACGGCGCGCCTGCCGCCCCTGCCGGAGGAGCCGTGAGCGGGCGCGACCACGGGGGCGGACTGGACGCGGCCGTCGCCCGCTGGGGCGGGGCGCGCGACGAGTGGCTGGACCTGTCCACGGGCGTCAACCCCGTGCCCTACCCCCTGCCGCCCATCCCCGAGGACGCCTGGACGCGCCTCCCCGACCGGGGCGCGGAGGCCGCGCTGGAGGCGGCGGCACGGGCCTTCTGGCGCGTCCCGGAGGGGGCCGTGGTGGTCGCGGCGCCGGGCCTGTCGGCCCTCATCGCGCGGCTGCCCGGCGTGCTGGGCCTGCCCCGCGTGGACGTGCCCGGCCCCACCTACAACGAATGGGCGGCGAGCTTCGGCCCCGCCGTCGCGGCCGATCCTTCGGCCCCCCTGGTCGCCGTGCATCCCAACAACCCCGACGGGCGCCTCTGGACGGCAGAGGAGGTCGCGGCGCGCCCCTTGGCGATCCTCGACGAGAGCTTCTGCGACCCCACGCCGGGCTCGAGCCACGTGGGCCTGGCCGCCGACCCCCGGCGGCTCGTCCTCAAGAGCTTCGGCAAGTTCTGGGGCCTCGCGGGGCTCCGGCTGGGCTTCGCCGTCCTCGCCCGCGGCTCCCTGCCCGAGAGGCTGCGCGAGGCTCTGGGGCCGTGGCCGGTGTCGGGGCCGGCGCTGGCGGTGGGGGCGGCGGCGCTGCGGGACGCGCCCTGGGCGGAGGCGGCGCGGGAGAGGCTCGCGCTTGACGCCGCCCGGCTCGACGCCCTGCTCGCGCGGCGCGGCGCCAGGGTCGTCGGGGGCACGCCGCTCTTCCGACTCTACGAGGTGGAGGACGCGGCCGCCTGGGCCGGGCGGCTCGCCCGGGGGCGCGTCCTGGCGCGCACCTTCCCCTACTCGGCCACCTGGCTGCGCCTGGGCCTGCCGGCGCCGGGCCGCTGGGGCCAGCTGGAGGGGGCGCTGTGAGCCTCGCCCTCGCCCTCCTCCTCGACGCCGCCTTCGGCGAGCCGCGCGCGATCTGGGGCCGGGTGCCGCATCCGGCCGTGCTCATGGGGCGCGCGGTGGCCTGGCTGGACCGGCACCTCAACGACCGGACGCGCCTCGCGGGCGCCGTCGCCTGCCTCCTGCTCGTCGCGGGGGCCGTGGCGCTGGGGCTCCTCCTCGCGCCGGTCCCGGGCGCCGAGGTCGTCGCGGGCGCGGTCTTCCTCGCGCAGCGGTCGCTGTCGGACCACGTGCGCGACGTGGCCCGCGCGCTTCGCCTGTCGCTGCCCGAGGGGCGCCGCGCCGTGGCGCGCATCGTCGGGCGCGACGTGGCGGCGCTCGATGCCCCCGGCGTGGCCCGCGCCGCCATCGAGAGCGCCTCCGAGAACCTGTCGGACGGCGTGGTGGCGCCGGCGCTCGCGCTGCTCGTGGGGGGCTTGCCGGGGCTCCTGGCCTACAAGGCGGTCAACACGGCCGACAGCATGATCGGGCACCGGACGCCCCGGCACGAGAGCTTCGGCTGGGCCTCGGCGCGGCTCGACGACCTCCTGAACCTGATCCCCGCGCGCCTCGCGGCGGCGCTCCTGTGGCTCGCCGGGGGCCTCAGGGGGGAGTGGAGGGGCATCGTCGCCGACGCGCGCCTGCACCGCTCGCCCAACGCCGGCTGGCCCGAGGCGGCGGCGGCCCGCGCGCTCGGCGTGGCGCTGGCGGGGCCGCGCTCCTACGGGGGGGCGCTGCGCGACTTCCCCTGGGTGAACCCCCGGGGGCGCCGGGACGCCGGCCCCGCCGACGTCGAGGGCGCGGTGCGCCTCATCTGGCGGGCCTGGGCGATCCTCCTGGGGCTGGCGCTCCTCTACGCCGCCCTGGCCTGAGAGAGTCCCGAGAAGGCCTCCATGACGAGCCGCAGGGACGCGAGCCGCGCCTCGGGGTCGTGGATCATGCCGGCCACGATGATCTCGTCGGGGCGGTGGCGCGCGGCGATCTCCGCGAGCCGCGCCCGCACCGTCGCCACCGAGCCCACGGCCGAGACGGCGAGCGCGGCGCGGGCGCCGGCCAGCGCCTCGGGCGGGAGGCCTTCGAGCGGTCCGGGCGGCGGCAGCTTGCCGGGCCGGCCCAGGCGCAGCCGCGCGAAGGCCAGCACCTGGGAGGAGCGCAGACGCTCGGCCTCCGCGTCCGTCGCCGCCGCCACGGCGCCCACGGCGACCGTGGCGTGCGGGGCCTGGAGTCGGCCCGGGCGGAAGGTGGCGCGGTAGGTCTCGAGCGCCTCCTCCAGCAGGGCGGGGGAGAAGTGGGAGGCGAAGGCGAAGGGGAGCCCGAGGTAGGCCGCGAGCTGGGCGCCGTAGAGGGAGGAGCCAAGGATCGTGACCGGCACCTCCGTGCCCCGCCCCGGCACGGCCTGGACCGGGCCGTCGCGGTCCGCGAGGTAGCCCATGACCTCGACCACGTCCCCGGGGAAGGAGTCCTCGGGCGCCATGTGGCGGCGCAGGGCCATCGCGGTGCGCCCGTCCGTGCCGGGCGCCCTCCCGAGGCCGAGGTCTATGCGCCCCGGGAACAGGGTGGCGAGCGTGCCGAACTGCTCGGCCACCACCAGGGGGGCGTGGTTGGGGAGCATGATGCCGCCCGCGCCCACGCGGATGGTGCGGGTCTGGGCGGCGACGTGCTGGATCACCAGCGGCGTGGCGGCCGAGGCCACGCCCGGCATGTTGTGGTGCTCGGCCAGCCAGTAGCGGTGGTAGCCGAGCGCTTCCGCCTCCTGGGCGCCCCTGACCGTCTGGGCGAGGGCGTCGGCGGCGGTGAACCCCTCGCCGACGGGGCAGAGGTCGAGGACGGAGAGCTTCATGCGCCCTAGGTGGCGCCGCCGGCGCCCCGGGGCAAGGGTCAGGGGTGCAAGAGGCGGTGGAGCCCCTGCCCCGCCGCCACCGTCCCGAGGCAGACGAGGGCGGCCAGAACGGAGCGTTCGTTGAGGATGCCGTAGCCCAGGGCCGCCAGGGCGCCGACCGCGAGGACGAGGGTGCGCCAGCCCTCGCCCTCGGGGAGCGCGGCGGCGGCCAGGTAGGCGGCGAGCAGCGCGTTGAGGAGGAGCCAGAGGGGGCTCCAGGAGCCGAGCGAGTGCTGGAACGGCTCCGGCAGCCAGATCAGGGCGTATCCGCGCGGCGGGCTCAGGAGGTCGGCGGCGAGGTGGATGGCGAGGCCCAGGAAGGCGCCGGCCGCGGCCGCCGGCCCCAGCTCGCGCGCGAGCCACCACAGCAGGACGCCGGGCAGCACCGAGTGCGTGAGGATCGAGCGGTGGTGCAGGAGCCGCAGGAAGAACAGGTCCACGTCCGGCGCCGGCAGGAAGGCCAGCGTGGCGATGACCAGTAGGAGAGCCTGGCCCGGCGGGGTCATGCCCAGCCGGTCCAGGAGGTCGGAGAGGCCGGTCACTCGGCGGCGCGCGCCATGGGGTTGTTGGGGTGCGTCGTCCAGTTGGCGTAGCCCCCCGCCACCAGCCCCGTGCGCGGGTCCACCGTGCCGGGCGGAAGCTCGTGCATCGTGATGCAGCTCTCCACGGGGCAGACGTCCACGCAGAGGTTGCAGGCCACGCATTCCTCGTCCTTGACGGTGAAGATGCGCCCCGGGCTCATGGCGATGGCCTGGTGCGAGGTGTCCTCGCAGGCGGCGTAGCAGCGGCCGCAGTGGATGCAGAGGTTCTGGTCGATGCGCGCCTTGGTCACGTAGGCGAGGTTGAGGTACTGCCAGTCCGTGACGTTCGGCACGGCCCTCCCGGTGAGGTCCGACAGCCGCATCCCCTTGTCGTCGAGGTAGGCCGACAATCCGGCCGTCATCTCCTTGATGATGCCGAAGCCGTAGGTCATGGCCGCCGTGCAGACCTGGACGCTCCCGCAGCCCAAGGCGATGAACTCGGCCGCGTCGCGCCAGGTGCTGATGCCGCCGATGCCCGAGATGGGCAGGCCGCGCGTGGCCGGGTCGCGGGCGATCTCGGCCACCATGTTGAGCGCGATGGGCTTCACGGCCGGCCCGCAGTAGCCGCCGTGGGCGCCCTTGCCGTCAATGGAGGGCTCCGGGGAGAAGCTGTCGAGGTTGACGGAGGTGATGGAGCTGATGGTGTTGATCAGCGACACGGCGTCCGCGCCGCCGCGGCGGGCCGCCTCGGCGGGCTTGCGGATGTCGGTGATGTTGGGCGTGAGCTTGACGATGCAGGGCATCCGCGAGTGCTGCTTCACCCAGCGCGTGACCATCTCGATGTACTCGGGCACCTGGCCCACGGCGGCGCCCATGCCGCGCTCGCTCATGCCGTGGGGGCAGCCGAAGTTCAGCTCCACCCCGTCCGCGCCGGTGTCCTCGATGCGCCCGAGGATCGCCTTCCAGCTCTCCTCGTCGCAGGGCACCATGAGCGAGATGACCAGCGCGCGGTCGGGGAAGTCGCGCTTGACGGCCTTGATCTCGCGCAGGTTCACGTCCAGCGGGCGGTCGGTGATGAGCTCGATGTTGTTGATGCCCATGACGCGGCGGTCGGGGCCGTGGATGACGCCGTAGCGGGGGCCGTTGACGTTGACCACGGGCGGCCCCTCGGCGCCCAGCGTCTTCCAGACCACCCCGCCCCAGCCCGCCTGGAAGGCGCGCCGCACGTTGTATTCCTTGTCGGTCGGCGGCGCGGAGGCCAGCCAGAAGGGGTTGGGCGAGCGGATGCCGACGAAGTCGGTGTGGAGCGAGGCCATGCTCAGCGCCCTCCGGTGAGGTGGATGTGGATGCTCTCGGCCGCGTCCCTTCCCTGGGCCGTCGCCGTCACGGTCAGGTCCTCGCCGCCGGGGGCGCAGTCGCCGCCCACCCAGACGCCGGCGGGGAGCCGCGTGGGGTCTATCTTGCCGCCCGAGGCCGCGAGGCCCTCGGGCAGCTCGCCCAGGGTCTGGCCGATGGCCTTGAAGACCTGATCCGCTTCGAGCTTGAAGCCGTGGTCGAGCACCCTCAGGCCCTCGGGCGTCGTCTCCGTGTAGCGGAAGGCCACCTCGCGCGCGGCGCCGTTGCCCAGGACCTCCACGGGGGCGGCCTCGTGCAGGATGCGCACGCCCTCGTGCTTGGCGTGGTCCTGCTCGTGGTGGGAGGCGGACATGGCCTCCTGGCCCCGGCGGTAGACGATGGTGACGACCTCGGCGCCCAGCGCGCGGCTCTGCACGGCCGCGTCTACCGCCGTCATGCCGCCGCCGATGACCACGACCGAGCGCCCGACCGGGATGGCGCCCTTGTCGGGGGCCTGGCGCAGCCCCTCGATGAACTCCACGGCGTCGCGCACGCCCGCCTTGTCCTCGCCCGGCGCGCGGAGGCTGTTGACGCCCTGCAGCCCGATGCCGAGGAACACGGCGTCGTAGTCGCGGCGGAGGTCGTCGAGCGACAGGTCGCGGCCGAGCGCCACGCCGGTGCGGACCTCGATGCCGCCGATGCGCAGGAGCCAGTCCACCTCCCGCTGCGCGAAGTCGTCCGGCATCTTGTAGGCGGCGATGCCGTGCTCGTTGAGCCCGCCGGGCCGCTTGCGCTTCTCGAAGACGACCACGTCGTGGCCGTGCAGGGCGAGGCGATGCGCGCAGGCGAGGCCGGCGGGGCCCGCGCCCACCACCGCCACGCGCCGCCCCGTGGCGGGGGCGCGCTCGTAGGGGTGCGTGTTGGTCGCCATGCCGGCGTCGGTGGCGTGGCGCTGGAGCCGCCCGATCTCGACGGGCTTTCCTTCCGCCTCCTCGCGCACGCAGGCGCCTTCGCAGAGCTGCTCGGTGGGGCAGACGCGGCCGCAGGCGGCGCCGAAGATGTTGGCGTCCCAGATCGTCCGGGCCGCCTCCACGGGGCGGCCGGCCTGGATCTGGCGGATGAAGAGGGGGATGTCTATGGCCGTGGGGCAGGCCTGGATGCAAGGGGCGTCGTAGCAGAAGTAGCAGCGGTCGGCCGCAACGCGGGCCTCGTGGTGGTCGAAGGGCTCCTGCACGTCGGCGAAGTTGCGCGCGAGCGTGGCCGCGTCGAGGCGATGCGCCACGACGCCGGGCGTGTGCGGGCTGGTCATGCGGCCTCCCTGGCTCTGCCTGACGCGAGATTGCCACAGGCCCAGGATTTGACCAAGCGGTAAAATCGCGCGCGTCAGGCGGGCGCCTCCAGGGGGGGCAGAAGGTGGGCGATGCTGCCCGCGTAGTAGGCGAAGAGCGCCTCCTCGCCCGGGCGGCGGCGGACGCCGCCGGGGCCGTCCTCGACCACCCCGCGCTGGTGCAGCAGGAGGAGCGCGTCGGCCACGAGGAGGGCGGCGCCCCGGCGCGGCGCGCGGCCGCCCCGGGCGGCCACGTGGCGCAGGTCGTCGCGCAAGCCCGCCTCCAGCGCCGCCACCGTCACGGGGAGCCCCGGGAGGAGCCGGCGCGCCACGAGCGGCACGGGGACCACGGGCACGGCCGCCGCGACGCGCGCCATGAGCTCGGCCGCCAGGGCCTCGGTGGGCTGGGCGGGCGCGCCGGCGAGGAAGGCCGACAGCGAGAGCGGGCGGCCCAGCGCCACCTTGGCCGTGCCGAAGCCCCGGAAGCGGAAGGTGAGGCGCTGCCAGAGATGGGCGGAGAGCGCCGCGAGCACCTGGGCCACGGGGGGGCGGAAGCGCCTCTCGCCCGTGACGCCCGCCCGGATCAGGAAGCGGTCCTCGATCACGCGGTCGTAGTTGATCGCGACGGGCACGAAGATGACGTCGCGCCCCACCTCGCCCCGCGCCACGGCCTCGAGGATGTAGCTCAGCAGGCCCAGGCGCGGCTCGCCGGGGCGGCCGTCGAGGCTGAGGCGCCCTTCGGGGAAGATGGCCTGGGTGACGCCGCCGGCGGTGGCCTGGGCCACGAAGCGGGCGAGCACGCGGCGGTAGAGCGCGCCCTTCTCGCGCCGGCGGATGAAGTAGGCGCCCATGGCGCGGATGAGCCCCGAGAGCGGCCACACGCGCGCCCATTCGCCCACCGCGTAGGAGAGCGCCGAGGATTCCGACACCAGCCACGTCACCAGCACGTAATCCATGTTGGAGCGGTGGTTCATCACGAACACCACGGCGGCGTCGGGCGGCAGCGCGTCGAGGTCGGCGAGGTCGATCTCGCTCAAGCGGACGCGGTAGAGCGAGCGCGACAGCCATCGCGCCAATCGGATGCCCACGCCGAAATAGAGCGTGGCCGAGAAGGAGGGCACGATCTCGCGCGCGAAGCGGCGGGCGCGCTCGAAGGCCACGGCCTCGGGGATGCCCGTGTCGCGGGCCTCCTCGGCCACGGCGCGGGTCACGTCGGGGTCGTAGGCGAGGCGCTGGATCGTGTCGAAGCGGCGCGCCAGCTTGAAGGGCGCGATGGGGCGCTTGAGCCGCGTGTTGAGGCGGGCCACCGCGCGCTCCATGCGGCGGCGGAAGAACCAGCGGACCGAGGGGACCAGGAAGTGCGAGGCCACCGTGACGCCCGCGAAGAGGAGGATCAGGACGAGCAGCCAGAGGGGGACGGCGACGGTCCGGGTCATGGCCCGCCCATAGGCGGGAACGGCCGCCCGGGCAATCCCGGCGCCGGGGCCCGCCGGAAACGGCCCATTGCGTCATTCTCCGCGGTCGCGCGTTGCCAAGGCGAATGGCGCGCATTACCTCTGGCGCCGAATCGTCGTTGCCTGTTCGCCGCCCCGTCCGGGCCGATCACGAATAAGAGGGATGTCCCATGGCCGATTACGAGACCATGTCGCGCAAGGAGCTGATGGAGATGCGCGCGCAGATCGATCGCGCCATCGCCGCCGTGGCCGACCGCGACAAGCGCGTCGCGCTCAAGGCGGCCGAGGCCGCCGCGCGCGAGCACGGCTTCTCGCTCCAGGACCTGGTGGCGGGCATGGCCCAGGCCGCGCCGCGCGGGCGGGGGCGGGCGGCCAAGGGGGGCGCCGCGCGCTTCCGCAACCCCGACGACGCCAGCCAGACCTGGTCGGGGCGGGGCCGGCGGCCGCGCTGGGTCCACGAGGCGGAGGCGGCCGGCCGGTCGCTCGACGACCTGCGCGTCTGATGGGTGTCCATGTCGGGGCGGCGCCCGGCGCCGTCGCCGAGGTGGTGCTCCTGCCCGGCGATCCCTTGCGCGCCGAGTGGGCGGCGGGGGCCTTCCTGGAGGGCGCCCATTGCGTCAACCGCGTGCGGGGCATGCTGGGATTCACCGGCACCTGGCGCGGGCGCCGCGTCACGATCCACGGCAGCGGCATGGGGATGCCGTCGCTGTCCATCTACGCCAACGAGCTGGTCCGCGACCACGGGGCGCGCACGCTGATCCGCATCGGCTCGGCCGGGGCCATGCGCGCGGAGGTGGCGGTGCGCGACCTGGTCCTGGCCATGACGGCCTCCTCCGTGGGGTCGCCGTCGCGCACCCTGTTCCGTGAGGCGAGCTTCGCGCCCTGCGCCGACTGGGGGCTGCTCCTGGCCGCCAAGGCGGCGGCGGATCGGCGGGGGGCGCGCGCCCATGTGGGGGGCGTCTACAGCTCGGACACCTTCTACGACGAGCGGACGGACCTCGCCGAGCAGCTCGCGCGGCACGGGTGCCTCGCCGTCGAGATGGAGGCGGCGGAGCTCTATGCGGTCGCGGCGCGGCATGGGGCGCGGGCGCTGGCGGTGCTGACGATCAGCGACCACCTCCTGACGGGCGAGGCCCTGGGGGCCGAGGAGCGCGAGCGGAGCTTCGGGGCCATGGTCGAGGTGGCGCTGGAGGCGGCCTTCGCGGCGCCCGAAGCCTGAGGGGGCGCCCCTGGGGAGGGCGCGTCCTCGACGCGCGGCGGCCGGGTCTTTGCGGGCCCGCGGGTGCGTGCGGGTCCTCCCGGTGGGGCGGCCCAGGCCCCCTCAAAGAGCGAGACACCCGGCCAGGCAGGGCCGGGGCGGAAGGGCTTACCATACGGGACCCAGCTCCTGGACCGAAGGCGCGCCCCATGAGTGGCTGACGCGCCGGGTCGATGGGGCTGGCCTTCCGCGAACCCCAAGGGTCTTTGCTCCGCAGTGAGGGGAGGATCACAGGGAGTGGTAAAGGAAGCGTAGCGGCACCGCGCGGTGGGGGGGCCTCACGCGCAACGGGGCGAGAGGGGGGCCCTGCCCCCCGCCTCTGGCTCCCCCCGGGATGCTGGGGGCCAGAAGAAGGGGGCCTTGGGCGGACGATGGTGGGCGAGCCCGCACCGGGACTGCGGAGGGAGCCAGCCTGCGGGGACGCTCGGGGATGATCGGGCCGAGGCGAGGGGGCCTGCCTCTCCTCCGGCCCCAAGCATCCCGGGGGGCGAGGCGCCCCGCGCCGAGGGGGGGCAGAGCCCCCCGCGCCACCATGGGGCCGGGGCGGGGCGGCGGGCGCGCCGAGCCTCGGGGGGTCCCTGCGCCAGGAGGCTCCCGGCGCGATGCCACCGCCCCCCCCCGACTCGACGCCATGGCCCGGCTCCACGGCGCCCAGGCGGCCCGGCTCGCGACGAACCCCTGCGCCGCGGCGCCGGCGGCGCGGGCCGGGGCGGCCACGGGCTTCCGTCCGAGCCACGCCACCTCCGGGCGGCGCCGGCGGGCCGGGGGGCGCCCTAGACGACGCGCTCCACCATCAGCCGCCGGATCTCCATGATCGCCTTGGCCGGGTTGAGCCCCTTGGGGCAGGTCTTGGCGCAGTTCATGATCGTGTGGCAGCGGTAGAGCTTGAAGGGGTCCTCCAGGTCGTCGAGCCTCTCGCCCGTGGCTTCGTCGCGCGTGTCGGCGATCCAGCGGTAGGCGTGCAGGAGCGCCGCGGGGCCGAGGTAGCGGTCGCCGTTCCACCAGTAGCTCGGGCAGGCCGTCGAGCAGCAGGCGCACAGGATGCACTCGTAGAGCCCGTCGAGCGCGCGGCGGTCCTCGATGCTCTGGCGCCACTCGCGCTCGGGGGGCGGGGTCTCGGTCTCGAGCCAGGGGCGCACGGAGGCGTGCTGGGCGAAGAAGTGGGAGAGGTCCGGCACGAGGTCCTTGATGACCGGCATGTGGGGCAAGGGGTAGATGCGCACGTCGCCGCGCACGGACTCGATGGCCGTGGTGCAGGCCAGGCCGTTGGCGCCGTCTATGTTCATGCCGCAGGAGCCGCAGATGCCCTCGCGGCAGGAGCGGCGGAAGGTCAGCGTCGGGTCCACCTCGTCCTTGATCTTGATGAGGGCGTCCAGGACCATGGGGCCGCAGTCCTCGAGGTCGAGGACGTAGGTGTCCACGCGGGGGTTCCGCCCGTCGTCGGGGCTCCAGCGGTAGACCCGGAAGCTGCGGGGGCGCCTGGCCCCCGCCGGCGCGGGCCAGGTCCGCCCCACCGTCATGCGGCTGTTCTTGGGCAGGCGGAGCTGGACCATGGCGTCAGGCGCCCTTGGCGCGCTGGATGCAGGCGAGGGTCTCGGGGCGGGCGAGCACGGCGTTGACCACGGCGCCCATCTCGGCCGAGGGGCCGGGGGCTGCGGCGAGCCTCGCGCGCTCCTCGGGCGTGGCGGCGGCCACCACGCAGCCGGTGACGAGGGCGGCGTCGGGCCCGGCCACGACCTGCTGGATCATGGGCAGGACGACGGCCGTGGCGGCCGCCTCCTCGGCGGTCTGGGCGGCGGCGGGGGTGGCGAGCATGAGAAGGACCAGGAGTTGGCGCATGGGTTCAAGACCTCAGTCGGGGTGGCCGGATCGGCGCGGCGCCGGTGCGGGCGCGCACGCAGGAGTCGTAGACCTCCAGGGGATCACGGCCCTGGAGGTAATCCGAACTCAGGCCGACGGACAGGCTGGTGAAGGGGCCGCTATCGGATGACACGCCCACCGTGGCCGACCCGGTGGGGCCCTGGGCCTCCTGGGCGCGGCGCTCGCAGGCCAGGGCGACCTGCTCGGGGTCGGGGGGGACGGCCTGGCAGGCGGCCAGGAGCAGGGGGGCGAGGAGCAGGAGGCGCATCAGTACACCCGGGCCTTGGGCGCGATCCTCGCGGGGTCTATGCCTCCCTCCGAGGGTGCGGTGAGGGGATCGGCGCGCACCGGCCGCGTGGCCAGCCGCACCCTTGCCCCCTCCACGTAGGCGAGCGAGTGGACGCGCCAATTCACGTCGTCGCGCGCGGGAAAATCCTCGTGGGCGTGGGCCCCGCGGCTCTCCTTGCGGGCCTCGGCGGCGACCACGGTGGCGAGCGCGTTGGGCAGCAGGTTGGTCAGCTCCAGCGTCTCCACGAGGTCGGTGTTCCAGACGAGCGAGCGGTCCGTCACGCGCAGGTCGGCGGCCTTCTCGGCCACGGCGGTCATGCGGCGCACCCCTTGGGCGAGGGACTCGCTGGCGCGGAACACGGCCGCGTCCTCCTGCATGACGGTCTGCATCTCGTGGCGCAGGGCGGCGGTGGGGGTGGAGCCCGAGGCGTGGCGCAGGGCGTCGAAGCGGGCCAGCGCCGCGTCGAGGGAGGCCCTGGGGACCTCGGGGACGGCGGATTTCGGGTCCACGACCTCGGCGGCGCGGATGGCGGCGGCCCTCCCGAAGACCACGAGGTCTATCAGGGAGTTGCTCCCGAGGCGGTTGGCGCCGTGGACGGAGGCGCAGCCGGCCTCGCCCACGGCCATGAGGCCGGTGGCCACGCGGTTGGGGTCCGAGGCGGTGGGGGCGATGACCTCGCCCCAGTAGTTGGTGGGGATGCCGCCCATGTTGTAGTGGACGGTGGGGAGCACGGGGATGGGCTCGCGGGTGACGTCCACGCCGGCGAAGATGCGGGCGGACTCGCTGATGCCGGGGAGGCGCTCGTGGAGCGTCTCGGGCGGCAGGTGCGAGAGGTTGAGGTGGATGTGGTCCTTTTTCTTGCCCACCCCCCTGCCTTCCCTGATCTCCAGCGTCATGCAGCGGGAGACCACGTCGCGCGAGGCGAGGTCCTTGTAGGTGGGGGCGTAGCGCTCCATGAAGCGCTCGCCCTCGGAGTTGGTGAGGTAGCCGCCCTCGCCGCGCGCGCCCTCGGTGATGAGGCAGCCCGCGCCGTAGATGCCGGTGGGGTGGAACTGGACGAACTCCATGTCCTGGAGCGGCAGCCCGGCGCGGGCCACCATGCCGTTGCCGTCGCCCGTGCAGGTGTGGGCGGAGGTCGCCGAGAAGTAGGCCCTCCCGTAGCCGCCGGTGGCCAGCACGGTCATCTTGGCGGCGAAGGCGTGCAGGGTGCCGTCGTCGAGCTTCCAGGCGAGCACGCCGCGGCAGTCGCCCCCCTCGCCCATGAGGAGGTCGGTGGCGAAGTGCTCGACGTAGAACTCGGCCTTCTCGCGGAGCGAGCGGCCGTAGAGGGTGTGCAGGATGGCGTGGCCGGTGCGGTCGGCGGCGGCGCAGGTGCGCTGGACGGGGGGGCCCTCGCCGAACTGCGTGGTGTGGCCGCCGAAAGGGCGCTGGTAGATGCGGCCGTCCTCGGTGCGCGAGAAGGGCACGCCGTAGTGCTCCAGCTCGTAGACGGCCTTGGGGGCCTCGCGCGCGAGGTACTCCATGGCGTCGGCGTCGCCCAGCCAGTCCGAGCCCTTGACGGTGTCGTACATGTGCCACTGCCAGTTGTCGGGGCCCATGTTGCCCAAGGACGCGGCGATGCCGCCCTGGGCGGCGACGGTGTGGGAGCGCGTGGGGAAGACCTTGGTGATGCAGGCGGTCCTGAGCCCCCTCTCGGCCATGCCGAGGGTGGCGCGCAGCCCCGAGCCGCCGGCGCCGACGACGACCACGTCGTAGTGGTGGGTCTCGATGGGGTAGGCGGGCGACGCGGGGGCGGGCATGGGGCCTCAGAAGGACAGGCGGGCCACGGCCAGGAGGCCTATGGCGAGGAGGGCGTAGGTGAGGCACACGGCGGCGATGACGAGTCCCTTGCGGGTCGCGCCCTTGGCGTAGTCCTCGAGCACCACCTGCACGCCCTGGCGGAAGTGCAGGAGGCCCACGAGGAGCGTGAGACCGACGACGATCGCCACGAAGGGGCGCGAGAGGGAGGCGACGGCCTCCGGGTAGGGGCGGCCGAGGATGGGGCCGATCGTGAAGACGAAGAGGGGCACCAGGACGAGGAGCGCCACGGAGGACACGATGGTGTTCCAGTGATGCCAGGTGCCGTCCTTGGCGCTGCCGAGGGCCTCGGCGCGCTTGCGGGGGGTCAGGTAGCTCATCTCAGGTCCATAGGAGGGCCACGGTGAGCGCCGTGAGCAGGAGGGAGCCCGCCACGATGGCCTGGCCGAGCCGTTCGGCGATGCCGATCTCCATGAAGCGGCCCGTGGACCAGACCAGGTGCCTGAGCCCGGCGAGCGTGTGGTACCAGAGCGCCCAGACCGAGCCGAGCAGCACGAGGTCGCCGAACCAGGAGCGCAGGACGGCGTCGGCGGTGGCGAAGGGGCCGGGGCCGATGGAGGCGGCCATGAGCCACCAGACGATGAGCGCCACGCCGACGATGAGCGCGTTGCCGGTGATGCGGGTCAGGAGCGAGGACGCGGAAGTCCACTGGATGCGGTAGTAGATGCCCAGCATGAAGGGCGAGAGGGGGCGGCTGCCCCTGTTGACGTCGGCCATGGGCCTCCCCTTCCGGCTCCTCCGGGATGTAGCGGCGCGGGGGGGGCGCCTCAAGCGCCATGTGCCCGCGTCAGGCCGCCGCAAGGCCCCGCTCCAGCTCGCCGACGATGTGGTCGCGCAGGCGCTGGGCGGGGGGCGAGAGGTCGGGGGCGCAGACCAGGGCGATCTCCGTGTCGGGGAGGGGCGGCAGGCCCGTGGCGGATTCCTCCAGGATCAGGAGGTCGGCGGGCACCATGTCCTGGGGCAGCACCGTGACGCCCAGGCCCGCACGCACGGCGGCATGGGCCCCGGCCAGCGAGCCGCAGGAATAGGCCACGCGCCAGGGGCGCCCGGCCGCGTCGAGCGCGGCCGTGGCGCGGCCCCGGTAGACGCAGGGGATGGGAGAGCACACGAGCGGCAGGTCGTCGTCCTCCAGCACCGCCTTGTCGCCCGCGACCCACACGAGGCGCTCGCGCCAGAGCCGCGTGCCCTCGGGGGCCGCCGTGGGCTCGCGCTTGAGGAGCGCCATGTCGAGGCCGCCCGCGTCGAGGCGCGCGAGGAGCTGGAGCGTCAGCTCGCAGGTCACCTCCAGCGCCACGCGGCGGTGGGCCTTGGAGAAGGCGCCGAGCACGCGCGGCAGGCGCGTGGTGGCGAAGTCCTCGGGGGCGCCGAGGCGCACGACGCCGGCGAGGTCGGGCTCGCGCGCCCGCGCGATCAGCTCGGCGTTCAGTTGCAGGATCCGGCGGGCCTGGCCGATGACGGCCTCGCCCTCGGGGGTCAGGCGCAGGTGGCGGGGGCCCCGGTCCAGGAGGCGGCAGCCGAGCGCGTCCTCCAGCCGCTTGATCTGGAGCGACACCGCCGACTGGCCCCGGAAGAGGCGCGCGGCGGCCTGGGAGAAGCCGCCCGTGTCTGCGACCGTGACGAAGGCGCGCAGCAGCTCGGGGTCTATCGTGTGGATCATCATTGACGCCCGCAATCGCTGGGGCCAGAGTTATTCATTTCTCCAATCCACCGCCAGCCCCTAGGTGAGCGTCCAGCCAAGGAGGACGCCATGACCAAGCACCAGGACGCCGCGAAGCTGGACCGGGGGGCGGAGGCCGCCGCCGCCATCACGGTCGCCCACGGGGACGGGATCGGGCCCGAGATCATGGAGGCGTCGCTCAGGGTGCTCCAGGCGGCCGGCGCGCGGCTCGCCATCGAGACGATCGAGCTGGGCGAGAAGGTCTATCTGGGCGGCCACAGCGCGGGCATCGAGCCCGCCTCCTGGGACAGCCTGCGGCGCACCAAGGTGTTCTACAAGGCGCCCATCACCACGCCCCAGGGCGGCGGCTTCAAGAGCCTCAACGTGACGGTGCGCAAGACGCTGGGGCTCTACGCCAACCTGCGGCCCTGCGCGTCCTACGACCCGGTGGTCGCCACCAAGCACCCCGGCATGGACGTGGTCATCGTGCGCGAGAACGAGGAGGACCTCTACGCGGGCATCGAGCACCGGCACACCGACGAGGTGGTGCAGTGCCTCAAGATCATCTCGCGGCCCGGGTGCGAGAAGATCGTGCGCTACGCCTTCGACTGGGCGCGGGCCAACGGGCGCAAGAAGGTGACCTGCTTCACCAAGGACAACATCATGAAGCTGACCGATGGGCTCTTCCATCGGGTCTTCGACGAGGTGGCGAAGGAATACCCGGACCTCGAGAACGAGCACTGGATCGTGGACATCGGGGCGGCCAAGCTGGCCGACTCCCCTGAGGTCTTCGACGTCATCGTCATGCCCAACCTCTACGGGGACATCCTGTCGGACGTGGCGGCGCAGATCACGGGGTCGGTGGGCTTGGGCGCCTCGGCCAACATCGGCGAGCACGTGGCCATGTTCGAGGCCATCCACGGCAGCGCGCCGCGCCACGCGGGCAAGGACACGGCGAATCCCTCGGGGCTCCTGCTCGCCGGGGTCATGATGATGAACCACGTGGGCCAGCCGGAGGTGGCCGAGCGGGTCCACAACGCCTGGCTCAAGTGCATCGAGGACGGGGTGCACACCAAGGACATCTATCGGGAGGGGGTGTCGAAGGAGAGGGTGGGCACGCAGGCCTTCGCGGACGCCGTCATCGCGCGGCTGGGGCAGAAGCCGAGCGTCCTGAAGCCCGTGGCCTACGCGGGGCTGCCCCCCGTCCCGACGCGCAAGCCCACGCCGACCGTGCCGGCCGTCAAGGTCATGGTGGGGGCGGACGTGTTCGTGCACTCGACGCTGCCCGTGGGGGAGCTGGCGGCGGCGCTCCAGGAGGCCGAGGACGGCATGTTCGAGCTGCAGATGATCACCAACAGGGGCGTCAAGGTGTGGCCGGGCGGCTTCGCGGAGACGTTCTGCACGGACCACTGGCGCTGCCGCTTCGTGGCCAAGGGGGGGCGGCAGTTCAACAAGCCCATGCTGATCGAGCTCCTGCGCGCCGTGCACTACGCGGGGCTCGACTTCGTGAAGATCGAGGGGCTCTACACCTTCGACGGGGAGCCGGGGTTCTCGCTCGGGCAGGGGCAGTAGGGGGTGCGGGCCCCCTACCCCATCACCTTGGTGCCCAGCCCGTGGCCCTCGGCCACGGGCTTGCGCTTGGTGGCGCGCATCTCTTCGACGTCGCGCACCTTGAGGCGCACGGCTCCCTCCCACTCGCGGGTTCTGACCTTGGGGGTCCTGAGGCGCTCGCGCGCGCCGGGGATCGCGGCGGCGTATTGCGGCAGCCATCGCTCCTGCGCGACCACCATCTCGTCCACCATCTGCCAGACCTCCTCCGGGTTGAGGATGGCGCCGACCAGGGGGTCGTGGAGGACGGCCAGCTTGAGGAGGTCGAGGTCGCCGGTCACGGCGGCCTGCACGCTCATGCGCTGGACGTGCACGGAGGCCGAGCAGGTGGCGGCGCATGCCAGGGGGAGCGTCACGCCCTCCACCATGCCGATGCCGAAGCGGTCCACCCAGCCGGGCGATTCGACGATGCAGTCGGGGGGCAGGTTGGTGATGGTGCCGCCGTTGCGGACGTTGAAGTGGCCGCGGTAGGGGCGGCCGGTCTCGAGCGCCTCAACGATCCAGGAGGCGTGCTCGTCGGTGCGCTCGTGGGCGGAGAGGGGCTTGCCGGCCTCCTCCAGAAACATGGGGAAGTCGGTCTCGAACCAGTTGCGGTTCTCGGTGGTGTAGCGGAGGTAGCCGCCCGTCTCGCCGTGGATCCACTCGCTGGTGCTGATCCAGCGGGAGATCTCCTCGGGGCGCTTGCGATACCAGGGGAGGTATTCGCTGAGGTGGCCGTTGCTCTCGGTGCTGTAGAAGCCGAAGCGGCGGAGCACGTCGATGCGGACCTTCTCCTGCTCGGAGAAGACGGGGTGGCGCTCGAAGGCGGCCAGCAGCTCGTCCTTGCCGACCACCCGGCCCTTCACGCGCACGTCGAGGTACCAGGTCTGGTGGTTGATGCCGGAGCACACGATGTCCACGTCGCCCATGGGCACGCCGAGCGCGCGGGCGATCTGGCGGTGGCCGTTCTGGACGCCGTGGCAGAGGCCGACCGTCCTGACCCCCCCGTGCTCGATGGCGGCCCAGGTCATCATGGCCATGGGGTTGGCGTAGTTGAGGAGGAGCGCGTTCGGCTCGGCCACCTCGCGGATGTCGCGGCAGAAGTCGAGCATGGCGGGGATGCCGCGCTGGCCGTAGAGGATGCCGCCCGCGCAGATCGTGTCGCCGACGCACTGGTCCACGCCGTACCTGAGCGGGATGCGGATGTCGTCGGCGAAGGCCTCCAGGCCGCCGATGCGGACGACGTTCATGACGTAGCGGGCGCCCGTGAGCGCCTCGCGGCGGTCGGTGGTGGCCGTGACCTTGGCGGGCAGGCCGTTGACCTCGACGATGCGGCGGACGACCTGGGCCACCATGTCGAGGTTGTGGGCGTTGATGTCCGTCAGCGCGAACTCGACGCCCGCGAAGTCGGGGACCTTGAGGAGGTCCTGCACGAGCTTCTTGGTGAAGCCGAGCGAGCCGGCGCCGATGATGGCGATGCGGAAGGTCATGGGGTGCTCCCTGTAGGGTGCGCATCTTGCGCACCGTGATCGTGCGGCGGCCGGAGAATGGTGCGCAGGATGCGCACCCTACGCGGCGACGCCCTCCTTGAGTCCTTCGAGCCAGGCGCGGTGCGGCAGGCACCGCGCCGCGGCCGCCTCGTATTCCTTGACGAGCCCGGCATGGGCCTCGCGCGTCCTTTGCCTCAGCGCGGGGTCGCGCGCCATGGCCTCGCGGGCGGCGTCGCGGTTGAGCAGGCCCAGGCCGTCCAGCACGGGCACGTAGAGCTGCTGCTGGACGTGGGCCAGCCCGAGCGGGAAGTCGGGGAAGTCGGTGGCGGTGGGGACTCGGCGTGACCAGGCCTCCAGGCGGTCGGTGACCTCGGGCGGGTGGGCGGCCGTCACGTCGCGCCAGTAGGGGGTGTCGCGGCGCTCGCTCACGTAGTGCAGGCGCACGAAGTCGCGGTAGTCGTCCACCTGGCGGGCGGCGAGGGCATTCACCTTGGCCTTCGCATCCGGGTCGCCCAGCCACTCGGTGAAGCCGATGAGCTGGACGATGGTGCCGTGGATCGACGTGGCCTCCAGAGGCTCCAGGAAGGAGCCCGCGAGGCCGACTGCGAGGACGTTGCCCACCCACACGTCGCGCTGCCGGCCCGGGTCGATGCGGATGTCGCCGCGGGGCTCGATGGGGCGGCCGAGGGCGGCCTCGATCTCCCGCTGGGCTTCCTCCGGCGTGAGGTAGGCGTCGCAGTAGACGTAGCCGCAGCCGTAGCGGCTCTGGGTCGGGATGGTCCACATCCAGCCGGACCCCTGCGCCCAGGCGCCCGTCACGGGCAGGATCTCCTCGCCGTCCTCCAGATCGAGCCAGAAGGGCAAGGCGCGGTTGTTGGGGAGCATGGCGCGGAAGCTCTGCCACGCGAAGGGCATCTCGCGCACCAGCGCGCGGCGGAAGCCGGAGGCGTCCACGAAGAGGTCGCCCTCGATGCGGCGGCCTCCCTCCGTCAGCACGGCCCTGATGCCCTCGCCGCCCTTCTCCACGCCCGTCACCTGGTCGTCGAGGAGGGTGATGCCCTTGGCCTTCCTGCGCAGCCACTGGCCCACGAGCGCCTGGTCGAAGTGGAAGGCGTGGTGGAAGGGGCCCGCCGGGATCCTGCGGCCGTCAACCTCGGCGTAGGGGCCCCGGCTCTTCCAGATGAGGTGCTGGAAGAGGTGCGCCTCCTGCACGGGGCGCCCGGCGGCCACCGCGTAGGTGTCCAAGGGGAGCCCGGGGGCGACCAGGTGGGGGTCGTCTATGGGGCCGTCGTAGTGGTGGCCCAGGCGGCGCCAGTCGCGGTGGCGGATGCCCAGCTTGATGGTCGCGCCGGTCTCGCGGAGGAACTCCTCCTCGGAGAGGCCGAAGCGGCGGAGCATCTGGCGGAACACGGCCGTGCTCCCCTCCCCGACCCCGATGACGCCCAGCTTGGTGGACTCGATGACCGTGACGGAGGTGCCGGGCGACTTCCTCGCGGCCGTGTCGGAGATCGTCATGGCCGCGAGCCAGCCCGCCGTGCCGCCGCCCAGGACGACGACGCGGGCGGGCCAGCCGGGGGCGACGGGCCTCATGAGGCCTTGGCGACCTGGGGAGGCCGCGCCCATGCGGGGGTGAGGTCGCCGTGGGCTTCCAGGAGGTCGTCCACGAGGGCCCAGATCTGGTCCAGGTCCAGCTCGGCCCCCGTGTGCGGGTCGAGCATGGCGGCGTGGTAGATGTGCTCGCGGTTCTCCGTCAGCAGCGCCGCCACGGTCAGTTCCTGCACGTTGATGTTGGTGCGCTGGAGGGCGATGAGCTGGGGGGGGAGGTCGCGCACCTGCGTGGGCTGGAGGCCGTTGCGGTCCACCAGGATCGGCACCTCGACGGCGCAGCCCTGGGGCAGCTGCGGGATGTGCCCCTTGTTGATGACGTTGCCGTAGATGACCGAGGGCTCCCCGGTGACGACCGAGTTGACGATGGATGACGCGTATTCGTGGGAGGGCTTGACGACGATCTTCTCGGCGTCGCGGAACTTCTCGGCTTGCTTGTCCCAGCGGGCGATCTGCTCGACGCACCTCTTGGGATACTCGTCGAGGGGGATGCCGAAGCGCTTGATGAGGTCCGCACGGCCCTTCTTGATGAACCAGGGCACGTATTCGGCGAAGTGCTCGGAGGATTCGGTGACGAAGTAGCCCAGCCGCGTGAGCATCTCGTAGCGGACGCGGTTGGGGCAGCGCTTGTTCCAGGTGCTGGGCTTGGGGAAGCGCCCCTCGGCATAGCCTTGGCGCAAGGCCGGATAGAGGTCGGTGTAGCTGCCGTCCTCCTCGATCCTCTCGAAGTCGAGGTAGAAGCTCATGTGGTTGATGCCGCCCGCGCGGTAGCGGATGCGCTCCACGGGGATGTCGAGGTCGTGGGCCAGCTCGGCGGCCGTGCCCTGCACGGAGTGGCAGAGGCCGACCTGGCGGATGGCGGGGAACCTGGCGCCGATGGCCCAGGTGTTGATGGCCATGGGGTTGACGTATTGCAGCATGATGGCGTGGGGGCAGACCTCCATCATGTCCTGGCAGATGGACCACAGGTGCGGGACCGTGCGCAGGCCGCGCATGATCCCGCCCACGCCGAGCGTGTCGGCGATGGTCTGGCGCAGGCCGAACTTCTTCGGGATCTCGAAGTCGGTGACGGTCGCGGGCTGGTAGCCGCCGATCTGGAAGCTCACGACGACGAAGTCGGCGCCGGCGAGGGCGCGCCTCTGGTCGGTGAAGGTCTGGACCTTGGCGTCGGCCCTCATGGACTTCGCGAGCTTGGAGACGACGACCTCGGACTCCTCCAGCCGCTTGGGGTTGATGTCCATGAGGCGGATGGTGGCGCCCCTCAGCGCCTTGCGGTGCAGGATGTCGCCGGCGATGTTCTTGGTGAACACGGTGCTGCCGGCACCGATGAAGGTGATCGTGGTCATGAGGCGGGCCTTCTCAGGTGGCGATGTCGAAGGCGGCTCGGACGAGGCGCCGGGTGTAGTCGGTCTTGGGGTTGACCAGGACCTCGTCGACGGGGCCCTGCTCCACGATCTTCCCGTGCTGCATGACCATGACGCGGTGGCAGAGCGCGCGCACCACCTTGAGGTCGTGGGAGATGAAGAGGTAGCTGAGCCCCCGCTCGCGCTGGAGCCTGCGCAGCAGCTCGATGATCTGGGCCTGGACGGATAGGTCGAGGGCGCTCGTGGGCTCGTCCAGGAGGATGAACTCGGGCTCCAGCGCGATGGCGCGGGCGATGGCGATGCGCTGGCGCTGGCCGCCCGAGAACTCGTGGGGGAAGCGGTGCGAGATGGTGTCGGGGAGGCCCGCGTCGCGCAGCGCCGCCTGGACGCGGGCGAAGCGGTCGGCGCCGCCCGCCCCGATGCGGTTGACGATCAGGCCCTCCTCGATGATCTGGCGCACGCTCATGCGCGGGTTCATCGAGCTGAAGGGGTCCTGGAAGACGATCTGCATGCGCGAGCGCAGCGGCTTCATGGCGCGGCGGTCGCGGGATTCGATGCGGCTCCCGTCGAACGTGATGCGGCCTCCGTCGTTGCGGATGAGGCGGATCAGGGCCTGGCCGAAGGTGGTCTTGCCCGAGCCGCTCTCGCCCACCAATCCGAGGGTCTCGCCGCGCTTGAGGTCCAATGACAGGGAGTCCACGGCGACGAGGGTGGAGTAGGTGCCGCGGAAGGCGCCGCCCTTCCTCAGCGTGAACTCGACGCGCACGCCCTCGCCCCTCAGCACCGTCTCGGGGCGGACCTGGGCGGGGTCGGCCCTGCCCTTGGGCTCGGAGGCCAGGAGGCGCTTGGTGTAGGGGTTGGAGGGCGCCGTGAAGATGGCCTCGGTGGGCCCCTCCTCGCGCACCTCGCCGTGCTGCATGACCACCACCTGGTCGGCGAACTGGCGCACCACGGTCAGGTCGTGGGTGATGAGGATGACGCCCATGCCGTACTTGGCCTTGAGGTCGTCGATGAGGTGGAGGATCTCGGCCTGCACGGTCACGTCGAGCGCCGTGGTGGGCTCGTCGGCGACGAGCACGTCGGGGCGGTTGGCGAGCGCCATGGCGATCATCACGCGCTGGCGCTGGCCGCCCGAGAGCTGGTGGGGGTAGCTGCCCACGCGGGCGTCCGGGTCGGGGATGCGGACCTCGGCCAGGAGCTCGGTCGCGCGCGCCCAGGCGGCGCGCTTGGAGAGGCGCTGGTGGAGGACGAGCCCTTCGGCGATCTGCGCGCCGACCGTGTAGACGGGGTTGAGGGAGCTCATGGGCTCCTGGAAGATCATGGAGATGCGGTTGCCGCGCAGGCGGCGCATCTCGGCCTGCGAGAGCCGCGCCATGTCCTGGCCGGCGTAGAGGATGCGCGTGGCCTCCGAGACCGTCGCGCGCTTGCTCAGCAGCCGCATGACGGCGCGGGCGGTGACGGACTTGCCCGAGCCGGACTCGCCCACGAGGGCCGTGGTCCGGCCCGGCCAGACCTGGAAGGACACGTCGCGCACGGCCTCGACCACGCCGCCCTCGACCTTGAAGGACACGCCGACCTGGCGGGCGTCTATGAGGGGGCCGGCGGAGGCGTCGAGCATGGGGGCCTCAGTAGGGGTCTATGGCGTCGCGCAGGCCGTCGCCGAGCGCGTTGAAGGCGAAGACCGTCACCAGCACGAAGCCCACGGGGGACAATATCCACGGGTATGAGCCGATGGCCGAGAAGGTGCCGGCGTCCTGGAGCATCAGGCCCCAGGAGATCATGGGCGGCTTCACCGCGAAGCCGAGGAAGCCCAGGAAGGATTCCAGCAGCACGATGGCGGGGATGCCCAGCGTGACGGCCACGATGACATGGCTCATGACGTTGGGCAGGATGTGGCGCGTGATGATGCGCCCGTCCGACGCCCCCACCGCGAGCGCCGCGCGCACGTAGTCCACCTGGCGCAAGGCGAGCGTCTTGGAGCGCACCTCGCGCGAGAGCTGCGCCCAGCCCAGCGCCACGATGACGAGGACCACGAAGGTCAGGAAGAGGCCGGAGGGGGCCGTGACGGGGATCAGGGTGGCGAGCGTCAGGTAGAGAGGGAGCTGGGGGAAGGCCAGGACGATCTCGACGAAGCGCTGGAACCAGGCGTCGAAGGCCCCGCCGATGTAGCCCGAGGTGATGCCCAGGAGCGTGCCGACGACCGTGATGAGGGCGATGGAGACGAGCGCCAGCGCGAGGCTGATGCGCGAGCCGACGATGCCGCGGCTCAGGATGTCGCGCCCCAGGCTGTCGGTGCCCAGGATGTGGACGGGCGAGCCGTCCGCCGTGCCGATCAGGTGCCGCGCGAGGGGCAGCCCCAGGAAGCGGTAGCCCCAGCCCGAGGGGAAGAGGACCAGGGGCGAGGGGTTGGCGTAGTCGGGGCCCACGAGGGGCTGGAAGGTGACGGGGTCGAACTCGCCCGTGTCCCTGATGGGGAAGGCCACGGGCAGGAGGCGCCAGCCGGGCTCCATGCTGCCTCCCTCGACCTCCGGCACGTACCAGGAGACCTTGGCGGGGGGCGCGTAGGGGAGGTAGCGCGCGACCGGGTCCACGGGGGCGAAGAAGTCGGCGAAGACGGCGACGACGACGAGGGCGGCCACGAGGACCAGGCCGATCATGCCGATGACCGAGCGCCGCAGGCGGCGCCAGAGGAGGGCGCCGTAGCTCTGGGAGCGGGTGGAGACGGTGGAGGCGCGGCGGTCGAGCCCCTCCTCGGTGACGGCGCCCGGCGTCACGGGCGCCTCGACGGCGCCGCCCCCGACCGAGCCCGTGGGCAGGAGCGACACGTCCGCGTCCCCGCGCGAGGGCAGGGGCGCGCCGGGGGCGGGCTCGGTGGGGTGCGTCATGCGCCCACCCGGATGCGCGGGTCGAGGACCGCGAGGAGCAGGTCGGCGATGATGTTGCCGACGATGAGGACCGCGCCCAGGACCAGGAGGAAGGTGGCGGTGACGTAGACGTCGCCGATGCTCATGGAGGACACGATGGCCGGGCCGATGGTGGCGAGGCTGAAGACGATGGCCACCTCGATCTCGCCCGTGAGCATGTAGGGCAGGATGACGCCCTGGTACGCGACCAGGGGGTGCAGCGCGTTGGGGACGGCGTGGCGCATGACCACGCGGCCCTCGCTCAGCCCCTTGGCGCGCGCCGTCTCCACGTACTGGGCGTTGAGGGTGTCGAGCAGGTTGGCCCGCATCACGCGCATGTTGTAGGCGAGCCCGCCGATGGTGGCGATGGCGACCACGGGCCAGACGTGCTGGATCAGGTTCCAGAGCTTGCCCCAGTTGAAGTCCAGGAAGCCCTGCCAGTAGGGCTGGCCGCCGTAGCGGGAGGAGTAGAACGATCCCAGCTCCTGCACGTTGAGCTGGAAGGCCAGCACGTAGAGGATGATGAGCGCGAAGAGGAAGCGCGGGATCGTCATGCCCAGGAAGGCCACGAAGCCGAGGAGCGTGTCCACCCAGGTGTACTGGCGCGTGGCCGCGACGATGCCGAAGCCGATGCCGAGGAGCGAGGCCAGCGCGTGGCAGACCAGGGCGATGGCGATGGTGGCGGGCAGGCGCTGGGCCATGACCTCGGCCACGGGCTTGTTGTAGAAGAAGCTGTTGCCGAAGTCGCCGCGCAGGACGATGCCGGTGATCCAGCGGACGTACTGGACGACGAGGGGGTCGTTGAGGCCGTTGGCCTCGCGGTACTGCTCGGCGGCGGCGGTGGCGGCGGCGACGGAGGCGCCTCCTTGCGAGATCATGTTGGACTTGATGAAGTCGCCGTAGTCGCCCGGGGGCGCCTGGATGATGGCGAAGGTGATGACCGACATGACGAACAGGACCGGGATGGCCTGGAGGATTCTGAAGAGGACGAACCTGAGCATCCTGGCACCCGTCCGGGGGGGGTGATGAGGGAGAGGAAGCGGTCCGGGGGACCGCTTCCCCGAAGAGCGCCCGGCCCCGTGGGGCCGGGCTGGGCGGGCGAACGTCGCCCCCCGGTCTTGCCTCAGCCGGCCGTGACCGGCCCGCCGCCGCCCGGCACGTCGGGCAGCGTGTCGGGGTAGAGCTCGTAGTCCTGTTGCTGGTCCTCGGGCACGAACAGCCGTTCCCGGATGATGTTGTCCTCGGCCCAGTTGAACTGGAAGATGGGCGCCCCGGGCGGGATGTTGGCGAAGCGCTTGTTGATGACCAGCGCGCCCGGGTAGGCCACGAGGCCGATGCCGTAGAGGTTCTCGGTGCGCAGGTTCTGGTATTGCTTCATCAGCTCCACGCGCTCGGCCGGGTCGCGCGTGTCGATGAAGGCCTGGACGGTGTCCACCATCTCCTGCTCCCAGGGCAGGAGGTCCAGCTCCCCGGCCGCGTTGGCGCGGTGGTTCCAGGAGGTGGTCGGCCCCATGGGGGCGAGCTGCGTGGTGTTCTGCACCACGGTGATCAGCTCGGTGGGGTTGCGGAACACCTGCCAGTCCCAGTCGCCGGAGCTCTGGATGGCGTCGCGGTCGTTGCCGGCGACCGCGTTGAGCGAGGCCTGGATGCCCGCCTCGCCCAGCATGGCGACGATGCCCTCGGCGAGGTTGCGGTCGGTCTGGTAGTCGGCGTTGGCCAGGATGGCGATGTTGACGTTGGCGCCGCCCGCGACCCCTTCGGGGAAGTTGAGGAAGCCGTCGCCGTCCGTGTCCGCGAGGCCGGCGGCCTCGAAATGGGCGCGGGCGGACTCCAGGCTATAGGGGTAGAAGACGGTCGAGGCCTCGTCGAAGAAGGACGTGCCCGGGGGCAGGCCGCCCGCGTACTGGGCCACGAAGGGCCCGCGCACCAGGCTGTCGCCCAGCGCCTGGCGGTCGAGCGCCTGGGCCATGCCCATGCGGAAGTGCTCGTTGCGGTTGAGCTCGCGGATGGCCTGCTCGCGCTCGTCGGGCTCGCCCCAGCCGTTGCCCGAGAGGTTGGGGTAGAACTCGTAGGTGATGGTGCGCGGGCCGAACTGGAGCCGGGCGGGGGCGTCGGGCTCGGAAGAGGCGCGGAGCGACTCCACGTAGTTCTCGGCCTGCTCGAGGTTGGAGAAGTCGCCCGTGCCGGCCACGGCCTGCACGTCGCGGTCCGCCCAGGTGCTCAGGCGGTAGTGCATCTCGTCGAGGTAGGGGAGCTGGTTCCCTTCGCTGTCCACCTTCCAGTAGTAGGGGTTGCGGCGCAGCACGACGATGTCGTCGGGGCGGTACTCGACGGGCACCCATGCCCCCATGACGGGGATGTTGAGGTATTCGGGCGGGAAGGCGTTGCGGAAGGTCTCGTAGGTGGCGTCCGGGTTGTAGCGCGGGTGCTGGGGCGCCAGGACGTGCGAGGGGCCGGGGCAGAAGGTCCCGTAGGCCATCGCGTAGAGCACCTGCTCGGGGAAGGGCGTGGTGAAGTTCCAGGTGAACTGGTAGGGGCCATTGACGGTCATGGTGGTCCCGGCCCCGAAGGTCTCGGGCGAGGCGCCGTTGAGCGGCGTGACCTCGGGGTCCATGACGGCGTCCTCGAAGTAGAAGCGCACGTCCTCGGTGTCGAAGGGGTCGCCGTCCGACCACTTGGCCCCTTCGATCAGGTTGACCGTGAGGGACATGCCGTCCTCGGACCACTCCCAGGAGCGGGCGAGGTTCGGGAGCGGCTCGAGGTCGGCGGCGTTGACCATGAAGAGGGGGCCGGTGCGCGTCAGGCACTCCGACATGCCGATGTCTATGCCGCCCCAGCCCTGGCTTTGCCCGGCGGTGTAGTTCCAGCCCTCGGGGCGGCCGCCGATGACGTGGCGCATGACGTCGCCGTAGACGCCGATGCCGTCGGGCATGTTGGCGGCCTCGTAGACGAGCGGCTCGGCGGGCAGGCGCTCGGCCACGGGGGGCAGCTTGCCCGCCTCCACGAAGGCCGTGACCCAGGCGGGCTCCTGGTAGGCGGGCAGCGCGCGGTAGGTGTAGATCTGGTCGCGGTTGACGAAAACCGGCTCGCCCTGCGCGGGGAAGTCCGGCGCGGCGGGCGGCGTGGTGGGCTCCACGATCTGCGCGAGGAGCGCCGCCGGCGCCGCGCAGAGGAGCAGCGCCGCCAGGGCGGCGCGCTGGGTGGTCGACATCGGTCCTCCCCTGGGCCGTGGCTCGGCCCGGTTGTGTTGTCCCCCGCGCCCTCGCCCGAGGGTCGCCGGCGCCGGGGCCGGCCCCTCGTGCGCCGGGGGCCGATGGGCGGAGGATGGACCCGGGGGAGGCTGGACGTCTATCCCGGATCGCGGCATTCTTTTCCGGGTTCCCAAGATCGGCAGGAGTCGTGAATGGCCCGCGCCCCCGTCCCGCCCGAGCGGCGCTTCTACGCCCAGGACCGCGCCGTGGGCCGCTTCGGGATGCGCGTCTTCGAGCCGCGCCTCATGGACGCCCCCCACTGGCACGGCCACGTGGAGGGCAACCTCATGGAGGGGGCCTCCATGACCTACCTCTTCGGCGAGGAGGTCATCGTCGTGCCCGAGGGCCGCGTGGCGCTGTTCTGGGCCAACGTGCCGCACCAGCTCGTGCGCGTGGACGCCACCGGGGAGGCCCCGCTGCGCCTCACCAACCTTTACCTGCCGCTCGACCGCTTCCTGCTCATGCCGCACCTCGCCGCCCTGCAGGTGGGCGTGGTGTCGGGCGGCATCGCGCTGGTCCCGCCGGAGGCGGTGGGGGCGGCCGAGATGGCGCGCTGGTTCCGCGACTACCGGTCCGGCGACGTGGAGCGCGTGGAGGTGCTGCACATGGAGCTCAACGCGGCCCTGCGGCGCGCGCTGCTGGGCGGCGTCGCGTGGCTGCGCGCGCCCGCGGCGACGGCCGGGCCGGGGCGCCCCTTGGGGAGCCCCCGCATGGGGCAGGTCGTGGCCATGCTGCGGGCGGTGATGGAGAACCTCGACCGCCCCCTCGCCAACGCGGACGTGGCGCGCGTGACGGGGCTCAACGCCACCTACGCGCAGGCGCTCTTCGCGGAGGCCATGCGGACGCCGCTCAAGCGGTTCATCATCCGCATGAGGCTCCTGCGGGCGCGGGCCCTGCTGCTCGATGGCGGCCTCGCCATCGCCACGGTGGCGGAGCGCAGCGGCTTCGGGTCCGTCAGCCAGTTCTACGACCACTTCACGCGAGGCTTCGGGACGACGCCCCAGGCCATGCGGCGGGCCTACGAGGAGGGGCGGCCCGTCGCCTGAGCTACCACGCGAAGGCGTCCGTGGCCCTGCGCTCGCCGAGGCTCAGGGCGTCCTCGACCAGCACCATCGGCGCGAGGTCCACGTCGCTCTCGCCCTTGCCGAGAAGCTCCGCGAGCCGCTTGTAGAGGCCGGGATACTCGCCGGTCGGGTCGGACGGGCGCTCCTCGTCGCCCACGAGCAGCTTGCCGCCGCCCTCGCGCAGGGTGAGGCGGCCGCCGTCCGTGTCCAGCACGATGTCCCAGGTCTGCGGGCCCTCCTGGCGCCAGTCGAAGTCGCAGAGGACGCCGTTCGAGAGGGTGAGCCTCGCGGCGATGGGGGTCTGGCGGTCGGACGGCACCTCCAGGGTGGCGGAGAGGAGGTGGCAGGGCTCGGGCAGGATGGCGGTGAGGATGGAGAGCGCGTTGATGCCGGGGTCGAAGACGCCCATGCCGCCGGACGCCCAGACCCAGTCCTGGCCCGGGTGCCAGTGGCGCACGTCCTCGCGCCAGGTGATCGTGCCGCCCCTGACCTTGCGCCCCTTCAGCCAGTCGCGGGCGCCCGCCACGCCCCCGGCCATGCGCGAGTGCCAGGTGGCGAAGAGCGTGAGGCCCCTCTCGGCGGCGAGGGCGCTGAGGCGGTGGACCTCGGCGAGCGTCTGGCCCGGCGGCTTCTCCAGCATGACGTGGCGGCCCGCGCGCAGGGCGGCTTCGGCGTAGGCGAAGCGCGGCTGGGGGGGCAGGCACAGGGAGACGACGCCCACCCCGGGGCGCGCTTCCAGGAAGGCGCCGAAGTCGCGGAAGGACTCGACGCCCTCCACGGTGCCCTCGCGCGAGACGGTGGCGGCGAGGCGGAAGTCGGGGGACGCGCGCAGCGTGGGGACGTGCTGGTCGCGGGCGATCTTGCCGATGCCGACGAGGCAGAGGTCGCGCATCAGTGGCTCTCCCGCGCGACGGCGTGGCCGCGCGGGCCCACCAGGAAGTCGAGGTCGGCGCCGCGGTCCGCCTGGAGCGTGTGCAGGTGGTGCAGGCGGGCGTAGCCCGAGGGGGGGGCCTGCACGCGCGGCGTCCAGGCGGCCAGGCGGCGGGCGATCTCCTCGTCCGACACCTCCAGCATCAGCGTCCTGTTGGGCACGTCGAGCGCGATCATGTCGCCGTCCCGGACCACCGCGAGCGGGCCGCCGGCGGCGGCCTCGGGAGAGGCGTGGAGGACGACCGTGCCGTAGGCGGTCCCGCTCATGCGGGCGTCGGAGATGCGCACCATGTCGGTGATGCCTTTTCGGAGCACCTTGGGCGGCAGGCCCATGTTGCCGACCTCGGCCATGCCGGGGTAGCCCTTGGGGCCGCAGTTCTTGAGCACCATCACGCAGGTCTCGTCCACGTCGAGCGCCTCGTCGTTGATGCGGGCCTTGTAGTCGTCGATGTCCTCGAAGACCACGGCGCGGCCCCTGTGGACCATGAGGGCGGGGGTGGCGGCGGAGGGCTTGAGGACGGCGCCCTGGGGGGCGAGGTTGCCCCGCAGGACGGCGATGCCGCCGTGGCGCGCCAGCGCCCTGTCGGTGGGCAGGATGACGTCCTCGTTGGAGTTCACCGCGTCCTTGACCTCCTCCCAGATCGTGGTGCCCGACACGGTCAGGGCGTCCTTGTGCAGCAGCCCCCCCTCGCCCAGCCGGCGCAGGACGGCCGGTAGCCCGCCGGCGTAGAAGAACTCCTCCATGAGATACTTGCCGGAGGGCATGAGGTTCACGATCGTCGGCACGTCGCGCCCCAGGCGGTCCCAGTCGTCCAAGGTCAGGTCGATGCCGACGCGGCCGGCCATGGCGAGGAGGTGGACCACGGCATTCGTGGACCCGCCGATGGCGCCGTTGGTGCGGATGGCGTTCTCGAAGGCCTCCCTGGTCATGACGTGGGAGGGGCGCAGGTCGTCCTTGACCATCTGCACGATGCGCCGGCCCGAGAGCTGCGCCATCATGCGCCGCCGCGAGTCCACGGCCGGGATCGCGGCGTTGCCCGACAGCGCCATGCCCAGCGCCTCGGCCATGCTCGCCATGGTCGAGGCCGTGCCCATGGTGTTGCAGGAGCCGGGGGAGCGGGACATGGACGCCTCCGCCTCCACGAACTCCTCCTTGGTCATCTGGCCCGCCTTGACGGCCTCGGAGAACTTCCACAGGTGCGTGCCCGACCCCACGCGCTCGCCGCGGAAGTAGCCGTTGAGCATGGGGCCGCCCGTGACGACGATGCTGGGCAGGTCGGTGGAGGCGGCGGCCATGAGGAGGGAGGGCGTGGTCTTGTCGCAACCCACGAGGAGCACGCAGCCGTCCATGGGCTGGCCGCGCATGCTCTCCTCGACGGCCATGGCGGCGAGGTTGCGGAACATCATGGCGGTGGGGCGGAAGCCGGACTCGCTGGTCGAGAAGACGGGCACCTCCACGGGGAAGCCGCCCGCCTCGTAGACCCCGTGCTTCACGCGCTGGGCGAGGTCGTTGAGGTGCGCGTTGCAGGGGTTCACCTCGGAGAAGGTGTTGAGGATGCCGATCACGGGGCGCCCGTCGAAGAGGTCGGCCGGAAGCCCTTGGTTCTTCATCCAGGCGCGGTGGTAGATGGCGTCCTTGGTGGTGCCCTCGAACCACTCCTGGGTGCGCAGGCGACGGGGCCAGGGGGCGGGGGTGAAGGGCATGGGGAGGTCTCCGGGTGGGGCGCCGCCAGCCTAGTCCCCCCGGAGGCGGGCGCAACCCGTCAGGCGCGGCCCTTCCAGGGCACCAGCGCCCTCTCGGCCGCGCGCATCAGCAGGTCTATGCCCCAGCCGATGAGCCCGATGAGCGCGATGCCCATGAGCACCACGTCGGTCTGCTGGAACTTGGAGGCGGCCATGATCATCATGCCCGCGCCCCTGTCGGCCGCCACCAGCTCGGCCGCCACCACGGTGCCCCAGCACACGCCCATGGCCACGCGCGCGCCCGTGAAGATGTCCGGCAGGGAGTTGGGCACGACCACGTGGCGCAGCACCTGGAGCCGCGAGGCGCCGAGCGAGTAGGCCGCGTGGACCTTGGAGAGCCTGACGCCCGACACGCCCGCGCGCGCGGCGATGGCCATGATCCAGAGCGAGGCGAGGAACAGGAGGATGACCTTGCCGCCCTCGCCGATGCCCGCCCAGATGATGACGAGCGGGATGAGCGCCAGGGGCGGCACGGGGCGCATGAACTCGACCACGGGGTCGAACCAGCCCCGGAACCAGCCCGACAGGCCCATGGCGTAGCCGAGCGGGATGCCCACGAGCGCGCCCAGCAGGAAGCCCGTGACGACGCGGAAGATCGAGTAGGACAGATGCTCCAGGAGCGAGGCGTTGCGGTAGCCGTCGCGGGCGACCTCCCCGAGCCGGGCGGCCACGGCCTCGGGCGGGGGCAGCCAGATGGGCTCCATGCGCCAGCCGGGATCGGGCGTCACCTGGAGCGTGCCGCGCGCGGTGAGCGACACGGCGCCCCAGGGGAGCGCCACGGGGGGGCCGCCGGGGGCGACGGCCTGGCCCTCCACGGCCAGGACGCGCGCGCCCTCGGGCGGGGGGACGAGGACCGAGCGGTGGGCGTTGACCACCACGGCGGCGTCGGGGACGGCGCCCGCGCCCGGGGCGACCTCGGGGGCGGGGGGGCTCTCGCCCGGGGGGGCGACGAGGACGGTGACGGTCCCCTCGTCGCGCGATCCGTCGGGCAGCTCGGCCAGGTAGGCGAAGCGGCCGGTGCCCGTGAAGGCGTCGGGCGCGCGCAGCCAGGAGGGGACCAGCGCGGAGCCGGTGAAGGAGGCCCAGAGGAGGAACACGGCGACCACCGACAGGACGGCGGCGGCCGGGGAGCCGCGCACGGCGCCGGCGTCCCCGAAGGTGACGGTGCGCCGCGCCGCGTCCCCCCTGCCCCGCCCCAGCGCGCGCCAGAGAAGCCCGAGCAGGGCCACCAGGAGGAGGTAGGCCCCCACCCAGGGCAGCACGCCAAGGGCGCCCCAGAGGACCTCCAGGGCCTCGCCCGCGAGCCCGCTCATGGGAGGGCCGTCATGGCGTGGCGCCCGCCATGATCTCCTCCTCCATGTCCCAGATCATGGAGAGGATCTCCTCGCGCCTCTCGGCGAAGAGCGGGAGGCGCTTGACCTCGCGCAGGTCGGCGCCGGCCGCGAGGTCGGCGAAGGGCAGCTCGTAGACCCGGTGCACGCGGCCCGGGCGGGGCGCCATGACCACGAGCCGGCGGCCCAGCAGCAGCGCCTCCTCGACCGAGTGGGTGATGAGGAGGACCGTCTTGCCCGTCTCGCGCCAGACGCGCAGCACCAGCCCCTGCATCTTCTCGCGCGTCAGCGCGTCGAGAGCGCCCAATGGCTCGTCCATCAGGACGACCTCGGGGTCGCCGGCCAGGCAGCGCGCGAGGGCGACCCTCTGCTGCATGCCCCCCGACAGCTCGTAGATGGCCTTGGGCCCGAACCCCGCGAGTCCCACGGTGTCCAGGAGGCGCTCCACCAGGGCCAGGCGCTCGGCCCGGGGGGCGCCCCTCATGCGCGGCCCGAAGGCCACGTTGTCGGCCACGCTCATCCACTCGAAGAGCGCGCCCTGCTGGAAGACCATGCCGCGCTCGGGCCCCGGTCCCGCGACGGGGCGGCCGTCGAGAGACACCGCCCCGGCGGTGGGGGCGAGGAAGCCCGCGACGATGTTCAGCAGCGTGGTCTTGCCGCAGCCCGAGGGGCCGAGGACCGACACGAGGTCGCCCGAGGCGAGGTCGAGCGACACGTCGCGCAGGGCCTCGACGGCTCCGCCCCCCGGGGGCCGGAACAGCATGGACACGCCGTCTATCCGAAGGCGCCCCACGGCGGGGGGGGTCCGGGGGGCCACCTGGTCCCCCGGCCTTCCCTACTGCCCCGTGGCCGCGCGCAGCGGCCCCGTGTCCACCACCCCCTGGTAGCTGTCGAGCGCGGCGGGGATGGCGCCCGCCTCCACGAAGACGCCGGCCACGCCCCGCATGTAGTCCTGGACCGCGCCGCCGAGCCAGCGCTCGCCCAGCTGCTCCTCGACCGAGGGGAAGACGAAGGTGGCGATGGTCTCGCGCACGGCCTCCTCGTCCATCCCCGAGTCCTGGGCGATGGCGGGGATCATGGCCTCCGCGTCCGCCCCGCCCGCGTTCCAGCGGGCGTTGGCCTCGTGGGTGACGGCTAGGAAGCCCTCGACGAGGTCCGGGTTGGCCTGGACGAAGCTGCCGGGCGAGGAGGTCACGTCGAAGACGAGGATGCCGAGGGCCTCCTTCTCGGCGCCCGTGAGGAGGACGTTGCCCGACTCCAGGGCGCGCCTCAGCGGCCCGCCCCAGCCGCAGAACATGTCCACGGACCCCTGGCTGAAGGCGGCCGAGCCGTCGGGGACGGCCATGTCCACGACCTCCATGCTGGCCGGGTCCACGCCGAAGTGCTCCATCTGGCGCAGGAAGCCGTAGTAGGGGGCCGTGCCGAGGGGGACGGCCACGCGCTTGCCCGGAAGCTCGGCCGCCGCGTTGTCGGCCGTGATCTCCAGGGACGACTGGACCACGCAGTTGTCGTTGTCGGCGTAGCTCACGGCCACGTCGAGCGCCACGAGGTCCTGGCCGGCGGAGGTGGCCACCACGAAGGGCGGCACGCCCTGGCTGATGGAGATGTCCACGTCGCCCGACGCCATGGCCGCCGACATGGCGGTGCCGCCGTCGAAGCTGACCCATTCGACCGGCACGCCCAGGCGCTCCTCGTAGAGCCCCTGGGCCTTGGCCCACTGGAAGGGCATGGGCCATTCCAGGAAGTAGCCCACGGTGAGGGGCTCGGCCTCCTGCGCGACGGCCGGCAGGCCGAGGGCCGCGAGGAGGGCGGCGCCCAGAAGCTTGGTCATGTGCATCCCCTGTCGTTTGGGGGGCCGTCCCGCCCCGCCGGCGGGGACACAAGCACGGGAGGGGACGCTTGGCGAGACCCTTTCGGCGCCATACACGATCCCATCGGTCGCCATTCCCGCCGGCCCCGCCGGGGTTGAACGCCCGTCTGGCCCGGCGCAGAGTCGGGCGAGACCCGAGGGAGGACCGCCATGGACACGCTTCGCATCAACGACCCCCAGGAGATCGTGGAGGCCGACCGCGCCCATGTCTGGCACCACCTCCTGCAGCACAAGCCCTACGAGAAGGGGGGCCCAGGGGCGCTCGACCCGCGCATCATCGTCGAGGGCAAGGGGATGCGGGTCTGGGACATCAAGGGCAAGGAGCACCTGGACGCGGTGTCGGGCGGCATCTGGACCGTCAACATCGGGTATGGCCGCGAGCGCGTGGCGGACGCCGTGCGCGACCAGCTCGTCAGGCTGCCGTTCTTCGCGGGGCTGTCGGGGTCGGTGCCGGGCGCGCGCTTCGCCGAGAGGCTGATCGAGAAGATGCCGGGGCTCGCCCGCGTCTACTACGCCAACTCGGGGTCGGAGGCCAACGAGAAGGCCTTCAAGATGGTGCGCCAGATCGCCCACAAGGTGCATGGCGGGCGCAAGTGGAAGATCCTCTACCGCGACCGCGACTACCACGGCGGCACCATCGGCACCATGAGCGCCGGCGGCCAGGACGACCGCAACGCCATGTATGGCCCCTTCGCGCCGGGCTTCGTGCGCGTGCCCCACTGCCTGGAGTACCGCGCCGAGGACGCCGGCCCCGGCTACGGCGAGAGGGCGGCGGACCGCATCGAGGAGGTGATCCTGCGCGAGGGCCCCGACACGGTCGGCGCCTTGTGCCTGGAGCCCATCACGGCCGGCGGCGGCGTCATCATGCCCCCCGAGGGCTACTGGGAGCGCGTGCAGGAGATCTGCCGGCGCCACGACGTCCTGCTGCACATGGACGAGGTGGTCTGCGGCTTCGGGCGCACGGGGGCTTGGTTCGGCTACCAGCAGTTCGGGATCAAGCCGGACATCGTGACGATGGCCAAGGGGGTGGCCTCGGGCTACGCGGCGATCTCGTGCTGCGTGACGACCGAGGCGGTGTTCGAGGCCTTCAAGGACGCCGAGGACCGGCTCGGCCACTTCCGGGACGTGAGCACGTTCGGCGGCTGCACCGCGGGCCCCGCGGCGGCGCTGGAGGTCATGGCGATCACGGAGGAGGAGGACCTCCTGGGCAACTCCCAGAGGATGGGGGAGCACCTCGGGATGCGCCTGCGCGAGCTGATGGAGCGGCAGCCCTTGATCGGGGAGGTGCGCGGCCTGGGGCTGTTCCAGGGGGCGGAGCTGGTGGTGGACCGGGGGACCAAGGAGCCGCTGAGCGAGAAGCTGGTGGCGGGGGTGGTGGCGGACTGCATGGCGCAGGGGGTGGTGATCGGGGCGTCCAACCGGTCGATGCCGGGGCTCAACAACACGCTCCTCTTCGCGCCGCCGCTGATCGCGACGGAGGGGGAGCTGGACCGGGTCGTGGAGGCGGTGGAGGGGGCGTTGGGGCGGGTGGGGGGGTGAGCTAGACCCGCTCTCGCGCAAGGACCCGGTCGAGGTGATAGAGGCGCCGGTTGTCAGAGTTGAACTCGCTCTTCATATCGCACTCCAAGCCGAAAAGATCGACCAACTCGAAGGCAACCGGCGCGTAGAAGTTGCCCGTCCGCTCCATCTCGAAGCCGACGAGCAGGTGCATGCCCTCCTCGTGGACCTTGGGATCGTCGGCTGGCGACAGGTAGAACGACCGCATGGTGCCGTGGGACGTGCCCGTGGCGAACGTCTTGACCTCGACGAAGAGGGGCGGCCCCGCCCTGGTGATCTTCAAGTCGGGGTAGCCCGTCGACTTGCCGAGGCCGCCCTTGGTCTTGGGCGCGGCGGCATCGAGCCCCTGGGCCTTCAGGGCTGCGATGACGAACGGCTCCATGTCGTTGCCGACCTCGTTGGGCCGGGGCCGTTCGATCGGCTTGGCGCGGACGGTGGCGCAAGCGGTCCGCATTGCGGCGACCATCTGCCTTAGTAGAGCCTTGTTCTGATCCACGGCCCTATCGAAGGCCAGCACGCCGACGCCGCACAGCGACCGGATGATGACCTCGAACGGGATGCCTCGAACCGGTCGAATGAACTGGGCCAGAACTTCTTCGAGTCGGCGTTCGCGGTCGGTGGTCACTGGTTCCTCCTGAACAGCACGATGCGGTTGGTGTTCGTTCCGCCCTCGTTGTTGCTGATGCCCCAGATGTTGCCGGTCTTGGTGAACTCTTGCTGGTTCACAACGACCGCCATGGGCGTGAGCGGCAGGCCAGCCGCGGCGGAGAGGACGACCTCCTCCAGACAAATCGTCCCCTTGCGGACTTCCCCAACCTCGAACGCTACGTAACCCTCGGGTCGCGTCACTCGTGCCAGCTCCGCGAGGGTGCCGGCGACGAACGACCGCCAGCCGGGTATTGTCCGGTGCATGGCGATCCTCACGGCCTTCGGATCGACGCCGATGAACCAGCACCGTAGCCAGTTGTCGCCCTCGTAGTTGACGATGTCGAGGAAGGGCGGCGAGGTGACCACGAGTGCTACGGCCCCATCCGGGATGCTCGACGTCTGCGCCGCCGAGCCGGTCAAGAACAGGCTCGAAGGCGCCGTGGCCGGCCCATCCGCCAGCAGGGCCGCCGACTTCCTGGCGATGATGGCCGGCACGTCCCGAACGGGGGGCGTCTGCTCGCGCTTGGCGTTGATAATCCGCTGGCGCTCAACAGACGTGGCTTGGTTCGGTGGCAGGGTGTAGACTGAGAAGAACCCGGCCGAATGACCGGTCAGCCGGTTGAGCGCGACCATGCGAATCCAGCGGTCGACCTGATCGAGCGCCCCACTGGTCTCGCGAGCAAGCAGCCACCCCCGCAATCCTTCGATCTGCGCCAGCGTGTCGGGATGGTAAAAGGCGAGGAGGTCGGCGCGCTCGAAGCCGGTGAAGGTCGCCCACGGGATGGTCGCAAGGCGCTGCCGCACCTCGCCAATCGTGGGCGGGTTGATCCGCGGCTCCGTCAGGGCGCGACTGAGGGGGTTAGTATCGTTGCCGTAGGGGATGCGCCCGCGAAGGGCAGCTTCGATCGGCGTGGTGCCGCGGCCCATGAAAGGGTCATAGACCGCGTCACCGGGCGCGGTCAGCCGCTCAATGAAGAAGCCGGGAAGCTGCGGCTTGAAGCAAGCCCGGTAGCTGACCTCGTGAATACGATGGGCCTTGCGCTGCTTGGCGGTCCAGAACTCGTTCACGAAGTAGGGCAAGCCGTGGACATCGGTCACGATGGTGGGCGCACCGAACTCCTCGAACCGAGCGAGGTTCGTCAGGAGGTCCGGCCGATCATCATCGAACAGGTGCAGTTGGCGGCTCACTAGCGCACTCCCTTGCCCAAAACGCCTTGTGCCACCTGCGAGACCTTTCGTTCATGAAACAGTGGGGCAGGCGGCGCCGTGCGGACCAGGACAGGAGGACCCTATGGTCCGACCATCGCCAGAGCAACAACGCCCGCCCTACCGGCCCCCGATCTCCCCCGCTACACTCCCACCAAACCCAGGGAACCCCCATGCGCCAGACCACCGAGGAAGCCTTCGTGCGCACGCTCCAGGCGCACGGCATCCGCGACGCCTTCGGCATCCGCGCCGTCCAGACCTTCGCTCTCGGCCTCGCCGCCGATGGCGCCGCGGCGCGGTCGTCTGTGGCGACCCCCTGGAGCAACGCCCAAGCCCAGGGCCAGATCGCCCGCCTCAAGCTCATCAAGCGACAGTCCTACCGTCGCGCCGGCTTCGACCTCCTGCGTCGCCGCGTCCTCTACACCCCCTGATCCACACGACGTGACGAAGAGCCCTCGGAGGAGGATCACGAGCGTCTCGATAGCCACCATCAGCGGATCGAAGCCTCCAGCGTCGTCCGTGTCGCTGCCCTCGAAGCCGAGCGCCTCGGCGGCCCGCTCCACAGCCGGGCGGGCCTAGAGCTCGAGGCCCTCCGCGTCGCGTGGGCGCGGGGCCCTTCCACGCCGCACGGTGTTGCGGGACACGTCGGTCGGCATGGAGAGGAAGGCCGCCGCGGCGGCTCCGCTCAGCAGGAGCGGCCAGCACGGCACTCGCGACGCCAACTGGTTGGACTTCCGCGCCACGGTTCGTCGTCCCGCTTCCACGCTGGATCTGGAAAGGAGGACGGACCGATCGCACCTGCGCGGCAGCGAGCCGAGCAACGAAGGTTCCAGGGCCGTGCGGAAGCCGGACGGGTCGCCGGGGGTAGGCCTGCGAACCGCCGTCACCTCGTGACGCGGCCGGCGCCCGGCTGGGGAGGTCGGCAGAGGACGGCGTGGTACCGCCTCCCCGGCTCGAACGGGGGACCCCCAGATCCACAATCTGGTGCTCTGACCAACTGAGCTAAGGCGGCACTCGCGGCCGCATCTAGCCCGGCCCCCGCGCCCTTGCAAGGCGCGAGCGCCCCCGCTACCCCCGCGCCCGAGGAGGATCTCCCATGGGCATCGACAAAGAGAGCGACGTCGCCGCCAACCTCCAGATCGGCCCCACCACGGCCGGCATGGTGCGCCTCTACGTGGAGGCCGAGGGCGGCATCGAGCTTCCCCTCGACTTCGACCCCGAGGAGGCCGAGGAGATCGCCGACGAGTTGCGCGCCGCCGCCCAGGCCGCGCGCGGCATGGCCCGCCCGGACCGGCCCAAGCCGCCCAAGCGCCGCTAGGCCGCCCGCCCCCCAGCCGCCGGCCCTCGGACCAGCCGCGTCCCCGGCCGCCCCCCAGGGGCGCCGCGAGCCTTCAGACCAGCCGCATCCCGGGGTCGCGCGCCCCGTGCCAGCGCAGGGCCGCGTGGCGCGCGAACCTCTGGGTCATCGCCTTGCGCCGCGCCGCCGGCAGGCCCAGGTCCGGCCCCATGCGCACGATCTCCGCGTCGTAGGCGTCCGCCACGATCAGCCCCGTGCCGTCGGGCAGCAGCTCCACGGGGAAGTCGCAGTCCACCGCCCAGAAGAAGCGGTCACAGAAGGGCAGGTAGCCCTGCCACTTCCTGTCCGCCTGGAAGTCCGCCCGGCAGCTCTTGCACTCCACCACCCACAGCTCGCCCTTGGGCCCCAGCGCCATGACGTCCACCCGCAGCCCCGGCGCGGGCGTCATCTCCTCGACCGTCACGAAGCCATGCGCCGACAGCAGGTGCCGGCAGACCCCTCGCGCGAGGGCCACCCCCGGCTTGACGCCCGCAAGGGCCGTGAACTCGCGCAGGTCGTCGGGCATGGGAGGAGACTCGCGCGCCCCGCGCGAAGGGTCAAGTCGGCCCCCTTCACGGCTCGCGGCGCCACAGCGGCGCCCAGGTGGCGAAGGCCCCCTGGAGCTTGGCCAGCGCCCGGTTGGCCCGCCCCGGGCGCGGCACGGCGCCGCGCGCCAGCCACTCCACCGCCACCTCCGGCGGGATGGCGCGCCCCGAGCGCGGGTCGAAGTAGCGCGGGTAGGCGATCAGCGCCGCGTGCGCGAGCCGGAGCAGCGAGGCCCGCCCCCGCCGCGCCGGCACCCGCCCGAGGTCGCGCGTCAGGCCGTAACCCGCGTAGAACGGCGCCCCCAGCGTCGTGACGGGCACCCCCCGCAAGAGCGCCTCGAAGCCCAGGGTGGACGTGATCGTCCACACCTCGTCGGCCACGCCCAGGGCCTCCGCCGCCGACACCCCCGAGAGCACCGCATCCGACAGCGCCGCCGCGTCCGGCACCAGGCCGGGCCGCAAGCCCGCCTCCACGTCCGGGTGCGGCTTCCACAGGATCGCCGCCCCCGGGTTGGCCTCCCGCGCCGCCAGGAGCAGCTCGCGGTTGGTCCTCGCGGCCCCCGCCCCCAGCCGCAGGCTCGCGTCGTCCTCCACCTGTCCCGGCACCAGGACGCGCCGCCCCTCGGGGACCGGCGGAAGCCTCCCCCCCGTGTTGTACTTGGTGACGCCCGCCGCCGTCAGCGCCCTGACCAGCGCCTCCGCCCGCCTCTCCTGCCAGGGGGCGAGCGGCTGGGCGACCAGCCGCTCCAGCCGGCTCGGCGCCGTGGGGTCATAGTAGATGCCGAGGTCGTCGAGCGCGAGCGAGAGCGGCGGCACCAGCTCGGCCCCGAGCCCCCGCGACCGCAGGAACCCGTCCTCCACACGCACCGCGCCGGGCGTGGCCTCGGCCCGCCCCGCCCAGGCCATGAGCCTGCGCCCCTCGCGCGCGGCCCTGGCCACCGCCGCCTCCCCTTCCGCGAACACGACCCCCCTTTGCCGCCCGAAGGCCCGGCGCAACGGCCCCCGCTTCCACAGCCGCATCCCCGCCGCCACCCAGCCCTGCCGGTCCTCCCGCCAGGCCCGCACGTCGGCCTCCAGCGCCCCAACCGCCTCCTCGAACGAGCACAGCCGGTCGCGGTGCGGGTCGAACCAGCGCGGATGGAGCAGTACCGCCCCCGCGAAGAGCTGCGCCCGCGTGAGCCGGCGCCCCCGCCGCGCCACGGGCCGGTCGTCCTCGGTCAGCCCCCACCCCGCGTAGAAGGGCTGCCCCAGCACCACCGGCCGGTGCCCCGCCAGGATCGCCTCGAACCCCATCTGCGAGGACAGCGTCCACACCGCCACCGCCCCCTCCAGGAGCCGCCAGGGCGACAGGGGCGCGTCCAGCAGCTCCATGCCCTCGCCCATGTCCGAAGGCACGAAGTGCCCCGGCCGTCCGCCCCCGGCCGCCTCGGGGTGCGCCTTGACCACGATGCGCGCCTCGGGGTGCGACTCGCGCGCGAGGAACAGCATCTCCCGGAAGCGGTTGCGGTCCGCCCCCGAGGCGCGCACGCTCGCGTCCCCCCGCGTCTGGTCCACCACCAGCACGTAGCCCGGCGCGGGCGCCTCCATCTCCGGGTCATGCGCGTTGTACTTGGACAGGTCAGACCGCCTGAGCCGGTCCATCCCATCCCGCGCCCGGTCCAGCAGCGCCGTGTCGTCCAGCGGATGCGTGAGCAGCAGCCGCTCCAGGTCCGACGACGCGCGCCCGTCGAAGTGCACCCCCGTCCGGTCGAGCAGCAGCCCCAGGGGCGGCCCGCCCCCCGCCCGCCCCGGCCTGACCGACCGCAGCCAGGCGTCCTCCACGCGCAGCAGCCCCGCCCCCGTCCGCGCCGCCACCCGCTCGGCGCGCGCGGCCACCGGGCTCTGCCCCCAGGCCGCCACCATGTCGCCCGGCCCCGGCCGGCCCAGGCGCACCGGATGGCCCGCCAGCGCCAGGATGCGCCGCACCCGGCGCTGCGTCAGGAACCCGCCCGAGACGGCGACGAGCCGCCCCGGTCCCACGGTCACTGCACGGCGCTCGTCGCCGCCTCGACGGCGCCCAGGGACCCCGTGAAGGCCGAGATGGCGCGGTTGAGCTGCACGATGGGGGCCTCGGTCACGTAGACCGTGTCCTCGTCGCGGATGGCGAAGTCGCGGGCGAAGAACATCCCGTTGGGCCGCGTCAGGTCCAGGACGTAGATGACGCGCTGCGTGCCCACGATGTCGGCCCGCCCCGTCAGCCGCCGCGCGATGCTCTCGGGCTCGTTGCGCAGCACGAAGACCCCCGTGGGGTCCGCCGTGGAGGCCGTCAGGCCGCCGACGCTGGCGATGGCCTCGATGGCGCTGATCTCGGCCGTCTCGAAGGGCACCTGGGTCTGCGTGCCCGTGGCCCCCAGGGCCGTGAAGGACCGCGAATCGGTCTGCACGATGATGCGGTCGCCGCCCCGCAGCGCCACGTCCGCGCCCGGCTCGAACAGGTCCTCGAAGCGGATGGACCCGCGCGAGCCGCCGCGCACCAGCGTCACCTCGGCGGCGGCCGTGTCCAGCGTCACCCCCCCCGCCCGCGCCAGGATGGCCGACAGCGTCCGCGTCGCGGGCTCGATGGGATATACGCCCGGCGCCCCCACCTCGCCCGCCACCGTCACCGCGCTGCCCTCGCCCGCCACGCGCAGCACCTGCACCTGCGGGTCGGGCGTCTGCTGCTCCAGCTGCCGCGTGATGGCGCCGCGCACGGCCTCGGGGCTGCTGCCCGCCGCCCGGATGCGGCCCGCGTAGGGCACGAAGATGAAGCCGTCCCCGTCCACCTGCACCTCGGCCAAGGAGGTCGCGTTGGCCCCCGCCGGCACGATCAGCCCGTCGTCCACGTTCTCGAACACGGTGATGCGCAGGACGTCCCCGGGCTGGATGGTGTCCGACCCCAGCAGCCCCGCCTCCTCGAAGGCCGCCGAGAAGCCCAGGGCGGGGCGCACCGAGGCGATGGCGTTGACGCGGTCGTCCACCACGATGACGAAGGCGTCGCCCTCGCGCATGACGCTGCCCGAGTAGATCTCGGCCTTGTTGGGGCCGGGCCTGGGCAGGGCGCCGCAGGCCGCCACCAACGCGACCCCGCAGCCCGCGCCCAGGAGCGCGCCGCGCCTCGTCAGGGATGTCACTGCCCGGTCTCCTGAACCTGTTGCCTCTGCCTCGGTCCCCGATCGCCGCCGGGTGTTTTGCCGCATGGGCTAGCGCGCCCGCCGATTCGCATCCAGCCGGGGCGGCGATTGCGCCACGCCCCTGTGGCCGCTCACACTCACTTGACCACCCGCAGGGGCTGGCGCGGCGCCGCCCGCCCCAGCCGGAGCGCGTCGTAGGGGTCCACGTCCGACAGCATCATGTCCACCACCTGCCGCAGGAGCTGCCGCCGCCCGCGCGCCGAGTAGAACCCCCCCGGCACCTGGCTCGTCTCCAGGAGGAAGCGCCGGTAGTCGCGGAAGGCCCGCGTGTCGGGCCGCCCGGGCTGGGCGAAGAACTGATCGAGCGGCAGGGCGGAGGCGAACTCGGGCTTGGCGTAGACCGCCCGCCCGAAGGCCTTGAGCGGGATGCCCCGCCACAGGACCTGCTGGGCGGCCGTGGAGTTGACCGTCACGGCCGTCCTCGCGTGGTCCAGGAGCCGCGCCAGCTTGCCCCCCGCCACGTAGTGCACCCGCCCCTCCACCCCCCTCTCGCGCGCCAGCCCCCGGATCAGCCGGCGCAGGGGCGAGCGCCCGTTCTCCAGGGGGTGCGCCTTGAACACGAGGTGGTGGTGCCGCGGCGCCCCCCTGGCGAAGCCGTCGAGCGCCACGCGCAGGAAGTCCTCCTGCCGCTCGAAGGGCCCGAAGGCCCGGAAGGAGGCGTCGTGCTCCAGCTGCAGCAGCACCAGGTGATAGGGAAAGCCCCCCAGCCGGATGCGCGCCGTGGCCACGGCCCGCTCCAGTGCGATCGCCGGCATGAGCAGGAGCCTGCGCGTGTAGAGCCAGCCCTCCATGCCCACGCTCAGCTCGCGGTGGCGGCGGAACCCGCGGTACTCGCCGTTCCTGAACAGCACGAACCAGTGGTAGAGCGCCCCGTAGAGCACGTGCTGGCGCATGTCGCCCCAGTGGGCGGGCGGCTCGGGCACGTCGAGGTCCGACATCTCCAGCGCGCGCCCCATGTCGGCGATGCTCAGGTCCATGAGCCGCGAGTTGCCGTTGGTGCCGCCGCGCTCGTAGGTCACCCACCAGGGCCGCATGTAGCCCTCCTCGAAGACGTGCACCGTGAGGCCCCTGGCCTCGGCCTCCCGCACCGCCTCCGCGTGGGCGGGCCGCGTGTCGCCATAGAGCACGAGGTCGGTGATCCCCCGCTCGTCCATGATGCGCCCGGCCGCCTCGGGCCAGCCCTCCGGCGCGCCGCGATAGGGGATGTAGCCCGGCGCGCCGAACCAGAAGGCGCGGTCGCCCGCGTTGAAGCCCACGCGCGTGACCTCGGCCCCCGCGCGGCGCAGCATCTGGCCCAGGCGCCAGAAGAAGGGGCCGTGCGGCCCCTGGAGGAACAGGAAGCGACGAGGCGAGGTCTGCGGCGACACGATCGCCCTCATGCCGTGGGTCTCCCCGAGGATGCGCCCGGGCGGGGGCAGGATTAGGGCCTGGGCGGAAAGACTTCGTGAAGACCTTGCGGCGCGCCCGCGTCCCGGGCAAGCCGTGCCCATGTTCACCGGCATCGTCACCGACATGGGCGAGGTGCTCGCCACGACCCGCGAGGGCGACCTGCGCGCCCGCATCAGCACCGCCTACGACGTCACGACGCTCGGCTTGGGCGCCTCCGTCGCCTGCGACGGCGTTTGCCTGACGGTGGTGGCCACCGGCACGGCCCCCCGCCCTTGGTTCGAGGTCCAGATCAGCGCCGAGACCGTCTCGCGCACCGCGCTCGACGCCTGGTCGCCCGGCCGCCGCGTCAACCTGGAGCGCGCGCTCCGGATCGGCGACGAGCTCGGCGGCCACATCGTCTCGGGCCACGTGGACGGCGTGGCCGAGGTGGCGAGCGTCAGGCCCGAGGGCCTCTCGACGCGCGTGACCCTGCGCGCGCCCGAGGCGCTGGCCCGCTTCATCGCCCCCAAGGGCTCGGTGGCGCTCGACGGCATCTCGCTCACGGTCAACGAGGTGGACGGCCCCACCTTCGGCGTGAACCTCATCCCCCACACCAAGGCCGCGACCACCTGGGGGGCGCTCCAGGAGGGCCAGCGCGTCAACCTGGAGGTGGACACCATGGCCCGCTACGTGGCGCGGCTCAGGGAGTGGGAAGGCGCCCCCCCGTAGGACGGGGCTCCACACCACCCCGCGCCGCCCGGCCCCGCCCGGCGCCGGCGCGGTGGCACCTCGCCCCACGGCGGCCAGGCCCCGTAGGGCGGGCTCCAGCCCGCCGCCCCTCCCCGGGCCCCCGCGCCATGAGGGCCGCGAGCCCCCTCGGCCGTCTCCGCGACCGCGCCCGGGCCGGCGTCGAGCGCCGTCTCTGGCCCCCCGGCCCCAAGTCCCTCCTCGTCGTCCCCTTCGGCCCGGCCCGGGGCACCCTCCCGGGCCGCCTCCTCGTCGCGCCTCTGGAGCGGTGGGATGGCGCCCGCGCCCTGAGCGCCGAGACTGGCGCTGCGCGCGGTCGTCCCATCGGGAACCTTGGAGGTGCCCCCCTGTGGGCGCCCTGAGCCCCACCCTCGGCCACAGTGACGGCCCCTCCCCCGACGAAGGCCCCTCCTGGCGAGCCGTCCGCTGGACGGAGGCCCGCGAATCCCTCCTCCCCCAGCCTCCCCGTCGAGGTGGTCCGCCTCCGCGTGGCACGCGCCCAGGAACTCGGCCCCGACTGCCGCACCTGCGCCGGCGTCCGCGCCGGCGCCGGCCGCGACCTTGCTCCACTCCACCGACGCTCTCGGCCGCCTGTGTGTTTCGCCGTGCAAGTTTGACCCCCTAGGCTGGGGGATCGGCGCCCAACTTTGACCCCCCTGGAGGTCCGACGGACCGTTCGTTGCGTGGCAGCGGACGGAGGGGGAATTGAAGCGGGTGGACACGATCGCGCGGGTCCGGCGAGCCTTCCACGTCCAGGGCTGGTCGATGAAGAGGATCGCCCGGGAGCTGCACGTGTCGCGCAACACGGTGCGCAAGATCCTGCGGTCGAAGGAGACGGACTTCCGCTACGAGCGCGAGCGCCAGCCGATGCCGCGGATCGGCCCGTGGCAGGAGCAGCTGGAGGCGCTCTTGGCCTCGAACGAAGGCCAGCCGTCGCGGGAGCGGCTGACGCTGATCCGGATCTTCGAGGAGCTGCACGGCCTGGGCTACGAGGGCGGCTACGACGCCGTCCGCCGCTTTGCCAGGACTTGGTCGAAGGCTCGCGGGGCGGCCACGGCCGAGGCCTTCGTGCCGCTCTACTACGCTCCGGGCGAGGCCTACCAGTTCGACTGGAGCCACGAGGTGGTGGTGATCGGCGGCACCACCGTGACGGTGAAGGTCGCCCATGTCCGGCTCTGCCACAGCCGGATGATGTTCGTGCGGGCCTACATGCGCGAGAGCCAGGAGATGGTCTTCGACGCGCACGACCGGGCCTTTGCCTTCCTGCGGGGCGCCTGCACGCGAGGCATCTACGACAACATGAAGACGGCGGTGGAGGCGGTCTTCTCCGGCAAGGAGCGGCGCTGCAACCGCCGCTTCCTTCGGATGTGCAGCCACTACCTCGTCCAGCCGCTGGCCTGCACCCCGGCCTCGGGCTGGGAGAAGGGCCAGGTCGAGAACCAGGTCGGCCTGGTCCGGGAGCGGTTCTTCACGCCGCGCGTGCGGGTCAGGAGCCTGAACGAGCTGAACGCCTGGCTGGTCGACAAGTGCGTGGCGCATGCCAGGGCTCATCGCCACCCCGAGGTGACCGGCCGGACGATCTGGGAGATGTTCGAGGCCGAGCGCCCGCACCTGGTGCCCTACGTCGGCCCCTTTGACGGCTTCCACAGCGTGCCGGCCTCGGTCGCGAAGACCTGCACGGTCCGGTTCGACAACAACAAATACTCGGTGCTGGCCACCGCGGTCGGGCGCCCCGTGGAGGTGCAGGCCTATGCCGAGCGGATCGTCATCCGGCAGGACGGCGCCGTCGTCGGCGAGCACCGGCGGGTCTTCGGGCGTGGGCAGACAGTCTACGACCCCTGGCACTACGTGCCGGTCCTGGCGCGCAAGCCCGGCGCCTTGCGCAACGGCGCCCCCTTCCGCGACTGGGTGCTGCCGCTGGCGATGGCGGCGATCCAGCGCAAGCTGAAGGGCTCGGACGACGGCGACCGGCAGATGGTGCAGATCCTGAGCTGCGTCGCCACGGACGGGCTGCCTGCCGTCGAGGCCGCCTGCCACGAGGCCCTCGAGCAGGGAGCCCACTCAGCCCCGGTCGTCATCAACATCCTCGCGCGGCGCCGGGACGTCGCCCCACCACCGCTCCTGCTCACGCCCGCCACGCTGCGCCTGACCCATGAGCCCGTGGCCGACTGCGCCCGCCACGACCGCCTCAGGAGGACCAGCCGACATGGAACGCACCCAGATCCTCGACCTGATGAGCAGCCTCAAGCTCTTCGGGATGCGCGGCGCCTATGACGAGGTCATGGCCAGCGGCATCAAGCGCCAGCACGAGCCGCCCCGCATCGTCGGCGACCTGCTCCAGTCCGAGATCGCCGAGAAGCAGGCCCGCTCGATCCGCTACCAGCTCACCGTCGCCAAGCTGCCGCTCGCCAAGGACATCGATGACCTCGACTTCGCTGGGACCCCGATCAACGAGGGCTTGGTCCGCGAGCTGGCCACCGGCGACTTTGTCGCCGACCAGCGCAACGTCGTGCTCATCGGCGGCACCGGAACCGGCAAGACCCACCTCGCCATCGCAATCGCCCGCGCCCTGATCCGCAAAGGCACCCGCGGGCGCTTCTTCAACGTGGTCGACCTCGCCAACCAACTCGAGGCCGAGACGCGCAGCGGCAGGCAGGGGCGGATGGCCGGCTACCTCGCCCGGCTCGACTTCGTGGTGCTCGATGAGCTCGGCTACCTGCCCTTCGCCCAGGCCGGCGGCCAGCTCCTCTTCCACCTGGTCAGCCGCCTTTACGAGCGCACCTCGATCCTCGTCACCACCAACCTGGCCTTCGGCGAGTGGCCCACCGTGTTCGGCAACGCCAAGATGACCACCGCGCTCCTCGACCGGCTCACGCACCACTGCGAGATCGTCAAGACCAGAAGCGAGTCCTGGCGCTTCAAGAACCGCGCCTGACCTCCCCACCCACCAGGGGCTCAAACCTCAACGCCGATCTAGGGTCAGGGCTCACAACCAGAAGATCACGAGGGCGGCCGGGGCGCAGGCTGACAGGAA
>ERZ1066119.68-NODE-68-length-80151-cov-10.136574_pt1 | contig 80151 bp, 76 predicted proteins | sample MGYA00382766_ERZ1066119 | MGnify/ENA primary metagenome ERZ1066119 (study PRJEB33369, sample SAMEA5778349) | biofilm metagenome | biome: Industrial cooling water; feature: Water cooling tower basin; material: Biofilm | place: United Arab Emirates | collected...
GCATCGCCACCGCCGACTGCTCCGCCGCCGCCGCCACCTCCGAAGCCTTGCCCAACACACCGCGCGCGGAGGCGGACGCGCCCCCGGCCTGAACGCGGATGCGCGCGCCGAGGTCGGCCGCGCCCGCGATCGCCTGGGCGATGGTGTCGCGGAACGCCGTGGCGCGCTGTTGCCGGTCGGCGCGCGCCCGATCTTCCTCGTCGCGCACCAGTTCCGCGCTCATGATGTCCGTCTCGATCAGCGCGAGGCGCATGACCGTGTCCGAAAGCCGCCGCATCCGGTCGGCGTCGCCTTCGCAATGCCTGGCGAGCGCGGCGATGGTCGCGCTGTGCGAGCCGGCCAGCGCCGACTGCATCGCGGATTGGGGGATGCCGCCGGCGCGATTGTCGAGCGCGTAGCGGGCCGCCATCTGCTGCCACTTGGCGCCGAACGGGTCGCCATATTTCGCACAGCCATATTCGACGCTGCCGGCGACCCGCCGGACCAGGCGCTCGGGCGTGAAAAAATCCCGGAAATGCTGGGTTTCGGGTGCGGAGACGAACTGATCCCAGAAGCGGGTCGCGATCGCCTGCCGATCCGTGTCGGTCAGCAGCGAGTGGATCTCCGCGCAAGACGGTCCGATCAGACCGTCCCGATCATAGGTCGCGATACGCTCCCGCATGGTCAGGCCGCCACACGCTCGGCGAAGTCGCCGGCGCTGTTCTTGAGGCTGCTGAGCCGCGCCTCGAACGCGCCGAAGCCGTGTCCGAGCCGATCGATTTCGGAGGCGACGCTTTCGGTGTCCTCGCGGATGGCGGCGACGGTGCCGGACATGGAGTCGGCGGCGAGCGCGGTTTCGTCCACGGCGGCGGTGATCGCGGTCACGGTCTGGGCCTGCGCTTCCATGGCGTAGCGGATGCGCTCGGCCGATTCCTGCACCTCGGCGACGGTCGCCTTGATGGATGCGTTGGTGTCGACCGTGGAGCGCGTGGCGGCCTGGATCGCGGCGATCTTGGCGGCGATGTCGTCGGTCGCGCGCGCGGTCTGGGAAGCGAGGCTCTTCACCTCCTGCGCGACGACCGCGAAGCCGCGGCCAGCGTCGCCTGCACGCGCCGCCTCGATGGTGGCGTTGAGCGCGAGCAGGTTGGTCTGGCCGGCAATGTCGCGGATCAGCCCCAGGATGCTCTCGATCGACTTGGCGTGGTCGGACAAGGCCTCGCTCATGCCGACCGCCTGGCCCGCCTGCACGCTCGCCTTGGTCGCGATCTCGGCCGCGGCCTCCACCTCGGTCCTCGCATCCTCGATCGCCCGGATCAGCCCCGCCGCCGTCTGCGCCGCCTCGCGCATCGCCACCGCCGACTGCTCCGCCGCCGCCGCCACCTCCGAAGCCTTGCCCAATACACCGCGCGCGGAGGCGGAGCTGGCCGAGGCCTGGCCGCGCAGCGCTCCGCCTTCTTGCGTCGTTTCCTCGACGGTGCCCGCGATCGTCTCCCGGAACTCGGCCGCCAGCCGGTCGCGCTCGGCCCGCTCGTTGAACCGGTAGTAGCCGTTGTAGAGGGTGCAGTAGATGTCGCTTTCGAGCGAACGCATCCGCATCAGCAGGTCGATGCACCGGCCCAGGCGATCCTCGTCTCCCGCCAGATTGCCACGCAGCTTGGCGATCACCTTGCGGCTGCCGGCGTCGATCATGGCCAGGATGGGGGTCACGCCCACGTCCATCGCGTAAGCGGACGCGACCGTCCGCTCCGCCGACTGGACCCAGGCGAAGCCGCCCAGATCGGTATAGTGGTTGCGGAGATAGGCGACCGCGAGGTCGTACATCCGCTCCTGATCATGGGGCGCCCAGTTCTGCGCGTCGCCATAGACGGCCTTGCGCCGCTCCCAGAGCGCGATCGCGATCTCGCGTGCGTCCGGCTCGATCACCGCCCAGACCTCGCGAGCCAGCTGCTGCGCCGCCGGCCCCAGGTCGAAGACGCGCAGCCGTTCGGCCAGGTCGATCGACTTGCTGACGCTTTCGGGCGGGGGCAGGGTAGGCACGGTGCGACGATCTCCGATGGTTCGCTCCCATCTACCCGCACCTGGTTAAACAGGGGTTAGAGCCGCGCCGGGCTGGCGCTTGCATCGCGGAAATGCGTCCCTAATAGGTCCTGCAAGCCTTCACATCTTCCGAGGATTTCTTCGCCTTGGCCACTCGTTCGCCTGCGCGGCCACTCTCGCCGCATCTCCAGATCTGGCGCTGGGGCCCGCACATGCTGGTCTCCATCATCCACCGTGCGCTGGGCGTCGGGATGGCGCTGGTCGGCGCGCCGCTGCTGACCTGGTGGCTCGCCGCCGCGGCGACGGGCGGCGAAACCTATGCGACGTTCCTCGACGTCTTCACGACGGAGGCCGGCGCGCTGAACGTGATCGGCTACGTCATCTTCATCGGGCTGAGCTGGGCGGTGCTGCAGCACATGATGTCGGGCATCCGCCATCTCGTGCTCGACACGGGCGCCGGCTACGAACTGCGCCGGAACAAGCGCGGCGCGCTCCTGACGATGGTGCTATCGGCGCTGCTGACGGTCCTGTTCTGGGCCTATCTGCTGGGGATCAAGTAATGGGCACGGGCACCAGCATCGGCCGCGTGCGCGGCCTCGGCGCGGCCAAGGAAGGGACGCATCACTGGTGGCGGCAGCGGCTGACCGCCGGGCTCAACATCGCGCTGATGAGCTGGCTGCTTCTCTCGCTCGCGCGGCTGTCCGGCTATGACCTCGCCAGCGTGCGGCTGTGGATCGGCTCGCCCTGGGTGGCGATCCCGCTCGCGCTTCTCGTCGCGAACGTTTTCTATCACTTCCGCCTGGGCCTGCAGGTCGTGATCGAGGACTACCAACATGACGAGACCCGGGTCGTGCTGATGGTGCTGCTCAACGTCTACACGGTCGTGCTCGCCGCGACGGCCATCTTCTCCGTCCTCAGGATCGCTTTCACCGGAGCCCCACGCTGATGCCTGCCGCGTACAAGATCGTCGATCACACCTATGACGCGGTCGTCGTCGGGGCAGGGGGGTCGGGCCTGCGCGCGACCATGGGCATCGCCGAAGCCGGGCTGAAGACCGCCTGCATCACCAAGGTCTTCCCGACCCGCAGCCACACCGTCGCGGCGCAGGGCGGCATTGCCGCGTCGCTCGGCAACATGGGTCCGGACCATTGGACCTGGCACATGTATGACACGGTGAAGGGCTCGGACTGGCTCGGCGACCAGGACGCGATCGAATATCTGTGCCGCGAGGCGCCGGCTGCGATCTATGAGCTGGAGCATGCCGGCCTGCCCTTCAGCCGCACCGACGAGGGCAAGATCTACCAGCGCCCCTTTGGCGGCATGATGCAGAATATGGGCGAAGGCCCGCCCGCGCAGCGCACTTGCGCGGCCGCGGACCGCACCGGCCATGCGATGCTGCATACGCTGTACCAGCAGTCGCTGAAGTACGACGCCGACTTCTACATCGAGTATTTCGCGCTCGACCTGATCATGGAGGACGGGGCGTGCCGGGGCGTGATCGCGCTCTGCATGGAGGACGGCTCGATCCACCGCTTCCGCGCGCATCAGACGGTGCTGGCGACCGGCGGCTATGGACGCGTCTACTATTCGGCGACGTCCGCGCACACCTGCACCGGCGACGGCAACGCCATGGTGCTGCGCGCCGGGCTGCCGCTCCAGGACATGGAGTTCGTGCAGTTCCACCCGACCGGCATCTACGGCGCGGGCGTGCTCATCACCGAGGGCGCACGCGGCGAGGGCGGCTACCTGACCAACTCGGAAGGCGAGCGCTTCATGGAGCGCTACGCGCCGTCGGCCAAGGACCTCGCCTCACGCGACGTGGTCAGCCGCTCGATGGCGATGGAGATGCGCGAGGGCCGTGGCGTCGGCCCGCATAAGGATCATATCTACCTCCACCTCGACCATATCGACCCCAGGGTGCTGCACGAGCGGCTGCCCGGCATCACCGAGACGGGCAAGATCTTCGCGGGCGTCGACCTGACGCGCCAGCCGCTGCCGGTCACGCCGACGGTCCACTACAACATGGGCGGCATCCCGACCAACTTCCACGGCGAGGTCGTGACGCTCAGGGAGGGCAACCCCGACGCGGTCGTGCCGGGCCTGTTCGCGGTCGGCGAGGCCGCCTGCGTGTCGGTGCATGGCGCGAACCGGCTCGGCTCCAACAGCCTGATCGACCTGGTCGTGTTCGGCCGGGCGACGGGTCTGCGCATCCGCGATATCCAGAAGCCGGGCCAGACCCACGCGCCGCTGCCGGCCGGCTCGGAAGAGCTGTCGCTCACCCGCCTCGACCGCTTCCGCCACGCCGCCGGCGGGACGCGCACGGCCGTGCTGCGCGACCGGATGCAGCGCACCATGCAGAAGCATTGCGCCGTGTTCCGCGATAATGCTCTGCTGAGCGAGGGCCAGGCGCAGATCGGAGAGATTTATCGTGGGCTGGCCGACGTCTCCGTCGCCGACCGGTCGCTGATCTGGAATACCGACCTGGTCGAGACGCTGGAGCTCGACAACCTCTTGGCCCAGGCTGTGGTGACCGTGGAGAGTGCCGCGAACCGCAAGGAAAGCCGTGGCGCGCACGTCAACGAGGATTATCCGGAGCGCGACGACGCTAACTGGATGAAGCACACGATCACGACGTTCGAGGGCTGGGGCGGCGAGGGCGGCGCGACCGCGATCGCCTACCGCCCCGTCCACGACTACACGCTGACCGACGACGTGGATTACATCAAACCCAAGAAGCGGGTGTACTGAGGCCACGCACGGACACGCGAAGCGTATCCTACCATACCGTCAGGCCTGCTTAGGAGATTCCTCACTTTCCCGACCCTAAACCGGGGTGTGGACTCGCAGGAATGGCAGGGGAAGGACGCGGCGTTCGAGTCCGCTGACTGGCGGGACGCCGCGCCGCCGACTGTGCCCAAAGCAAAGCGCCGGGCATTGGCGGCCCGTCGCTCATCACCTTCGCAGCGCGATCCCTTCCATATCCGGAGCCGTCCGGTGAGCCGGGTCGAGGAAAGAGAGCGCGCGCGCACGATCGTGGAGGCGGCGCGTTCGGTCGTGACCGCGACCTTCGCCGACATTCGTTTCGGGCGCCGGCTGGACATGGCGTCGCTGGAACCGGTGGTGGCCGGGATCGCCGCATCCGTCAGCCGCGATCCGGCCGCTCTGCCGGGCGTGACGCGGCTGAAGCAGGTGCACGAATACACCTATCTCCACTCCGTCGCCGTGTGCGGCCTCATGATCGCGCTCGCCCGTGAACTCGGCCTGCCTGACGGAGCTACCCACGAGATCGCGCTCGCGGGCCTGCTCCACGACGTCGGCAAGGCCAAAGTGCCCGTGGCCCTGCTGGACAAGCCCGGACCGCTGAACCTGGAGGAGTATGCGGTCGTTCAGCAGCATACCACTCGCGGTCGGGAGCTGCTGGAGGAGGCGGGCCTGACCTCCCCGATCGCGCTGGACGTCTGTCTTCACCACCATGAGCGCGTGGACGGTCAGGGCTACCCTGACCGGCTCGCGGCACCGGACATCAGCATTCATGCCCGCATGGGAGCGGTTTGCGACGTCTACGACGCCGTGACCTCACGGCGTGCCTACAAGAAGAGTTGGTCGCCCGGAGCGGCGCTGGAATGGATGAGCGAGACGACCGGCCAGTTCGACCCGCAGGTGCTGGGCGCCTTCCGCCGGATCATCGGCCCGTTCCCGATCGGCTCGCTGGTGCGGCTCGAGAGCCAACGCCTGGGCTTGGTCGTGGATGAGGACGACGCGCCCGGAGGCGCTCACCAGGTCTGCGTGTTCATGTGCGCGGCGACCCGCCGGCAGCTCACCCCCGTCAGGGTCGGCACGGCCCGGGATCCGATCCTCGGCCTCGAATTGTCGAGCCGGTGGCACCTGGACGACTGGGCGGCCCGCCGCACGGCGCTCCTGGCGGAGTTCAGACGGGCATAGCGTCGGCTTGCGGGTGCCTTCCGCGCGTGTCACTCGTCTCCCGTGGGTGCGTCATTCGCCTGGCTGCTGCCGCTGGTGACCCTTCTAGGGATGGCGGCGGGCGGCATGGTTCCAGGGCGGTTCGGCGCTCGAGCGGTTGATCCCTTCTACTCGAAGCACGTGAACGCTGGCGGGATTCTGGTGGTCGCTTCGGCCCGGACGCCAGACGAAGCGCTTGCTGCGGCGCGGGACATCGTGCGGGACATGCTGCGCCATCGCCCGGATCTACGCCGCTGGCTCGTCCAGCAGGGCTATCGCGTGGCGGCGATGGCGCCGGACGAGACCACGACCGATCTGCCCGAGCAGCGCGGCTGGACCAAGCCCGCGCCCGACGACCCGCGCCTGACGCGGTGCGAGCGCAAGCACTATGCCGAGCGGATCGGGCGATTGACCGACCGGCAATATTGGGACGCGCGCGCCCGCGGCATGTCTGGGCCGCTGACCAGCGCGGGTGCGGAGAACCTGCTGGCGGGACCGAACGACCGCTACCATGGCGAGAACATCCTGGTGCACGAGTTCGCGCACGACGTGCTGCAGGCGATCCGGGCAGTGGATCCGCCGCTCTTTGCGAAAGTCCAGGCAGCGTACGCCAACGCACTGGCCGAGGGGCGCTGGAAGGACGAATATGCCTCGACCACCGTGGACGAGTATTGGGCGGTGGGCACGCAGTTCTGGTTCAACTCCGGGCGGATCGTCACGTTCGATCAGGTCCGGGTGCTGTCGGACGCCGACCTCGCCCGCTACGATCCGCCGCTCGCGGCCGTGCTGCGCGCCGCCTATGGCGACCGCCACCGGCTGAAGGGAGACCGCTTCTACATGCACCCGGCGCGCGTGCCGAAAGGGGCGCTGCCGAAGTTTACCGCGGAGCAGTGCTGACCCGGCGGGCGGAACGAAGCGCCGCCGCGCCCGCGATCGCGCTGCCGACCAGCACCGCCGTCGCGAGCGGTCGCTTGGCGGCGCTGGTGTAGAGGCTGAACGGCTTGGGCGTGCGCTCGCCCGAGCGTTCCCGGCCCACGTTCACCTCCGGCGCCCACATGTTGGTGGGCGGCTGACTCTTCCGCTCGTCGAAGAACGCCGGGATGCCGAGCGGGGCGAGCACGTCGTACAGGCTCTTGAAATGCTGCGCGAACATGGCCTGCGCCACGCCCGAGCCGCCGACCGTGATCTCGCGCCGGTGATGGCCGCAGCAATAGAGGATCGCGTCCGCGACCAGTTCCGGCGTGTAGACGGGCGGCGGCGCCTGCGCCTCGCCGGGGCTGGCGTGGTTGGGGGCGTGCTGCGCGATGGGCGTGTCGATCCCACTCGGCTTCACGAGCGAAACCGAGATGGGCAGGCGATCGGCCTTCAGCTCGATGCGGAGCGAGTCGACGAACCCCTTGGCCGCGTGCTTGGACGCGGCGTAGGCGGACAGGATCGGGCTCGGCAGGTCGGACGCGATCGAGCCGACGGTGACGATCGCCCCGCCGCGCTCGCGCAGATGCTCGATCGCGGTCAGGCAGCCATGCACGACGCCCCAGTAGTTGGTCTCGAACAGCCGCCGGTGCTCGTTCTCGGGCGTGTCGACCAGCTTGGCGTAGATCGCCATGCCGGCGTCGTTGACCCAGCTGTCGATGCGGCCCCAGCGCGCGACCGCTTTGTCGGCGGCGGCCCGCACCTGCGTGCCGTCGCCCACGTCCGCCACCGCGTAGTCGGCTTCGCCGCCCTTCGCGTTGATGTCGGTGACGATCTCCGTCAGCGCCTGCTCACTGCGGGAGACGAGCAGAACCTTGGCGCCGGCCCGTGCAGCCCGCCGGGCCGTCGTCAGCCCGATGCCCGAGCTCGCGCCCGTGATCACGATCACCTGCTCGGCCAGCGGCCTCAATTTGATCGACATTGCGTATCCTTTCGCAACTTGAAACCGGAAGCGCAGGGGCCGGGTTCCGCCGCTTGACAGCCGTCGGGTCCGCCGGAAACCTGTGTTGCGATGCCCCGTCGCCTCCGTCTCGCGCTTGCCGCCGCTGTCACGCTGGTCGGCGCGGCGCCGGCGCAGCAGCCCTTCCGGCCGGTCGAGCACCGCTATGCCGCACCGCTGATCGACCGCGCCTCGCCGCAGGAGCTGGCGATGCTCGCCGACCAAGGGCTGGCCATCGAGCATGACCGTCCTCCGGCCCAGGCGCTCGCGGAGCATCGCCGCCTCGATGCCGCGCTCCGACACCTGCAGCCGCAACGCCCCGGGGTCGTCGACGCCTATGTTCTTTCCGTCGGGCTCGACAGCGATCCCGTGTTCGGGCGCGAGGCGCGGGAAGCCGGACGTGTGCTGACCCGGCGCTATGGCGCGGCGGGCCGGTCCGTGACGCTGGCGGGCAGCGACGGCCAAGCTGAGTCCACCCTGCCGATGGGCTCGCCCGCGAATGTCGCCGCGGTGCTCGCGCGGATGGCCGAGCTGATGGACGGGCGCGAGGACGTGCTGGTGCTCTACACTACCAGCCACGGCGCGCCGTTCGGCATTGTCTACAATGACGGTGACCAGGGATTCGGCGCGATCTCCCCCTACCGGCTCTGGGGGCAGCTGAAGGCGCTCGGGATCCAGAACCGGCTCCTGCTCATCAGCGCCTGCTATGCGGGCGTGTTCGTGCCGCTGCTCGGGTCCGACACGACGGCGATCGTAACGGCGGCATCGGCGGACCGGACGTCGTTCGGCTGCCGCGCCGACATGGACTGGACCTTTTTCGGCGACGCCTTGATAAACCAGGCGCTCCGCAAGCCCCAGCCGCTGGCGGCGGCCGCGGCGGAGGCGCAGGCCCTGATCGGCGGCTGGGAGGCGCGGGGTCGTCTGGAACCCTCGCGACCGCAGGTGATGATCGGCGCGGGCGCGCGGCGATGGCTCGCCGCATTGGAGGCGCGCGTGCCAGCCGGGGGGCAGCCGGTCGGCAGGCCCGCGATCCTGTCGCTGGAACCCGGCCCGTCGCCCGACCCGCGTCGCTGACGGGCAGCTTTCGCCCTAACCCAGGATGGACCGGACCCGTGGGGCGGAACCAACCCGCCCATGCCCCGTTGCGGGGCCGAAATGACGAACCACTCCGACAACAACGCGAGCAACTATCCGCTGCTCGCCCACCCTCACGTGCAGCTGCATGGGCCGGTGGATGGCAACATGTATGCAAGCTTCAAGCAGCAGGTCGCGGCCGCGCCGACGGACGGCCCGCTCGTGGTGTCGATCACCACGCTCGGCGGCGATCCGGAGATGGGCCGGGCCATGGGCGACGACATCCGCCTGCTGCGCGACTTCACCGGGCGCGAGGCGCTGTTCCTGGGCAAGGTCGCGGTCTACTCGGCCGGCGCGACGTTCATGGCGGCCTTTCCCGTCGACAAACGCTTCCTGACGCATGGCACGCGGCTGATGCTGCACGAGCGCCAGTATCACGGCCAGCTCGCGCTCGAGGGGCCGCTCTCCATCCTGCCGTCGGTGCTCAAGGCCAAGCTGCACGAGATCGAGGAGTCGATCGGGATCCAGGAGGAAGGCTTCCGGGAGATCGTGGCCGGTTCGCGCGTCAGCTTCGAGGAGCTGCGCGACAAGGCGACCGCCAACTGGTATATCGGCGCGGAGCAGGCGCGCGAGCTGGGGCTGGTTCTGGACGTTATCTGAGCCGGCCGCTGCACGCCCTCTGCACGGCCTTCTCACCGAAGCAACTTTGGGCCTGAGCCGCCCCGATCCGTAGCGTCGGGCGCACCACGATCGAAAGGTGCGCCCATGTCCGAACCGCCTCGTCCGTACCGGTCGCCCGGAGGCAAGCTCGCGCTCTGCGTCCTGTTGGGCGCGCTGCTCACCATCCCGCTGTTCGCGGTCTACCTGCTGGTCTGGGATCGTCAGAACCAGGCCGATACCGCGCGCGGCGCCATCGTGGCGGGCTGGGGCGCGCCGCAGCGGCTGGCGGGGCCGGTGCTGGTCATCCCCTATCAGGCGCAGTCGACCGAGGTCGTGACGCAGAATGGCCGCGCGGTGACCCGCGCCGTCACCGTCGAGCGCGAGTTGACGCTGGCGCCCGATCAGGCCGACCTTCGCACCACGATCGCGCCGGAGCGCCGGCGCAAGTCGATCTACGAGGCGGTCATCTACACCGCCCATGCCGACGGGCGGGTGCGGTACGCCCTGCCGGCCGATCTGGCCCGGACCGGCGTTTCGGCCGGCCAGCTCCAGCTCGCGCGCGCCGAGCTCCGCTTCGGCCTCGCCGACCCGCGGGGGCTGGCGGGCGCGCCGCCCGTCGTGCTCTTCGCCGGGCGCAGCGCGGCGCTCAGGCCCGGGCGCGGACCGAGCGAGACCGGCGGGGCGGGGTTCGTCGCGCCGGTCGACGCGAGCGCGCTTGGCCGCGGACCCGTCCCTGCGAGCTTCCGCTTCGCGTTCCGCGGCAACGCCTCGCTCGGCCTGGTGCCGCAGGCGGGCGACACGCGCTGGACGGTGACGGGGGCCTGGCCGACGCCCGGCTATTCGGGCGGCTTCCTGCCGGTCTCGCGCCGGAGCGAGCGGGGCGGCTTCGCGGCCGAGTGGCGCGTCGGCAACCTCGCGCTCGGCCGGGCGCTCGCTTCGACAGGCGATCCTGCCTCCGGCACGGCCGAGGTCGGGCAGCGCATGGCGGGCGCGGCCACCATTCCGGCCGGCGACTATGAGGCGCGCGTCGACTTGGTCGCGCCCGTCGATCTGTACAGCCAGGTCGACCGCTCGGTGAAGTACGGCTTCCTGTTCATCGGCTTCACCTTCGCCGCCTTCCTGCTCTTCGACGTGATCGGCGGCGTGCGCGTGGCGATGCCGGAGTATCTGCTGGTCGGCATCGCGCTGATCTTGTTCTTCGTGATGCTGCTAGCGTTCGCGGAGGTGATCGGCTTCGCGCCCGCCTATTTCCTCGCGTCTGCCGCCGTGATCGGGCTGCTCGCGGCCTATTCTGCCGCGATCCTGCGCAGCTGGCGGCGCGGCGGCCTCATCGCCGGGCTGCTCTCGGGTCTCTACGCCGTGCTCTACGTCCTGCTCAGCCTGGAGGCCTTCTCGCTGGTGATCGGCTCTGTGCTGCTCTTCGTGGCATTGGCAGGCGTTATGTATGTGACCCGCCGCCTCGACTGGAGCGGGCCGGTGCCGCATCCACGTTAGCGGATCGAACACGGGCCGTTGAGAATGGGGGCGAGCGTCGCTATCTCGCCCCCAGCTCGACAGAGGACCCTCATGGCTCAGTTCCGCCTGCCCAAGAACAGCGTCGTCAAGAAGGGGAAGGCGCACGCGCCCGCGACCGGCGCGACGCGCGTGAAGTCGTTCAGGATCTATCGCTACGATCCCGATAGCGGCGACAACCCGCGCTACGACACGTTCGAGATCGACCTCGACAAGACCGGGCCGATGGTCCTGGACGCGCTCATCAAGATCAAGGCGGAGCAGGACCCGACGCTCACCTTCCGCCGGTCGTGCCGCGAGGGCATCTGCGGCTCCTGCTCGATGAACATCGACGGCCGCAACGGGCTCGCCTGCACCACCGCGATCGAGGACGTGAAGGGCGAGGTGAAGATCACGCCCCTGCCGCACATGGACGTGATCAAGGACCTGGTTCCGGACTTCACCCATTTCTATGCGCAATATGCCTCGATCCGGCCCTGGCTGCAGACGGTCAGCCCGCCGCCGTCGGGGAAGGAGCGGCTGCAGTCCCCGGAGGACCGCGCCAAGCTGGACGGGCTCTACGAGTGCATCCTGTGCGCCTGCTGCTCGACGTCGTGCCCCAGCTACTGGTGGAACGGCGACAAGTTCCTGGGGCCTGCGATCCTGCTCCAGGCCTATCGCTGGCTCGCCGACAGCCGCGACGAGATGACGGGCGAGCGGCTGGATCAGCTGGAGGATCCGTTCCGGCTGTACCGCTGCCACACCATCATGAACTGCGCGAACGTCTGTCCCAAGGGTCTGAACCCGGCCAAGGCGATCGCGGAGATCAAGAAGATGGAGACGGAACGCGTCCTTTGACGCGTAAGGTCTCCACCCCCGCGCAGGCGGGGGTCCAGAGCGGCGGAGGTGATCGCTCGCGGCCCTGGGCTCCCGCCTTCGCGGGAGCACCCGCATGACCACGCCCCTCTTCACCTACGACGACGATCCCGCCGAGCCCGGCTGGAAACGCTGGCAGTTCCGCGACGCAACCCGGTTCAACGCCTTCATCGAGCCGCTGTTCGTCCGGATGGAGGGCGAGGTCGCCCGGGTGCGGATGCACCCCGAGCGGAGGCATTCTAACATGCGCGATGCGGTGCATGGCGGCGCGCTGCTCGGCTTCATGGACGTGGCTCTGTTCGCAGCCAGCCGCGGCTTCGGGGTGATCGGGGCGGGCGGGGCGGTGACGCTCGACCTGTCGGCTCAGTTCATCGGCGCGGGGCGCTGGGGCGAGCCGCTGGAGGCGCGGATCGAGCTTCTGCGCGAGACCGGCCGGATGCTGTTCCTGCGCGGCTTGGTGGTGCAGGATGGCCAGCCCACGATCGCGAGCTTCACGGGGACGCTGAGGAAGATGGGGTGAGCGTGAGGTGCGGCAGTCCCTCTCCCCCCGTGGGAGAGGGAGGGAGCCGACGCAGTCGGCGGAAGGGTGAGGGGGCGCTCGCACGGCGAGCGCGCGGCGCTTTGGCGCCGCACCCCACATCCGTCTCGGCTGCGCCGAGCCACCTTTTCCCACAAGGGGAGAAGGGTGCATGAGCGCGGTCCTTCCCGCCTACGACCAGCTCGTCGCCGCCGGCGAGCTGCGTCCCGACCCCGATCAGCGCGCCGCCGCCGCCCGGCTCGACACGCTCGCAGCGGATCTGGAGGCCGCACCGAGGCGCGGCAGCACCTTGTGGCGGCTGATGGGGCGCAAGCCCATGCCCCCGCGCGGCGTGTATCTGTGGGGCGGCGTCGGGCGGGGCAAGTCGATGCTGATGGACCTGTTCTTCGACCATCTTTCGATCGGGCGGAAACGTCGGGTCCATTTCGCCGAGTTCATGCTGGAGGTGCACGGCCGCATCGCGATCGAGCGGCGGCGCGAAGCTGGCGACCCCATCCCGCCCGTCGCGGCGGCGCTGGCGGACGAGGCGCGATGCCTCGCGTTCGACGAGATGATGGTGACCAACTCGCCCGACGCGATGATCCTGTCGCGGCTGTTCACCGCACTGATCGAGGCGGGGGTGACCGTGGTCACCACCAGCAACCGCGCACCGGCGGACCTGTACAAGAACGGCCTGAACCGCGAGCACTTCCTGCCTTTCATCCAGCTTCTGGAGACGTCGCTCGACGTCGTGCCGCTGAACGGCCCCGTCGATTACCGCCGCGACCGGCTGGGGGCGCAGGACACCTGGCTCGTGCCGAACGGGCCGGAGGCGACCGCGCAGCTGTCGGCCGCCTTTTTCCGGTTGACGGACTATCCGCCCGAGGATCGCGAGCACGTCCCTTCCGAGGAGCTGACGGTGCAGGGCCGCATGCTGCATGTGCCCAAGGCGCTGAAGGGCGTGGCGGTCTTCTCCTTCAAGCGGCTGTGCGCGGAGGCAAGGGGCGCGGCCGACTATCTGGCGATCGCGCGGCGCTACCATACCGTCATTCTGGTCGGCGTGCCGGTGCTCGGGCCGGAGAACCGCAACGAGGCGGCGCGGTTCGTCCAGCTCATCGACGCGCTGTACGAATACCGGGTCAAGCTGCTTGCCGCGGCCGACGCGCAGCCCGACCAGCTCTATCCGGCGGGCGACGGCCGGTTCGAGTTCCAGCGCACCGTCAGCCGGCTGGAGGAGATGCGGTCGGAGGACTATCTGGGCGAGGCACACGGCATCTCTTGATACTGCGAACCACTCGCAACACTAGAGGTTAACGGTTGCCCTCCTACCCGGAACGGCCTATGCGCGCGGCACTTCCGCCCACATCCGCATGAGAGAGGTTCGATGGCCCGCAAGAAGATCGCGCTGATCGGCGCCGGCAATATCGGCGGCACGCTCGCCCATCTCGCCGCGCTCAAGGGCCTGGGCGACATCGTCCTTTTCGACGTGGTCGAGGGCGTGCCGCAGGGCAAGGCGCTGGACCTGAGCCAGTGCGGGCCGGTCGAGGGCTTCGACGCGCGGATCGTCGGCACCAACGACTATGCCGACATCGCCGGCGCCGATGTGTGCATCGTCACCGCGGGCGTCGCGCGCAAGCCCGGCATGAGCCGCGACGACCTGCTCGGCATCAATCTCAAGGTCATGAAGGCGGTGGGCGAGGGCATTAAGGCGCACGCGCCGGACGCCTTCGTGATCTGCATCACCAACCCGCTCGACGCGATGGTATGGGCGCTACGCGAGTTCTCCGGCCTGCGCCATGAGAAGGTGGTCGGCATGGCGGGCGTGCTCGACAGCGCCCGCTTCAGCCACTTCCTCGCCGAAGAGTTCAAGACCTCGGTCAAGGACGTCAACACCTTCGTGCTCGGCGGCCATGGCGACACGATGGTGCCGGTGCTGGAATACTCCACCGTCAGCGGCATCCCGGTCAGCGACCTGATCGCGATGGGCTTCTCGACCAAGGAGCGCGTGGACGAGATCGTCAAGCGCACGCGGGGCGGCGGCGGCGAGATCGTCGCGCTGTTGAAGACCGGCTCGGCCTATTACGCGCCCGCCACCAGCGGCATCGCGATGGCGGAGGCATACCTGTACGACCAAAAGCGCATCCTGCCCGCGGCCGCGCACCTGACCGGTCAGTATGGCATCGACAATCTCTATGTCGGTGTTCCTGTCGTGATCGGCGCGGGCGGCGTGGAGAAGATCGTCGAGGTCCAGCTGTCCGATGAGGCCAAGCAGAACCTCCAGGTCTCCGTCGATGCGGTCAAGGAGTTGCTGGTCGCCTGCAAGGGCATCGACTCCAGCCTGAACTGATCGGCCGGCCTGCCGCGGACCGCACCCCAGGAGTTATCATGAGCATCCTCGTCGACCGGAACACCAAGGTCATCACTCAGGGCATGACCGGCGAAACCGGCAGCTTCCACACCAAGGCCGCGCTCGACTACGGCACGCAGATGGTCGGGGGCGTCACGCCGGGGAAGGGCGGGACCGAGCATCTGGGCCTGCCCGTGTTCGACACGGTGGAAGAGGCGGTGGCGAAGACCGGCGCGACCGCGTCCGTCATCTATGTGCCGCCCCCCTTTGCCGCGGACTCGATCCTGGAGGCGATCGACGCCGAGGTGCCGCTGATCGTGACGATCACCGAAGGCATTCCCGTACTCGACATGGTGAAGGTGAAGCGCGCGCTGGTAGGCTCCAAGTCGCGGCTGATCGGCCCCAACTGCCCGGGCGTGCTGACGCCGGGCGAGTGCAAGATCGGGATCATGCCGGGTTCGATCTTCAAGAAGGGTTCGGTCGGCGTTGTCTCGCGCTCGGGCACGCTGACTTATGAAGCGGTGTTCCAGACCACCAATGCCGGGCTGGGTCAGACGACCGCGGTCGGGATCGGCGGCGATCCCGTCAACGGCACCAACTTCATCGACGTGCTGGAGATGTTCCTGGCCGACGAGGAGACCCAGTCGATCATCATGATCGGCGAGATCGGCGGTTCGGCCGAGGAGGAAGCGGCGCAGTTCCTGAAGGACGAGGCGAAGCGCGGCCGCAAGAAGCCCATGGCGGGCTTCATCGCCGGCCGCACCGCGCCCCCGGGCCGGCGCATGGGCCATGCCGGCGCGATCGTGTCGGGCGGCCAAGGCGGCGCCGAGGACAAGATCGCCGCGATGGAGGAAGCGGGGATCAAGGTGTCGGCGAGCCCGAGCGAACTCGGGTCGACGCTCGTGAGCGTGTTGAGGGGGTAGTCGTTCTCCCTCTCCCGGTGGGAGAGGGAGGGAGCCGCGCGCCAGCGCGGCGGAAGGGTGAGGGTGAGCGCCGCTCCTCGCCCTCACCTTCCCACCCGCGTCGCGGGCGGGCCCCTTCCTCTCCCGGTGGGAGAGGAGAAGGAGCAGGTTATGGGCTACGAGAACCAGGATTTCAGCGACATCGCCGCGGGGGTCAGCCCGGCGTTCATCGAGCAGCTCTACGCCCGCTACCGGGCCTCGCCCGACAGCGTGGAGCCGGGCTGGCGCGGCATGTTCGAGGGGCTGGAAGGGTCCGACGCGCGACCGAGCTGGGGCAACCCCGCCTGGCCGCCCGCGACCACCGACGACCTGACGGCCGCGCTCGATCCGACGCAGATGGAGCCCGCGGCCAAGCCGGCCCAAATCGGAAGGAGCGGTGGCAAGCCTGCCCCGGCCGAGCCCGCCGCGGCGCCCGACCAGTCGGCCATCATCAAGGCCGCGTCCGACGCGATCCGCGTCCAGCTGCTGATCCGCACCTATCGCGTGCGCGGCCACCTCGCCGCCAATCTCGACCCGCTCGGGCTCGCCGGCACGCGCGAGCTGCCGGCGGACCTCACGACCGAGTATCACGGCTTCACCGACGCCGACATCGATCGGCCCGTCTATCTCGGCGGCACGCTCGGCATGGAATGGGCGAGCGTGCGCGAGGTCGTGGACACGCTGCGCGCCAACTACTGCGGCAATGTCGGCCTCGAATACATGCACATCGCCGATGTCGAGGAGCGCCGCTTCCTCCAGGAGCGCATGGAGGGCAAGGACAAGGCGATCGAGTTCACGCCGCAGGGCAAGAAGGCGATCCTGAACAAGGTGATCGAGGCCGAGCAGTGGGAGCGCTTCCTGGGCCGGAAGTATGTCGGCACCAAGCGCTTCGGCCTGGACGGCGGCGAGAGCATGATCCCGGCGCTCGAGTCCGTCATCAAGTATGGCGGCCAGATGGGCGTGCGCGAGATCGTGTTCGGCATGGCCCATCGCGGCCGGCTGAACGTCCTCGCCAACGTGATGGCGAAGCCGCTGCGCGTCATCTTCCACGAGTTCGCCGGCGGTTCGGCCAACCCGGACGAGATCGGCGGCTCGGGCGACGTGAAGTACCACCTCGGCACCTCGACGGACCGCGAGTTCGACGGGATCAAGGTCCACATGTCGCTGGTGGCGAACCCGTCGCACCTCGAAGCCGCGGACCCGGTCGTGCTGGGCAAGGTGCGCGCGGTGCAGACGCTCGCGAACGACCTGAAGGAGCACAAGGGCTCGCTCCCCGTGCTGATCCATGGCGACGCCGCGTTCGCGGGGCAGGGGATCGTCTGGGAGTGCCTCGGCTTCTCCGGCATCCGCGGGTACAATACGGGCGGCTGCGTCCACTATATCATCAACAACCAGATCGGGTTCACCACGAGCCCGCAGTTCGCGCGGTCCTCGCCCTATCCGTCGGACGTCGCCAAGGGCGTCCAGGCGCCGGTCTTCCACGTCAACGGCGACGATCCGGAGGCGGTGACCTTCGCCACCAAGATTGCGATCGAGTTCCGCCAGCGCTTCCACCGCGACGTCGTGATCGACATGTGGTGCTATCGCCGCTTCGGCCACAATGAGGGCGACGAGCCGGGCTTCACCCAGCCGCTGATGTACAAGGCGATCCGTAGCCATCCGCCGGTCAGCGAAGTCTATGCCAAGCGGCTGATCGCCGAGAAGATCGTCGACCAGCCTTGGGTCGAAGAGAACATCCGCCAGTACACGACGTTGCTGGAGGGCGAGTTCGAAGCGGGCGGATCGTACAAGCCCAACAAGGCCGACTGGTTCGCCGGTCGCTGGTCGGGCCTGCACGCCCCCGCCGACGCGGAGACCGCGCGGCGTAACGTCGAGACGGGGATCGAGCCCAAGCTCTTCGCCGCACTCGGCCGTACCCTGACGACGGTGCCGCCGGACCTGAACGTCCATAAGACGCTCGGCCGCGTGCTCGAAGCGAAGCGGGCCATGTTCGAGACGGGCGAGAACTTCGACTGGGCGACCGGCGAGGCGCTCGCCTTCGGCTCCCTCCTGTCGGAAGGCTATGGCGTTCGGCTGTCGGGGCAGGACTCCGGGCGCGGCACCTTCTCGCAGCGTCATGCCGTGTGGGTCGATCAGACGAACGAGCGCAAGTTCGTACCGCTGTCGAGCGTCGAACATGGCCGGTTCGAGGTGCTGGACTCGCCCTTGTCCGAATATGGCGTGCTCGGCTTCGAGTATGGCTACGCGCTCGCCGATCCCAAGACGCTTGTCTTGTGGGAGGCGCAGTTCGGGGACTTCGCCAACGGCGCGCAGATCATGATCGACCAGTTCATCGCGAGCGGCGAGGCCAAGTGGCTGCGCGCCAACGGTCTCGTGATGCTGCTGCCGCACGGGTACGAGGGGCAGGGGCCGGAGCACTCGTCGGCGAGACCCGAGCGCTTCCTGCAGCTGTGCGCGGGCGACAACATGCAGGTCGCCAACTGCACCACGCCGGCCAATTACTTCCATCTGCTGCGTCGGCAAATGCACCGGAGCTTCCGCAAGCCGCTGGTCGTCTTCACGCCCAAGTCGCTGCTCCGGCACAAGCTGGCGGTCAGCCGGGCGGAGGACTTCCAGGGCGAGAGCCATTTCCGCCGCATCCTGTCCGACCCGAACGGCGCGGCCGACGAGGCCACGCGGCGGGTGGTGCTCTGCACAGGCAAGGTCGCCTACGACCTGATCGAGGCGCGCGATGCGGCGGGCGACACCGACACGCAGATCATCCGCATCGAGCAGCTCTACCCGTTCCCGGGCGAGCCGCTGGCCGTCCGCCTCGCGCGCATGCCCCATGTCCAGGAGGTCGTCTGGTGCCAGGAGGAGCCGAAGAACAACGGCTACTGGTTCTTCGTCGAGCCCTTCATTGAGGCGGCGCTCATCAAGGCGAGCAGCCCGGTCAAGCGCCCCCGCTACGCGGGTCGCGCCGCGGCCGCGTCGCCGGCGACGGGGCTGATGAAGCGCCACCAGCTCGAACAGGGCGCCCTGATCGCCGACGCGCTCGGCCATTCGGTGCGCGAGGAAGTGCGCCGCGGCCGCGAGACCGATCGCAAGGCGGGCAAGGCCGCCAGCTAAGGACGGAAAAGATATGGCAACCGAAGTTCTGGTCCCGACGCTGGGCGAGTCGATCACCGAGGCGACGCTGGGCGAGTGGCTGAAGCAGCCGGGCGACCCGGTCGCGGCGGACGAGCCGATCGCGAGTCTGGAGACCGACAAGGTTTCGGTCGAGGTGCCCTCGCCCGTGGCGGGCGTCATGGGCCAGCATGCCGTGCAGGTCGGCGACACCGTCTCCGTTGGCGCGATGATCGCGACGGTGGAGGCGGGCGGGACCGCGCCCGCTCAGGCGCAAGCGCCGCAGCCCGCCGTGACGCAGGCGCCCGAGTCGGAGGCCGCGCCGGTCGATGCCGCTGCCCTTTCCCCGTCGGTTCGCCGTGCCGTGCTGGAGACGGGCGTCGATCCCGCCACCGTCACCGGCACCGGCAAGGACGGTCGCCTGACGAAGGAGGACGTGCTCGCCGCCGCGCAGAAGCCTGCCCAGCCGACCGCCGTCGCGCCGGCAGCTCCGGCCGCGCCGCAGACCCCTTCCGTCGCCGCCTCGACCGGCCGCAAGGAAGAGCGGGTGCGCATGACCCGCCTGCGCCAGACGATCGCGCGGAGGCTGAAGGAGGCGCAGAACACCGCCGCCATGCTGACGACGTTCAACGACGTCGACATGACGGCGGTGATCGAGGCGCGGACCAAGTACAAGGATCTGTTTGAGAAGAAGCACGGGGTGCGCCTCGGCTTCATGGGCTTTTTCGTGAAGGCCGCCTGCATGGCGCTGAAGGACGTGCCTGCGGTGAACGCCTCCATCGACGGCGACGACATCGTCTACCACGATTACGTCGACGTTTCGGTCGCGGTCAGCGCGCCCAATGGTCTCGTCGTTCCCGTGGTCCGCGATGCACAGGCGCTATCGGTCGCCGACATCGAGAAGACGATCGGCGACTTCGGCCGTCGCGCCAAGACGGGCGAGCTCAAGATGGACGAGATGAAGGGCGGCACCTTCACCATCTCCAACGGCGGCGTGTTCGGCTCGCTGATGTCGACGCCCATCATCAACCCGCCGCAGTCGGCGGTGCTGGGCCTCCACCGTATCGAGGACCGCCCGGTGGTGCGCGACGGGCAGGTCGTGGTGCGTCCGATGATGTATCTGGCGCTCAGCTACGACCACCGCCTGATCGACGGGCGCGAGGCGGTGACGTGGCTCGTCGCGCTCAAGAACGCGATCGAGGATCCGACGCGGCTGCTGATCGACCTGTAAGTTTCCGACCGGAACACCCATATCCCGTTCGGGCTGAGCTTGTCGAAGCCCTGCTCTTCTTCTCCGGACGGCGCTGAAAGAAGAACGGCCCTTCGACAAGCTCAGGGCGAACGGAGTTGCGAATGGCTGACCAGAGTTTCGACTACGACGTCCTCGTCATCGGCGCCGGCCCGGGCGGCTATGTCGCCGCGATCCGCGCGGCGCAGCTGGGGCTGAAGACCGCCTGCGCGGAGAGCCGCGAGACGCTGGGCGGCACCTGCCTCAATGTCGGCTGCATCCCGTCCAAGGCGATGCTGCACGCATCGGAGTATTTCGACGCGGCGAAGAACGGCAGCCTCGCCAAGATGGGGATCAAGGTCACACCCGAGCTCGACCTCGACGCCATGCACGGCCAGCGTCGCGACGCGGTGAAGCAGCTGACCGGCGGCATCGAGTTCCTGTTCAAGAAGAACAAGGTGACCTGGTTGAAGGGCCAGGCGAGCTTTACCGACTCGCACACCGTCAGCGTCGGCGGGCAAAGCGTGACCGCGAAGAACATCGTCATCGCGACGGGCTCGTCCGTGACCCCGCTGCCCGGCGTCGAGGTGGACCAGAAGGTCGTGGTCGACTCCACCGGCGCGCTCGAGCTCGCCCAGGTGCCGGAGCATCTGGTCGTGATCGGCGGCGGCGTGATCGGGCTGGAGCTGGGCTCCGTCTGGCGGCGGCTCGGCTCGCGGGTGACGGTGGTGGAGTATCTCGATCAGATCCTGCCCGGCTTCGACGGCGAGGTCCGCAAGGAGGCCAACAAGATCTTCAAGAAGCAGGGCATGGAATACCGGCTCGGCACCAAGGTGACGGGCGTGACCGTGCAGGGCGGCAAGGCCAGCGTCGCAGTCGAGCCCGCCAAAGGAGGCGAGGGCGAGACGCTGCAGGCGGACGCGGTGCTCGTCTCGATCGGCCGCCGGCCCAACACGGACGGCCTCGGGCTCGACGCGATCGGGCTCCAGGTGAATCAGCGCGGCCAGATCGAGGTCGATCACGACTTTCGCACCAGCGTCCCCGGCGTCTGGGCGATCGGCGACTGCGTCCCCGGGCTGATGCTCGCCCACAAGGCGGAGGACGAGGGCATTGCGGTCGCGGAGAACATCGCGGGCCAGCACGGCATCGTGAACCACGATGTGATCCCCTCGGTCGTTTACACGCTCCCGGAAATCGCCGGCGTGGGCCTGACCGAAGAGGCTGCGAAGCAGAAGGGCGAGATCAAGGTCGGCAAGTTTCCGATGCTCGCCAACAGCCGCGCCAAGACCAATCACGAGCCCGACGGCTTCGTGAAGGTGATCGCCGACGCCAAGACCGACCGCGTGCTCGGCGTCTGGGCGATCGCCAGCGTCGCCGGCACCATGATCGCGCAGGCCGCGCAGGCGATGGAGTTCGGCGCGACGAGCGAGGACATCGCCTATACCTGCCACGCCCACCCGACCCATTCGGAGGCGATCAAGGAAGCGGCCATGAGCGTTCGGGGCAAGGCGATTCACGTCTGATTGCGCCACCTCGCGGTGAGCCAAGTTCGATGCGCCTGTCGAAGCGGACTTGCGGTTTGTCGAATGCGGGACGGACGCCGGCATGGCGTACGCTAGGCGGTGACGGGTTCCTGCCGGTGAGCTAAGCAGGTTCAAACTGTCCAGGAGAGGTTCAGCCATGCGTCCCATCGTCGCCACCGCCGCCCTGCTCGTCGCAGCGGCGCCGATCGCCGCCCAGGCTCCGCGCATCGACCCGGCGCTGGCCGCCGCCATCGCCGCGCCGACGCGCACCCCCGCCAACGTGGCGCGCGACAGCTATCGCAATCCGGGACCGACGCTGACCTTCTTCGGCATCAAGCCGACGATGACGGTGGTCGAAATCTTCCCGTCGGGCGGCTGGTATACCGAGATCCTCGCGCCCTATCTGGCGAAGCGCGGCACGCTGTACGCCGCCGTTCCTAGTGAACGCGGTGCGGAGGGCGTTAAAAAGCTCCAGGCCGCCAATTCGGACCTTTACGGCAAGGTGCGGCTCGCCTCCTTCCTTCCCTCCGCGACGGGGCCGATCGCTGCGCCGCCGGTGCCCGCCGGCACCGCCGACTTGGTGCTCACCTTCCGCAACGTCCACAACTGGAGCATGGGCCAGACCGACCGCGCCCAGGACGCGTTCAACCAGATGTTCGCGATGCTGAAGCCGGGCGGCACGCTGGGCGTCGTCGAGCATCGTCTTCCGGAGAACCAGGCCGGGATCACCGAGGCGAAGAGCGGGTACATGAAGCGTTCGACGGTGCTCGCCTATGCGACCAAGGCCGGCTTCAGGCTGGCGGGCGAGAGCGACATCAACGCCAATCCCAAGGACACGCACGACTATCCCAAGGGCGTGTGGACCCTGCCGCCCAACTATGCGGAGAAGGACGTCGACCGCGCACGCTACGCCGCCATCGGCGAGAGCGACCGCATGACGCTCAAGTTCGTGAAGCCGCGCTAGCGCGACGCGGGGCCGGCGGGCCGTGACGGCCGGCCAGCTCCGAGACGGTCAAGGCTGGGCGGGCTCGCCGCCGCCGGCCTCCAGCTCTCTGATGCGGGCCACGATGGCGTTTTCGAGCTTGTAGATGTCGGTCAGCGCTGCCAGCGGATGCCGCGTCTCCGCCTTGCCGACGAACGTCCCGACATAGCGGGTCGTCGGGCTGTTGAAATGCAGCCGCGCCAGGCTCTTGCGGTTGTTGTCGTCCAGCAGGATCGCGCAATAGGATTTGCTGTCGCGGATCACGACGCGCTTCGGGTCGACGTGCCGCGCCGCGATTGCCTGGACGATGCGGAAGCCGGCGATCTCGTCCTCGGTCGTGATCACGCCGTCGGCGACCACCGACATGTCGTCGGACGTGCCCTCGGGCATGTCGACCGGGGCCGGATTGGCAACGTTCAGGGCACTGGTCAGCCGGTCGTTCACGCGGTCGCGGATCAGCCCCGCGATCGACGCCGTCAGGACCGGCGCTAGCCGCTCCTTGAGCGCCGACGTGAAACGCTCGCCGGGCTGCACCCGCGCCGCCATGAAGCGGACGAACTCATCCGAGGGCTGCGCGAATTCGCGCTCCAGCTCGATCCGCATCTGCGATTCGAGCTTGAGTCGCCCGGCCTCCGCCAGGATTGCGTCGATGTCGAACTGGTGCCTGCCGAACCGCTCCAGCGTCGCCGGGTCGCTGCGGCGGATCGTGTCCATGGAGAAGACGAAGAACGGCTTCTCATCCATCCGGTTGGGCTGTTCGATGTCGGAGTAAAACTGGTAGACGACGCCGTTGGTGAGCACCGCCACGCGGGCGTCGGTGGTCGCGAAGTAGCGGAACAGCTGGCTCGCGTGCTTGAGGTCCAAGTCGACCGAGGACGGCTTGCACTCGACCAGGATCGAGACTTTGCCATCGATGCACAGCGCGTAGTCGACCTTCTCGCCCTTCTTCACGCCCACATCGGCGGTGAACTCGGGGATCACCTCGCTCGGGTTGAACACGTCGTAGCCGAGCGCCTGGAGGAAGGGCATGACCAGCGCGGTCTTTGCCGCCTCTTCGGTCAGGAGCAGCTCACGATGCTGCGCCGTCCGCTTCTCCAGCTCGACCAGCTTGGTCGCCAGTTCCATAGGCCCATTCCCCCCTTGCCAAGTCGCCAGCCTATCGCGCGGGCGGCGGCCGGGAAGAGGCGGAGCGCGACATTGCAGATTTGTAACGCCGGCCGGAACATCGCCCCCGCATGGGGCCTTGGAGTGGGATGGAACGGGCCGATCTGGAGGCGCGGTGGCTGCGGTTGACGCGGGAGGTGCTGCCGGGGCTGGCGGGCTCGCGGGGGTGGCCGGTCCGGTTCGACCATTGCTTCCAGCGCATCCTGCTCGACCATGCGGTGGGCGGGCGGTGGTACGACCGGGTGGCCGGGCGGCCGGCCTATCGGCATCTCGACGCCGAGCGGCTCGCCGCGGCGGTGGCGCTGGGCGAGGCGGTCGCGGCGGGGGCGGCGGATCTCCATGCGCTCAATGCTCAGTCGCTCAGGTGGCGGGGGAAGGTTGGCTAACGCCGTGCTCCCGCTTGCGCGGGAGCACCAAGCTAGCTCACCCCATTCGCCCGGAAGTGTCGGAGCAGGCGGGCCCAGCCGTCGTTCGCCGCTGCCTCGCGGTAGCTGTCGCGATAGTCGGCGTGGAAGCCGTGCGGCGCCTCGGGATAGAGGACGATCTCCGACTTCGCGCCCGCCGCCTTGATCGCGGCGCGCATGGCCTGGACGTCGGCGACGGGGATGCCCTGGTCGCGTTCGCCGTACAGCCCCAGCACGGGCGCGCGGAGCTCGGCGGCGCGCGGGATCAGCGGCTTGAGCTGGCCGTACCAGGCGACTGCCGCCTTTACGTCGGGATCGACCATCGCGGCGCGCCATGCGACGGTGCCGCCCCAGCAGAAGCCAGTCACGCCCACCGCACCCGGCTTGGCGAAGCGCTGCCGCCGGAGCCAGGCGGTCGTCGCGCGCAGGTCGCCATCGGCTTGGCCCACGCTCGCCTGCGCCACGATCGGACGGATCTGCGCGAAATCGGTCAGCGCCGGCAGGTTGACGCCGGAGCGGTAGAAGAACTCGGGCGCGACCGCGACATAGCCCTCCCGCGCCAGCCGCCGGCACACGTCCTTGATGTAGTCGTGGACGCCGAAAATCTCGTTCACCACCACGACCGCGGCGTGCCGCGCCCGGCCCTTGGGACGCGCGACATAGGCGGGCAACGGTCCCTTGCCGTTCTGGGCGGCCCCGTTCGGGATCAGCGCCTCCTCGATCACCAGCCCGTCCGCGGGTGTCGTGACCGGCGCGGCGTCGGCCGACCAGGCGGCGAGCGCGTAGCCGGCGAAGAACATCGACACCGCGCCGCGGCGGGTGAGGTGGAGGGCGGCGGGCTCCGTGCCCTCGGGGCGGGTCAGGGGCGGCATGGGACGATGCTCCTCACAATGTGTGGTCAGTGTTCATCCCGTGCCGCCCCTGCCAAAAAATTCGAAAAGTCCGGAAGGTCGCACGTCTACACGTGCGCGAGCGCGCGCGCGGGCGAGGCGGAGTGCAGGAACGAGAGCACGGACCAGGGGTGGACGGCCGACATGATCATCGGCGTCCCATGCGCGATCCTACATTGCAAGCGGTGCGGCAGCCCGCGGCCCGGATCAGCCCTTCTTGCCCGTGAACAGCCGGCTCAGAACGGCCTCGGCGACCATGCCGACGGCCTCGGCGGCCTTCTTTGGGTCCATGGCGGCCTGCGGGCCGTTCGCCTTGGCGGCGTCGGCCCCGGCCGCCTCGCCGTCGGGCTGCGCCCTGGCCTTGTTTCGCTCGGCCGCGGCGGTGGCGAGCGTCGCGGCGACGGTCAGCCCTTTGGCGAGCGCCGCCTGCCCCTCCGGGCTGGCCGCCTTGGCGATCAGCGCCTCGCCCTTGTGGCGCAGCGCCTTGGGCAGCTTCACCCCGCCGATCGACTTCGGAATCCTGGGGCCGCTCTTGGCTGCCTTGTCTTTCTTCTTGCCCACCGACGACTCCCCGTGCGTGTGTCGCACAGGTAAGGCACCGTGCCGGCGTTGCAAGGGAGGTTCAGAACAGCGAGCTCTTGCGCGGGATCGTCTCCGTGCTCTCCCGGTTCTTGTCGAGCGTGTCTTCCGGGCGGCGCGCGGTGCCTTCGCCCTCGTGCTCGCTCGTCGTCTTGGGGTCCAGCCTGTCCTCGGTCGGCCTGGTCGCGTGCTCGTCCATCTGATCTCTCCTAACCGTTGACGATGATGCCGCCGTTGGGGTGCAGCACCTGCCCCGTCATGTAGCTCGCGTCCTCGCAGGCGAGGAACAGGAAGGACGGCGCGACCTCGTTGGGCTGGCCGGCGCGCCCCATCGGCGTGTCCTTGCCGAATTCCGGGATCTTCTCGGGCGGCTGGCCGCCGAACGGGTTGAGCGGCGTCCAGATCGGTCCCGGCGCGACCGCGTTCACCCGGATGCCGTCCCCAACCAGATTCTGCGACAAGGAGCGGGTGAAGGCCGTGATCGCGCCCTTGGTGGACGAGTAATCGAGCAGCTCCGGCGCGCCCTTGTACATGGTGACCGAGGTGCAGTTGATGATCGACGCGCCCGCCTTCAGGTGCGGACGTGCGGCCTGGGTCAGGAAGAACATGCCGAAGATGTTGGTCTGAAAGGTCCGGCGGAGCTGCTCTTCGGTGATGTCGGTAATGTCCTTGTCCGGGTGCTGTTCGCCGGCGTTGTTGACTAGGATGTCGAGGCGACCGAGCTCGCCGACGACCTGCGCCACCGCGGCGTCGCAGAACGCCTTGTCGCCGACGTCGCCGGGGATGTTGATGCAGCGCCGGCCCTCGTCGCGCACGGCACGCGCGGTCTCGGCCGCGTCGTCATGTTCGGACAGATAGATGTTCGCGATGTCCGCGCCTTCACGCGCGAACAGGACGGCGACCGCGCGACCGATGCCGCTGTCGGCGCCGGTGATGATCGCGACCTTGCCGGCCAGACGACCGGATCCCGGGTAGCGCGGTTGCCAGTCGGGCTTGGGCTCGAGCTGGGACTCGTGGCCGGGCAACGCGTCCTCATGCACCTCGCCGAACAATGCGGTCATGACGTCAAACTCCTTTGCCCAGAGCGAACCCGTCGCGTCGGCCGGGGTTCCGAAGAGGTTGATCCAGGGCAAGCTCTCGTCCGGCGCACGGAACCTGCCACGCCCGCCTGCGGTTGAGGCGGAGCAACCAGCAGGAGCAGCCGATGGCGGACGCCACCCTCCGTAGCGACGACGGTCCCGTCGCCGCGTCCAAACAGGACCCAGCAGCCGAGGCCAAGGCGCTGTTCGGCGACGCGCACCAGCAGGTCACCGCGCGTTCGGTCACGATCAACAAACCGGTGGCCGAGGTCTACCGCTTCTTCCGCGACTTCCGGAACCTGCCGCAATTCATGGAGAACGTCGTCTCCATCACCGTCGCCGACGATCGTCAGTCGCATTGGGTCGTGAAGGCGCCGGGCGGCAAGACGGTTGAGTGGGACGCGATCGTCACCGACGAGGCGCCGGACCGCCATATCGCCTGGGAATCGCAGCCGGGCGCGGACGTGCCGAACTCGGGGCGTGTCGAGTTCCGCGACGCGGGCCAGCGCGGCACGGTGGTGACGGCGACGATCACCTACGACCCGCCCTTCGGCGTGGTCGGCAAGATCATCGCCAAGATGTTCCAGCGCGAGCCGGCCATCCAGGCGCGGCGCGATCTCCGCCGCTTCAAGCAGTTGATGGAAACGGGCGAGATCGCGACCCCGGCCAAGAACAAACAGGAATTCGAGGAGATGGGGCTGTGAAGGCGCTCACCTGGCACGGCAAGCACGACGTCCGCATGGACACGCATCCCGACCCGGGCATCGTCAACCCGCGCGACTGCGTCATCAAGGTCACCTCCACCGCGATCTGCGGGTCGGACCTGCACCTGTACGACGGGTACATCCCGACCATGAAGTCGGGCGACATCCTGGGCCATGAGTTCATGGGCGAGGTGGTCGAGGTCGGGGCCAAGTCGACGCTGAAGGTCGGCCAGCGCGTCGTCGTGCCGTTCACGATCAGCTGCGGCGCCTGTTACCATTGCGGCAAGCACCAATATTCCGCGTGCGACAACGGCCTACCCGCCGACAATCAGGACATCGCGCAGACGCTATACGGCCATCCGATGGCCGGGCTGTTCGGCTATAGCCACATGACCGGCGGCTATGCGGGCGGCCAGGCGGAATATGTCCGCGTCCCGTTCAGCGACATCGGCCCGATCGTGATCCCGGACGGCGTGGACGACGATAAGGTGCTGTTCCTGTCCGATATCCTGCCGACCGGCTGGATGGCGGCGGACAATGCCGACATCGAGCCGGGCGACACGGTCGCGGTCTGGGGCTGCGGCCCGGTCGGGCTGTTCGCGGTCCAGTCCGCCTTCCTGATGGGCGCGGAGCGGGTCATCGCGATCGACCATTTCCCGCGCCGGCTCGAGCTGGCCAAGCGCTTCGGGGCGGAGACGATCAACTTCGAGGAGACCGCGGTCTACGAGGCGCTGATGGAGATGACCGGCGGGATCGGCCCGGACGCGGTGATCGACTCCGTCGGGCTGGAGGCGCACGGCTTCTTCGTCGACAACATCATCGACCAGATCAAGGTCTCGACCTTCCTCGGCACCGACCGGATCCATGCGCTGCGCCAAGCGATCATCGCCTGCCGCAAGGGCGGGCGCGTCTCCATGCCCGCCGTCTATGGCGGGTTCGTCGACAAGTTCCCGCTGGGCGCGTTCATGCAGAAGGGGCTGACGCTCAAGACGGGGCAGACCCATGTCCAGCACTACATGCCGGGGCTGTTGAACGCGATCCTGGAGGACAAGATCGACACGACGTTCCTGATCTCGCACCACATGCCGCTCGACGAGGCGCCGACCGGCTACAAGATGTTCCACGACCACCAGGACGAATACACGAAGATCGTCCTGAAGCCCGGCATGAACTGATCGTCCCCCTCCCCGCAAGGGAGGGGAGGGGCGGGTCGCGACCCCGGCCTTGATCGGGGGGAGCTCTGGCCGGCCTACCGAAATCGGCGCGGTCGCGCCGACACCCACCCCCGACCCCTCCCTTGCAGGGAGGGGAGAGAAGGAAGAGAGACAATGGCGGACAAGTTTGCGATCATTACCGGCGCGTCGTCCGGCATCGGGCTGGAGCTCGCCAAGCTGGCCGCGGCGGACGGGTACGATCTGTTGCTCGCCGCCGACACGCCCTTCGGCGAGGTGCCGGGCGGCGCTCGGACGCTCGAAGTGGACCTGTCCACCTTCGAGGGCGTCGACCGCCTGCTGGACGCGGCCGGCGGACGCCAGGTCGACCTGCTCTGCGCCAATGCCGGACACGGACTGGGTCACGCTTTCCTGGATCAGGACCCGACCGAGTGGCGTCACGTGGTCGACACCAACGTGACGGGCACCGCGTACCTGCTGCAGAAGGTCTTGCAGCGCATGGTCGCGCGCAACGAGGGCAAGGTGCTCGTGACCGGGTCGATCGCGGGCTACATGCCCGGCTCGTTCCAGGCGGTGTACAACGGCACCAAGGCGTTCGTGGACAGCTTCGTCGCCGCGCTCCAGAACGAGCTGGAGGACGCGGACGGCGTGACGATCACCAACCTGATGCCGGGGCCGGTCGAGACCGAGTTCTTCCATCGCGCCGACATGGACGACACCTCCGTCGGCACGAGCAGCAAGCGCGACCCGGCGGACGTGGCGAAGGACGGCTGGGACGCGCTGATGGCGGGCAAGGCGTCGATTTTCTCGGGGCTGGCGACCAAGGTGCAGGGCGTGCTCGCCAATGTGACGCCGAACGCGATACTGGCCGAACGGCATCGGCAGATGGCGGAACCGGGTACGGCGAAGGAGTAGCCGCGCCGCCAGGGGCGTCGGTGGCGAGAGGAGGGCTGCCGATGGCGTGGGTGGTGCTGGTGATCGCGGGGCTGTTCGAGGTGGTCTGGGCGACCGCCATGAAACAGTCGGACGGCTTCTCGCGCCTGTGGCCGAGCGTGCTGACGATCGGGGCGATGGTGATCAGCTTCGGCCTCTTGTCCTGGTCGATGCGGAGCCTGCCGCTCGGCACCGCCTACACGGTCTGGACCGGGATCGGCGCGGTGGGCGCGTTCCTGGTCGGCGTCGTGGCGCTGGGCGAGGCGGCGACGCCGCTCCGGCTGGTCGCGGCCGGGCTGATCGTCGTCGGGCTGGCGCTGATGAAGCTTGCGACCTAGCTTTTCCCCGTCCGACCCTGACGAGGATCGCACGCCGGTTCCAGTGAGGCTCACAATCGTCCGTCATGCCGGCCTTGCGCCGGCATCCACGGCTCGGCTTGACCCGCCCCCCTTTTCCGATGAGCGCATTCCGTGCTGCACGGTGGACCCCGGCACAAGGCCGGGGTGACGATTGCCTGGGAACGGCGACCCAGGCTCAGCCTCTCAGCAGCCGCTCCGCTTCGGCGAGGTGGAGCCGCTCCACCATCGCGCCGTCGAGCCGGATCGCGCCCTTGCCCGCCGCCTCGGGCGCGGCAAAGGCGTCCACCACCCGCCGCGCCCAGGCGAGCTCGGCCTCGGTCGGGCCGAAGGCGGCGTTGGCGGCGGCGATCTGGTCGGGGTGGATCAGCGTCTTGCCGTCGAAGCCGAGCATCGCGCCCTGCTCGCACTCGGCGCGCAGCCGGTCGGGGTCGCCCAGCGCGTTGAGCACGCCGTCGAGCGCGACCAGCCCGCCGGCGCGCGCGGCGAGCACGATCTGGGCGAGCGCGGGGAGGAGCGGGGTGCGCGCCGGGTCGGGCCTGCAGCGCAGCTCCTTGGCGAGATCGTTGGTGCCGGCCACGAGCGTGGTGAGCCGTAGCGCGCGCGCCGCCTGGGCGAGCGCGCCGAGGTTGAGCACGGCGGCGGGGGTCTCCACCATCGCCCAGACCTCCGGGCGGGGCAGGCGCGCGCGCAGCGCCTGCAGCTCGGCGGGCGCGTCCACCTTCGGGATCAGCACGGCGGCGCAGTCCGTCTCGGCCAGCGCGGCCACGTCGTCCTGACCCCAGTCGGTGTCGGGCGCATTGATCCGCACGACCAGCTGCCGGCCGCCCCAGCCCTCGCGCAGCGCCGCGACGGCCTGCGCCCGCGCGGCCGCCTTCGCGTCGGGCGCGACCGCATCCTCCAGGTCGAGGATCACGGCGTCGCACGCCAGCCCGCGCGCCTTGGCGATTGCGCGCGCGTTGCTGGCGGGCAGGTAGAGCGCGGAGCGGAGCCGCACGCGAGCCTAGGCGGCCACGCGCTGGCGGCGCGCGGCGCGGATCAGGTCGGCCGCCTTCTCCGCGATCATGATGGTGGGCGCGTTGGTGTTGGACGACACCAGCGTCGGCATGACGGACGCGTCGACGACCCGCAGGCCCGACAGGCCACGCACCCTGAGGTCGGCGTCGACCACCGCCAGGGGATCGTCCTTCGCGCCCATCTTGGCCGTGCCCACGGGGTGGTAGATCGTCTCCGCGGTCGCGCGGACCCAGGCGTCGATCTGCTCGTCGGTCGCGACGGGGGCGCCGGGGGCGAGCTCCTCCGGGCTATAGGGCGCGAAGGCGGGCTGCCCGACGACGCGCCGCCCGATCCTGACCGCCTCGCGCAGCACGCGCCGGTCCTCGGGGGTGGCGAGGTAATTCGCCTCGATCTTCGGGTCCGCGACGGGATCGGGGCCGTGCAGGCCGATGCGGCCGCGGCTCTCGGGCCGGAGCTGGCAGAGGTGGAGCGAGAAGCCGTCCTCCGTCGCCTGCACCTTGCCATGGTCGCGCATGATCGCGAGCACGCCGTGGACCTGGATGTCGGGCCGCGACAAGCCGGGGCGCGACGGGATGAAGGCGCCCGATTCGAGGAAGTTCTGCCGGCCCGGTCCCTTGCCGCCGAGCATGTAGCGCATGCCGACGCCGAGCTGGCGGATGCCGCGCGTGACGGAGAAGACGCTCTCCAGCCCCGTCGAGCGCCAGTTCATGATGACGTCGAGATGATCCTGCAGGTTCTCGCCCACGCCGGGCAGGGCGTGGCTGACCGGCACGCCGGCCGCGCGCAGCCGCTCGGGGTCGCCGATGCCGGAGAGTTGGAGGATGTGCGGGCTCTGCACCGCGCCGGCGCACAGCAGCAGCTCGCCGGCGGCGCTCGCGAAGTGCGGCTCGCGGCGCTTGCCGACGGCGTATTCCACGCCCGTCGCGCGCCCGTTCTCGACGCGGATGCGGGTGGTGTGCGCGTCGGTGACGATCTTCAGGTTGGGCCGGTTCCGGACCGGCTTGAGATACGCCTCCGCCGTGCTCCAGCGCCGGCCGTTGGAGATGGTGAGGTCGTACGGGCCGAAGCCCTCGAACGTCTCGCCATGGTTGAAGTTCGAGGTGACGGGATAGCCCGCCTGCCGTCCCGCCTCGATCAGCGCCTGGAAGAAGGGGCTGCGGCTTTCGCCCTTGGAGATGTGGAGCGGCCCTTCGGCGCCATGGTAGTCGGCGCCGCTGTGGTGGCGCTCGAGCCGCTTGAAATAGGGATGGACGTCGTCCCAGCCCCAGCCGGCGAGCCCCATCTGCCGCCACTCGTCATAGTCGAGCGGGTGGCCGCGCATGTAGATCATGCCGTTGATCGCGCTGCTGCCGCCCAGCCCGCGCCCGCGCGGCCACCAGAGCCGGCGGTCGTCGAGGTGCGGCTCGGGCTCCGTCCAGAAGCCCCAGTTGAAGTCGCTCTTCTCCTTGATGAGCTGGCCGACGCCCGCGGGCATGCGGACGAGCACGCTGGTGTTGCGGCCGCCGGCCTCCAGCAGCAGCACGCGGATCGAGGGGTCCTCCGTCAGCCGCGCCGCGAGGACGCAGCCGGCCGAGCCGCCGCCGATCACGATATAGTCCCAGCTCTCCACTTGGCCCTCCTTCAGGGTTCGATCACGAGTTTGCCGATGTGCCGGCTCGCGGCCATGTCTTCGAACGCCGCGCGCCAGCCCGCAAGCGGGTAGCGGGCATGGACGTGCGGGGTGATCCGCCCCTCCGCCGCCAGGCGCCAGACCGCGTCCAGGTTCTCCCGCCCGAGGTCGGGGAAGCGTCGCCCGAACTCGCCCGCGCGCACGCCGACGACGCTGAAGCCCTTGATGAGCGGCAGGTTGGTCGGGACGGTCGCGATGCGGCCGGAGGTGAAGCCGACCACCAGCAGGCGGCCGCCGAACGCGATCGCGCGGGTCGACTCGTCGAAGACGTCGCCGCCGACGGGATCGAAAACCAGGTCCGCGCCGCCGCCGGTCAATGCCTTCACCTCCTCGCGGAAGCCGGACGCGGGGAGCGTCGCCTCGATGGGATAGGCCTCAGCCAGGCGAGCGAGCTTGTCGGGCGAGCGCGAGGTCGCGATCACCCGCCCGCCGAGCGCGCGCGCCAGGTCCACCGCCGCCAACCCGACGCCGCCGGTCGCGCCATGGACCAGCACCCATTCGCCGGCCCGCATCCGCCCCAGCCGGACAAGGGCGACATAGGCGGTGAGATAGGCCGCGCCGACCGCGGCGGCCTGAGCATGGTCGAGCCCCGCCGGGATCGGCCGCGCGGCGTCCGCGCTCACCGCGACCTGCTCCGCGAAGCTGCCCAGCCGCGTGCCCGCGACCACCCGGTCGCCCGGCGCAAAGCCGCTGTCCGGATCGGCGGCGAGCACCTCGCCGGCCATCTCCATGCCGAGCGTGAACGGCAGGTCCGGCTTCAGCTGATAGGCGCCGCGCGTCATCAGCAGGTCGGGGTAGTTGAGCGCCGCCGCGCGCACGCGCACCAGCAGCTCCCCCGGCCGTCGCACCGGCTCCGGCACGTCCCGCAGGCTTGTGCCCGACAGGTCGTCGGCCAGGGCGTGGACGACAAGGGCCCTCATCGCGGCACGCAGAGGATGCCGATCAGCTCCTCCATGAGCTGCGGCATGGAGAGGTGCGGGGCGTGCACCTTGCTGAGCCCCAAGGTCATCAACGCATAGCCGCGCACCGCGGCGGCGTCGCGGTCGAACCCGGCCGCGACCAGGCAGTCGGTGAGGAAGCCGAGCATCAGCCGATCGTGGCGCTCGACCGCCGACTTGGCGCGCGGATCGCTCTCTCCCCACGCCCTCATCGCGACCGACAGGCGCGACAGGCCGCGGCGCCGGACCAGCTGGGCGAGCAGCCGGATACGTCCGACCGGGTTCGCCTCGGCGCGCCCGATCGCCTCCAGCAGCTCATGCACCTGGCCCTCCGCCCAATAGTCGGCGAGCCGGCCCTGATAGGCGTCGAAGTCCGCGAAATGGTGGTAGAAGCTGCCGGTCGACACGCCGAGCTCGTCGGCCAGCGGCCGCAGCTTGAGCGTGCGCAGGCCGCCCCGGCGCAGCAGCGCCTGGCCCGCCTCCAGCCAGTCGCGCTGGGTCAAGTCGGGCGCGCGGGAAGGGCCTGCGATACTGGACGCGGTGCTTGACACCCCCGGGACCATAACGAATGTTACGGTCCAGAAAAGCCGTGAAGGCTGGGGAGGACGAGGACGATGCTGCACCCGGTTCGGCATGCGGAGACGACGCCGGACAAGCCCGCCTATATCATGGCCGGATCGGGCGAGACGGTCACCTATGCCGAGCTGGACCGGCGCGCCAACCAGGGCGCGCATCTGTTGCGGTCGCTGGGGCTTGCACGCGGCGACGGCATCGCCGTGCTGATGGACAACTCCGCGCGCTACCTGGAGGTGATGTGGGCGGCGGAACGGACCGGCGTCTATGCGACCTGCATTTCCTCCAAGCTGACTGCGGGCGAGGCGGAATATATCGTGCGCGACGGGAACTGCCGCGTGCTGATCGCGAGCGGCGGCGTCGCGGCGGTCGCGACCGAACTGCAGCGCCGTCTGCCGGACCTGACCTGCCTGATGTGCGACGGTGCGGTCGAGGGGTTCCGGAGCTACGAGGCCGAGCGGGACGCCCGGCCCGCGACGCTGATCCCCGATCCGTCGCCAGGGCAGATCATGCTCTATTCGTCGGGCACGACGGGCGTGCCGAAGGGGGTGCGGCATCCCTTGTCCGAGGAGCCGTTCGGGCAGAACGTCTCCGCCCTCGTCGGTCTCGGGAGCGCGCTCTACGGCTTCTCGCCCGACATGGTCTATCTCTCGCCCGCGCCGCTCTATCATGCCGCGCCGCTGCGCTGGTCGATGGCGGTGCAGCAATTGGGCGGCACCGTCGTGGTGATGGAGCGCTTCGATCCCGAGGCCGCGCTCGCCGCCATCGAGCGCTACCGCGTGACCCACGCGCAATGGGTGCCGACGCACTTCATCCGCCTGCTAAAGCTGCCCGAAGAGGTGCGCCGCCGCTACGACGTCAGCTCGCTCAAGAGCGTCTGGCACGCGGCCGCGCCGTGCCCGGTGCCGGTCAAGGAAGCGATGATCGACTGGTGGGGGCCGATCATCGGCGAATATTATGCGGGCACGGAGGGGAACGGCTTCTGCGCGATCTCGTCGGCCGAATGGCTGACGCACAAGGGCTCGGTCGGGCGCAACCTGACCGCGCAGACCAAGATCTGCGGCGAGGACGGCGAGGAGCTGCCGCCCCGCACGGAAGGCGTCGTCTATTTCGCAGGCGGCGGCGCGTTCGAATATCACAACGACCCGGAGAAGACCCGATCGGTCGCCAACCGGCACGGCTGGACGACGCTCGGCGACATCGGCTGGCTCGACGAAGAGGGCTATCTCTACCTGACCGATCGCAAGAGCTTCATGATCATCTCGGGCGGCGTGAACATCTATCCGGCCGAGATCGAGAACCTGCTCGTCACCCATCCGGACGTCGCCGACGTGGCGGTGATCGGCGCGCCGCACGAGGAGATGGGCGAGGAAGTCGTGGCGGTGGTCCAGCCGCGCGACATGGGCGCGGCCGGGCCGGCGCTGGCGGAGACGCTGATGGCGTTCGCGCGCGCCAACCTGTCCCATGTCAAATGCCCGCGCCGGATCGACTTTCGCGCCGAGCTGCCGCGGCACGACACGGGCAAGCTCTACAAGCGGCAGCTGGTGGAGGAGTATCGGCGGGCGAGCGCCGCCTAGTTCTTCGTCACCCCGGCCTCGAGCCGGGGTCCATCGAGCCGCAAGCGGTCAACGGCGGGGAGAGTTGGACCCCGGGTCAAGCCCGGGGTGACGATCCTCTATCCCCTGACCATGCCGATCAGCAGGGTCGCGTTCAGGCCGATGATGACGGTCGCGACCACCCAGGCCAGCGTCCGCATCCAGGCGGGGCTGGCGAACGCGCCCATGAGCCGCGCGTCCCCCGTGAAGCGGACCAGCGGCACGACGGCGAAGGGGAGCTGCAGCGACAGGATCACTTGGCTCAGGATGAGGAGCTGCGTCGCGCCCTGGTCGCCCGCCGCCGCCACCACCAGCACGGCGGGGACGATCGCGAGGCCGCGCGTGATGACGCGGCGCAGCCAGAAGGGGAGTTTCAGCCGGAGGAAGCCCTCCATCACGATCTGGCCCGCCAGCGTGCCCGTCACGGTCGAATTCTGTCCGGCGGCCAGCAGCGCGACCGCGAACAAGGTGCTCGCCAGCCCCGCGCCGAGCATGGGCGCGAGCAGCCGATAGGCCTCGTCGATCTCCGCCACGTCGGTGCGGCCCGCGACGTGGAAGGTCGACGCGGCGAGGATCAGGATCGCGGCGTTGATGAAGAAGGCGAGGCCGAGCGCGACGGTGGAGTCGACCGTCGCCCATTTGATCGCGCTGCGCCGGCCCGCGTCCGTGCGGTCGAAGGCGCGCGTCTGCACGATGGACGAATGGAGATAGAGATTGTGCGGCATCACCGTCGCGCCGAGGATGCCGATCGCGATGTAGAGCTTGGCCGGATCGGTCACGATTTCGGGCGTCGGTATCAGCCCGCGCAGCACGTCGGGCATGGAGGGTTGCGACAGCAGCAGCTCGAACGCGAAGCAGCCGGCGATGATCGCCAGCAAGGCGATGATGAACGCCTCCAGCTTGCGGAAGCCGTAGCGCTGCAGCGCCAGGATCAGGAACACGTCGAGCGCGGTGATGACCACGCCCCAGGGCAGCGGCAGGCCGAACAGGAGCTTCAGCGCGATGGCGGTGCCCAGCACCTCGGCGAGGTCGCAGGCGATGATCGCGATCTCGCACAGCACCCAAAGGGCCATGGCGACGGGCTTCGGATATTGCGCGCGGCACGCCTGGGCCAGATCCAGGCCGGCGGCGATGCCGAGCCGGGCGGACAGCGCCTGGAGGAGCATCGCCATCAGGTTGGAGAGAAGGATGACGGCCAGCAGCGTGTAGCCGAACGCCGACCCGCCCGCGATGTCGGTCGCCCAGTTGCCCGGGTCCATATAGCCGACCGCGACGAGGAAGCCCGGGCCCAGGAACGCGCGCAGGCCCAGCCAGCCCGCTCGCTGCGGCACGGCGACGGTGCGGAAGCTTTCGGCGAGGGACGGGGTGGGCGTATGGAGGGGGGGCATCATTGTCCTAGTGAACCAGCGCCGTTCGCCGGGAAAGCAACCATTCCGGTCAGATCACGGCCATGTCGCTGTTGTAGTGATGCCAGGCGAAGATCGCGGCCGCGCCGCGATGCGGTCGCCACGCTTCGGCGAGTTCGCGCACCTGCTTCTCGGTCGGGCGGGTCTCATGCCCCAGGATGCGGCCGACCTCGATCTGCACCGCGAGGTCGCCCGCCGGCCAGATATCCGGCCGCCCCTCCGCGAAGAGCAGGTAGATCTCCGCCGACCAGCGGCCGATGCCCTTGACCCGGGTGAGCGCGGCGATCGCCTCCTCGTCATCGTCGGGCAGGGCATGGAGCGGCAGGCGGCCGCTCATGACCTCGTCGGCCAGGCTGCGGGCGTAGCCGGCCTTTTGCCGCGACAGCCCCGCCTCGCGCAGCTGCTCGTCGGTCGCGCGGGCGACGGTCGAGGGGTCGGTCAGGTCGCCGACCACCGCCTCCAGCTTGCGCCACACCGCGTCGGCGGAGGCGACGCTGACCTGCTGCCCGACGATGGTGCGGAGCAGGGTCGCGTAGCCGCGCTCGCGCTGGCGCGGGCCGGGATAGCCGACGCGGCCCAGCGCCGCCGCGAAGCCGGGCTCCCGCTCGGCCAGCGCGTCCACGCCCGCCCGGATCTGCTCGGCGTTCACGCTTGTGTCGCGCAGAGGCGCGCGGCATGGGCGGGCGCGTCAGGGAAGGAGACCGTCATGCCCAAGCTTATCGTCGTCACGCGCGAGGGGGAAGAACGCGAGCTGGACGGCGAAACGGGGCTTTCCGTCATGGAGGTGATCCGCGACGGCGGCATCGACGAGATCCTCGCGCTGTGCGGCGGCAACTGCTCCTGCGCGACCTGCCACGTCCATGTCGACCCGGCGTTCCTCGACCGGTGCAAGCCGATGAGCGAGGACGAGAACGACCTGCTCGATTCCACCAGCGACCGGGACGCGACCTCGCGCCTGTCGTGCCAGATCCCGTTCGGGCCGCAGCTGGACGGCCTGCGCGTGCGGATCGCGGCGGAGGACTGAGGCCGCGCGGGCGGACCGCCGAAGATCAGGCGGCCGGACGCGTCGCCGCCGCGTAGAGGGCGATGGCGGCGGCGTTGGAGACATTGAGGCTTTCGACCTTGTCGGAGATGGGCAGGCGGGCGAGCTCGTCGCAATGCGCCTCGGTGTTCTGGCGCATCCCTTCGCCCTCCGCGCCGAGCACGATGGCGAGGCGCTGCCCGCCCATGGCCTCGCCGAGCGTCTGCGTCGCGTGGCCGGTCAGGCCGATGCGCCAGAAGCCGGCTTCCGCGATTTCGTCGAGCGCGCGGGCGAGGTTGACGACGCGGACCCAGGGCACCGTCTCCAGCGCACCCGAGGCCGCGCGCGCGACCGTGCCGCTCTCGGGCGGCGCGTGCCGGTCCTGCGTCACCAGCCCGAGCGCGTCGAAGGCGGCGGCGGAGCGCAGGATCGCGCCGAGATTGTGCGGGTCCGTCACCTGGTCGAGCACGACGAGAGGGCGGCGATCGTCGCGGCCCTGTGCCAGCAGGTCGCCGAGCCAGATGTCCTCCAGCGGGTCGACCTCCGCCACCAGCCCCTGATGCGGGGCGTCGGCGGGGACGAGGCGGCCGAGGTCGGCGACATCGGCATAGGTGACGGGCAGGCTGGAGGGCAGGTCGAGGCCCGCCAGCGCCTCTCGCGTGCCCCAGAGCTTGCGCACGGTGCGCTCGGGGTTGGCGAGCGCGGCGGTGACTGGGTGGCGGCCCCAGAAGCGGGGCTTGTTCGCCGTGCCGGTGGACGGGCGGTGACCGCGGCGGGGCATGTCAGCTCCTCCCCTGCAAGGGGAGGGGGACCGCCGGCGAAGCCGGTGGTGGAGGGGTGTCCCCCTCTCGATTGCGGGATACCTCTCCGTCACGCGGCTGCGCCGCGCGCCACCTCCCCTTGCAGGGGAGGAGTGAACAGACCTCAATCATCGTCGTCATTCGAATAGGCCCAGGGGTTCGTCACCACCGGCTCGGTCGGCACCGGCGGGCGGGGCAGGGGACGTTCGGCATTGGCGGCGCTCAGCAGCACATGGGCGAGCACCATCGCGCCCTGACGCATGTCCTCGGCCTTCAGATGGTCGAACGTGTCGACCGACGTGTGATGGGTGCGGCTGTCGTAATCGAGCGGGTCCTGGATGAACTGGAACCCCGGCAGTCCGGCCTGCTGTAGGAAGACGTGGTCGGTGCCGCCCGTCCGCCGCGCCACCACCGCCGCTGCGCCGAGCGACGAAAGTGGCGCGAGCCATTCCCTGAAGGTCGGCACGGCCGCGAGGTTGCCCTCCGCATAGAGGCCGCGCAGCTTGCCCGAGCCGTTGTCGATGTTGAAATAGGCCGCGAGGTCGTTGAAGCCCGGCTTGGGCGTGACCGGCCAGCGCTGCGACCAGCCATAATAGAGCGCGTCGCCATGCAGCGGCGCGTCGCCGGGCCTGCCGCGCGCGGCGAGGTACTTGTCGACATAGGCGAAGGAGCCGAGCAGCCCCTGCTCCTCCGCGTTCCACAGCGCGAAGCGGATGGTGCGGCGCGGACGCACGCCCATGGCGGACAGGATGCGCGCGGCCTCCATCACCATGGCGCTGCCGGCCGCGTTGTCGGCCGCGCCGTCGCCCGCGACCCAGCTGTCGTAATGCGCGCCGGCCATGACGTAGCCGGCCCTCGGATCGGTGCCGGGGATGTCGGCCAGGATGTTGTAGGCCTGCGGGTCCTCGTCGTGGAAGCGGACATCGCTGACGATCTCCAGCGTCGGCGCCGGGCCGGACTTGGCGAGGCGGGCGAGGCGGCGATAGTCCTCGGCCGCGATCTCGACCGCGGGGAGCGCGGGCGTGTCGCTGCGGCGATACAGATAGCCCTCGCCGTGCAGCAGCTTGCCGTCGCGGTAGCTCATCGTCGCATAGGCGAGCGCGCCCTCGGCCTTGAGGAACGCGTCGCGCTTCTTGGCGAAGTCGAGCCGCTTCATGCGCCGGTCGGCCGCGGCGGGATCGTAGGTCGGCTGCTGGAAGGTATCGAGCTTCGCGATCTCCTCGCCCGTGTAGCGGCGCACCACGGGCTCGGCCGGGTCGCGCGGATCGGTGGGGAGCGTCACCAGCACAATCTTGCCGCGGAGCTGGCCGCGCCACTTGTCGAAGTCGCGCTCGCGGCGCATCGGCGCGACGATGACCGGCGCGGTCACCGCACCGTCGGTGGCCGGCGTCCAGGCGATGGGGATGGCGGTGAGCTGGATCGGGCGCGGCGAGACCATCCGCACGCTCGAGCGCTCGATCGACCAGCCGCGGCCGAAGTCGAACCCTTCCTTGCGGACGTTGCTGAGGCCCCAGTCGGCGAAACGCCGGACGGCATAATCCTCCGCCCGGCGCATGCTGGGCGAGTTGGGCAGGCGCGGCCCGATCACGTCGGTCAGGTGCTGCGCCGTCGCCATTACCTGGCTCTTGTTCGTGCCCTCGTCGAGGATGCGGTTGAGCGGGGTCGAACGGTCCTGCGCGGGGGCGGGCAGGGCGGCGAGCATGGTGGCGGCCAAGAAACCTGTTGTCGGCAGCAGACGGCGCATTCGGGTCCCCTCTTTCGGTCGTTGCCCCGCTGCTATGCGCGCGGGCAGCGGAGGGCAACGCCCGCGTTGACTTGGGGGGCGGGCTTCGGCATGGGGCCGCTTCGCTTTCGGGCGGCTATCTGGACAGGTGGCCGAGTGGTTAAAGGCAGCAGACTGTAAATCTGCCCGGGTCTCCCGTACGCTGGTTCGAATCCAGCCCTGTCCACCAAGGCTTATTTCGTCAGCGTCGTACGAAGCCAACCATTGAGATCCGCGGCAGTCTGCTCCGGGACCTCTTCCATCGGGATGTGGCCGACGCCGGGATAAGCTTGGAGGCGGCTGCCGGGAATGGTCGCGGCGAACCATCGGGCGGACGACGGCGGGATCAGTCTGTCCTCCTCGCCCGTCATGACGAGGGTCGGCACGCGAAGCGCGCGCAGGCGCTCGGGCCGGGCCGGCTCTGGCGGCACAGAGAAGCGGTCCACGGTCGCCTGCCGATTGCCTGGATAGCGAAGCAGTTCCCAATAGCGGTCGACCATGGCGGGCGTCACGGATTCTTCGCGCGCGACGGTCTGGCGCAGGCTGCGCTCGATCAACGCCCGCGGCGTCAGGTTCATGATCAGGTCGCGGAGCCCTGGCGTACGGGCGAGACGGAAGCCCAGCGGCAGGCGCGCCTTGGCCCGCAGCGGCGCGCCCGCCGCGTCGATGAGCACGAGGCCCGTCAACCGCTCCGGATGGGCCAGCGCGTAGCGCCATGCGACGGCGCCGCCCATCGAATTCCCGGCGAGCACGAAACGCTCAAGGCCCAGGCGGATGGCGACGGCATCCAGCTGGTCGACAAAGGCTTGCGGACGATAGTCCCGCGTCGGGCTGGGCCCGGTCAGCCCATGCCCGATCTGGTCGTAGCGTACGATGCGATAGCGGGACGCGAGGGACCGCGCCCAGCCGTCCCAGGTATGAAGGTCCGCGTTGGACCCGTGCAGCAGAACCAGCACCGGCGCGCCGCGCGGTCCCTCATCGCGCACATGGACGCGGAGGCCCCGTCCGAGATCAAGAAAACGGGACGGCGGCCCGCCATACTTCGCCTGCATCGCGGCAGCATCGGTATCGGGCGTCCATAGAATCGCGATCAGGCCGGCGAGCAGGGCGATCAGCGCCACCGCGATCCGCCACATCCAGCGCAGGGCCGTCTTCATGCGTCTGCCGTGGCTCGCATCTGCTGGACTGGAGCGGGTGAGGGGAATCGAACCCCCGTCGTAAGCTTGGAAGGCTTCTGCTCTACCATTGAGCTACACCCGCGCCTGATCGGCGATACGGCGGTGCGACGCGGAAGTAAATTCCGCGTCGTCGGACCCCGGCTTGCGCCGGGGCCGGCCGGGCTTGCCCGCCTCGCGTCCAGCTGCGCTGGGCGCGTGTGGGCCGCGGCTCACCAGATCTTCACGCGCTGCTCTGGCGCGAGGTACAGCTTGTCGCCCGGCTTGACGGCGAACGCGTCGTACCAGGCGTCCACGTTCCGGACGACGCCGTTGACCCGGTAATAGGCGGGCGAGTGCGGGTCGTTCAGGAGCGCGTTGCGCGCCGCATCGTCGCGCAGCTTCGCGCGCCACGCCTGGGCATAACCGAGGAAGAAGCGCTGGTCCCCGGTCAGCCCGTCGATCACCGGCGCCTTGCCGTGCTTCGCCTGGTACTTCCGATAGGCGGCATAGGCCGCCTCCAGACCGCCCAGGTCGCCGATGTTCTCGCCCAGCGTGAGCTGACCCTTCACCTTCACGCCCGGGATCGGCTCATACTGGTCGTACTGGCCGACCAGCACCGCGGTGCGCGCCTTGAAGGCGTCGCGCGCGGCCGGCGTCCACCAATTCTCGAACTTCCCCGTCGGTCCGAACTGGCTGCCCTGGTCGTCGAAGCCGTGACCCATCTCGTGCCCGATCACCGCCCCGATCGCGCCATAGTTCACCGCCGGGTCGGCCTTGGGGTCGAACATCGGCGCCTGCAGGATCGCGGCGGGGAAGGTGATCTGGTTCGACAGCGGGCTGTAGTACGCGTTCACCGTCTGCGGGGTCATGGCCCACAGGGTGCGATCGACCGGCTTGCCGAGCCGCGACAGCTGCAGGTTCTGCTGGAATTCCTGCGAGCGCATCGCGTTGCCGAGCGGGTCGGCGCGGTCGATCCGGAGCGACGAATAGTCGATATACTTGACCGGGTGGCCGATCCGCGGATCGAACGCGGCGAGCTTCGCCAGCGCCTTGGCCCGGGTCGGCTCGTCCATCCAGGTGCTGGCCGCGATCCGCTCGCCATAGGCGGCGCGCAGGTCGGCGATCAGCTCCGCCATCTTGGCGCTGCTTTCGGCGGGATAGTGGCGCTTGACGTAGATCTGTCCGACCTGTTCGCCGAGCGTGCCGTTGACGCGCGCGACGCCCCGCTTCCACCGCTCGGGCTGCTGCTGCTGGCCGGCCAGCGTCTTGCCGTAGAAGGCGAACTGGGCGTCGTCGAACGCCTTGGGCAGCACGGCGGCGTTGCTGGTCAGGAAGTTGAGCTTCAGCCAGTCCTGCCACGTCGACACCGGAGTGGCGGCGAAGATCTTGCCGAGTTCGGTCAGCGCCGTCGAGGTCGCCATGATCACGACCGGGAATCGGTCATACCCGGCGGTCTTGAGCATCAACGGCCAGTCGAACTGCGGCGCGAGCGCGGCGCGACCGGCTGCGTCCATCGGCTTCAGCATGGCCCTGAGGTCGCGCAGCTGCGTCGGCGCCCAATGCGCCTTGGCCATCGCGGTCTCCAGCGCGATGATCCGGTCCGCGCGGCCCTTGGGGTCCGACAGCCCGGCGAGCGTCAGCATCTGCTCGACATAGTTGCGATAGGCGGCGCGATACGCGTCGTACTTCTCGCCCTCCAGGATGTAGTAATCGCGGCCCCCCATGCCGAGCGACCCCTGGCTGGCCGCCGGCACATATTGCGTGGGATCGCTGGGGTTGGGCAGCTGTCCGAGGTCGACGGGCGAGGCATAGCCCGGGCTCGCGAACAGCGCCTGCAGCTTGGCCGCGTCGTTCGCCGCGTCGATCCGGGCGAAATAGGGCTTCAGCGGCGCGGTGCCGGCGCGCTCGATCGCGGCCGTGTCCATGAAGCTGGCATAAAGATCGCCCAGCTGCTGCGCGCCGGGGCCGACCGCGGCGGGTCGTTTGGCGGCGTCGTCCAGGATCGCCCGCACCTGCAGCTCGGCCTGGTCGACCAGGTCCATAGCCGGACCCGCCATCACCTTGTCCGCCGGGATGGCGGTGCGCCTATCCCAGGCGCCGTTCGCATAGGTCCAGAAATCGTCGCCGGGCTTTACCGCCGTATCGCGGGCGGTCAGGTCGACGCCGAAGCTGCCAAAGCGCGAACCGCCAGCGGTCTGGGCCATGGCGCCTGACGCGCAGGCGGCCAGCGCGCCGGCGAGCAACACCGCGCGATACGTACGAGACATCATCTAGAAATCCCCTCCCGAAAGGATGTTGCGACTTAATCCGGGCCCGGTTTGGACACAACGGGCTTCGTCGCGGACCCCGATCAGAAGCTGTATTCGTCGTACACGCGGTCAATATCGCCCGCCCATTCGCCATGATAGCGATCGAGCAGCAGCTCGGCCGGGGTCTTGCCCGCGCGCACGATCTCCCGCAGCGGGTCGAGGAACCCCGTCTCGTTGTCGCCCGCGAAGTTGCCCCGGCTGCGCGCCGACAGCCCCGCGTTGGCGATCTCCAGCACGTCCGCGGCGATATCGCGTAGGCGTCCGCCGCCCGGCAGCGGCGCGTCGAGCCCCAGCCGCGGCACCGCGTCGCGCAACGCCTGGCGGTCGGCGATGGACCAGTCCCTCACCAGGTCCCACGCCGCGTCGAGCGCGGTCTGGTCGTAGAGCAGCCCGACCCAGAGCGCGGGCAGCGCGCAGATGCGGTTCCACGGCCCCCCATCGGCCCCGCGCATTTCCAGGAAGGTCTTGAGCCGCACCTCGGGGAAGGCGGTGGAGAGATGGTCGTTCCAGTCCTCCAGCGTCGGCTTCTCGCCGGGGAGGACGGACAGCTCGCCCTTCAAGAAGTCGCGGAAGGACAGCCCCGCCGCGTCGATGTACCGGCCGTCGCGATAGACGAAGTACATCGGCACATCGAGCATGTAGTCGGCGTAGCGCTCGTAGCCGAAGCCGTCCTCGAACACGAAGGGCAGCATGCCGGTGCGATGCGGGTCGGTGTCCGACCAGATGTGCGAACGATAGGAAAGGAAGCCGTTGGGCTTGCCTTCCGTGAAGGGCGAATTGGCGAAGAGCGCGGTCGCGAGCGGCTGCAGCGCCAGGCCGACGCGGAACTTCTTGGCCATGTCGGCCTCGGACGCATAGTCGAGGTTGACCTGGATGGTGCAGGTCCGGAGCATCATGTCGAGGCCGAGCGAGCCGACCCGGGGCATGTGCCGGCGCATGATGTCGTAGCGGCCCTTGGGCATGACCGGCAGGTCGACCCGCGCCTTGTCGGGCCACATGCCAAGGCCGAGAAAGCCGAGGCCGAGCCGGTCGCCCACGGCCTTGACCTGGTCGAGGTGGCGGCCCGTCTCGGCGCAGGTCTGGTGCAGGTTCTCGAGCGGCGCGCCCGACAGCTCGAACTGGCCGGCCGGCTCCAGGCTGACCGAGCCGTCCGCGCCCGTCAGCGCGATGACGTTGCCGTTCTCCTCGACCGGCGTCCAGCCGAACTCGGTCAGCGCGAGGAGCAGGTCGCGGATGCCGCCGGGCTCGTCCCAGGAGGGCGCGTGACGGTCCGCGCGGGCATAGACGAACTTCTCGTGCTCGGTGCCGATCCGCCAGCGCTCCGCCGGCTTCTCGCCGCGCGCGAAGCTGTCGATCAGTTGCTGCCGCGACTCGATGACGGGGGAGTGTTTGGGGCTGTCCGTCTTCGTCGTCATCGCCCGCCGCTTATCCGGGCGCGCGGGCGGGCGCTAGTCCACTCCCTCTCCCGTGCGAGAGGGAGGGAGCAGCCGGAGGCTGCGGAAGAGTGAGGACAGCCAAGCGCCCGTCCTCACCCCCACGCCCGCTGCGCGGCTGCCTCCTCTCCTACAGGAGAGGGGGTTGGGCCCAATCCCCCGCCGCGGCCATCCACAGCGTGACCGCCGCCGCGGCCGCGGTGTCGGCGCGCAGGATGCGGGGGCCGAGCGAGATGCCGACTGCTTGGGGCAGCGCGCGGATCGCTTCGCGCTCGGCGTCATCGAAACCGCCCTCCGGCCCGATCAGGACCGCGGCGGGGCCGGGCCGGCCGCGCATCGCGTCCAGCGCCGGCGCGCCGCCGGTCTCGTCCGCAAAGAACAGCGCGCGTTCCTCGGGCCAGTGGCGCAGGAGCGCGTCGAGCTTCGCCGGCTCGGCGACCTCGGGCAGCGCGGTGCGCCCACATTGCTCGGCCGCCTCCACCATGTGTGCGCGGAGCCGGTCGGTGTTGGGACGATCCACCACCGTGCGGCGCGTGAGCACGGGGATGAAGCGCGCGACGCCCAGCTCGCACGCCTTCTCCGCCATCCAGTCGATCCGCCCCTTCTTGAGCGGCGCGGCGCAGAGCCAGAGGTCGGGCACCGCCTCGCGCGGCTGCAGCCCCTCGGTCACGTCCAGCGTCAGGTCGCGCTTGCCGACGGCGGCCACGGTCGCGAGCCACTCGCCCGTGCGATCGTCGAACAGCCGCACCGGCCCGCCCGGCTTCAGCCGCATGACCTGGAGCAGGTAATGTGCGGGCGGGCCGTCGAGCGGCAAGAGGCCGGGGCCGAGCTCCCGGTCCACGAACAGCCGCGGCGTCGAGCGCGGCGGCCAGGCGGGGGTCGCCGGCATCAGGCGCGCCGCTTGCGCCACCAGCGGCGCGTCAGCACGCCGGTCGCGGCCAGCACCAGCGCGCCTGCGAGCACCGCGACGGTCACCGTGCCCGCCACGCGCAGGATCGCCCAGAACAGCGCCTCCACGAAGCGGCCGACGGCGACGGACAGGCCGATCATGCGGGGACCTTCCAGGGCATGACCAGGGCGTTAGCGCGGGGAGCCGGTGCGTGCCACCGCCGTCATGCCGGCCTCGAGCCGGCATCCAACCCTTCGCAAGGGCTTGCGCCTGCCGTGCGTTGGACCCCGGCTCAAGGCCGGGGTGACGGGGGAACCGGTCGGGGCGTATGGGACGGCGGGTGCGCGAACCACTTTCACCTCCCGATACCGAACATCCCGGCCTGATCGGCCTGTTGCCGCCCAGGCTGCGCGGGCTGGCGCTCATCGCGCGGTTCGACCGGCCGATCGGCTGGTGGCTGTTGTTCTGGCCGGGCGCATGGGGCATGGCGCTCGCGGGCGGCGCGTTCGCGCGGTGGGAGCTGCTCGTGCTGCTGCTGGTCGGCAGCATCGCGATGCGCGGCGCGGGGTGCGTCTACAACGACATCGTCGACCGCGACCTTGACGCACAGGTCGCCCGGACGCGCGCGCGGCCGATCCCGAGCGGGCTGGTGTCGGTCCGGGTGGCCGCCGCCTGGCTCGTCGCGTTGAGCCTAGTCGGGCTCGCCGTGCTGCTCCAGCTCCGCCCGCTGGCGCAGGGGGTGGCGCTCGCGAGCCTGCTGCCGGTCGCCGCCTATCCGTTCATGAAGCGGATCACCTGGTGGCCGCAGGCGTGGCTGGGACTGGTCTTCTCCTGGGGCGCGCTGGTCGGCTGGGTGGAGGTGGCGGGAGGCTTCGGTCCGGCTCTGTGGCTCCTCTACGCGGGGTCGATCGCCTGGGTGGTCGGCTACGACACGATCTATGCGCTCCAGGATCGCGAAGACGACGCGCTGATCGGCGTCCGCTCGTCCGCGCTGCGGCTCGGGCGGCAGGTGCGGGGCGGGGTGGCGCTGTTCTACCTCGTCGCGCTCGCATTCTGGGGTGCGGCGATCTGGCAGGTCCGGGCCGACCAGCTCGCGGTAGTGGCTCTGGCCCCCGCAGCGCTGCATCTGGGCTGGCAGGTGCTGACGCTCGATCCGGAGGATGGAACGAATGCGCTGCACCGGTTCCGCGCCAATCGGATGACCGGGCTGCTCGTGTTCCTCGCCTGCGTCGTCGTGGGTACGTAGAGGGTGGCATGGTCCGGCGCGCGTCCCTAAGTCGCGCGCCATGCTGACCCCCGATCAGGCGCGCGACCGCGCCGCTGATATCGTCGCGCGCGCCCGCCGGGCCGGGGCCGACGCCGCCGACGCGGTGTTCGCGGCCGATGCGTCCGCCCAGGTCTCCGTCCGGCTCGGCCGGCTGGAGGATGTCGGCCGGTCCGACGGCGCGGAGCTGGGCCTGCGCGTCTTTGTCGGCCGCCGCTCGGCCAGCGTCGCCACCTCCGACCTCGCGCCCGCCAGCCTCGACGCGGCGGTCGAGCGCGCGGTCGCGATGGCGCGCGAGGCGCCGGAGGACCCCTGGGCGGGGCTGGCCCCGGCGGACCGGCTGCTCCACGGCGGGGCGCCCCAGCTCGACCTCGACGATGGCGGGGAGGCGTCGCCCGACGGCCTCAAGGAGCTGGCGCTCGCGGCCGAGGACGCGGCGCGCGCGGTGCCGGGCGTCACCAACAGCGAAGGCGGGGGCGCGTCCGCCTCGCGGCAGGTCTGGGCGCTCGCCACCTCCGGCGGCTTCGCGCAGGCCTATGCCACCACCGGCTATGGCCTATCGGCGAGCGTGCTGGCGGGTGAGGGCGGCGCGATGGAGCGCGACTATGCCCATCACGCCACGCGCAAGCGGCGAGACCTGGAGTCTGCGGTCGAGATCGGCCGGCGCGCGGGCGAGCGCGCGGTGGCCCGGCTTAATCCGGGCCGAGTCGAGAGCGGGGCGATGCCCGTCGTGTTCGATCCCAGGGTCGGGCCGTCGCTGCTGGGTCACCTGATCGGCGCGATCGGAGGCCAGGCGATCGCGCGCAAGACCAGCTTCCTGCTCGACGCGCTCGGCACGGCGGTCTTCTCCACCCGCATCAGCATCCATGACGACCCGCACCGCCCGCATGGGCTGCGCTCGCGGCCGTTCGACGGCGAGGGCCTGCCGGTGTCGCCCATGGCGATCGTCGAGGCGGGGATGCTGGAGACCTGGCTTCTCGACTCCGCCTCGGCGCGCCAGCTGGGGCTGGAGCCGACCGGCCATGCCGCGCGCGGGGTCGCCGGCGCACCGGGCGTGTCGACCGGCAACCTTTACATGGCGGCGGGCGACGTGCCGGTGGAGACGCTGATCGCCGAGGTCGGCGAGGGCGTGTATGTCACCGAGCTGATCGGCCAGGGCGTGAACGGCGTGACGGGCGATTACAGCTGCGGCGCGGCGGGCTTCCGGATCGCGGGCGGCGAGCTCGCCGGGCCGGTCGCGGAGTTCACGATCGCGGGTAACCTGAAGCAGATGTTCCGCGAGATCACGCCCGCCAACGACCTCACCTTCCGCTACGGGATTAACACGCCGACGCTGCGCGTGGACGGGATGACGGTCGCGAGTGCCTGAGCACTCCTTGCTGCCGGCGGTCGCCGCGGTGGCGGCCGAGGCTGGCGCGCTCGCGCTCAGCCGCTGGCGTGGCGACTTCCACCGCTGGAGCAAGGGCGACGCCAGCCCGGTGAGCGAGGTCGACCTGGCCGTGGACGCGTTCCTGCGCGAGCGGCTCTTGGCGCTCGATCCGCAGGCCGGTTGGCTCTCGGAGGAGACCGCCGACGCGCCCGACCGGCTCGCGCGCCAGCGGGTCTGGGTCGTCGACCCGATCGACGGCACGCGCGACTATATCCGCGGCCGCGAGGGCTGGTGCGTGTCGGTCGCGCTGGTCGAGCGGGGGCGGGTGGTGCTCGGCGTGCTCGACGCGCCCGCGCGGGGCGAGGTGTGGCGCGCGGCGGCAGGCGAGGGCGCCCAGAGGTTCTCCGGGCGCGGCGCGGACCGGCTGGCGGCGAGCGACCGCCGCCAGCTCGCCGGCGCGCGCATCCCGGCGGATGCGCTGCCCAAGGCGGACCGGCTGTTCGCGACCGTCCACAAGCCCAACTCGATCGCGCTCAGGGTCGCCATGGTCGCGGCCGGCGAGGCGGACCTCATCGCGACGCTCCGCTGGGGCGCGGAGTGGGACATCGCGGCCGCCGCGCTGATCGCGGCGGAGGCGGGCGCGCGGGTGACCGACGCGCTCGGTCTGCCGCTCCATTTCAACAAGCCGGAGCCGCGCGCCTTTGGCGTGCTCGCCAGCGCGCCGGGCCTGCACCGCGCCGCCGTCGACCATCTCGCGGATCGGGCCGGGCGGCTGGCGAGCGCGGTCTAGGCGACCCGGGCGAGCAGCGGCCGCCGAACCGCCCTGTCGCGCAGCACCGTCGCGCGCGCCGTCAGCGCGAGGAGCGCCGCCGCGCACAAAAGCGCGAACCAATCGCCCCACCGCTCGTAAAGGGTGGTGACGCCCGCGATCGGCGCATCGAGCTCCACCTTCGGCTGGCCGACGCCGCGCCACTCCGTCTGGGCTAGCACGCGGCCGTACGCGTCATAGGCGACCGAGCGCGACTGGCGGGATGGCCGGATCAGCGCGTAGCCGTTCTCCACCGCCCGCATCGCCACCATGCTGGGATGCAGCGGATCGATGGCGGCCCAGTCGGAGCCGGGCACCAGCGCCAGATCAGCCTCGCCCGCCGACCGCCCCAGGTCCGGGAAGTCCATGTCGAAGCAGATGCCGAGCGCGAGACGCCCGAGCGAGGTCGAGACGACCGGCAGCACGCCGGGTCCGCGAACGTCGAGGTCGCCGGGAACGGGGCGGGATTTGAGGTAGCTGGCCAGCACCGAGCCGTCCGGCCCGATCAGGAGGGTCTTGTTCTCCCAAAGCCGCTCGCCAGGACGGACGATCCACAGCGCGGGCGCAAGCATCACGCGACGCGCCCGCGCCAGCGCGCGCAGGCGCGTCATGGCGGCCGGTTCGTCCTCGGCGAAGACGGGGCCGGCGACCTCGGACCAGGAGATCAGTTGCGCCCCGGATGCAGCGGCCGCCTCGGTGCGCGCGAGCATGCGGGCGAACTGAACACGCGCGTCCTGCCGCGCGGCCGTGCAATCGGGGCTGCACCCGGCCTTGGTGGCGTAGATGACGCCGAGATCGGCCGGCTTCGCCGCAAGCCCGACCACCCGGACCGATCGCTCCGCCGGCGCGGCCGCGCCGAGCCGGACCGTTCCGAACGCCAACGTCGCAGCCAGGGAACCGCCGAAGAGCAGCGCAGCCGACTTCCTCCCGGCCCGTTCGGTGATCAGCGAAGCGCCGACCGACCCGGCGAGGGCGACCAGGAAGCTGACGCCCCACAGGCCCGTCATGGACGCCAGCTGGATCAGGCTGGTCCAGCCGACCTGGGTATAGGCCAACGCGCCGAAGCTGGCGAACGGCGAGACGAGGTATATCCCCCATTCGAGCGCCACCTGCGCGGCCGGAAAGACGAGCACCCGCATCAAGCCGCCGAGACGCGGGGTCAGCAGCCGATCGGCCGCGTAGGGCAGGAACAGGAGCGGGCCGAGCGCGGCCGCGGCGAGTGTTCCGGCCGGGCCGGGTAGCGGGACCACGCCGCTCCACGCGACCGCGCTGGCCGCCGCCGCTGCGGCCAGGCCGCCGAGCAGCGCGGGGCGGAGCGGCGCCACGCGCATGGTCGCGAGCAGCAGGGCGGGCGCGACCCAGGCCAAGGGCGGCCACCCATGCCGCCCGTTGGCGAAGGCGAGCGCCAAACCGGATAGCCCCAGGGCCAGCCACCAGTGCGAGGCGCGCGAGGGAGACATCCGGCGCAAGCTGACACGGGCTCCTTCCTGCCGCAATGGGCATGCGCGATCGGGCGGGCTCGGCATCGGCGGACCGCTCCTGCTCAAGCCTGTTCGGGTCTTGAGCTTCGTGCGGCAGGCCCGGAGCGTGCGAGCTACCCCGCCCGAGCGGGTGCGCCGACTCCGAAGCGCAGGCCCATCCGCCAGCCGACCAGCAGTAGCACGGCCGCGACCGGGGCGAACCACCAGGGGTGCGCCACGACGAACAGGTTGGCTGCTGCCAGTGCCGCCAGGATGAGCACGACCACCCCCGCCGGGCGCGGGCCGCCGATCCGGGCGGCGAGCGCGGTCCCGACCGCGGCCGCCAAGCCGTAGCCGCCCGCTACCGCCCCGAACAGCGCGGAGCCCGACACGCGCGCATGCGCCGCCGCCTCCATGGCCGCGACCACCCCGCTCCCGGCGACCAGGCCTGCCGCGACCGCTCCGATCATCCTCATCACGCCCATGCTGGCCTCCTGCGCTGGGCAAGTTAGCGGTCCGCGCGGCGGCTCGTCTTGAACAAAGCGGTCAGCCGCCTGGCAGCAGGTGCGGCGGCAGCCCAGCCGCGCGCCGCTGCAGTCGGCGTGGCGTCGCGCCCGTCCAGCGGCCCACCTCCCGCGACAGATGGGCCTGATCCGCGAAGCCATGCCGCACCGCGATGTCGGCCAGCGGGGCGACGTCGTCGGCCTCGCGGAGCGCGCGGAGCACCGCGTCCAGCCGGTGGAGTTCGAGCCAGCGCTTCGGCGGCATCCCGATCTCGGCCGCGAACCGCCGGCGCAGCGAGCGCGCGCTCACCGCCATGGCAGAGGCGAGGTCGCGGGCGCGCGGCAACGGCCGCATGTCAACTCCCGCCCGGAGCAGGGCCGGCTGCGCCAGGAGCCACTCCGCCAACGTCGCGAACCGCTCTGCCTCGCCCCGCGCCGCGAGGAGCCGGCGGCGCAGCGTTCGCGCTTCGGGTCCGATCAGGGCGCGGAGCCGCGGCGGCGGGGCGCCGTCGCCGGGCGGCAACGGTCCGAACAGCGCCCGCGCCGCCCAGGGCTCCAATCGCGCCCCGATCAGCGCGCGCCGCCCCACGGCGCGTGCGTGGCGCGGTCCTGTCTGGATCGGCGTGACCCAGCCCTCGACGAAGCGATGCTCGCGGCCCGCCGGCGCGCTGCGCCACCAATGCACGCCCGCCAGGCTCACCACCAGCTCGACCCAAGGTTTGGGCAGCCCGGCGTGGAAGCCGCCATCATCCTCCAGTTGCCACAACTCTCGCACCGAACCTTGCAAGGCTTCGGGCGGGGGAGATGTGACGAACCGCATCGGGTCAGCCGCCCTTGCGGCGCACCGCGTGGCGGGGGCGGCTCACCCCTGCGCCTCGTCCTTGTACCTCAGCTCCAGGAAACGGCCGCGCGTCTGGAGCTGGTCGAGGTCGGCGGCGGCGAGGCGCTGGGTCATGTCCCCGATTTCCTGCTCGATCAGCCTGAGGCCGTCGACCAGCTCCATGTCCGGGGTGCGGCCGTTGCGCTCCTGCGCGCGGAGCGCCGCGGGCACGCGCTCGTAATCGGCGACGAAGGCGGGCAGCTGCTCGCCGATCAGCTTGCGCACCTCCTGCGCCTCGGGCGTGTCGTTGTCGACGCGCGCGAGCTGGGGCGACAGCGTGTCCAGCCGCTGGCCGATCCGGTCGACGAGCTGGACGGCGGGCGCAGGCAGGAGCGGGCGCTGCTGCGACAGCCAGCGCTCCGTCTGGGCGGGGAGCGCCTTCACGTCGCTCTGCGCCAGCCGCTCGAAGCTGACCGGCCGCTCGGTCGAGCGCGCGCCGAAGAAGAGCACGGCCGCGACGATCGCGACGATCATCGCAAACGCGCCCATGATGCCGATCCCGTTCAGCACCAGCCCCGCGACCGTGGTCACGGCCAGGATAACCGCCACCGCGATCGCGATGCGGGTCAGCCGACGCCCGAGGTCCCGGACCTGGAGCCTGCGCGCGCGGCTCGCCCTCGGCGCGCCGCCGCGATCCTCCGCCATACGCTGGAGCATCGCCCGCGAGCGCGCGATCTGGTCGTCGACCTCGCTCATCGATCGGCTACACCGCCTCGAGCTGGAACTGCGCCGGGCTCGGGCCGGCGATCTGGCCCTGCGCCGCGCCCTCGGCGCGGGCGATATAGCCCTTCGACTTCTCCACCTCCTGGCCGAGCGCGTTGACGGTGGTCTTCATCGAATCGAGCGCCTTCAGCTTGAAGCTGTCGATCGCGTCCATGGTCTCGTAGATGTTCTGGAAGGCGCGCTGCAGCGTCTCCAGCGGAATGGTCGCCGACGCGGCCTGCTCATGGATGCGCGCGGTGTTGCTCTTCAACAGCTTGCCCGTCGAATCGATGATGTTGGCGGTCGTCGTGTTCAGCTGCGTGATCTGGTCGAGCACCAGCTTCTGGTTGGTCAGCGCCTGCGCCACCGTCACCGCCGTCCGCAGCGCCGCGACCGTGGTGGTGGAGGCGCGGTCGACGCCCTTCACCAGCTCGACATTGTTCTTCTTGACGAGGTCGAGCGCGAGATAGCCCTGCACCGTCACCGCCATCTGCGTCAGCAGGTCCTGGGTGCGCTGGCGGGTATAGAAGAGCGCGGTCTCCCGGATCGCCTTGGCCTTGGCGGGATCGGTCGCGTCGAGCTCGGCGGCCTTGTCCTCCAGCCGCTGATCCATTGTCTTGGACAGGTGGATCATCTGTTCCAGCTTGCCCATCGCCGCCCACAGGTTCGCGCGCTCGGTATCGATCGCGGCGTTGTCCATGAGCAGCTCGTCCTTGCCGGACGCGAGGCTCTTCAGGATCTGGCTGATGTGCGTCTGCGAGGATTTGTAGCTGTCGAAGTAGTTCCGCATCTTGTTGCCGAACGGGATGATGCCGAACAGCTTCTGTGGCGCGGTCAGGTTGCCCTTCTTGCCGGGGTCGAGGTCCTCGATGACACGACGCAGCTCGGCCAGGTCCTTACCCACGCCGGTCTCCTGATCCATCGCGCGCACCGGGCGGTCCAGGAAGCGGTTCGACTGGCCGGCGGCGTCGCGGATCTCCTTCTGGCCCATGGCAGTGATCGCATCGACGCGACGGCCGAAATCGGGCGAGTTCACGTCCTGCGCAACCAAGTCGGCGACGAACTGGTCGACCCGCTCCTCCAGCTTGGACTTGGCGTCGGTCGAGACGGGGACCAGCCCGGCCGCCTTTTCGGCCTGCACGACGGGCACCGGGTCGGGCGGGGTCAGCGTGAGCGGCTTGTCTGCGGTGATCGTGTTCGCGTCGGTCGCCATGTCCATCTCCACCGGTCCCGGGCTTGTCTGGCGGCAATCCCGAGCGCGTTCAACTGTGTTGTAGATATAATACGCCCGGCCCGAGCGCCAGCATAACCTTGCTCAATCTTCGGACGGAGCGCCGGCCCGGCCGGTGGAACGTCCGGCCAGCCAAGGGGTTCTCGGCGCAGCAACCCCTTCAACCGAGAGGATTTCTTAATGCAGATCAAGCACGCTGCCGCAGCGTTCGCGCTCATGGCCGGCGGGGCCGTCCCCGCGCTCGCGCAGACCCCGCCGCCGCCGCCGCCCGCCGAGGCGAAGACGAGCGCCACGCCCTATGTCATGGCCGCCGGCATGAGCGATCAGTTCGAGATCCAGTCGAGCCAGATCGCGGCGCAGAAGTCGCCCAACGCGGCGACCCGTCGGTATGCGCAGATGCTGATCCGTCACCACCAGAAGACGACGGCGGCGACGCTGAAGGCGGCGCGCAAGGCCGGCCTGTCGCCCACCCCGCCGGCGCTCGACCCGCGCGCGCAGGCGTCGCTGACCGAGCTGCGGAACACCTCGGCCGACCATTTCGACCATATGTATTTCGGGCAGCAGGTGCCGGCGCACCAGGCGGCGCTCGACCTGCACCAGAGCTATGCGCAGGGCGGCGATCAGGCGCCGCTGCGGACGACGGCCCGGACCGCGGTGCCGATCGTGCGGCAGCACCTCCGCGATGCGGAGCGGATGATGCGCGGCGGCAAGCACAACATGCGCGGCATGTAAGCGCAGCGCTGGGCGGCGGCGTCGCAGGGCGCCGCCGCTCGGGGCGTCAGATCGCGGGAAGCTCCGCGATATAGCCGGAGGCGTAGAGCAGCGCCCAGCCGGCCAGCAGTACGGCGATGGTGCCGTTGGCGAGCACGGCGACCTGGCCCGCGGTGAGCAGAGCCGGCCCGTGCGGACGCATCTCGCGCCGGTTGCGCTCCGCGCTCACCAGCACGAAGGCGACCAGCAAGGCATAAACCATCACCAGAAACTGCACGACCACGTCCAAAGCTCCCCAGCCCTGGGGACAGACGCTAGCGTTCAATGGTTAACAGAAGCAATCGGCCGGTCCGGCCCGATTAGCCGGACGGGCAGCCCGGTGCGACAAGCCGTTGCATCCGAGCGACTTATCGCGGGCGAGCGGTCGCGGCGACCTCGTAGAGCAGGTCCGCAAAGGCCATCGCGCTTTCGTCGATTCCGGCGACCTTGGGATCGGTGCTGCGGATCAGGTACCATTCGTCGGGCGCATGCGCGCCGCCGCCGCGGCCGATGCCGAACTGGCTGGCGGGAAGGTTTAGCGGCGGCCCATTAAAGACCACCCCGGGCCAGCTGCCGGCGGATCGCGGGAACAGGCTGTAAGGAATGCCCGCCCGCTCGAGCACGCGCCGCTGGGCGCGCACGAGCACGCTGTCCTCCGCGGTCTCGTTCGGGCCGTAGCCGCCGCTCACGACCACCTTCACGTCGTCGAAGCCGCGTTTGGCGAGGTGGGCGCGCAGCTTCGTCACGGCCTCCTCCTTGGTCATCGCCGGAACCAGGCGGAACTCGAGCTTCGCCTCCGCGCGACCGGGCAGCACGGTCTTGCCTCCCGGACCCGTATAGCCGCTGACCAGCCCTTGAATGTTGACGGTCGGCTGCGAGGCGAGCCGTTCGGTACTGGTCCGGAAATCCTCATCGCCAATCCTGCGGCCGATACCGCCGGAATTCTTCTTCGCGACCGCCTCGTCCTGTCCACGCAGATAGCCGGCGATCAGTTCCTTCTGCCGCGCGGTGAGCGGCCGGACGTTCTCGAACCAGCCGTCGATCGCCGGCGTGTGTCCGTCGTCGGCGACCAGCGTGTCGAGCGCCTTGACCAGCCGCCAGGCGGGGCTTTCGATCCGCGCGTGACTGCTCGAATGAATGTCGGTCTTCGGGTACTTGTCACTCGTCTCGCCGCCCACGATCAGCTGGAACTCGACCGCGCCCTTGGCGCCGAGCGTCATGTTGACCGCGCCGCGGCGATCCTGCGACGCCGAGGGAATGAACACGCCGACCGTGCGTCGCAGCGCCGCCGCCACCTCTGGGTCGGCGACCACCTTCGGGAAGTTGGGGGAGGCGATCTCCTCCTCGCCCTCCGCGATCAGCACCAAGTTCACCGGCAGCTTGCGCCCGGTCGCCTTGAAGGCGTGCAGGGCGGCCAGGAAGGCGGTTTCCGGGCCCTTCTGATTGACGGCGCCGCGTCCCGCGATCGCCTGCCCCTCGCCCGGCCGGTCGTACAGCCGCCCTTCCAGCGGTGGGGATTTCCATTCCGCCGGGTCGAACTGCTTCACGTCGTACATGAAGTAGACGCCCAGCGTCACCGGCGCGCCCGCGTCCAGCGTCGCGAACACGCCCGGCACCCCGCCGGAGGGCACGATCCTCGCCTGCTGGAACCCGGCCGCGAGCGCGAGGCGGCGCATGTGCTCGGCGCCCTCGTTCACGTTGCGCCCCTCCGCCGCGATCGTGGGCAGAGCGATCCATTCGCGCAGCTCCCGCACGGTCTGCTCGTGCCGCGCCGCGACCGCAGCCTTCAGTGCCTCCCGATCAGGTGTCTGGGCAGCAGCCGGCACGGCCAGCAGGACGGTCGCGAGGAGGGCGGAGGTGAAGCGCATCGGTGAAACCCCTTTCGCCAGCGGAGACTAGCGAAGAGGGCCGTCGCGTCCAGCGGGGCCCGCGCCCTTCCGCTCGCTGCCCATCTCGGCTATGCGCGCGCCGACCTTTCTTCAGGACATCGACATGAACCTCCGCAACGTGGCGATCATCGCCCACGTCGATCACGGCAAGACGACGCTCGTCGACCAGCTGTTCCGCCAGTCCGGCACCTTCCGCGACAACCAGCGTGTCGAGGAACGGGCGATGGACTCGAACGACCTGGAGAAGGAGCGGGGGATCACCATTCTCGCCAAGTGCACCTCGGTTGAGTGGGAGGGTACCCGCATCAACATCGTCGACACGCCGGGCCACGCCGACTTCGGCGGCGAGGTGGAGCGCATCCTGTCGATGGTGGACGGCGTCATCCTGCTCGTCGACGCCGCCGAGGGCGCGATGCCGCAGACCAAGTTCGTGACCGGCAAGGCGCTGGCGCTCGGCCTGCGCCCGATCGTGGTCGTCAACAAGGTCGACCGCTCCGACGCGCGGATCCAGGAGGTGCTGGACGAGGTGTTCGACCTGTTCGTGACGCTGGACGCGTCGGACGAGCAGCTCGACTTCCCGGTGCTCTATGCTTCGGGCCGCAACGGCTATGCGTCGGAGGACCCCGACGCGCGCGAGGGCACGCTGGCGCCGCTGTTCGAGCGGATCGTGGGCCACGTGCCCGCGCCCAAGCTCGACGAGGACGCGCCGTTCAGCTTCCTGGTGACGCTGCTCGACCGCGACAACTTCCTGGGCCGCATCCTGACGGGGCGGGTCAATTCGGGCGTGGTCAAGGTCAACCAGCCGATCCATGCGCTCGACAACGAGGGCAAGGTCATCGAGACCGGCCGCGCGTCGAAGCTGATGAGCTTCCGCGGGCTGGAGCGCGTGCCGGTCGAGGAGGCGCGCGCGGGCGACATCATCAGCCTCGCGGGCCTCGCGGTCGCGACGGTCGCCAACACGATCGCCGACCCGGCGGTCTCGACGCCGGTCCAGGCGCAGCCCATCGATCCGCCGACGCTCTCCATGCGTTTCGCGGTCAATGACAGCCCCATGGCCGGCCGCGAGGGGACCAAGGTCACCAGCCGCATGATCCGCGACCGCCTGTTCCGCGAGGCAGAGTCGAACGTCGCGATCCGCGTGACGGAGGCGGCCGACAAGGACAGCTTCGAGGTCGCCGGGCGCGGCGAGCTGCAGCTTGGCGTGTTGATCGAGACGATGCGCCGCGAGGGCTTCGAGCTCGGCATCAGCCGCCCGCGCGTGCTGTTCCGCGACGGTGCGGCCGGGCGCGAGGAGCCGTACGAGACGGTCGTGATCGACGTGGACGAGGAGTATTCCGGCACGGTCGTCGACAAAATGAACCAGCGCAAGGCGGAGATGACCGACATGCGCCCGTCGGGTGGCGGCAAGACGCGCATCACCTTCTCGGCGCCATCGCGCGGCCTGATCGGCTATCACGGCGAGTTCCTGTCCGACACGCGCGGCACCGGCATCATGAACCGCGTCTTCGAGCGCTATGGCCCGTACAAGGGACCGATCGAGGGGCGGAAGAACGGCGTGCTCATCTCCAACGGTGCGGGCGAGGCGAACGCCTATGCCCTGAACGCGCTGGAGGAGCGGGGCGTGCTGATGGTCGCGCCGGGCGATCCCCTTTACGAAGGGCAGATCGTGGGCGAGAACGCCAAGCCGGATGACCTGGAGGTCAATCCGATGAAGGCGAAGCAGCTCACCAACTTCCGCGCGAGCGGCGGCAAGGACGATGCCATCCGCCTGACGCCGCCGCGCAAGCTGACGCTGGAGCAGGCGATCGCCTATATCGACGACGACGAGATGGTGGAGGTGACGCCCAAGTCGATCCGCCTGCGCAAGCGCCATCTCGACCCGCACGAGCGCAAGCGCGCGAGCCGGCAGAAGGAAGCCGCATAGCGCACCGTCGCAGCGCCGCTGCGACGGAGACGCTGAAGGCCGGCCGGCGGGCTGCGCCAGCATGCCCGTCCGACCCCCGCCTTCGCGGGGGCAGGCTAAAGGCGCGGCTTCGCCGCGCCCACCATTGTGCTTAGTCATGGGTTAGACTAAGTACCCCTCATGACCACCGTCAGCGTCCACGAGGCCAAGACGCACCTCTCCCGCCTGATCGAGCGCGTACTCGCGGGCGAGGAGGTCGTGATCGCGCGCAATAAGGAGCCGGTCGTGCGCCTGGTGCGCGAGGGGCCGCCGAAGAAGAAGCCCATTTTCGGGGCGATGAAGGATCAATTGGGCGACGTCGACGACAACTCGATCTGGGCGCCGATGACGGACGACGAACTGCGCGAGTGGGGCCTCGCCTGAGACTGCTGCTCGACACGCACGCGCTGCTATGGGCATTGAAGGGCAGTTCGCGCCTGTCGACCCGGGCGCGTCTTCTCATCGACGATCCGGCGCATGAGAAAATCATCAGCGCCGCCTCTGCTTTCGAGATCACGACAAAGCACCGCATCGGCAAGCTGCCGGAGGCTGACGCGATTAGCCCCGACGTCCAGGCCGCGCTTTCGCCTTTCGGGTTCGCGTTCCTTCCGATCTCCGTAACTCACGCGTCGACGGCCGGGGCGCTCCCCTTCCCCCACGGTGACCCGTTCGACCGCCTTCTGATCGCTCAATCGTTGATCGAAAAAGCGCCGCTTGTCTCCAACGAGAAGCTGTTCGACCGCTTCGGCGTCGAGCGGATCTGGTAAGTCAGTTCGGCGCTGGAGCATCCAGGGCGCGGTGCATCGCCGCGATCAGCTCGCCCACGTCCCGCACGTCGCTCAGTTCCGTGGCCGTCAGGAGGACGCGGGGGCCCGTTCCTCGGTCGAGCAGGATGGCGGGGAGCGGCAGATCGGCGAGCATGGGATGAGCCCGCTGGAAGTCCGGGCGATGGTGGAAGCGGACTTCGTAGGGCAGCGACTCGAGATAGCGTCGCCACTCCGGCCGCATCCGGACCGCGCCATAGGTGATCGCGCATAGCGAGCAGGGGTAGGTGTCGGGCGAGACCGCCTTGTGGATCGCGTCGCCGAGCGCCGCGAACAGCCCCTCGTCCGCGTTGTAGACGATGAGCAGCGTGCCGCTCACTTCATCGCGGGCCTGTGCTGGGGCAGGCGCCGCAACTCGGCCCGGTAGGCGGAATGGGCGCGGAGCCGCGCCAAGAAGGCGTCGGCCAGCCAGTGGCCGGCGGCGAGATCGGTCGGGTAATGGACGCCGCCGATCAGCCGGGACTCGCCGGTACGCTGCGCCGCCAATGCCAGCGCATCGGCGCGCTCGGGAAACAGATCCGACAGGATGCCGGCCCATGCGCGCGACGCAGCCGCTCGGCCGCTCGGCCAGCTATTCGCGCCATGACCCTCCACCGACAGCGACGGCCTGACCCGCGGGTCGCGCGCGGCGGGGCGTGCGCGCTGAGGCCCTCTGGCCTTCACCAGGTCGACCAGCGCGGTCATGTCCCGCCGCGCGCGTTCGAACAGCGCGAACCGTTCGGGGTGGCGGTCCGCCTCATATCCCGCGCCGAGCGCCTCTCGCGCCCAGTCGAGCGGACCCAGACCCGCGTCCGCGCTCGCCGCCGTCTCGTCCGCCCGCGAGCGAAGACGCTGGATCAGGAGCACGGTCGCCAGGTCCGCCTGTCCCGCAATGCTGGCGTCGACCGGCGGCGCGGGCAGCAGCGCGAGAATGCCGTCGCGCTCGCCATTGACGAAGCTTTGTGCTGCGGCCGGCGCCGGCGCTGCCAGCGCGATCAGGCAGCCGAGCACCGCACCACGCATCAGAAGCGCGCCGCCAGCGACGCCTCGAACCGTCGCGGCGAGCCGAAATACAGGTTGTTCTGGCCGAAGCTCTGGGTCGCCCACTCGACGTAACGCGCGTCCGTGACGTTGGCGACGCGGCCGGTCAGCGTCAGGCCGTCGCCCAGCCGCACCTCGGCGAACAGATCGACCGTGGTATAGGACGGCAGGAACAGCAGGTTGGCGTTGTTGCTGGCGCGGCGCGCCACATGCTGTGCGAAGGCGCCGAGCGTCACGCCGCCCACCGGCGCGACCGCGACGTCGGCGTTCACCACCAGGTCGGGCACGTTGGCGGGGCGCACGTCATTTCGAAAGGCTCCGAAGTCGTTGAACTCGCGAAAAGTCGCGTCGACATAGGCGATGTTGGCGCCGGCCGACAGCCGGGGCCTCTCGTACCGCGCGGCCAGCTCGACGCCGCTCGACTCCTGCCGGCCGATCTGGGGCGGGAGGTTCGGGTCGGCGGGGTTGGCGCTCGGCAGCCGGTCGCGGCGCAGGATGTACCCGGCGGCGGTGATGCTCAGGTCGCCATACTCCGCCTTGTAGCCGACCTCGTATCCCCGCGAGCGGGTCAGCCGGAAGTCGGCCTGACCCAAAGGCAAGAGCAGCAGCGATTCCACCGGCTCGTTGCCGCTGGTGGCGGCGGCGTAGAGCGTCGAACGCGTGGTCGGCTGAAACGTGATCGCCACCCGCCAGTCCACCGGCTCGAACGACACATCGAACGGGGCGACCGGTGGCGACGCTTCGGGCCGCGCGATCTCGCCGTCGATGAAGGTGAGGCGGGCGCCGCCGACCAGGGCGAAGCGGCCCAGGGCGAAGCGCTGCTCGATCGAAAGCCCTGTCTGCCGAATGTCCGCGTCGCGCTGGCGCAGGCGCGGGCCTTGCACGAATGGCGCGGGGGCGGGGGCGAACGGGTCGAAGCGCGGCCGGGGAATCCCGGTCGACGGCGGACCGTCGCGGCGGGGGCTGGAGAAGTCGGTGCTCTGGTGCTCCAGCGAGAAGACGGTGCGGCTCTCCACCGCGCCGATCTTTGTCGTCAGCTTCAGGTCGTGGCGCGTGCCCAGCAGCCGATGGTCATAGCCCAGGCTTTCGACGTTCCTCGCCTCCACCTGCGCCGGCGGGCCGGACAGGAACGAAAACGCATAGAAATTACGCCAGTCGCGATCGGCCGAATAGGCGTACACCTGCCCACGATAGTCCAGAACGTCGGCGAACTCGTGCGTCACGACCGCGCGGAGCCAGGTGACGTCGTCCGCCATGCGGTTGTTGGGCGAACGGTTGTAGTTGCGCCGGAACAGGGCCGCATCGATCCCCCCGCCGACCAGGGGCGTGCCGAAATAGGCGTCGTCCGTCCGGGCGCGGAGGTGATCGCCCTCGATCAGGACGCTGGTGCGCTCGCCCACACGGCCACCGACCGAGCCGATGACGTGCAGCGTGTCGCTCGCGGCTCCTTGCACGAACGAACCCAGGCGCTGGTAACTGCCCGACAGGTTGAAGCCGATCGCGTCGTCGATGCCGCCCGACAGGGCGGCCGCAGCCCGGAAGCGCCCCTGCTCGCCGCCCTCGATCAGGGTCTCCGCCCGCAACGCGCCCAACCGCGGCTTGCGCCGCACATAGTTGATCGCGCCGGCCGTCGCGCCTTCACCATAGACGAGCGAGTTCGGACCCCGCAGCACCTCGATGCGCTCGAAGTTGAACGGGTCATAGGGCCGCGCGGTGATCGTCGCCGACTGAACGCGCACCCCGTCGTACAAGGTGACGAGCGCGTTTTCGGTGAAGCCGCGGGTCGAGAATACGCCCGGCGCGCCGGCCCGGGTGGTGAAGGTCACGCCGGTGACGCCGCGCGTCGCCTCCGCGAGCGAACGAAAGCCGCGGCGCGTCTGCAGCGACAGATCGACCGCCTCCACCGACGCCGGGGTGTCCAGCGCGGTCAGCCCGAGCGCGCTGGCGATCGGGGCGGGGGCGTCCAGATCGGTGGGGGACACGCGGTCGGCGCGGACGACGACGTCATCGCCATAGCGGTCCTGCGCCTGCGCCGCCGCGCCCGCGATCAGACCCAGCACCGCCCCCAGATGGCCTGCCCGCACCGTCGCCCCCTAAATGCCGCGTAATGTGATAACATGATAGCGCGAGAGCCGGGCGGAGCAAGGACGGGCTTACGCCGGCCGTTCGGCCATCCGCAGGACCGTCGCCCATTCCTCGGCCGTGAGCGGCGCCACGGAGAGGCGCGACTGGCGCAGCATGGCCATGCCGGACAGGTCCGGTTCGGCGCGCAGGTCCGCCAGCGCGAGCGGGCGGGGAAGGGGCCGCACCGGCTCGAGCCGGACGGACACCCACTTGCCCGCCTCGCCGTCCGGACGCGCCTCTCGCGCGACGCGCGCCACCCCGACGATCCGCTTCTCCGCGCCGCTGTGATAGTAGAGGACTTCGTCGCCCGTCCGCATGTGACGCAGGTGCCCCGCCGCGGCGGGGTTTCGCACCCCGTCCCACTCGGTCCCGCCCTCTGCGACGAAGCGGTCCCAGCCATAGGCGTCGGCCTCGCTCTTCACGAGCCAGTGGGCCATCAGCTTTCCCCTAGTTGAATGCGCCGTTCCGGCCCTATTCAGCGCGATACGGTTAGCGACGCAACAAGGTCACGGACCTTTGCGTTCCTTTCCGCGACCTGACGCGTAACGAGTAGGAGGTCGATCATGGTGGGACTGGGTAAGAAGCTGGTGCTCGGCTCCGCGCTCGCGGCGAGCACGCTGGTGGCGGTGTCGCCGGCCGAGGCGCAGCGATGGCGCGGGCGCAACCGGGGCGGTGGCGACGTCGCGGCGGGAGCCATCATCGGCGGTATCGTCGGCCTGGGTCTGGGCGCGGCGATTGCGAGCAGCAACAACAACCGCTGGGACCGGGGTTGGCGCGGGCGCGGCGGATGGGACCCGCGCTGGGACGGGCGTGGCTGGAACGGCGGCTGGGGCGGACCGGGCTGGAACGGCGCCTGGGGCGGGCCCGGCTGGAACGGCGGCGGCTGGGGTGGTCCCGGCTGGAACAACTTCGGCCCGCGCTGCTTCATCGTCCGTGACTGGGACCCCTATTGGGGCGCCCCCGTCAATCGGCGCATCTGCCGCTAGGAGTAGCGAGGCGGCGACGGCGCGGGGCTTCGGCCTCGCGCCGTTTCCCTATGGCGGCCGCGACGTGGCGGGGGTAAGCGGCCGCGCATGACCGACACACCGCCCGACCGCCTCTGCATCGACCCCCGCAGCCCGCATTTCGATCAGGCCGCGCTCGAGCGCGGCGTCGGCATCCGCTTCAAGGGTGCGGAGCGGCAGGACGTCGAGGAATACAGCATCGCCGAGGGCTGGATCCGTGTCGCGCTCGGCAAGAAGGTCGACCGGCACGGCCGCCCGCTCACCATCAAACTGAGCGGCCCGGTGGAGGCCTGGTACAAGACCGGTGATGCGGAGCCGGAAGTCTGAGCGCACCCAGCAGTTGGTACGGATCGATTTAGAGCAAAGCGTCCGTCGAGATGACCAGCCCCTCAATCGTGCAACTCGCCGCCTCCGTACCGAAAGGCACTTCGTCGCATGCGCGATAGGCGCCACTCTCTGGCGACCAGTGACGCACGATCCGGCGCCCTTCCACATCGGCCACCCAATATTCAGGTACGCTATAGCGGGCGTATAGATCGGCTTTGACGCCGAGATCGGCCGCTAAGGACGCATCGGCCACCTCGATAATCAGGCGGATCGAAGCAAGCGGGATCGGCCCGTCGCCTTGCGGTTCCGTCGTGAGCACGATGTCAGGCTGGGGAAGGCTGGTCTCCGAAAGAAGACTGGAGCATTCGTAAATCGCGGTCAGCCCGTCCGGACGGCCCTCCAGTGCGGCAGTCAGCGCCAGCAGCAGCTTCAGCTCGATCCAGGCATGCCGCCGGTAGGTCGCGTTCACGACGTACACGTCCCCGTCAATCAGCTCGGATCGCGCATAATTCGAGAACGCGCCCGCGTGGTTCAGAAGCATGAAGTCGGAAGCCGTCAGCTTTGCCCTGTGCGGGGTCGCGGCTGCGATGCGCTCCTCGTAGCTCATGGCGCGGAGACTAACCGGAAATCGAGGTGGTTCCAATGGTCGCCAGAGCGGCGGCCCGCGCCAGGTCCTTGTCGCGCCTGAATAGCTTAAGGATGGCGATGAGGTCGCCGCGCTCGGGGATGTACAGGGTTGCGGGGCCGCACTGCACCGGCACTCGCGTAGCCGGCCGGACAGCTTGCCAGCCCTGAACCGTGAAGATCTCCAGGCCGCCCAAGACCTCGATTTCCCGGCTCCTGACCGGCCATCGGCCATAGACCGAGCGGAAGCGGCTCTGGTCGCTTGTTCCGTCGGGCGCCACGCCAGCGGCCGCGAGCAGGGTGACGGCATCCCGCGTGCTGGTCAGCAGATCCACGTCCGCGACATGGCCGGGATCGGCGCCGTGCAGCGCCACGGCCGCGCTGCCGATCACCCACCACGGATCGCAAGCATGTGCGGCCGCCGCCGCTCCGGCCGCGACGAGCGCGGCCTGCAGCGGCCCGTCGATCAATGCACGAAGCGCGCGACCACGTCCCGATAGCTGCGGCTCACCTTTACGCTGGCACCGGAGTCGAGCACCAGGAAGCACTCGCCGTTGGTGTGCGGCTTGACCTGCTTCACCAGGTCCAGGTTGACGATGGTGGAGCGATGGACGCGCTGGAAGCGGCGCGGGTCGAGCCGCTTTTCCAGGTCCTTCATCGTCTCGCGCAAGATCAGCGTGTTCTCGCCGGTGTAGATGCACATATAGTCGCCGGCGGCGTCGATCCGCTCGATCGTGTCCACGTCGACGCGGAAGATCTGGCCCTGATCCTTGATGTTAATCAGCTTTTCGAAACGGTTGGCGCTGACCTGCGCGTCGCCGCCTCCGAGCCCCTCGGCCTCCAGGTCAGCCGCCGCCTCGGGCGCATGCTCGGCGAGCGCGGCCTTCAGCGTCTCCGCCTCGCCGACGCTCTGCTTCTCGGCGATCCGCTGACGCACCCGGTCGAGCGTGTCGGCAAGCCGGGCCTCCTCGACGGGCTTCATCAGGTAATCGACCGCCTGCGCCTCGAAGGCGCGCAGCGCATGATCGGAATAGGCCGTCACGAAGACGAACAGCGGCGGCTCCACCTCCATCAGTCCCTGGACGACCGAGAAGCCGTCAAAACCGGGCATCTGGATGTCGAGAAAGACGAGGTCGGGCTTGTGCGTCTTGATCGAACGGATCGCCTCGCGGCCGTTCATGCACTTGTCGATGATCTCGACATCCTCGAACTGCTGCAGGCGCAGCTCCAGACCCTGGATCGCGAGCGGCTCGTCGTCGACGAGGATAGTGCGGATGGTCATGCGGCTTCTCTCTTGGTGTGGTCCACCTGTAACGGAATCTCGATCGTGACCGAGAAGCCCCCCTCTGGCGCAGTGCGGGTCGTGAGCCGCTGGTCCGTCCCATAGGCCTGGACCAGACGTTCGCGGATGTTCTGCAACCCCACGCCGGTCGACAAGCTGGCCGGGGCGGGCGCGTCCTGCAAGCCGGGGCCCGTATCGGACACGGCGATCTGCACCCTGTCGCCGACGAGCCGCGCTTCGACGCGGATCTCGGCCCCCTCCTCCTGCGGCGTCACCGCATATTTGATCGCGTTCTCGACCAGCGGCTGCAGCAGTAGTGAGGGCAGGCGGGCCTGCTCGGCGCGCGGGTCGATGTCGAAAGTCGGCCGCAGCCGCTCCTCGAAGCGCATCTTCTCGATCTCGAGATAGAGCTTCAACGTCTCCACCTCCTGCGCGACCGTCACATGCGCGGTCGGCTCGTTGGCCAGCGTATAGCGCAGGAATGACGACAGGCGTGACAGCATCGCGTTCGCCCGCTCGGTCTGCTTCAAGAGCACCAGAGTCGAGATCGAGTTGAGCGTGTTGAACAGGAAGTGCGGGTTGAGCTGGTAGCGCAGCATCGCGAGCTGGGCGGAGCTCGCCTGCACCTCCAGGTCGCGCATCTGGTCGATCTGCTCCTCGACGATCAGATAGAAGTTGATGCCGAAATAGAGCGCCGACCAGCCCGCGAGCACGGTGAAGCAGACATACATCGAGGCGAGCAGCCGCGTGAGCGACAGGCCCGTCTGCGCGGTCTGGATGTAGGAGAAATTCACCGTGTCGAGCGTGGCGTAGAGCAGGGTCGCGGCGAACAGGGTCGCGATCGTCAGCAGCACGCCGGTGACCCGCGGCAACGTGCGATAGTAGCCGTAGAGCGTCGAGAGCAGCAGCGTGATGCAATAGCCGAGGATCGTTTCCACGATCACCGGCACGATCACCTCCAGCGACGGGCCGTTGGAGATGGCGGAGACGCCGCGCAGGACCAGGTAGCCGCCCCAGCCGACCGCCTGCAGCGTCCAGAAGGCGCGCGCCTTGTCCTCGAAGAACGGGCGGACGTTGAGCGCGGCGCGCGATTGCGGGGCGGGAACGGTCGCCATGGCCGCCGCCGCATATAGGCTGGCCGACGGGCGAGGCAAAGCGCGCTGGCCGCCCGCCCTAACGAAAAGGGCCGCCGCTCCGGTGGGAGCGGCGGCCCTGTCTCGGCCCGATCAGGCGGCGCGCTTAGAAGGAGAAGCGCGCGCCGACGCGGATCGCATAGAGCGAGCCGACCACGTTGACGGCGGCTTCGTTCGGATCGCGATAGCTGGAGTAGCGGTACTGCGCGCAGGGCTGCGTCGCGACGGTGTTCACCACGGTCGGCAGACCCGTCGGGTTCTGGGCGGCGGTGGCCCCGATGTTGGCCACGCCCGTGCCGGTCGGAACGGCCGCGCTCAGGCACTGCACCTGCACCACGGCCGCCTGCGAGGAACCCACGAGCTGACGCAGGCCGCCCCAATCCTTGTCGATCAGGTTCGGCAGGTTCTGGATGTCCGCAAACAACGCGACGCGCGAGTTGCCGATGCCAGTCGGCAGCTCCTGCTCCAGGTGGAGGTCGATCTGCGTGATCGCCCGGCTGCGCGCGATGTTCTTGGGCGCGATCTGCCCACGATAACTGCGCAGCGCGGTGTTCTGGATCAGCGTCTCGAGGCTTTGGCGCGTGGCGTCCGTGTCAAAGCTGACACGGGGGTCGGTCCCCGACGTCGGGACGTAGAGCAGGTAGCGGCTCGCGCCCCCCGTGCTCACGTTTGCGGTCCCGAACACGGCCGAACGGGCGCTGCCGGCGAGATCCTGCATCGTGAAGCTGTAGCGACGCCCCGCGCGGGTTTCGCCGAACAGCTGCACGACCGTGCGGTAGTCGCCGAAGAAGGCATGGTCGAAGCCGACGTTATACTTGAACTGCCAAGTGATCTCGTCGTTCGACCGGCCGTAAGCGGCGATGTTCGGGTCGGCCACGGCCTGGAGCGCATAGTTTGAGCTCGCGACCGAGGAGGTCGCGGCCGCCACGTCGCGGACGTCCTGCAGAGTATAGCTGCCGCCGAACGACAGACCCCAGTCGAAACGCTTGTCGAACCGGATCACGCCGACATGGCTGCGGCCCAGATTGGCGTTGGTCAGCAGGATGTCGGTGTTGTTGTTCGCGCCCAGCCCAATGAAGTTCTGGTAACGCGGCCGCCCGTCGGGGAGCACGCCGGCGCGGGACAGGCGGAGATCCTGGAACAACACGCCGTTGATCGTCTCGTTGTAGAGATAATCGGCGCCGATGTTGAAGCCGAACAGATTGTAGTCGGCCGACAGCGTCGCGCGGAGCGACGAGGGCGGGTTGAACCGCGGGTCGATCGCCGCGTAGGTCGACGTCGGCTGCGCACGCGGATCGTTGCGCACGAAGTTGCTGACCGTTCCCGGAATGGATGATCCGGCGACGCCGGTCAGCGCGGCGTCACAGACCGTCTGCGGCAATGCGGCGGTCCCGCAGGTGTTCGGCGCGAAGTCCGTGCGGTTGGCGAGCACGGTGTTGGAGAAGCTGTTCGACAGGTAGATATCCGGCGAACCGCCGCCGAAAATGCCTACGCCGCCACGCAGCCGCAGCCGGTCCGGACCGTCCCAGTTGAAGCTGATGCGCGGCTGGATGTTGATCAGCCCCTTGTAGGTGCTCGTGTTCGGGAAGCCGTAGCGGCCGGTGAAGAACTGGTTCAGCACCGGCTGGTCGCGCATGCCGTAGACGTCCGCGCGCACACCGTAGGACACGTTCAGCGTATCCGTGACCCGCCAGTCGTCCTGCAGGCCGAAGGTGTATTGCGTGTACTTGAAGTCGGCCGCGGCGCCGTTGGGCGTGCCGTCGATCGTCTGCGCCAGCGTCAGCTGCTGCGCGGTGCGCGCCTGGAAGGCGGCGATCGAGTCGAAGTAGAAGGAGCCCAGGCTGGCCTGGAGGAAGTTGTTGAAGGTTCGGTTGACGTTGACCTCGGCGAGCGCACGGATCGAGTGATCGCCCAGCTCGATGCGGGCGAGCAGCGAGCCGCCCCAGGTGTCGTAGAACAGCTCGTTCGTCTGACGCGAGAAGTCCGGGCCGAACGCATAGGTCGGCGTGCCGGTGCTGCACTGGGTGGCCGAGCCGACGTTGGTCGGATCGCTGCACACCCGGAACTCGGCGAAGTTGCGGCCGAGCAGCGGCTCCTGGCCGCGCTTGGTCGAGCGGTACAGGAAACGCGCCTCGGTCGAGAAGGTGTCGCTCCAGTCCGAATTCAGCTGGACGATGCCCGCGCGCAGCAGCTGGCTCAGCGCATAGGCGTTCGACTCGAGGCCGAAGCTCGGGGTCTGCTGGCTGATGCTGGTGTTCTGCTGCTGGTCGTTGGTGTCAAACGCGTTAACGTAGGACAGCGACAGCCGCTGGTTGTCCGTCACGTTCCAGTCGATCCGGCCCACGATCTTCTCGTCCAGCCGGTTGTTGATCGACGGAACGCCGCCCGGATTGTAGCCGTAGAGCGAGCTGGCGAGCCCGCGGATCTGGTCAAACCGGCCCTGGTTGAAGCCGGGGACCTGCCCGATCTGGGTCGCGAACGGGCGCGGGTCGGTGTTCCGCTCGGCCGAGACCATGAAGAACAGCTTGTCGGCGATGATTGGGCCGCGGATCGTCGCCCCGTAGGTCTCCGACTTGAAGTTCGGCTGCGGCAGGCGGTTCGAGCCGATCTGGTCGCCGAACAGCTCGTCGGTGTTGATCGAGTAGAAGCCGGTGCCGTGGAACGTGTTGGTGCCCGACAGCAGCGTCACGTCGATGACGCCGCCCTGGAAGTTGCCCTGACGGATGTCATAGGGGGCGACCGAGACCGAGACCTGCGCCAAGGCGTCGAACGGCACCGGGCCGCGGCCGGTCGGGCTCGCGTCCTGGTTCAGGCCGAAGGTATCGCCGACCTGCACGCCGTTGATGGTGAAGCGGTTGAAGCGCGGGTTGACGCCCGCGAACGACACGGCGCCGCCCCGCTCGCCGCTGTTGGACAGGTCGAGCGTCGCGAAGGGGTCGCGGCGCTGCACGTCGCGCACGTCGCGGTTCACGGAGGCGACCTTGCTGATGTCCTCCTGCGTCAGCACCGTCTGCGGCCCGTCGGAGGTGACGCCCGCGCCCCGGATCGAAGAGGCGGTGACGACGATGTCGCCCGTGGTCAGGCCGGCGTCCGCAGCGGCGACGCCGAGTTCGATCGGCAGCGTGAACTCCTGCTGCACGACCGTGAAGATGTCGGTGACCGACTTGTTGCCGAGCGGGCTCGTGACCTCGACCGTGTAGGGGCCGCCGGTGCGCAGGCCGCTGAAGATGAACGCGCCGTCGTCGCCGGTCACGACCTGGCGACGGGTGCCCTGGGCAGTGTCGATCGCGACCACCGTGGCGCCGGCGACCGGCGTGCCTTCGGAGGTGACCGTGCCGCGAATCACGGACGTCGTCTCCTGCGCGGACGCCGCCGCCGGAACCGCGAGCGCGACGACGGCCGCACCGAGAAGGAACTGGTTTCGCATGACTTTTCTGCCCCGAGAAGGATGTGCTGATCGCGGCCGTGGTGCCGTTCGCCGCGCCCTTGGCGGGTGAATATGTCGTAAACGTTACAGCGGGAAGACTCCGGCCGGACCGCACCTCACTTGGGTTATGCTGCGTTGCAAAATGGCAACGTTGCCCCACTACCCTGCCGCTGCGACGATCGCCGCCCATCCGGGCTCGTCGATGACGCGGATCCCCAGGTCTGCCGCCTTCTTCAGCTTCGATCCCGCACCAGGCCCCGCGACCACCAGGTCGGTCTTGGCGGACACCGATCCCGCCACCCGCGCGCCCAGCGCCTCGGCCTGCGCCTTGGCCTCGTCGCGGCTCAGCGTCTCGAGGCTGCCCGTGAACACCACTGTCTTGCCCGACACCTCCGACGCGCGCGTCTCGACCGCGAAGGGCGGCGGCGAGACCTCCTGCATCAGGTCGTCCCACGCCTGCTGGTTGTGCGGCTCGTGGAAGAAGTCGCCCAGCGCCGCGACGACGCTCGGGCCGACGCCGTCGATCAGCTCGAACGTGGCGAGCGCGTCGGCATCGCCGGCGTGCGCCGCCTCTGCGGCGAGGCGCAGGGCGGGGAGGGTGCGGAACGCCTTCAGGAGGTCGCGCGCGGTGACGATGCCGATGTGCCGGATGCCCAGCGCGAACAGCAGACGTGCGGCGTCGGGCGCGCGCTTCGCCTCGATCGCGGCGATGAGCGCGTCGACCGACTTCGCCTGCCAGCCTTCCCGCGCCAGCAACGCCTCGCGATGCGGGGCGAGGCGGAACAGGTCGGCGGGCTCCCTGACCCAGCCGAGCTCGATCAGCTCGATCAGCGTCTTCTCGCCCAGCCCCTCGATGTCGAGCGCGCCGCGGCTGACGAAGTGGCGCAGCCGCTCCAGCCGCTGGGCGGGGCAGATCAGCCCGCCGGTGCACCGCACGTCGACCTCGCCCTCCTCCGCCACCGCCTCGCTGCCGCAGGCGGGGCAATGGGCGGGGAAGGCGAAAGCGGGCCGGTCCTCCTCGCGGGTCAGGTTCTCGACGATCTGCGGGATCACGTCGCCCGCGCGCTGGAGCACCACGCGGTCGCCGGGCCTGACGCCGAGCCGCGCGATCTCGTCCCGGTTGTGCAGCGTCGCGTTGGTCACGACGACCCCGCCGACCGTCACCGGCTCCAGCCGCGCGACGGGCGTCAGCTTGCCGGTGCGGCCGACCTGGATGTCGATGGCGTTGAGCGTCGTCTGTGCGCGCTCGGCCGGGAACTTGTGCGCGATCGCCCAGCGCGGCGCGCGCCCGACGCTGCCCAGCCGCGCCTGCCAGTCGAGCCGGTCGACCTTGTAGACCACGCCATCGATATCGAAGGGTAGGTCGGCGCGGCCCGCCTCGATCGTCCGATACTGGGCGAGCGCCTCCTCCACGCCCGCGCACAGCCCAAAGCCCTCTGCGATCGGGAAACCCCAGCGCGCGAGCGTCTCGACCAAAGCCGCCTGCGTCTCGACCGGCACGGCGGCGGCCTCGCCCCAGCCATGCGCGAAAAACCTGAGCGGCCGGCTGGCGGTCACGCCCGCGTCCTTCTGCCGGAGCGAGCCGGCGGCCGCGTTGCGCGGGTTGGCGAACTGCCGCGCCCCGTCGCCGCCTTCCGCCAGCAGGCGCGCGTTGAGCGCGGCGAAGGCGGCCTTTTCCATGTACACCTCGCCCCGGACCTCGAACAGCTCGGGCGCGTCTTCGGGGAGGGCGGGGGGCACGTCGCCGATGGTCCGCACGTTCGCGGTCACGTCCTCGCCCACCGCGCCGTCGCCGCGCGTCAGCGCCTGAACGAGCCGACGGTTCTCGTAGCGCAGCGAACAGGACAGGCCGTCGATCTTCGGCTCGGCCGTCAGCGCGACGGCTGTCGCGTCGTCCAGCTTAAGGAACCGCCGCACCCGGCCCACAAAGTCCTTCACCTCCTCGGCCGAAAAGGCGTTGTCGAGGCTCATCATCGGCCGCGCGTGCGCCACCTTGGCCAGGTGCGCGGCCGGCGCGGCGCCCACCTGCCGGCTGGGCGAGTCGGCGCGGACCAGCGCGGGAAAGGCCGCCTCGATCGCCCGGTTGCGCGCGACCAGCGCGTCATACGCCGCGTCGGAGATCTCGGGCGCGTCCTCCGTATGGTAGAGCCGGTTGTGCCGCCCGATCTCGGCGGCGAGCGCCTCCAGCTCGGCGGCGGCGGCGTCCGGCGTGGTGGGCAGCGCGTCCATCGGGCAACGCCTAGCCGCTCAGGGCAGCGCCAGCCAACCCGCCAGCACGATCGCGGACAGCAGGACGACCGCGGGCAGTCGCCGCCAGTCGAAGCTGCTCAGGATCGCGATCCCCGTTAGCGTGTTCCGCCCGGCGACCAGCAGCGCGCCGGCCGTCCAGACCCAATACCAGACGCCCCGCCAGGGCAGGCCGAGCGCGAACGCCGCCACCGCGAAGAACGCGACGAACGATACGACCGTCACCACCACCCCAACCGGCAACATCGCCAGCGCGACGCGCGCTTCCCGGCGCTGGGCCGGCGTCACGCCGCCTCCAGCAGGCGTTCGGCCTGGGCGCGCGCTTCGTCCGTCACCTGTGCGCCCGAGAGCATGCGCGCGATCTCCTCGCGGCGCTCGCGTTCGTCGAGGGGGCGGACGCCGGTGCGGGTGACGGTGCCGTCGTGGCTCTTCGCGATCAGCAGGTGCTGGCCGCCGCGCGCCGCGACCTGCGGGCTGTGGGTCACCACCAGGAGCTGCGCGCGCTCCGCCAGCCGCGCGAGCCGCTCGCCGATCGCGGAGGCGACCGCGCCGCCGACGCCGCGATCGATCTCGTCGAAGACCATGGTGCGCGCCTGGCCCTGTTCGGCGAGCGCGACCTTCAATGCCAGGATGAAGCGCGACAGCTCGCCGCCGCTCGCGATCTTGGCGAGCGGCGCGAAGGGCGCGCCGGGGTTGGTAGAGATCTCGAACTCGACCCGGTCGGCGCCCATGCCCGACCAGCCCTCCTCGCCGAGCGGCGACACCGCCGTCCGGAACCGCGCCGCGTCGAGCTTGAGCGGCGCGAGCTCGCCGGCCACCGCCTGGTCGAGCCGCGCCGCCGCCTGCCGCCGCTGCTCGGACAGCGCCTCGGCCGCCGCCGCATATTCGCGTCGCGCCGACGCCACCTGCGCCTCCAGCGACGCGACCCCGCCTTCGCCCGCCTCCAGCCGCTCCAGCTTCGCGCGAAGCTCATCGGCGAGGGCAGCCAAGTCGTCCGGCTGCACCCGATGCTTGCGGGCCATGCCGCGCAGCTCGAACAATCGCGCCTCGTCGTCCTCCTGCGCGCGCGGGTCGAACTCGAGCGCACGCGCCGCGTCGCGCAGCCGATCCTCGGCGACCGCGCCCTCGATCACGGCGCGGTCGATCGCGGCGAGCGCCTCGGCCAGCGCGGGGTGATCGGGCGCGATCCGCTCCAGCACGCGCGCGGCCTGGCGCAGCTTGGCGAGCCCGCCATCCGACCCGTCGAGGAACGCCTCGACGGTATGGAGGTCGTCGGCGATCTTCTCGGCCCGCTGCATGCGCCGGCGCTTGTCGGCGAGCGCCTCCTCCTCCCCCGGCTCCGGCGCGAGCGCGGTCAGCTCGGCGACCGCATGCTCCAGCCAGTCGCGGTCGGCGGCGGCCGTCGCGATCTCCGCGCGCGCCTGCGCCAGCGCCTCCTCGGCCGCCCGCCATGCCGCCCAGGCGCGCGCGGCTTCGCCCGTGTCGATCCGGCCGAACGCGTCTAGCAGCGCGCGATGTCCTGCGGCTGCGAGCAGGCCGCGGTCGTCGTGCTGGCCGTGCACCTCGACCAGATGCCCGCCCAACTGGCGCAGCAGCGCGGCCGATGCGGGCTGGTCGTTCACGAAGGCGCGGCTGCCGCCGTCGGCCTTGACGATGCGGCGCACGATCAGCGGCTCCCCGGGTTCGACCTCCAGGCCGTTGTCCTCCAGCAGCGCCTCAACCGCACCGCCCGACACCTCAAAGGTTGCCGTCACGGCCGCCTGCGCGGCCCCGTGCCGGACCAGCGCGCTGTCGCCGCGGCCGCCCAGCGCCAGGCCGAGCGCGTCGAGCAGGATCGACTTGCCCGCCCCGGTCTCCCCGGTCAGCACGCCCAGCCCGCGCTCGAAGCTCAGGTCCAGCGCCTCGATCAGCACCACGTCGCGGATGGAGAGGGCGGACAGCATTCAGGAGGCATATAGCCGCAGGCCCGCCCGCTTGGGAGGGGCCACGCCGTCACTCCCTTGCCCACCCGGCAGAGGCCGTGGCCTGTCGCGACGCAGCCGGAAGCGGAGCGCCGCCGTTGAGCAACAGATTTGGCCGACACTGGACCCCGGCCTGCGCCGGGGTGGGGCTGACCCCGAGAGCAGCCTAGCTGGAGGGCGTGGTGCCGGGGGCGGGCTGCGCGCCCGTCGCGCCCGCGCCGGTGTCGGCCGGGGCCGTCGTGCTCGCGTCGGCCGGCGCGGCATCGGTCGGCTTGCCGTCCTTGACCCGCGCCGTGCCCGAATCGCCCGGCAGCGACTGCGGCTTTGCCCCCGGCAGGTCGATCGGAATCAGCTGCTCGCCCCGGCCCACGGCGGCCAGCGCCTTGGGCGGGTGCTCCTGCAACAGCTCATAGGCGCGCTCGTACCACTGCGTGCCCGGATAGTTGCGTCCCAGCACCGCGGCCGCCTTCTGCGCCTCCAACGGCACGCCGAGCGCCAGATAGGACTCGGTCAGCCGCATCAGCGCCTCGGGCGCGTGCGTCGTGGTCTGATACTGGTCCACCACCGTCCGGAAGCGCATGGACGCCGCCAGCCACTGGGCGCGCACCTGATAGAAACGCCCGACCTCCATCTCCTTGCCGGCGAGATGGTCGTTGACCAGGTCCATCTTCAGCCGCGCGTCGGCGGCGTAGCGGGTGTTGGGATAGCGCCGCGTCAGCTCGCCGAGTGCGTCCAGCGCCTGCCGCGTGATCTTCTGGTCGCGCGTGACGTCCTGGATCTGCTCGTAATAGCCGAGCGCGATCAGGTAATAGGCATAGGGCGCGTCGCGGTTGCCGGGGTGGACCGAGATGAAGCGCTGCGCCGACTGGATCGACTGGGTGTACTCGCCCGACAGATAATAGCTGAACGCGCTCATGAGCTGCGCGCGGCGCGCCCAGATCGAATAGGGATGCTGACGCTCCACCTCGTCGAAGAGCTGCGCGGCTTCCTTGAAGGCGCCTTGGTCCAGCCGGCGCTTGGCGGCGGAGTAGAGCGTGCCGACGTCGCGCGCGACATAGGGCAGGTCGCCCTTGGCGCGATTGCGCGAGCAGGCGGAGATCGGGAGCGCCATGGCGGCGAGCAGCGCGAGCGTGACGGCGCGAGACTGGGGGATACGCATCGCGCGGCTCCTTACCCGAGCTCTGTGGCCAAAAACAGGCCCTTCGCCGGACGGCCGGCCGCATCTCGCACGGCGACGTCGAAGCGACTACATGGCCGCCATGCCCGCAACGAAGCTTAAAACCCATCGCGTCGAGAAGCCTTGGGGCCGCCATCGGCTGTGGCCGGGCTTCGACGACCAGCCCGCCGACCGCCCGCCCATCGGCGAGATCTGGTTCCAGCAGCCCGGCGACACCGCGCCCGACCTGCTGGTGAAGTACCTGTTCACCTCGCAGCCCCTGTCCGTTCAGGTCCACCCCGACGATGATCAGGCGCACGCCCGCGGGCTGCCGCGCGGCAAGGACGAATGCTGGAACATCCTGGCGGCGGAGCCGACCTCCACGATCGCGCTCGGGCCCAAGGCGCCGATCAGCCATGAACAGCTCCGCGACAGTGCGCGTGACGGCTCGATCGAAGGGCTGCTCGACTGGCGCCCGGTCGCGGCCGGCGACTTTCTCTACTGCAAGTCGGGCACGGTCCACGCCATCGGCGCGGGACTGACGGTGATCGAGATCCAGCAGAACTCTGAGACGACGTACCGCCTCTACGACTATGGCTCCGACCGTGAGCTGCACCTCGACGACGGCATCGCGGTGTCCGACCCGACGCCGTACCGGCCGATCGTCTCGCCGGGGCCGGCGGGGGAGGGGCGCTTCGTCCAGGTGGAGGGCCCGAAGTTCGTGGTCGAGCGCTGGGCCGGCGGCGAACGACAGGTCGCGCTGCCGCCGGGCACCACCGGCTGGCTCGTCCCGATCCGCGGGGCTGGCGAGGTGGCCGGGGTCGCGTGGACGGCCGGCGAATGCGTCAGCGTCACCGGCGAAGAGATCGTGCGCGCCAGCGACGACGCCGACCTGCTGTTCGCCTATCCGGGCGCGGAGCGAATGACGGTGTAGCTCCTGCCCGGCGCCAGGAGAAGCGAAAGGGGTGACGCTCGCCGCGCTTCCAGAGTAAGGCCCGCCGCATGGCCGCTCCCAGCGCCTCGATGCCGCTGGCCGGCCCGGCGTCCGCGACTTGGCGGGACGAGCTCGCGGCGCTGGTCCGCCTTGCCGGTCCGCTGGTCGCCGCGAACCTGCTGCAGATGGCGGTCTATGCCGTCGACGTCATGTTCGTGTCGCGGTTGGGACCCGTACCCTTCGCGGCCGCCACGCTCGCCGTGTTCCTGCTCAGCCTCATCATGTGGGCGCTGCTGGGCTTCACCGGCGCGTGCGCCCCGGTGATTGCCGCCGAGCTCGGCCGGCGCGCGCATGCGGTGCGCGAGGTGCGGCGCTCGTTCCGCATGGCGATGTGGCTCGGCGCGGGGTCGAGCCTCTGTTTCATGGCGGTGCTCTGGCACGGCGAGCGCATCCTGCTCGCCTTCGGCCAGGATCCGGAGGTCTCGCGCCAGGCGGGCGGGTTCCTCCGCATCCTGCTCTGGGTCATGCTCCCCAACGTCTTCGCCGGGATCATGCGGACCGTCGCCGCCGCGCTTGGGCGGCAGGGCTGGGCGATGGCGGTGACCTCGCTCGCGCTCGCGCTCAACCTGCTCGGCAACTGGCTGCTGGTGTTCGGGAATGGGGGCTTCCCCGCGCTGGGACTGGCGGGCTCCGCCATCGCGAGCTGCGTCACCGCGACCGCGATGATGCTCGCCTGGACCGCGATCCTGCTCTTCGACCCGAAGCTGCGCCGCTATCGCCTGTTCGGCCGCTGGTGGCGGTCCGACTGGCCGCGCCTGCGCGAGATCGCGCGCCTCGGCGGCCCCATCGCGCTCACCTTCACGCTGGAAGGCGCGCTGTTCGGCGGCGCGGCTTTTCTGATGGGGCTGATCAGCGTCGCCTCGGTCGACGCCCATGCGGTCGCGCTGAACATCGCGGCCATCGCCTTTCAGGTGCCTTTCGGCATCGCCCAGGCGGGCACGATCCGGGTCGGCATGGCCTATGGCGCGCGCGACCATCGCTGGATCGCGCGCGCGGGCTGGGTGTCGATCTCGCTCGGGACCGGGTTCATGCTGACCACCGCGGCCGCGATCTGGCTCGCCCCGCGCCTGTTCATCGCGGCCTATATCGACATCGACGACCCCGCGCACGTCGAGGTGGTCGCGCTTGCGGTGCAGTTCCTGGCGCTCGCCGCCATGTTCCAGCTGTTCGACGGAGCGCAGGCGGTCGCGGCGGGCGCGCTGCGCGGCTTGCAGGACACGCGCGTGCCGATGCTGATCGCCGGCTTCGGCTATTGGGTCGCGGGCTTCGGCGCGGCGATCTGGCTCGGCTTCAGCGCCGGCTGGCAGGGTGTGGGCATCTGGACGGGCCTGCTGGTCGGCCTGTTCGTCGTCTCCGCGCTGCTGATCTGGCGCTGGGCGAGGCGCGATCGGCTGGGCCTGCTGCCCGCCTGACGATCCATTCAGAAAAAGCGTCGGACGCCCGTTGACGACGCTGACCGGCCGCCACATATGCCGGGGGTTGGCACTCCCTTTGGGCGAGTGCCAAGCCCGTTCACTTTAGCATTGAAGAGGGACAGTGCACATGAACTTTCGTCCGTTGCACGACCGCGTCCTCGTCCGCCGTGTCGAGGCGGAAGAGAAGACGGCCGGCGGGATCATCATTCCCGACACCGCCAAGGAGAAGCCGCAGGAGGGCGAGGTCGTCGCCGCCGGTTCCGGCGCCAAGGCCGAGGACGGCACCATCACGCCGCTCGACGTCAAGGCGGGCGACCGCATCCTGTTCGGCAAGTGGTCGGGCACCGAGGTCAAGCTGAACGGCGAAGACCTGCTGATCATGAAGGAATCCGACATCCTCGGGATCGTCGGCTGAGCGTTCTCGAACCTCAACTTCCTCAACTTATCATCTGAAAGGGTAGCCAGATGGCAGCCAAGGACGTGAAATTCAGCCGCGACGCGCGTGAGCGCATCCTGCGCGGCGTCGACATTCTCGCCGACGCGGTGAAGGTGACGCTGGGGCCGAAGGGCCGCAACGTCGTGATCGACAAGAGCTTCGGCGCGCCGCGCATCACCAAGGACGGCGTCACCGTCGCCAAGGAGATCGAGCTCAAGGACAAGTTCGAGAACATGGGCGCGCAGATGCTGCGCGAGGTGGCCTCGAAGACCAACGACCTGGCCGGCGACGGCACGACGACGGCGACCGTGCTCGCCCAGGCGATCGTGCGCGAGGGCATGAAGTCGGTCGCGGCCGGCATGAACCCGATGGACCTGAAGCGCGGCATCGACCTCGCCGTCACCAAGGTCGTCGAGGACCTCAAGGCCCGTTCCAACGACGTGCAGGGCAGCCAGGAGATCGCCCAGGTCGGCATCATCTCGGCCAATGGCGACCGTGAAGTCGGCGAGAAGATCGCCGAGGCCATGGAGAAGGTCGGCAAGGAAGGCGTCATCACCGTCGAGGAGGCCAAGGGCCTCGAGTTCGAGCTCGACGTCGTGGAGGGCATGCAGTTCGACCGCGGCTACCTGTCGCCCTATTTCATCACGAACCCGGAGAAGATGACGGTCGAGCTCAACGACCCGTACATCCTGATTCACGAGAAGAAGCTTTCCAACCTGCAGGCGATGCTCCCGATCCTCGAGGCCGTGGTGCAGAGCGGGCGTCCGCTCCTCATCATCGCCGAGGACATCGAGGGCGAGGCGCTGGCGACGCTGGTCGTCAACAAGCTGCGCGGCGGCCTGAAGGTCGCGGCCGTCAAGGCGCCGGGCTTCGGCGATCGCCGCAAGGCGATGCTGG
>ERZ1066119.69-NODE-69-length-77823-cov-75.533626_pt1 | contig 77823 bp, 72 predicted proteins | sample MGYA00382766_ERZ1066119 | MGnify/ENA primary metagenome ERZ1066119 (study PRJEB33369, sample SAMEA5778349) | biofilm metagenome | biome: Industrial cooling water; feature: Water cooling tower basin; material: Biofilm | place: United Arab Emirates | collected...
ATCAGCAACAATACCCATTAAACCAACACTGGCGCCTCCATACACTAATTTTAATCCAAGATTAGCCAAAGTTTCGCCTAGTTTTTGCGCTGACTGCCTGTAACTTGGTCGAACTCCCATACTCGAACCGCAAAATACACATACAGATTCCATTGTTTTATTTCCCCCTCTTCTCTAATCAATATAAAGAGCGAATTTTCCTAAATTATCTTTACGCCATTTTGCATCATGTTTACGGTTTGTTGGTAATTCTAAAATGCGGATTCCTGATGTAGGCAATGGATTTAATTTTTCTTTTAATAAATCCCATGATGTAATTATTTCATGTTCAATATCATATGTCGCAGAGAGTTTGGCAAAATCAATATCTTGGGGAGTGGCAAAAAGTTCTTCAAATGGTGGTTCAAATTGAGAAATTGGTAACATTTCAAAAATACCACCACCGTTGTTATTAATTAGAACAATTGTCAAATGACCTATAAACTTTTTTCTAATCAAAAATCCGTTTGTATCATGTAGTAAAGCTAAATCACCTGTTAGCATAACACTACTTTGGTTACGGTGAGCTACTCCTAAAGCTGTAGATAATGTACCATCAATACCATTGGCGCCTCGGTTAACAAAAGCTTTAATACCAAGATTATTGGGTTTCCAGAAAAACTCAATATCACGTACAGGCATACTGTTGGCAATAAATAAAGGTGTTTTTGGTGGTAGTATTTGTGAAAGTAACCAAGCTGCTTTACATTCAAGCATCTCGCTGATTTGTTCAAAAGTTTTATCGAGTGTTATGCGCGTTTTCGTTTCAATATGGCGCCAATCTTCAAGGTAAGTAGTAGTTGGTAACGTGGGAAATTCGTTTAATTCGCAAATGTCTACCCGCAGGTGTGAAGTTCTTAAGTGCAGCGAATCAAGATTGCGAAAGCTTTTATCGATGATTAGTAATTGAGGTTGGGTTTGCTGTAACCAAGTTCGTAGCTCTTTGCTAGTTGGCATTTCACCAATAAGGATGGCAAATTCGGGTGCAAGCTTTTCTCTAAAGTCAGCATTACGAAGAATTGAGTCGTAAGTGGAAATTATATAGGGATTTAGATGAGCGTGGTTACGAACGGGAGAAAGTCCTTCTGCCAATACAGGATAATTTAAAGCGCGTGCAAGTAATGCTACCTGATTACAATATTGGTCGTCTATAAGCGGTTGAGCAATTCCAGCAATAATAATACCACGAGAAGATGGGGGAAGGGGTAAGGGTGAAAGGGTAAGGGGTAAGGGTGAAAGGGATTTAATATGGCGCCAAAAATCTTCGCTATTTATTTCTGACTGTAAGCTAGTTAAATCAATACCATCTCTTACTGGGGCTAGAGGGTCGCGAAACGGTATATTTAAATGTACTACACCTGGTTGAGGAGATAAACAACGCTCCCATGCATGAATTATTGTTTGCCTTAAATATGTTAATAGATTTAATGTGGCGCCAGGAATTGCGAGTTCGGCTTGCCAGTTGGGATAATTACCGTATAACTTTACTTGGTCGATAGTTTGTCCAGAGTGACAAAAGCGTAATTCTTGCGGTCTATCAGCAGTCAGTAACAATAACGGTACACAACTTTCATAAGCTTCAATCACCGCAGGATAAAAATTTGCCCCCGCTGTTCCAGAAGTACAAACAACTGCCACAGGTTTTTTTGTCACTCTTGCTCTTCCTAATGCAAAAAATCCTGCTGAACGTTCATCGAGAATAGGAATCACTTCTATTTTTGGTGCTTTTTGAGCAAACGCAACAGCTAAAGGAGTCGAGCGAGAACCTGGACAAATTACAGCACAAGTCAACCCTAACCTTTTTAGAGTCTCGACAAGAACAAAAGCCCACAGTTCATTTGTATTACGAATCAATGACATTTTGGCAGTGGTGAAATCAATATTGCTCTATCTAGTATCTAGTACTTGATTACCATTACCCAATACCTATTACAATCCAACCAGGCAATTTAACGTTTTTACATAATATATGAATATGGACAACATTCATGTGACAGGTATTCGTGCTTATGGTTACACTGGGTACCTACCAGAAGAGCAAGTGCTAGGACAATGGTTTGAAGTAGATGTTAAGTTGTGGCTAGATATCTCTTTTGCAGGAAAAACTGATGCCATTGAAGATACTTTAGATTACCGTAGCGTAATCAGCATAGTGAAGCATTTAATACAAACATCGAAGTTCGCACTGATTGAAAAGCTAATAGCAACAATTGCAGAGTCGATTTTAGCCGAGTGTAATTCTGTCACCCAAGTACAGGTGATTCTCAGTAAACCAGCGGCGCCTATTCCTGATTTTGGAGGCAGAATTAGTCTCGAAGTGACTCGTAATAGAGTTTAAAGTTTTATTACCAAACGCCAAAAGTTGTTCAGCAAACCGGGTTAAGAACAAACCTGGTTTTTTTTATACATGAAAACTGTATTTACAATGGCATTCCAAACGCTTACGTTTAGCTAATATTTCGTTAGCCTGTGAATAAGTTTTTTTCGGTTACGCAGTATATAAAATCAACACATAACTGAACTATATGTTAACATAATATTTTTATTCAGTTAAGTAAAAACCGAGTATAGTTGTATTTTGAGGTAATCAATAGTCAACATATAATGATATTTTTTATACAAGTATATGCGAAACATAGCTTTGAAAGCTTGATAATGATTGCATAGATTAATCGCGGGCTTGTGCCAAAATAAACGGTTTAATCGAACAAAGAAAAGCCTAATTATGATTATTCTGTCTGACTTTGTACTAATGATAGATGCAAGCAGTATGGAGATTGAATATGATAGAATTATTTTCTCGCCCGTGATGGTTCATGTCGTTAATCGCATCTGAACCGGCTCAAGCAGGTAACTTTAGTATGGACTGTCCAAAAATCCTAGTTGTTGAGGACTCTAAAGTTCTCGCAATAGATATTAGGAATAGTTTGCTTTCATTAGGGTATGCAGTTTCAGATATAATAGATTCAGGTTCATCTGCTATTGAAAAGGTCGCAGAAACGCAACCTAATTTAGTATTAATGGACATCTGCTTGGCTGGTGATATTGATGCGATTGCAGTAGGTAATATTATCCGGACAAAGTTTCATATACCAGTATTATATTTAATGGAGTATACGGTAGAACCGAATTTATATCAAAATCACCGGAGCGAACCGTTTAGTCATATATTTAAACCGTTTGCAGAAAAAGATTTACATAACGCTGTAGAAATGGCACTTTATAAGCATCATATTGAAACTAAATTTGAAGTAGAACAGCAACGGATGCTGTCAGTTATTAACAGTATGGGTAGCGCCGTAGTTATTACTGGTATCAGTGGAGACGTGCAAGTAATTAATCGAATTGCAGAAACTCTAACTGGTTGGAAAGAAGAAGAAGTTATTGGAAAGCACATTACACAAGTATTGAAATTAGTAGATAATGACACAGGAGAAGAAATCGACTATTTGGTAAGGCAAGCAATTAAGCAGGGTCAAGTTTTAAATTTGCCAGAAAACTGCGTGTTAATCAATAAAAATGGCGATTTGATTCCTATTGGGGACAACGTTGCTCCAATTCGCGACCGAGATGGTAATATTACAGGCGCCGTTATAGTATTTCAAGATATATCGCAGCGTAAACAAAAGGAAGAGCATTTAGTACGTAACGCTTTTTACGATGCATTAACATCATTACCAAATCGAGTTTTATTTTTAGACCGCTTAAGGCAAGTTTTCGAGCGTGCAAAAAGAAGGAATAATTATCATTTTGCCGTCATGTTTTTAGATTTAGACGGTTTTAAAGGAATTAATGACCGTTACGGACATTCGATGGGAGATGATTTACTAGTTCATGTTGCTTCTCGGTTAAACTCGTGTGTGCGAAGTGGTGACACGGTTGCTCGGTTTGGAGGTGACGAGTTTGCTGTGTTACTGGAAGACATCAAGAACGTACACTTGGCAACAAGTGTAGCAATACGTATTCAAGAATCTTTCAAAGAACCATTACACCTTAAAGGATACGAGCTTATTGCTAGCGCTAGTATTGGAATTGCCTTAAGTTCAAAAAATCATGAAGAACCTCTTAATTTGCTCAACGATGCGGATATTGCGATGTACCGTGCCAAACAGCAAGGCAAAGCACAGTTCGCAATTTTTAGTTAATTGTCCTGTTTAGCAATGAAAAATTTTCTTAACGGTATTGAACTTAACAAACGCACGAATGTACGAGATAAAAATATAACCCTCGCGCATGGCAGTGGTGGTAAAGCTATGCGCGATTTAATCGATGATATTTTTGTTAATACATTTAATAACTCATATTTGGCGCCACTTGAAGACCAAGCAACTTTTAATATAGCAGCTTTAATGCAACATGGTGATAAACTTGCCTTTACTACTGACTCTTATGTTGTAGACCCGTTGTTTTTTCCTGGTAGTGATATTGGTGAGTTAGCAATAAATGGCACAGTCAATGATTTAGCTGTAAGTGGTGCCAAAGCATTATATTTAACGTGTAGCGTTATTTTAGAAGAAGGGTTTCCAGTAGAAACACTAAGGCGTATTGTTAAAAGTATGCAAAATGCTGCAATTAAAGCAGGTGTCCAAATAGTCACAGGTGATACTAAAGTCGTGCCGAAGGGCGCCGCAGATAAAATATTTATTAATACAACTGGTATTGGAGTAATATCTAATAAAGTAAATATATCCACCCAAAATATCCAACCTGGTGATGTAGTCTTAATTAACGGAGAATTGGGGAATCATGGTACAGCTATATTAATCGCACGTGGTGAGTTAGCGTTGGATAGTAATATAGAGAGTGACTGTCAGCCTTTGAATGATTTAGTCGCCACTATAATTGAAGCGTGTCCTGATATTCATGCAATGCGGGATGTTACACGTGGTGGTTTAGCAACAGTTTTAAATGAATTTGCTTCAAGTGCCAATGTAGGTATTCGTCTTGATGAAGCAGCTATACCAGTCAAAGAAGAAGTTAAGGGTGTATGTGAAATTCTTGGTTTCGACCCTTTGTATTTAGCTAATGAAGGAAAACTAGTAGTTGTCGTCAAACGTGAAGACGCGGATACAGTATTATCAGCAATGAAATCACATCCAGCAGGTTTAAATGCGTGCGTAGTTGGAGAAATAATTGACTCACCCGCAGGTATTGTTTTATTAAAGACTGGTTTTGGCGCCGAAAGAATAGTTGATATGTTAGTAGGAGACCAATTGCCTAGAATTTGTTAGTTTTGGATATTGCTACATAAAGGACTTGATAGCTTGATATCAATGCTACCAAGCTTATGGTATCACTAACTAGTCTTCCCACTCTTCAGCTGTAAATCCTATATTCTTTTCATTGGGAAACTTTTTTTCCATTTGTGCGATTGCATCTTCTATAGAGTTAGCTTTGATATAGTGCCCTTGGCGAGAGGCAATTTCAGTTTTGCGTGCAATATCGTTAATATAAGGTTTATTGCGCGTACATTTGTAAGTTATCATGTATCAATTGTGCTAGTACCTCTACAGTATAGCTTTTTAAGCGATTAAGCGCAAGTTAAAAGCAATTATTATAGAGATTTGAGCGGAATAATGCCCTTGCAAACTATTCTAAGTGAGATTGCGTATATTAATTATTAAGTAAGTTTATTTTCGGGTCGTAATTTAAATGTGGATGTAAGCATAGCTTTATTCTAAATTATTGCTGCTTGTTAGCTTTTCTTTAACCATCTAACCACAGTCAGTGATTTATAAAAAACTGATATCTTTAAAAGATATATCGATAATTCTTATCCTAAAATAATATAATTATAGGTTTTAAGATTTTGACTCAAACCCGCATTTCATCAAAACGATAAAGTCCTAATTATTAAATCAGCACTTGTCAATAATATTTAATAAATTATAATAAACTATATATATCACAGGTGCCGGAAACTCTTGCAGAACGAGTTCAAGTAAAAGGTTGAGGTGGTACATTTTTTATTGGATAACTAGGTTTAAATCAGGCACATTTAATTCAAGCAGAATGAACCTTTATACTCACCTGTCACGCTTCAAGATAAGCTTCTGACGGAGCAAGCTAAAATCAATATAATGATTTTAGGTTTTGATGCAGTAAGCAACCTTGGCACGCTATAAGCGATGTATATGACAGATGCCGTTCTAATTAATCCGGAATCATGCTCTTGCAACGTGTTGTAAAAAAGATACATTTAAAAATTATATAAATCTATACAAATTGGTATTGAATGAACCCAGCAATTGCACTTACCCAAAAACAACTATCCGAGTTTCTGCTGAATGTGGCTGTAGTACGACCAGTGTTTATTTGGGGGGCGCCAGGAATAGGTAAATCATCTTTGGTGGAAGAATTTGCAAAAGAGGTAGGAATACCATGTGTTTCATTGCTTGGTAGCCAACTGGCGCCGGAAGATTTAATCGGTGTACCACAAATTATGGATGGAACAAGTCGCTTCTGTCCGCCACGAATTATTGCCCGCGAGGAACCGTACTGTTTGTTCTTGGACGAACTAAATGCTTGTTCTCACGAGGTACAAAAAGCATTTTATAGTCTTATTCACGAACGTCGGATTGGTGAGTATCATCTTCCTGCTGGTTCTATTGTAATCGGCGCCGGGAATCGCGCGTCTGATAGTGCCATTGTTAAGCCGATGTCTTCTGCGTTGCTCAACCGGATGATTCACGTGCATTTAAAAGCTTCGCATCGCGATTGGTTAGAATGGGCAAAAAATAATAACATTCATCCTTGGGTAATTGAATATATCCAAACTCGTCCCGACCATTTGTGGAGTCAACCTCCCAAACATGAAGAAACTTTTTCTACACCACGTTCTTGGCATATGTTAAGCGATGCTCTGCATGAATTTGGTGAGGGTATTACTGATGATTGGCTGGAAGTTTTGGCTATTGGCTGTTTATCTCCCCACCATGCGACCCAGTTTAAAGGGTTTATCAAACAAATTAAAAGTAAGTATCAACTGAGTGCTATTCTCAAAGGAGATATTAGTTGGCCTCATCAGCCAGAAGACAGGGATGTTTTATATTTCTTGGCACAGTCATTACGCGCGCAACTTATCAAAGAATTACCTCAAGAACAAAAAATAGCTACAGGTAATCATAAAGATTTAGCTCATCGTGCAAAAGGACTGCTGAAAGAACTAGCTTCTATTAGTTTAGAGATTGCCCAAATGGTTGTTTCTCAACCAGAAAAAGGAGATGCTTTACCAAGTTGGCTGATGGTAGAAATTGTTAGAGATTTGCCGCGTTTGGTACAAAAAGAAAATGGCAAGTAAAAAGAAGCAACCAGGCAAGGATATTGCATTAATTAATTTTAATGAAGGATGTGCAATTATCCGCCAGCATCCCATGTTTACTGAGCTAATTTACCGTGCTGATATTATACGTAGAGAAGGGAATAAATGTCCACCTCAAGGTTGGGCTGTTGTTACAAGTAACGGCGCCATTCATGTACATCCTACCAGACGCGGTTCAAAAGAAGAGTGGGCGTATGTACTAGCTCATTGTTTATTACATCTAGGATTTGGTCACTTTCAGCAAAAAACTAATTTTCGAGAATGGAATGCCGCTTGTAATTACTTTATAGCTAAATTCTTGAATGACTTAAAATTAGGTCGCGTTCCAGATGAATATAATTTCACCCTTAATTTTGCGACTCGTAATGAAGAAAGTTTATATCAGGAATTTTGCCAAAATGGCATTCCTGGGTATAACTTTATTGATATGATTATAGAGTCTACTAAAAATAATAATTACTATCTAAGTCGAAACTTTGACTGGCAAGCAAGTTTTGGCAAAGGCTTAATTCGTGCTGTTACAAGCGCAGTAAATGTTGCTGGAGGACGCGAACCTTTTTTGGGAGCAAATATTGAAAAAGATACTCCTGCAAATAGAGCAAAGTCATGGTTTATTAACAGCTATCCTTTATTAGGCGCCTTAGCAGCAAACTTTGAAATTATCGAAGACCCGTTAGTTTGTCAACGTTTAGATATTTCTGTAGCTGCTGTCGATATTCAAAACAAAGAAATTTTTATTAACCCTGCTGCTAACCTTGATGACCAAGAATGTCGTTTTGTAATGGCACACGAGTTATTGCATGTAGGGTTGAGACATGATATGCGACGCCAAGGAAGAGACTTTTACTTTTGGAACGTTGCTTGTGATTATGTAATTAACTCTTGGCTGATAGAAATGGGTTTAGGAGAATTACCAAAATTTGGTTTGTTATACGACCCCGACTTAAAAGGTTTATCTGCCGAAGCTATCTATGACCAAATAGTTACAGATTTACGACGCTTCCGTAAACTAGCAACATTGCGAGGTGTTGGGCAATGTGACATTTTAGAGAGGGGAACACCTGAATGGTGGACTTCTGATGATGGTATGGCACTAGATGATTTTTATCGTCGTTGTTTAAATCAAGGACTTATTTATCATCACGAACAAAACAGAGGTTTTCTCCCCTTGGGGTTAGTCGAAGAGATTTGCGCTTTAAATCATCCTCCAATTCCTTGGGATGTGGAATTAGCAAGATGGTTTGATAATTATTTTTCGCCATTAGTTCAAGTTAGGTCATACGCGCGTCCAAGTCGGCGCCAATCTTCAACTCCAGATATTCCCCGTCCTCGTTACATACCTGATAGCAGTGCCGAAGAAGGTCGAACATTTGGAGTAATTTTAGATACTTCTGGTTCAATGGAGCGGGAATTATTAGGGAAAGCATTAGGCGCCATTGCTAGTTACAGTATTTCTCATGACGTTCCTTATGTGCGGGTTATTTTCTGTGATGCATTTGCTTACGATCAAGGATATATGGCGCCGGAAACTCTTGCAGAGCGAGTTCAAGTAAAAGGTCGAGGTGGTACAGTATTACAACCAGGAATCGATATGTTAGAAGCAGCATCCGATTTTCCCAAAGATGGACCCTTACTAATTATCACTGATGGATTTTGTGACCGCTTACACATACGCCGAGAACACGCTTTTTTGCTCCCCGCACAAAGATACTTACCTTTTGTTCCCAAAGGAAAGGTTTTTAGAATTAGTTAATAGTTAATATGTTTATATTGATTTTTGTTGAGATTTTAAGCAAATTTAGCCATTCACATTCGAGAATTGAAAAATGTGAGGGCGTGATACATGATTCCAGACTTTGATGAAAACGGGAACTTACCAGTAGGGGTACATTTTTGCGAATGGGAAGAATTTGTAGAGAGATTTGGTTATACTGTACAAAGGCAGCGTATGATAACTGGTCTCGAATTGGCAATGAAGCAATTACAAGAAGCTGGTTGTAGAACTATTTATATAAACGGTAGTTTTGTCACTCGTGAACCAGACCCGAATGATTTTGATGCCTGCTGGGACACGGAAGAAGTTGATATGGATTATCTGCGAAAAAATGCGCTCCCGATATTCACATCTTATAATAGTCAAGCACAAAAGTCTAAATATAGAGGTGAATTATATCGGTCAGATGAACCCGTGGGCGATTTGGGCTTAAATTCATTTGATTTCTTCCAGCGTGACAGAATGCAAAATCGGAAAGGAATTATTGCTATTGATTTAATGAGGTGGGAATCATGATAAAGAATGAAAAAGAATATAATTATAGTAAAGAATGTGCAAAAAAATTTGAATATTCTATATCAGTGATACAGCAGGATGAGGCATGGAGGCAAAATAATCCTGAAAGCTGGCAATCTGATATTGATGTTAAAAAGTCTCATTTAATGGCTTTACAAAAAGAAATTAGTGAATATGAAACTTTAATCAATTGTGAAAATAAACAATCAATAAGAATAAAAGTAGAAAATTTTAATAAGCTTCCAGACACCCTGGTTAAAGCTCGCATTGCTGCAAAAATGAGCTACAAAGAATTGGCTGATATAATAGGGTTTGAAGAAGAAAAAATTAAAGAGTATGAAGCAAAAAATTATAGATTTGCCAGTTTTAGTGAAATTCTTGAAATTAGCACAGCTTTAGGTATAGAGTTTGATGATGCGTTTGTAAAAGTAGATTTTGATGAGATTGAAGAAGTTAAAAAAATCGCTGAACAATGGCGTAGACGTAAGAAAGGCAAAGAGTTACAACCAAAGTAAAAGTTGAGGTTTGAGATAGGCACCTTTGATTCAAACAACTGATATTAACGATACAGAACGTACAAATGTCTTTAAACATTCAACAGTTGGATGAAATCAACGCGCGTGCTTGCGCTCTCTGGCATTATGAGGCGCCACTAAACTTCTATAATTTGAATTCCGATGAAATCGAACAAAACGTACAATACTTTCTTGACCCTCAAAACAACTTCTACGGTATATTTGAGAAGCTGGAATTTATTGGCTTTTGTAGTTTTGGAAAAGACGGGCAAGTTGATGGAGGTAATTACAGCGCGCTTGCTCTCGATATTGGAATGGGTATTCGTCCTGATATGACAGGGCAAGGTCGTGGAAATTATTACGTATCAGCAGTTTTAAATTTCGCTTTAAGAGAATTTAATGCTCCTCTGTTTCGGGTTACAATTGCAACGTTTAATCAGCGCGCGCTTCGGGTATGGAGTAAAGCAGGTTTTCGTCCTATTGATACTTTTGAACACCAGCCACAGGGTGAAACTTTTGTAATTTTAGTACGAGAAGCTTAAACTTAGCAGAGCATTATTAAAAGTTATTGGTTGTATGTTTTATTTTGAAACTAATTTTGGTCGCCAGTGATAATCTGTATTAACCTTAAATTAATTGCTTCAAGGCTATTTAATGCTGCATTAGTTGTACGTTGATTTTCTCTAAAATCATTTTGATGTTGTTCAAAACTTCGTTGCATAATCTCTTGATTCATTTGTAAAATACTTTGAGTATCCCTAAGTTCTAAAACAACTTCATCCAGTACAACACTCCTCGTTAGTACCCTGTTAACGTCGTTTGTAAGCGATTCAACTTCATATTGAGTAGCGCTTAATTGTTGTTGTGTGGTTTCTAGTTGCTGTTGGGTGCGTTGTAATTGATCTTCAGTACGTTCTAGTTGCTGTTGGGTGCGTTGTAATTGATCTTCGGTACGTTCTAATTGTTCTTGGGTGCGGTCAATTTTTTCCTGAGTGCGCTGTAAATTAGTTTCTGTCTGTAGTTGCTTACGTGCTAATTCTGCTAAAAGCGCGTATACTTCTTGATTGGCATTGTTTGCGTTAGTCATGATAGTGACATTCCTTAGTTGCTGACTTTTTCTAATATTTCATCCAAATTGCAGTTGAAAAAATCCGTCAATTTGTCCAAATGGTCTAACTTAATAGATTCTAAAACGTTAGATTCTAACTTCCTGTAATTAGATTCGGTCATTCCTAATAAATCACCCATATAACGCTGGGATGGTTTATCTGGATGATTAACCCTTAGATTTTTTACTTTGAGTCTCACAGGCATATGGTTAACTCTTCAAATCATAATACGTCGTTTGATTACCGTCCGTCAATTGGGCGGTTATTAGATTCGCTTATATTATAATATCTAGCATAATATTACCAAACTAATACAGTGTAGACATTTCAGTAATTTAACTGCTGTATGGTTATTTTATGGGCGGTTAAATCAAGGACGATAATATAATAACCTATATTAGTATTCAGGATTAATAATGGCGCCCCTGCTTAGGAGTTTCTTGTTGCGAAGAAGGTTAGCAAACGAACCAAAGGCTTCCAACGAAAAGTTATTACGTTGCTAACGTGCATCGTTATTAAATTTATAACTAAACTTTGGGTAAGATGTTTGTGTGCGCGGCGCCTATTAAAGCAACATCTTTACCGTCCTTTATTATGTTGAAACCAGATTAACTACTTTTTAATCTGACGGTGCTGCTTATAATAGTCAAGAGCTTGTTCTAAACGTTCGACAACATCTATTGCATCTTGAATTTCTCGTCTAGGTGCAATTACAAGTTGAGCATGACTGAGGGGATTCATAATACAACTGCGATACAGTTCAACATGGAATACTAAATCTTCTTCAATATATTTTGGAGTGCCATCTGAGTTCTTAGCATTCTTGATAGGTTCCCAAAAGTCATTGGTGTCTAGCTCTTTTGGCTTTTCGCGATACCTGACAGCAATATTCAAGTTTTCGCAAAACCATTTGATTTTAACTTCAAAAGCAGTGCGTAAGTAAATTGCGAAGATTTACCACTGCCATTTTCACCATAAATAAGTAAATTTCTACCTTTCTTGCCTAAGTCGATTTTATATTCCCCATAGAACGCTCGAAAGTTCTTTAGCTCGATTTTCGTAATTTTCATCCAACCCTCGAATTGTACGCACCACAGGTACACTATCTAAAAAGAATATATTTACACGAATTGGATGCTCCTTGTCAAACAATCGTCGAAAAATTTTGCGAAGTGCTTGCATTTTATCACTATCATTTTTATCCAAGCTTTGCAAGTTCTCATGTAGGAGATGACGCATAAATTGTTTATTCTGGGTATGGAGTTCGTTGGGTAAATACAACTCCATTACTACCGCATCTAGAATTTGCTCAAAATAACTTAACATTAGTTTATCATCTGCTACTTCCATGAGCTTTTTGCCATGACTGGGTATGTCTTTAAGTTGTTCTGAAAGATATAGGATATAACCAGCTAGTGTTTCTATTGCTTTGCGTTCTGGTTCGGTAGCAGTGGGAATCGGAAGTTTACCCAAAACATTGTGTGAAAAACGTAATGCTCCTCTTAAATAACTTGAACTATTCTTAAAATAATTCCATGCGATTGATGAGTTGAGTATTGCAATTAAAAATAAATCATTTTTAGCAATAAAAGAAACTGTATTGGCTGGATAATAATTTTTTGTATCAAAAGCAAAGCCAGATTCTCTTGCAATGTCAGAATAAATTATTTTAGCCTTTTCAAAAGCTTGATAGTAGGACATTTCCTGTTGAATTTCGTACCACTGGTATTGTTTAGATTTTCTGCCTTTTAAACTTGAAGTACTTTTCTTTGATGTTAAATCTTCTTTCCATTGATCTAAATGTTCCATAATCGCAGGGTATTGATTCATGTTGATTCCTCTTCTCGTAAAAATCAACCATCTATCATTTTGTTGAATGCGCCACTTTTGTACATCTTTACCCACGACTAAAGGCTTGATGATTTCTGCACTTTTCGGCTCTTTGGCAACCAGTTCAGCACGTTTAGTTTCATTTATTATAAAAGCGTCATTGAAACCTGTTTTAATACCAGAATAAATTTTTCCGTTCACATATTCAGCCAAAGGCATTACCATAGTTTCCATATCCGCCTCCCATACAATATCCTTTGACAATACAACCAAACATTTTTGCTAGCTGTTATTCGGTTGCCGCTTTTTAGCAAGACAACCTGCTAGCTCATTAGTGGGGACTGTAAGCCTAGGAGAATGAATGGTTGCCGCTTCCTCTTATCTTAACCAATCAATACGGGCTTATCAAGAAAGCCTAAAACGCTTTCGGCATAAGAGCAAATCATCTTCAATTCTCAATACCTTCGCCAAAATAAAGAGGGCCTTCTGTAGTAGAGTTATGTTTACCAGACTACAACTCAAATACTCCCAGAAAGCCCATGCCAAATATATTAGCACTATTGGAATGCCTACAGCGACACACGACAAGAACAACTTTAAGACGGTGGAGTCGAATCATACCAGCAATGCTGGCGATGAGTGGAAGGATAACCATGCTGGGTATATCAAGATGGTGCGGAAAAGGGGGAAGCTATAGAACTATACAACGTTTTTTTGCTTCTTCTTTACCTTGGGCGGCACTGTTTTGGGCCTTTTTTAAAGAACATATATTTCGCAGTAAAGAAACATATTTACTAGCAGGAAATGAAGTAATAGTTAGTAAATCAGGCAATAACAGTTATGGTATTGATAGATTTTTCTCATCTTTGTGCGACAAACCGATACTGGGATTATCATTTTTTGCATTATCTTTAGTCAGCATTGAACAAAGAAAAGCATTTCCTATTAGTATTGAACAAGTAATAAAACCAAAAGTGGAAAAGGGGGAGACATCAAAAAAACAGAATAAAAAATCTCAACCAAATCCAAATCAAGAAACTCTGAAAAAGAAGGGTGGGCGCCCAAAGGGTAGCAAGAACAAAGATAAAACAGAAGTAATTTTTACTTTAGAGCTTCTACGTATTCGCCATTTCATTCAGGATTTACTTAAAAAGATAGGTAATTTTTTACCCCTGACTTACTTAGTTTTGGATGGTCATTTTGGAAATAATAATGCCTTGGTTATGGCTCGGCAGTTAGGTTTACAGCTAATTAGTAAGATGCGTTATGACTCGGCATTATATATTCCGTTTGAGAATCCAGACCCTAGCCGTAAATGTCGCCGTAAGTATGGAGATAAAATTAACTATTCTTTTATACTAGTACAATTTTTCAAAAAAACTGAGACTGTAGATAATATTCGTACAGATATTTATCAAGCACAACTTCTTCACAAAGAATTTTCTCAGGCATTAAACGTTGTCATTTTAGTACGGACAAATATTAAAACCTCCCATCAAAGTCGTGCTGTGTTATTTTCAACTAACTTAGATTTAAGTTATGACAAGTTAATTGATTATTACAGTCTGAGATTTCAAATTGAATTTAATTTTCGCGATGCTAAACAGTTTTGGGGTCTAGAAGATTTTATGAATGTCGGTAAAACTGCTGTAACAAATGCTGCAAATCTTGCCTTTTTTATGGTTAATTTATCCCAAGTATTGCTATCTCCCTTTCGCCAATTAAACCCAGATTTTAGCATTACAGATATGAAAGCGCTGTTCCGAGGTTATAAGTATGTTGAGGAAACTATAAAACTCCTTCGGTGAAAAACCAGACCCAGTTTTACTTGCAAAAATTTTCCACAGAGTGACCAATTTAGGGCGTATCCACCCAGCCGATCCGTGTTCTAGCAGTTCATAAATTTGGCGAAGGTATTGATTCTAAAACCCAATTTTCTAACACTCGTGTTTATCGGGAGCATCCAATGAATGGAAGAAACATAAGTACTTGGTGCCAGAAGCCTTACTATACGCTTAGTCTAAAAAAGTCGATCTGCCTTTCACTGGATGCTCCCTGTTTATTTAACTCTCGCGCGCTCTTGAGCATAGACTTTGTGTGGGCAAAGCAAAGTAAAAATTATGGAAAATTATAACTGCTTGGATTATTGGCGCCTAACGATAAAACGCTTTTGATTTGACAACGACTAACTAATTTAGTTAGCATGTACTAATTTATTTAAATGTATTATATTCAGCAATCCGGCGCCATTAGTGAGATGTCATTTTCTAGTAAAAGCACATTATGACCGCCAAGGATTTTCTGCCACAGCTTGTGGCAGATTTTGAGCATCGACACCTGCAACAATATCTAAACTACCTTTAATATCTTGAGTATAAGCCAGCTAGAAGGTTGTGAATTTTATTAAGTATTTTCCAGAATACATAACTATATATATATTAAGATAAATAGTATAAAATTTGCTGGAAGAAAAACATGAGTGCGTACTATCAAGTTAAGGGTGTAAGCAATGTAGTTACTCTGTTTAGGACGTATGAAGCGAAAACCCCATATAATGTAACTCCCCGTAATTCAGTAGTTAAAGTTGAAGTTATTGATACTGATGAACTTTCCGATGATGAACAACAAGAACGCACTATTTTAGAACGGCAAGTTGAACGTGCGTTTTATAGTGCAGGACGGGCTTTAACAGTACTTAGAGATAAAAAGCTTTACCGTAATACTCATAAGAATTTTGAAGAGTATTGTCGTGATAGGTTTGGTCACAGTCGTCAAAAGTCTAACTACTTAATTGCTGCTGCCGATGTTTACTATAATTTGACAACCACTGGTTGTCAAAATTTAGAAAAAGGGGAATTGACAACCAATGGTTGTCAAATTTTACCAACGACCGAGCGTCAAATACGCCCACTTTCCAAACTACAACCAGAGCAGCAAATCGAAGCATGGCACCTTTCTGTTGAACAAGTAGGTGGAAAATCCCCTAGCTCTCGTGTGATTCAAGATGTAGTTCAACGAATTATGCAACGAACCAAAATACCTAACCCGTATCGCAAGGGAGAAATATGTATTTTGCTTCCTAAAAATAATCCAGATTTAAGAGGTAAAGGCGGATGCTGGGGCGCCGTTACGCATGTTGGGGATTTTTCTTGTACAATCGAAACTTGGGATGGAGAGTATACAGTCAAAATCCAGCATTTATTATCACTGAATTTATCTGATGACGGATGCAAATTTATGCAAGAACTACTTGTACGGTTACGAAGTTTACACGCTGCACCTAACCGTGATTCAGCCACTGATAGCTTGTTAGCATTTTTTGGTAAAGAGCATAAAGCATTTCTTACTGATGCACAAGAAGAATTACTTACAGTTCTTGAACGTAGGGCACAATTAATTTAATGATTGTCAACAATATTTAATTAATTGTAATAAGTTGTAGATATAACTGGTGTCTTCCCTGCTTGAGTAATCCCAAATAGGGATTATTAGCCTTGTCATAAGTACGGTAAATGTTGTAAGTGGACAAGGGAGGAGCAGATACTGCTAAAAATAAAGCTAAGTCTTCATTTGTTAACAGTTATCTTATTTTAGGCGCCGTCTTCAACTATTTTTTAAATTATTGAAGATGTATTAGTTTGCTAACGTTTAAATATTTCTATAGCAACTGTTAATATCCAAAATTAATAATTTTATATTAATCTATCTGCTAAACTCAATAGACTTTTGAATGAATAAATGCTATTTATATTAGATAGTTTTTATTCGCTTGGTTGGAAAAATGATTCCTGAATTTAATAAGTTTGGATATTTACCGCCAGGAATACATTTTTGTGAGTGGGAGGAATTTTTAGAACGTTTTGGTACTAATTCCAGACGTAATAAAATGATAAATGGTTTGGAGTTGGCAATGGAGCAATTAAAGATGGCAGGATGTAGAACAATTTATATAGATGGGAGTTTTATCACTATCAAAGTAACACCTGGAGATTTTGATGCTTGTTGGGACGACGAAGATGTCGATATGAGTTACCTGCAAAAAAATGCTAAACTATTACTTACCAAGTATGACCGACAGTCTCAAAAAGCTAGATATAAAGGCGAGCTTTACCGTTCAAACGAGCCTGTCGGAGATTTGGGATTAAATTCGCTTGAATTTTTTCAACGCGATAGAATGGAAAATAAAAAGGGTATTATCGCTATTGATTTGGTAAGGTGGGAACCATGATTAAAAACGAAAAGCAATACAACTATAGTAAAGAGTGCGCCCGGAAATTTGAATATTCTATATCAGTCATAGAAGCGGATGAGGCTTGGAAGCAAAGAGACCAAGAAGATTGGCAGTTTGACATTGACACAAAGCAGTCTCACTTAATGGCTTTGCAAGAGGAAATTAGTGAATATGAGATGTTGGTTAATTGTGATAAAAAACAGCCTATAAAATTTAAAGTTGAGAGTTTTAACCAATTACCAGATACTTTAATTAAAGCTCGTATTGCAGCAAAAATGAGTCAGAAAGAACTGGCTGATATATTGGAAATTGAAGAAGAAAGAGTTCAAGAGTATGAAAGTACTGATTATCAATGTGCAAGTTTTGTAGAAGTAATAGAAGTTAGTACTGTTTTGTGTGTAGAGTTTGATAACGCATTTGTAAAGGTGGATTTTGAAGAAATAGAAGAAGGTAAAAAAATAATTGAAAAATTTAAAAGTAAGCGTGAAAAACGGAAAAAGGCTACAGCTAGAGCGGAGGTCTAGAATTAAGAGAATTGGTGCCAACCCCAAATTTACGCGGTAAAAATTTATAGTGATCGCGATCACAAAATCTATTATATCAATCATGTTCTAGTGTATTATGGGTATCCTGCCCATAATACACTAGAACATGACTACTAAATGGAGATAAATTGAGTAAGTTGCAGGTTATTTTTTTGATTATGAAGAATTAATATGCGCGGATGCGAAAAAGATTATTATTTGTTAATGTTGTATTTCCTTTAATTATCAGACTCAACTAATGAACATTCAACTTATAAATATTTTTAATAAGCTAAGTTCAAACTTTTATAATTTTGTATAAAATATAATTTAGTAACTTATATATATATAAAGTTAATTAACTAATTAAGAATATATATTAAGGAAGGAATCAAGAAATGCCGAAATGGAAACTTATTACAGAGTTTAGCTTTGATAGCGCTCACTACATTAAAAATTATGATGGACCATGTGGTAGAATGCACGGACATACTTATAAAGTAAGAGTGGAAGCGACATCATCAGAACTACATTCATCAGAATTTTGCCCTAACTCAGTAATGGTAGCTGATTTCAGAACTTTGCGCTGGGCTAAACAGGATGTGGCAAAAGGAGGACTTGACCACTGTATTCTAAATGAAGTTATGCCTCCTGAATACGAAACAACTGCTGAGATGATTGCTAAATATATTTTTGATAAAACAAAAAAGCAAATCCCGTATGATGTAAAACTAAAGATTGCTGTGTCAGAGACTCCTAACTCTTGGGTGGAATACGAAGATGATTAAATTAATTGAAAAATCTAGTATAAAACCTAGTTCTATGAAGCCAACCCTTCGCGTTTTGGTGGTAACTTCATGCACAGGTTCAAAACGTTCAAATTTAGAAAATCAACTTTCTATAGATGATTTTAAAGATACTAATAAACTCAAAGAAAGAGAGAATTTACTATTAGATTCTTCTTTCGCTGCTGGTCAAATGTACACCGGAATGCAGCACTTACAAGTTATGGAAGCGGTAAATTCTCTGCGTACAGCCTTTGGAAAAGAAGCTATAGATTTAAAAATTGTTTCAGCCGGATATGGGTTGATTTCTGAAGATAAAGTTATTGCTCCATATTCTGTGACTTTCAATTCTATGAATACCTCAGAGATTGATTCATGGGCAACGCATCTAAAAATACACAAAGATTTTAATAAAGCAGTTATTGGTTATAATTTAGTATTTGTCTTACTAGGAGATAAATATTTACGTGCTATTAATCTACCTGTCGATACCGACTCGAATCAAACATTCATATTCTTAGCCTCTAATAATAGTAGAAAATATATTGATTCAGGAAAAGCAAAGTCTTGCATATTAACATTTGATAATTATGATGCATCTCGTTTTAGTTGTGCTTTAGTTGGGTTAAAAGGCCATATTCTAAAATTAATTGCTTCACAAATATCGAAAACACCTAATTTTCTAGAAGAGCTATATCAAAACCCTGAAGTAATTGAGCGATTTTTGGAGCAACAGCCGCAACAGTTAGAAATACCTTTAGGAGTTTCATTTGAAAAAAAAATAAAAGCAATATCTAAAAATAATCTTTTTAAAATAAAAACGAATGAAGAAACATTAAAAAGTTTCTTAGAATTACCAAAAGCAAAAAATACGCATTTAAAAATGCAATATTTTATCCCTGAATGGGATGATAAAATTGATCAAGGTTATGACTTTATAAATGAAAAATTTAGTCAGAATCGTAATGCTTATAAAGATGATATATACTCGCATGAAATATATTCAAAACCAAACTATTGTGGAATTTTAGTGTCAAAAGTGAATGTTGAGAAAAAAGCTTCTAAACAAAAAGATATTGAAGAAGTAGGTGGTATTCAAAATTTTATTAGATTTAATGGCGAAGTTATGGGAGATTGCGGTGCATTTGGATACATACAGGAAGAAGAGCCACCGTATAATACCGATGAGATTATAGATTATTATCAACGACTAAAATTTGATTATGGTGTTAGCATTGACCATTTAATTGTTGGAAAATTTGCACAGCCAGGAATTAGAGAAAAACGCTATGATTTAACAATAAAAAATGCGGAAGAATTTATTCAAAAACATCAACAGATGGGTTGTGATTTCACTCCTATAGGTGTTGCTCAGGGATGGAATCCTCAGAAATATGCTGATGCCGTAAAGTTATTAGTTAATATGGGATACGAATATATTGCTATCGGTGGTGTAGCAAGAACCCCAACGCTGGAGATTTTAGAAATTTTAAAAGAGGTTTCTCAACATTTAACTCCTGAAACTAGATTACATTTATTTGGAGTTGGGCGCACCAATGCTCTTCCATATTTTCGCCATTTAGGAGTTACTAGTTTTGACTCAGCAAGCCCCTTGCGTAAAGCTTGGTTTGATGCCAAAGAAAACTATCATACTTTGAGTGGTAAAACTTACGCTGCTATTCGTATTCCTTTTGTCGATAAGCCATCTGTAAGAATTAAGTATTTGCTAGAAAATGGTTACACGCGCGATGAACTCAAGAAATTTGAGCAGGATGCGTTGAATGCTATTCGAGACTATGATAAAGGTAATTTATCAGTAGATGAAGCTCTTGAACAACTACTTGCGTATGATAAGTTATTAGAATTACCTCGTAATGGTAAAGTAGACCCATCAGCTGCTGCTCGACGCTTAAGACAACATTCTCAGATGTATAAAGAGGCTTTAGAAGCAAAACCGTGGAAAGAATGCGGATGTGAAATATGTAAACAAGTAGGAGTAGAAAGTATCATTTTTAGGGGAAATGACCGTAACCGCAGGCGCGGATTCCATAATACTTATGTATTTTATCAACGCTTTGAAGAATTTTTGGATAGTCAAAATTTAGCAGATAATGCTGATACCCAGTTGAGTAGCAAATCAGATATAATATAGTAAAATACGGTTATATTGTTTACAGTGAATCTAAAAGGAAAATTCTTGCCTGTCTTTTCATTAGACTGGCTAGGTTTATTGGAAAAGCTAAAAAAGGTTGAAGGTGATTATGGCATTCTAGCGCCTATTTATAGTCACAATAACCTTTTGAACTGTATTCGCGATTATGGAAAACCATTTTTTATAGATAGTGGCGCCTTTAATAATCAGGATATCCCTTGGTATCATGAACAATACAGCGAGTATCGTAACGAAAGATGGATACGCGAGCAACGTTTAGCGTCAGAGGAACAGTTGCGCCAAAAAGTTAGAGATTATCTTAATAGATGTGATAAATTTTCTCCTAATTTTGTTTTCACACAGGATGTATTTGGCGAACCATTACTTTCGCTATATTTAGCAAGACTAAGCTGGAACGAATATTGGCAAAAGCCTAGGCATTACAGTTTGATCGGAGTTGTTCAAGCTGGATACCCAATTTACAACTGGCGCCAAAAGTTAGTTCCTCAGTTAGATTCTCTGCCTCCCCATTACGAGTTACCTAAAAGTTTTCTAGCTCCTCTTATTAGTGCTTATCGAGATATTGGTTACAAATATATTGCTTTAGGTGGACTTTTACAAATAGATAAAAAGAAAACTACAGGTTTAACATTTGGTTTATCAGTAGAGAAATTTGACGAACTTCTAACTTGGAGCCGACCGGAATTCGTTTTAGGAGGGCTTGCTTTAACCCGAACAGAGGTACTGAAGAAACATAATGTTTCGGCTGATACTACTGGTTGGTTATGGTGGAACGAGCAATACGACCGTGACAGGTTTAGCAACCGCAATGTTTTTCAGGAATATTTCGGGCTAACGAATCGCTTAGACAATAGTGCCTGTTGCAGCAATACCTACGAACTCTCGTAAAACTCGATGGCAATTACTAATCGTTGTTTTTGTATTGGATATAATTGCTTCTCCTTGGGCACCAACTTGAGTAACTCCTCGTTCGTGCCAAAATTCATTATCTCGGCGCCAGTCAATTTTTTGTAATTGATTTAACCACGTTATGAGATGTTCTGCTGGAACATCTTCTTGATATAAATCGTGACCTAACATTCCCAACGCTTGGAAAACCGGTGCGCTCACTGTTAATGACTTTAACCTTTGTACGGCACGTTCTTCTTTACTTTTTATAGCCCAAGGTTTGTCCGGTAAAACACTAGCAGCAGCAGTCCAAAATGTTGCACCCCAGTCAGTTAATACCTCTAAATTTTCTTTTGACTTAAGATGGGGGAACATGTGCCCAGTTGCAGCCACTAAAGTTGCTAGTGTCACTAACCTAGGATTATGCTTACCTAAACCATTTTCAACCATCTCCACATTGTCGCGGAACTGGGGAACTAGCTTTAGCAGGTGTTTTGCAAGCAAAACGGTAGGAGAACGATTGTCAAAGGTGTGCGAAAGTGAAACACTGGGTCTTTGCACTAAAAGGTTTTGGTCACGAAAAGCTTGACGTTCTTCTTCCACAGGTAGTCCTGCGTATATCAGTACACCAATTTGCAATTGTGATAAAACGATTACAAATTCCGTCTCTTGTTCTTGAACTTCTTGCAGTGCCTGACGAATACCAAAACATCTATGCTGACCATCAGTTAATCGTAAAGAAACTGAATGATAAGGAAGATAAATACTTCCATCTTTATAAGTCGGTGAAGGTTGGACATTAACGCAAATGGGCGGAAAAAAAGTAGTTCCACCTTGATAAGTTTCCAAAATATATCGAGATATCGCCTTTACGCGCGTCTGGTTTAGCTTACGTTGAGCAAAATCCGGCAATTCAGGAATATTGGGTATATACAGGTGAGAATCATTTAAAAGCCGAGCAATATCGCCAAAAGTCATGCTGGCTAAATAACTCATATGCGTCCCTAAAGCACCACGTTGCACAGGAACACCTTTGATTACTAGTTCAAACATTGGTTTACCTATAAGCTAATCTAATTTTTCCATAAGCTTGCATACAAGCATACATGGTAGCAAAATTTTCTGTGCGTGTTTATGCTTGGATAAAGTAAATAGCAGCGGTAAAACCATTGCCTCGTCAAGCGCGAATTCCAGATGAAATTTATGCCGAGTTGCACAAAGTCAAACAATCATTCGAGCAATCCTTTGCTCCGAATCAAACGAGCGATGTACCCAGCTTGCAAGATATGGTGAATGTCGCATTGAAAAGGTTGATTCGGGATTGGCAAGACCCTCAACAAAAAAAAGTCCTAAGTAATGAGCTTCTTAAGCAACGAAATGTATCTCGTTCAAAAATGGGCAGAAAAAAAGCTGACGAGAGCTAAAAGCTTCTGCTGCAATGCTTGATAAGTAAGTTTGGCTTGCCGAGTTCATCTACCCTACATTTCAAAAATAATGAGCTTAGACCCTGATAGTATTAAACGACTAGCTGATGAAGTTCTAACTTTTATTGAGCAACGTGAAGCAGAACAAATAGCTTATGGTATATACGATGTCACTATGAAAGGGGTTGAAGTCGTTGACGATTTCACACCCTCCGAAGACATCGAGTTAAATGCTGAAGAGAGAACAGAGGCACTTAGAAGTGCTTTAGCGCAACTTGCCAATGACTTGCAAATTATCCGGTTTAATCAAGTAGAGTCATCTGATGATTGGATTTTTCGTAGTCGAATAGCTGAGACAGTAAGATTAATATCAAAGCTTCGTCAAAGGATTGTTTTGGATAATAATCTCAAACCAGCGCATCGTATCAGCAATAGCAAGCGTTTAGTAGCGGATGTAAAGTTTAGTGTTGCTTCTCGTCGCGTACCTCGACGGAATATCCCTGTTCAAACCTGCATGATACCTTTAGTAAGCGGTAATACAGAGCAACAACAAACTGCAAACCTACTACTAGAAGTAATTGATACTTACTTACCGAAGCTACGCAAGATGAGTGGCTTTCAAAAACGAACTTTAGAGAGAATTCTCGAAGCAATTGAGTTAGAAGCACAAGAAAGCATTGAAAAAGGTGTCGTGGTTACTGCTTCCACTGGCGCAGGCAAGACCTATGCTTTCTTTTTACCCGTACTTGCCAAAATGGTGTTAGAGCGTTGCTTGCGAAGGCGAGAAGGGGTTAAAGCTATTTGCATTTACCCACGGGTTGCACTCTCAGAAAATCAACTGACCGATTTTATTGAAGTATTGTTTTATCTTAACCAAGTCCTAGCAAAGTACAATCTTCCACAACTTAAGATTGGTGTAGAAAGTGGCGCCGCAGTATATCAAATACGAGACTTCCAAAACACAAGTTACGATAACCAACAGAAACTCTCCAAACAAAGAGGCTGGATTTTCAGCGATCATTATGCAGGCTATCTATCGCCTTTTGCTTACTGCGTAGGTACAGACGGTAAAACTTGTAAAACTGATAAACAAAGACTGCTTGTCCGTCCCACTCAGCCACAAACCTTGGTTTGCCCTATTTGTGATAAGCAGTATCCATTTATCCAGTTTGCTAGGGATGATGTTATGGCCAAGCATCCACCTGACTTGCTTATTGCCACGACAGAATCACTTCATAGGCGCCTGCTATCAACAAAATACCAATATTTGTTTGGTAATAATAAGTTTTGTGCGCCTTCAGTAGTAATGTTAGACGAAATTCACTTACAAACTTCGACGGCTGGAACTCAAGTAGCCCTATTGCTGCGACGATTAATGGCAAGGATACGTTTAGGTAAGCAACATCGTCAGGAAGAAGGCAATTTAGTATTTGTAGGCTTGAGTGCTACTATTTCAGAACCCAAGGAATTTTTATCAGAATTATCTGGTATTCCTATAACTCGTATTAAACGAGTAAACCCTCAAGATGATGAAATGCAGACGATTGGTGCCGAACGCTATATCTTTGTCCGCGCTGAAGATAATGAAGATACGGCCGTAATTTCAACTTTAATTCAAACGGCAATGTGCGTCTTGCACACAATGCCACAACCATTACCTGATTCAGAATTAAAACGATACCGTACATTTGGATTTGTGCAGTCTTTAGATATTGCAGGACGCTGGTTATACCAGATGGAAGATGCGGAAAAAATTAAACCTGAACAATCTGAACAAAGAAAAAAATATCGAGTTGATAAAACCCCTCTTGAGGAGCGGCAAATTAAATATATTCCCTTATACGCATACAGATACCCACCATATAACAGAAAGCTTTTCCCCAACTTTCTCGGTTCTAATGTTACTTGTAACTGTGATTGCCAGAGCAGTGGAAGCCCAAATCTAGATTGTCCATACTTTAAAGCTGGTGAGTGCTGGTGGGTGCTTAGTCAGAAAGATAAAGCACGTCAGGAATCTCTAAAAATTATTAGGAAAACAGGAAGCGATCGCTCAATAACTATCGAACCTAATGATGATTTAATAATTACAACAACTGCATTAGAGGTTGGTTATGATGATGAAGCTCTAATGTGTGTATTACAGTATACAGCACCCGCAAATGTGGCTAGTTTTGTACAACGAAAAGGCAGAGGAGGACGAAAAGTTGGTACACGACCAATTGTAGTTACGGTACTTAGTCCTTATAAATCTACTGATTTATTCCTGTTTCGTAATGAACATATACTTACAGACCCTACCTTTCATAAATTACCCCTTAACTCACAAAATCGTTACCTACAGAAAATTCACGGATTTTATGCTTTGTTTGATTGGTTAACTTACCGAGCAAGTTGCGTGCAAGTTGACCTGGAACTTGATGATTTATCTAGACAGGGATATGAGTATTTGATGGAACAAACAGTCGATTTTGGAGTATTACTGGAATTTAAAGATTATCTTAGACGAACTTTTGCGATACAGGATGATGCCATAAAACAAGTACTTGGGGATGAGGCAGAAGGATTTTTAAGCCAAATTTTCTACGAAGGTTTAATGAAGATACTAAATATTAAGTTTGAACAGGAAAACAAAGCGCGTGTTAGAAATACTAGAAGTTTATTACATAACTACTTACCAGAAAACCTATTTTCTGATATAAATTTGCCAGAGGTTCAAGTTTACTATAAGCCTAATTATCAAAACCTAAAACCTAATTCTGAAAGTATCAGTTTGGCAGTGAGTGCAACAATTCCAGGTAACGTAACATTTCGTGGTGGTGAAGGTTCAACATGGATTCCACCAGAAATTTCCAGTGGGGAGCCTTCGCGAATACCTATTAATCGTTACTATAAATTTAATCGGATTGACGAACGACCCAACATCGCAAAACTACCAACGCGGGCACTTAGAAAAGTTGATATTGCTAAAACAAGTGCTAAGTTTTTAAATCTATATCGTCCCACTGAAATTAAACCCAGTCAGTTTAGTCAAGACCACAACTCCTCATTTTGGCGCTTCAACCAAGATACACAAGAGTTGTCCTTTAACAATACATCTGACGATGCAGCACAAAATACACAAGCTTTATCACACTCTTGTTCAGCTAATGCCATTAGCGCAGTGGATATTCGTTCTGCCCAAGGCGATACTCCCACTCCTGCATACACCCTCAAACCAGGTCATTCTTCATTGACTTGCGACCCAGTAGGGCAGGAATTAATACAACGGCTTGTTTTTCATAGTGATGAAACTGCAAATCTAAATTTGTTGGATGTGCGGCGAATTATCTTGGGAAGTGAGTATACGATAAAATTTCACAACTCAGCAGTAGAAGAGTTTCGTGGTGTCGTAGGTTTCACGGCAGATGAAGAAAGCTTAAATAATTGTGCTTTGGGCTACCAAATATTAACGGAGGGAATTTGTTTTGACATAAATCTTGACTTGCTAACGAGGCTAGAATTATCCGCTTCGGCACGCACAAACTTGTGTTATAATGCTATCCACCATTCTTTTGTCACCACTCTTACAGTTGAATTCCAAGAAAATTACTTTGCGTCTGAATATTTAGTTAATGTGTTGCTGACCATAGCAGATAGATGGTGTGGTGGAGAGGGAGGAACACCAGAAGGTTTACGTGATTGGTTCGTTAGTGGTAATAGCCAGTTTGACCGTTGGTTGAAAGTTATAATTAACGATATACACCATCTGTCTAAAAAAAATCAGCAAGCTGTTTACCAATTAATCAAAAGTGATAGTGATTACTTGTCGATATTTATAAACTTATACACTGAAATAAAAAGTGGCGGAATACTTTACCAGCAATACTTACGAGATAGTTTTCAATATAGCATAACTCAAGCTTTAAAATCTGTTGCACAAGAAGTTGCAGGTGTTGAGGCATTAAATTACGTATCAGCGTGGACTGAGTTACATGCTGATTTCGAGGAAAAGGCTGCCAACCGCATTTGGTTATATGAAATTGGTATGGGAGGCATTGGTGTGATGCGAGCAACCCATGACCTTCTGCGTAATTATCCTGATAAATTTTGGACAGCCCTTGCTGATAAAATGAGTCGTTGTACCGCTGCCCAAGAAGAATCATTTTTGCGTCATTTACTTGCACAATCAGAGTCTTGGCTAGAAAAATGTGCAACTAAAGTAAATGAAATTACTGTAGCAGGGAAATCTAGTAATCGCCAAAAGAAAATTGAAGAGTTACTATCGCAAGTGAGACAGCAATTGGGTGTACCAGTTCGTCAAGCCCAACTCAAAGCTTTACTAAGGGTTTTTATTCCTGACTATACTCAAGAAGTGGATGGTAGAAGTTTGGTAAACTGGCGCCTATTCCGGGAAATAAACCATGACTTTCTTCCCGACTGCACTCAGCAATTAGGACGCGACCCTACATTTGCTGAAGCACAAGCACTGCTTTATCGCGCAATTATTAAAGCTAAAAAAGAGCAACAAACAAGTACCTACCCAGAATTAAAAAGTCTACTTAAACTTTATGAAACTGAGTATGGAGGGTCAAATGACGAGGCACGTAAAGCCTTTGAAGCAGGGGTGGAACGTCGAATGCTTTTGAACTGTCGCTGCAATTGTTCTAGCTGCCTAGATGACCGCAGTGGTGATATTGAAGCACCAGGCTTAAGCCGTAACCTCCTTAACCGCCCTTTACTAACGGAATGGTTAAGCGAAGTTCGTACTCATCAAACCGTAGAATTAGATGGCACCACTAGCACTACTACAGTTAGTGACAAAATGAGAGCGCTACTTGAAGCTGGCTGTCAAACAATATACTTGCGAATAAAAAGCGACAATCTTGCATACCTCTGTGCGACGATTAGTTACTTAACAGATGCAGGAATAGATACGGACTTCGGCATGGTTTACCCAATGATTACTGATATTCAAACAATATACTCTAACAACTTAAGATCAAGCGAAATACCTGTAATTGAAGTAACAGTTCGTCCTATTAGGTGAGGTTCTGCTCGTGGCAAAGCAATCAACTCGATTACAACCCAGTGGTCAGGCAACGCTTTACAACTTTCTGCTCAACGAGATTCTAGCATCACAACTAGAGGGCAGTTACGAGTTTTGGATTGTTTCTCCTTGGGTAACTAATTTTCGTCTAGAAAAACCCTACTATGTCTCTTTTCAGGAAATTGTGGAGACAAAACAAGAAGCACTGCATCTGTTTGATATTCTGCATCAAATTGCTGCTAATGGCGGTAAAGTTTATATTACAGTTGGTAGTGATAAAGAATATCATCCTTTATTGAGACAACTTAGTAACAAAAGTGAGCGTATTCAGGTACGGACACTTGCTGAATTACACGCAAAAGCATATGTTGGTCGTTACGGTGCAATCGATGGTTCCCTAAATTTAACTGCTGGAGGTGTGAATCAAAATATCGAAATGTTCACCTACTATCATGATGAGCGCAATATTGTCCAAATGCGTAAACTTTGTCAAGATTTTTTTGAAAAAGGAGTAAGATTGTAATGGTGTTTCGATATGAAATTGCACCAAAACAGAAACGTCCCGATCAAATAGGGCTACGTCTTCAGTGTGATGGACAAAAACAGGCTGACGAAATTCACCGAAAACTTCGGCAAGCTGGGTTAAGAATTAGTAATTTAATGTCAGCGACACATTCTGAATATACCCATTTTATCTATGTCACTTTAATAGAGAACGACTTTAACAATACAGTTTTAAAAATAGAAGCTAATATAAAAGCTTCAAATGATGTCGAAAAACAAGTAGGTATAAAAGATTTTAAATCGTGGCAAAACCAATTTCGTAAAGTAATTAAACAATTAAATAATGACTATGTTAGCTCAACTAGTTCAGTCCAAGAAATTAATCAAAATCGTCTCGAACAAAAAATAGCTGCTGGACTAACAACCCAAGTTGAAGAGAAACTGCTCCAACAATCTGACAATAATGATAGCAACGCTCTCCGAACATTAATTGCGCTATACGCCAACACAGAAAAAAATGAACAGTTAGTAGAACTTTTCAAAGCCAAAAGAACTACTGTTCTTGCTCTACCTGTTTCTGGGAGGTTAGTTGAGCAGTTAGTCTCTGCCCATCTCCAGATTTACAAAGAAACTAATGACTTTGAATTGTTACGTTCTGCTCAAATATTAGCACAAGAGTTTTTTCCAGAATTAGAGCGATTACGCCAAGCAAATGGTGTACGAAAGCTCCTAAATTTGTCATTTAATTACCAAGAGATATCATCAACAATAGAAGGAGCTTCGCTTAAAGAGCAACTATTACAATTATTAGAAATTGAACCAGGCGAACGTATCTCTCAGCTTGAAAAACTTAGGGATAAACACCCCAAAGCGATTAATTTACTACTTGCTCTTGCTGACACTTATGCAGTAACTGATAATATCGAATATGCTTTACAAATATACCAATCAATTAATGAAAAAACAGAGGAAGTTCAACACCACCATGCAGAACTACTGCTAACTAGTGAACGTTTCCGAGAAGTAATTGACCTAATACCAAATGCTATCTCGGAACTTTCGCCAACTTTAGCAGGACTGCGTGGTGCTGCCCTTTATAACTTAGGACAGAAAAAACAAGCTAGCGAATTTCTAGAAAAAGCATGGCATGGGGGTGAACGTAAAGTTCAAATTCTGTTACCTTTAGCAAAATTATGGGCTACAAGTGGTGATCCTGTCAAAGCTGGGGAAGTGTATCAAATAATACTAGATACAGACCCTCAGAAATTGACGTTAGAGGATAAAGCTTTAATAGCAATGGTTGCCAATTTAGATGGTTTTGGTGATATTTCCAATGAACAGAGAGTTGGCTATTATGAGGAATATGTAAATTTGGCTGGAGTACGTCTGCCAAATTTACCAGAAGCAGAAGAAATTTTAAAAGATCGATTAGACCTTTGGAAAGATTTAGAAAATACAGAAAAACTTATTAATGCTTATGCTGACTGGCTAGATTGGTTAGCCACCAAAAGCAAGTGGGAAGATTTAAAAAATGAATTAAACAATTTAAGAAATGTTGCAATACAACACAAAGTAAGTTTACAAGAATATTTTGAATTGCTTGAAAATCTGGAAATATATATCAACTTGCAACCATATTTACGCAAAATTTTAGTAGATGATTACTTCTATACAGGTATTACTGAAATAGATAATGCATTGCGGCAAACAGAAAGTGAAGCTGCTTATTTCCAAGATTTAAAACGTGCTTTGTTTTGTCTTGACCAAAATTTAGCAAATGAGCTTGTTGAATATCGTCAACAGCATCGTGCAGAAGCTTCAAAATTAGAAATACAAATAGCTTCAGACGAAAATATAGTATCAGTAATCCCGAACCTAGCATCAATAAATCTTGCACTGGTTGGTGGACACCAAGCAATACGACGGGAGGTTATTCAAGCATTGTGTGAAAGCTACGGTTTGCAAAATCATGTTGAGGTAGCTCCTTCAAGTGAGGGATATATAAATCGCAGTAGCGTACAAGCGCAAATTCATAATTGTGATTTGATTGCAGTAATTACTGGATATATAGGCCACGATTTAAGTAATATTGTATCTGATTTAAAAAAAGATAACACCATAAGAGGCGATGTTCTTTTTGTATCTTGTAGAGGTAAAAGTGGTGTAGTTCGCGCTATTCTTAATAAGATACAATCGTAAAAATATTATGAATAATTTTAAATAATTGATAAAATTATTTTTAATATAAGTTAAATGATGTCTAATTTGGAAATAAAATAATGTCAGACTATACCCTTAGAGAAGTCCAAAAAAAAGTCGATAATTGGGTTCAAGAAGTAGGAAATGGATATTGGAGTCCTCACGAAATACTAGCGCGTATGATCGAAGAAGTGGGCGAAACAGCCCGACTTATTAATCATCTACATGGTTCTAAAAAGAAAAAATCTACTGAACCGACCCAAGATTTAGCTGATGAATTAGCCGACATTATTTTTGCGCTTGTTTGTCTAGCAAATTCGCAGAATATAGATTTGCAGGAAGCATTTGAAGCGATGATGGATAAGTATAATAAACGTGATAAAACTAGGTATAAATAAGTAATAAATAGACTTGTTTAATATACTGATGTTAAGATTACTATAATAAAATATGTTAAAGTTATAAATTACCTAAGATACTTCACTCCGTTCAGTATGACAATGGGATATTGTTTACATAGAATATTCTAGCCCATGATAATATTGCATGATAATAATATAAATGTTGGGTTCCTCTACGTTCCACCCAACCTACGGTAGATATGCATGAGTTGAGTATTACTCAAAATATTGTAGCGATTGTTTCTGAATATGCTGAAGGTAAGAAAGTGCAGCGTGTTTTATTAGAAGTTGGTAAGCTATCGGCTATTTTACCTGATGCTATTAAATTTTGTTTTGATATTTGCTCGCAGGGAACTGTTTTAGAAGGCGCCATGTTGCAAATTAGAGAAATCCCTGGTTTGGCAAACTGTCGCAACTGCGGTACACAAATTTTACTTGAAAAGCCTTTTGGTCGATGTACGTGTGGTTGTACTGAGTTAGATTTAATTGCTGGTGAAGAGTTAAAAATAAAAGAAATTGAGATAGAGGAATTATGTGTGTAGATTGTGGATGTTCGGATGATGGAGATGTAAAAGTTACTAATTTAGAAACGGGTCATGTTGCTATGATTAATTCACATCATCATGATAATCATCATCACCTCTTCGAGGTTCGCCAGTCGCCTACGGAGGGAAACCCTCCTACAGCGCTGGCTCACCATCATACACATGTTTTACCAAATGGCAGTGTGGTTACTCATACACACCATCATAATGAACCTGCTCATATTCATGCCCAAGTCCACAGCACGACTATATCAGTAGAAGCTGATATTTTAGCAAAAAATAATTTACTTGCGGCTCAAAATCGCGGTTGGTTTAAGGGACGCAATATTTTAGCTTTAAATTTGATGAGTTCACCAGGCGCCGGGAAAACAACTTTACTTACCCGCACTATCAAAGATTTAAAGGAAAAATTACCTATCAGCGTGATTGAAGGCGACCAAGAAACAATTAATGATGCTCAAAAAATCCAAGATACTGGCTGCAAAGTTATACAAATCAACACCGGAACAGGTTGTCATTTAGATGCAGGAATGATTGATAAGGGTTTACAACAGCTTAACCCACCTCTAAATTCGGTTGTGATGATTGAAAATGTTGGTAATCTTGTTTGTCCGGCTTTATTTGATTTGGGTGAGAATGCAAAAGTTGTAATTCTTTCGGTGACGGAAGGAGAAGATAAACCAATCAAATATCCTCACATGTTTCGTGCTAGTCAGGTAATGATTATCACTAAGCTTGATTTGCTACCTTATGTACAGTTTGATGTCGAAAAATGTATAGAATACGCGCGTCAAGTAAATCCACAAATCCAAGTTTTTCAAGTTTCAGCACAAACAGGTCAGGGTTTGAATGATTGGTATGATTGGTTACAGTAGTACTTGTAAGGTGGGCAATGCCCACCATACTTAATACTTAATGTCACGTCCATACTTTTATAAAACTGTAAGGTAACTTTGCTCAGAATTCATAGGTAATAATCGCAACTTATGGTTTGTTAAATCTGGCTCAAGTCCTAAACGTTGCATTGGTAGCACACCTAGTAAAGCGTATGGTACTTCTGTTAGCTCTAAACAGTCAAAAGTACTTTGGCGCCCTTCAATAGATAATTCAGCATTTTGAAATATTCGTCCTTGTTGTAACCCAGCAGTGGTTTGAATGCTTGCTTCTCCTAGTTGAACTAAACCTAATTGAGTAATCACAGATGATGGTAAACATAATAATGTTGCACCTGTATCGACTAAAACATTTGTTAAAGTAACGGAACGGACTTCTTCAGGGGGAATAAAACCACGCTCGGCTAATATTTTATCTATTTGATTGGTTACGTTTAAGGTTATTATAACTTGACCCTTTTGTCTGTCTGGAAAATATGGTATCGATAGCTTACTCATAATATCCGACCTTTAAGCATTTACTACTATAATAGTTCAGCAGACACCGGAAAAAGAACTTTAGTGTTTTAATCCCCCCTAACCCCCCTTGATAAGGGGGGGACAAGAAGCTTTTTTAACCTTTTAAAAAAGAGGGGAAAAAAGAAGTTATTCTTAGCCCCCCGCGATTTCGGGGGGTTGGGGGGATTTTAAACTAATTTATCTGGGGTTAATGGTAAACTTCGCAGGCGCCTACCTGTGGCATGATACTTAATCTTGATTATTTAATTTTTTATGATTCGTCTTGCAACTGTTGATGACGCTGCCTCAATTCAAGCCATATACGCTCCGTTTTGCTTAACATCACCCATCACATTTGAAACTGAGGCGCCAACTATTGAACAAATGCTTTCTCGAATAACCAAACTTCAACAGCAGTATCCTTGGTTAGTGTATGATTCCAATGGTAAAGTTTTAGGCTATGCTTATGCGGCGCCGCATCATGAACGCGCAGCTTACCAATGGTCAGTAAATGTCAGCGTCTATATTCATGAAAGCGCGCGACGTATGGGAATTGGAAAAAGCTTATATACAGCTTTATTTGAAATATTAAAACTTCAAGGTTATTACAATGCTTATGCTCTGGTTACACAACCGAATATACCAAGTATGCGCCTTCATGAATCGTTAGGCTTTGAATACGCTGGTATTTATAAAAATGCTGGATATAAATGTGGCGAATGGCATGATGTTATTTGGTTAGGACTTATGCTACAACCAGTGGCGCCTAACCCTCAACCACCTACCAGTATTAAAGAATTTTACAATAGTCAGGAATTTAGTATGGTGGGCATTGCCCACCGTACCACATGATTACTTTTTAGTTTTGGTTTTTACGCTAACTTCAACTCCAGGTTGATAGTTTTCGCTAAAGGTACGAATAGCATCGAAACCAACGCGCGCACAAAAATCTCCAAATGTTTCACTCTTCTTACGCGACTTTTTGAAGAACACAAAAATTGGTTCAAGAAAAGTCTCTAAGTCGTCAACGTGCATTTTTTCAGTATAAGCTTGTGCCAACCGAGTTTGATTTCGACATCCTCCCAACCAAACTTGGTAGGATAATGGCGCACTACCCACAAAACCTAATTCAGCCATATAAGGACGCGCACAACCATTCGGACACCCAGTCATTCTGGTTACAAAATGTTCGTTTGGCAACCCGACTTTATCAAGTAATGCTCTTATACGTTGTAAAAATGAAGGTATCGCGCGTTCGGACTCGGTAACTGCTAAACCACATGTGGGCAAAGCAGGACATGCCATAGATAATCTTTCTAACGAGTCAATTTTATCCAAGTCAGTGACTACGCCATTACGATTCAGAATTGCTTCAATATCTTCTTTGTTTTCTGGCGTAATGTTACATAACAGGGCGTTTTGATGCGGTGTTAGGTGTATTGGTAAGTTATACTTCTCAACGATTTCGCGCAATGCTGTTTTGAGCTTAAAGTCACCTTCGTCTTTTACACGTCCATTGTCGATGGAAACACCTAAGAATAATTTACCATCTCCTTGTTCGTGCCAGCCAAGAAAGTCATGATATCTAAATTTGATGAGTTTCTTAAAAGGTTCAACGGGTTTACCAAAGTATTCTTCGACTTTCGTGCGGAACTTGTCTACACCCCAATCGTGTATTAAATACTTTAATCGAGCATGGCGCCTGTCGGTTCTATCACCATAATCGCGTTGTGTGGCAACAATTGCTTTTACCAAGTTGTAAACGTCTTCTTTCTTGACGTAACATATAGGGTCAGCAGTGCGTGCAAAGGTTTCTTCTTTATTATGAGTTCTTCCTAAACCCCCACCAGCAAATACATCAAACCCTTTCAACTCACCTTTTTTGTTGGTAATGACTACCAACGTCAAATCTTGACTATATAAATCAATTGAATTATCTCCTGGTACTGTTACGCTCACTTTAAATTTACGTGGCATGTAGTGTGTACCATAGATTGGTTCTGGGTTGTCATGAACAATTGTACCCGTACCATTCTTTTGACGTGCTGCTACGACTTCTGGGTTTTCTTCAGCGCTAATAGCTTTTTCGCCATCCAACCAAATTTCGTAGTAAGCTCCTGTTTGTGGTGTTAGTAGCTGGGCTATATTTTCGGCATACTCCCAAGCATATTGATATTCGGGTCTATTTTTGAAAGGTGCTGGTGGTGCCATGACGTTACGGTTCACGTCTCCACAGGCGCCTAACGTTGAACCCATGCTTTGAACTATAGCAGCAATCGAAGGCTTGAGATTTTTCTTTAAAATCCCATGTAACTGAAACCCTTGGCGAGTGGTAGCACGTATTGTATGATTACCGTATTCGTCAGCCAGTTTATCTAAAGTCAAATATAACTCTGGTGGCACAAAACCACCTGGGTTGCGTGTCCGCAACATCATTTGATAATCTTTCTCTTGACCTTTGGCACGGTTATCACGATTATCTTGCTGGTACGAACCATGAAATTTCAGAATTTGTACAGCGTCTTCGCTAAAGTGATTCGTGTCTTGAAGTAACTCAGTCGCAACTGGTTCACGTAAAAAATTACTACGTTCTTTGAGTCCTTCGACTTTAGAAGGTTTGCGGGTTTCAACGGCAGGAGGAGGAGCAGATTGTACCATTTCTGTAAAATAAAGTGTTCTTATTAACTCACCGCTACACGCCGAAACATGGTAAGATTCAGCACCCATTCGGCTACGGATGTACGGTAATCCGGTCGAGATTAAGTTGAATTATTTATATTCTACCACGTCAAAAAGCCGACTTGACTAGTGATGTAACACTAGAACAAACCCGGCAATAATACTTATTAATTATTTATAAATAGTCAATAACTCGTTGCTAATAGTTAATAAGTGGGCAGCAAATACCATTCTATATTGATAAAGTATTAACTATTAGCGAATGGAGAAGGGCAAATTTCTATCTAAAGCGATAACCAACACCACCGCTAAGGCTAACACCAGAAGCCGAGCTATTCTGATAAGCGTTGACACCAACAGTCGCGTTGCTATAGATAAGGAAATTTTTAGCTACTTCTGATTCAACACCAGCTACAACAGCAACACCGTCTTTGTTTCCACTAGGAGTTGGTTTGCCGTCTTCTTCAACAAATTGATAACCAGCACCAACATAGACGTTAGTACCTTTTGCGACAGGTACGTCTACAGTCAGGTGGGGAATAATTGCGCTTGTTTCGTCACTGAAGTTGATTTGAGTGCGTGCTGATACAGGTCCACCCAAGTTAAGACGACCATGAACATTACCACCAAAAGTTGCAGCGTCTCCATTTTGACCACCATTGGTGACACCAGCAGAAATACCAACACCTACGTAGCTTGCATCAGTACCTTTTTTAGGCACCGCACTAGCGGAACCAGCAGACATAAAAATTGGAGCAATTGCTAAAGCAGACAATGCAGAAATTGTCACAAAAGACTTCATCACACCTTTCATATTTTTAACCTAATTTGTAAGTATCGCTTTATATTTAAGGTCGAAAAAAATACTAAAAGGTTCCAGTTGTTTTTCTGCTTTTCTATGGTCAAAGTTGTTATTTATAAACAGTGATTTCAGCAGGTAATATGTAAAAAACATTATTGTTACAGCCTTTTAACGAAAACACAGGATAATAAGATGTTTAAGATGACACTTTTTTTTCTGTCACATTTTCGGGAACAAATAAGTTATAAATGATACGCAATATCTTATGAGCGAAAATGCTAAGTGCAAATAAAGTTTTATCTGGTTTAATGGGTGTTTGTGTTGGTGATGCTTTAGGAGTCCCTGTAGAATTTACAAGTCGCGTTGAAAGAACCAACACACCAGTAACAGCAATGCAGGGTTATGGGACATGGGATCAACCACCCGGTACTTGGTCGGATGATAGTTCCCTGACTTTTTGCTTGGTAGAAAGTTTATGTAATGGGTTTTCACTCGATGCGATAGCAAAGTCGTTTTGGCAGTGGTACCAAGAAAGTTATTGGACTGCCAGAGGGGAAGTGTTTGACGTTGGAAACACAACTTTTTTGGCAATTGTCAATTGGAAACAAGGCGCCTCACCCGTAGACGCAGGAGGTAAAACTGAGAACAGTAATGGTAATGGTTCGCTCATGCGTATTTTGCCTATGGCTTATTTACATAGAGAGTTAGAATTTTCTGAATTAATCAGACGGGTACATCAAGTGTCATGTATCACCCATGCTCATCCAAGGTCACAAATAGCCTGTGGTATCTATATTAGTATTGCAGTTGCTTTACTAGAAGGCGCCGAACCTTATCAAGCTTACCAACAAGGTTTAGAGAAAGTTCAGGGTATTTATAGCGCTCCTGAATATAGTACAGAGATGCAGCATTTTCAGAGAGTCTTTAGTGGCGCCATTGATAAACTACCATTAGAGGAAATTAGTTCAGATGGATATGTAATTGATACGCTTGAAGCTTCATTGTGGTGTCTTTTAAATAGTTCTGATTATGAGTCAGCAGTACTAAAAGCTGTAAATTTGGGAGGTGACACTGACACGACAGCAGCAGTAACAGGTGGGTTGGCAGGCATTTATTACGGTGTGGAAAACATACCTGCAGATTGGATAGACCAAATCGCGCGTAAAGATGACATTATTGATTTAGTAAATCGATTTATGAAAGCATTAGATAATAAATAAGATTTTTGTTGAGTAGGCAGCGAAATTCCTAGAGGATAAGTTAGATATAAATATATCCTCTAGGAAAATTCCTCTCTGTGTTCTCTGCGCCTCCGTGGTAAAAATAATACACGTACTGCACAGGCGAGACACCCGTGCTACGGGTTTTTGGTATTTTCGGAAATCCAGTTGAGATAAGGCTGTGAACCTGTGAGAATGGGAAGGACGATAATTTCGGGAACTTCGTAGGAGTGCAGTTCACGGATTTTAGTTTCTATGCTGTCAAATAGGCGCCTGTCGGTTTTGATAAACAATTGAAATTCAGGCTCGTTATGAACTTTATCTTGCCATGTATAAATTGATTGAATAGGAAATATGTTAACGCAGGCGGCAAGTTTGGATTCTACAAGGTTTTTGGCTATGGTTTCTGCTTCTTGCTGCGAACTAGCTGTCACCATTACTATGCAGTATTCCATATGTACTAAATTTATAGTGATGTAATTAAACAAACAATGAGGGCTAACTAGCTGTTAACCCTCAAGGCGCCCTGCTTAATAATGTAGTTCATTGTTCATAGTCCATCTTTAAGGTGACTACTGACTAATGATTATATAACTACACAGAGGATAATGAATAAACCTGACCGTCGATTAACAAGCGGGTTATGCCCTTAGCTTGCAATTGATAGCGGGCTTTGTGCAACATCCGGCTGTCGGGAACTTTAATCACGCGGTCGCGTTTGGTCGAAAACCGTTTTGCGACTCTATGATTATCGAATATGGGTAAGGTACGTTGCTGCGTTTCGGGATTGGGTATTTGCCCTAAGTCACCAAAATCACGCAATGGACGGGTGATTAGTTCAGCGGCGCGGTCGATGACGAGATAACAGGTTCTAGGTAAACTAGCTGCTGATAGAGGTAAAACTCTAACTAAGCTATCACCACGTCGAGTTACTAATGGTCGAGGCGCCTCCCATTCTTCATCGTCGTCATCGTCTTCATCATCTAGGTCGTCCAAATCATCTAAGTCGTCCCCTTGGTCATCGAGTAGTTCCTCGCCAAACATCTCAGCAAAAGTGTTTTGCGTTGCTTCTAACTGCATTGCTGTTGTATCAGCACGTATATCCTCTGGAATATCCTCCTGATATTGAGAATTTTGATAAGAAGGCACATTGGATGATTTTGTTTCTAGCAGTTCTAACTGTTTTGCAACAGGTCGAACATTTATAGGCGCCTCAAGTTCTGCGGAAGAGCGTTTTTTACGTACCCTGCGAACCCCAACTTCACCTTCAATTGCTTCTGTTGGCATCGGAGCCTCTGGTTGTGGTTCTTTTAGTGCTACAGGAGGCAGTTTCGTTTTGCGAGGAGTTGCTGGTTTTTCAACTTCTACAACAGGTTCGGGAATTACAAGTTGTGAGTTAAACTCTGGGATATTTTCGTAACTTACCGTAGCTCTTCCTTCTGGTGTACGCGCTGCTCGCTTAAGCGAAACAAGGTACTCATACTCATCTTCGGGCAAAGTACTTTTTAGCAAACGACTAATTGTTGAGTTGCTAACGTCGTACTTCTCCGCCAAGGTTGAAGTTGTTTCAGCACTCTCGCGATAGCACTTAAGTATCTCTTGTTTGTCTGACTCTGTTAGTTTTCTCACGGTAGATACCAAATCTAGGCTCGTTTTTTTGAACGTTCGCGGCGCGAACGATTGAGAGATGCGTCATATTCTAAGACAGCACCCATACCAAATAACACTCCACTCCATACATAGAACACTTCTAGTATCCCTCCACTTTGATAATTTTGTATCCACGTAGTAGCGTATTTTTGCCACATATCTGCGATATATAGCGAAAATGCTGCGGCTGCAATCATTCGCCAAGATAAAGAAACACGCCCACCCCAAAATGCTAGCAGTAAAGCTGTAGCAATGATTAATAACAACACGTCACTAATCACATAAAACCAGTTTAATAGTGGAGCAATTTGAACTGCCCACTCTTCAACCTTGTCTTTCTCTACACCCGCTGGTTGATTCGATATTAACCATGCAAGCGCACTACCACATATAGCAATCATCGCTATGATAATCCACTGCCAAGACTCTAGTTTAATTCGTCTCGAAGCCACTGCTAAAATCATTGCTCCCCCCACAACTATATAGGTAATCACGAAAAACACATCGCCAATTGAAGGGAATGGGTCTTGCTTTAAAACAATTTCTGTGTAGCCAAAGAATACTCCTCCTAAAAAGAAAGAAAGCATACCTATGCCCATCAACAGCCAAACATTGCGGTTGCTCACCAAAGCTTGGCTGCGCCAATTTCTTAAGCATAGAACACCTGCACCAAGATAAGCCACTGCTTCAAAAATATTTGTACCAATTATGTACCAATCCGCCCGCTTTAAACTCCCGTCACTAGAAGGAACCTCAGCGCTAAATAACAGAAAGTACAAAAGTGTCAGCACACCCCAACCTAGACTAGCTAATACGATATTCTGGGTTGAAAACAGCGTAGATGGATACGAATTCTTATAAGTGTTACTCATACTAATTTATTTGTGCTATACGTGTTGTAGTTTTTTTAACTCAGTTTGATTCGCTGCTTGCTGTTCAAACCGCTTAAACCCACAATATACTCGCTTTACCCAAACTTAAGCCTAAGTAAAACTACTAAACACTAATGCCAAATTTTGTTCACAGGCGATTGATTGAGCCAACTTATAAAAAACGAACGGTCACTTTCTGACATCTCTTGTAATTTATCGACAACAGGATGAGCAAAGTTTGTGTTTCCAAAATAAACTTTACCCAACCGATGCAGTTCAGTTAAAAACGTGACTATATGATTTTCCTGCCAGGTTGGCAATTGAGATGCCTGTAATGGGTTGACGTTTAACAAATATTTAAATGATTCAGGTAAAGATGCTTGGGGATATTGCTTTTGTCTACACACTTCTGCCATATCTTTTTCAAATAATGCGGCTTGTCGGGCGCCTAAAAGTTCTTCTATATCAATATGTATCGATTGTAGTAATAAAATACTAGCTACAAGCAAAGTCGTTGTCTTTACTGAATCTTCAGTTTCTGTACCTAATTGCTCAAGACGTACTTTTCCCCAAACGCTATAACGGTCTGGTTCTTCGAGAAGAATACAAGCTTTACCTCGATTATCCGTCAACTCACGCCATAATGCCTTGGCTTCTTCTTCTTGATTTGCTCGAAATACACTTATCAACCGAAAAGTTTGCCCCTGATAATAAAGAATGGGCACCTGCTGGTCCCGCTTTGGGTGCTGAATGGTTGATATTTCAACATCCTGCCGCTTTAAAATGAACATGACAAACGCTTCACTACTCCTGACAGGGGCATTGTTATTTTTTATAAACAGCACACTGACTCTGAAAGTCAATTGTGTTTACTTTGTATCTTGTATATCAATATACTGGATACAAGTTAGCATATTTTTACTTTTATTCAACTTAACTATCCATCCGGCGCCTCATCAATGCTATTCTGTGATTATATGAGTAACAATATATCTTACACCTAGATTTTAGTCTTTACTAAAATTTACAAAAAACTATTGCTTTTTTTTTTAAATTGATATAAAATACTTGTAACGTAGACTGGGCGTGTAACTCAGGTGGATAGAGTAATTGCCTTCTAAGCAATCTGCCGCAGGTTCGAGTCCTGCCACGCTCGTTTTAAAGCCATTTTAAAGTCTTTGGGAAGCTTTCTTAGTCTAGTAATATTGTACCATACTTATGATAAATTTACCAACATAAGAAGTTTGGTTTAAAAAAAAATTGAAGCATCATACAAAAAATAAAGGTGATTTGGCAGTCGTAAAAACAATAGTAGATTTAGTGAGCAAGAAATACGCTGTACTAACTCTTGTGGCTTGCGAACATTTACCATTTAGATAAAGTTGTGCATCCATCAATTAGTTTTGCTGGATGCAAGATAACTACCAAGTTACCATTATCCACTCAACCTTTTTATTGGTGGGAATACTTTACAGGGTTTGTGAGAAATAAAAGTGAATCTAAATACAGGAATTAAATGACGTAAAGTAGAAATACATCCTATAAATTATTTACAAATTAACTTATGTACAATGTTTTAGGAATTGATGGTGGTGGAACCAAAACTGTTTGTCTTTTGATGAATTCTCAAAAACAAATATTAGGACGTGGTGAAGTCGGCGCCTCAAATTACCAAAGTATCGGCGCCAATGCTGCTTTAATATCTATAGAATCAGCAATTAAAGCTGCAATTGAACAAACAGGAAAAATCCCAGGAAAAATCGAAGTTAAAGCAATATGTTTAGGATTAGCAGGCGCCGGACGTTCTAAGGATATCGAAGTTATACAAGCTATAGTTAGAGGTTTACAACAAAGTCCTAATTTACCGATTGAGTGGATATCACCTAATAATATAATTATTTGCCATGATGCTTTAACTGCATTAGTTGGTGGTATTGCTAATGATGTTGGTATTGTTGTTGCTGCTGGTACTGGTACTATTGTATTTGGACGTAACGAGCAAGGACAAACTAAGCGTGTTGGTGGATGGGGTTATATTTTAGGTGATGAAGGTGGCGCCTATTATATTGCTGTTGCTGGAATGAAAGCTGCGATGCGCGCGTATGATGGACGCGAACTCTCAACTAGTTTGGTTGAAGATTTTAAAAATAAACTTGGGTTAGAGAGTATTGAGGAGTTAATTGAAGTTGTTTATCGTCGTGGGTGGGGTGTAAGGGAAATTGCTAGTTTGGCGCCTGTCGTTGATAATGCTGCTGTAAATGGAGATGAAGTTGCAAAGAGAATTATTGATGAGGGTGTGAGGGAGTTGGTAAAGGCAACAAAAGTGGTGGTTACAGAATTAGTAGGGGATGATTTTGAAATTGTTACTGTGGGTAGTGTTTGGAAGGGAAAGTCTAATATCCGGGAGAAGTTTATTGCGTCTATTAATGCTGAGTTTGGTAATTTAAGAGTGATTTTGCCACGGTATGAGCCTGCTTATGGCGCCTGTTTGTTAGCGTTAAAACAACTGTAAGAATTCTTATAATAGTAGGGTGGGCATTGCCCACCATACGAATGTCCACTGCACAGGCGAAGAAGGTCTGTGCCACAGTACAGTATATGAAGACTATATTTCATTTGGCTTTTCCAATTACTGATGTTGCCCAGGCTAAAGCTTACTATGTGGATGGTTTGGGCTGTATTGCCGGTCGCGAAAATAGACATGCGCTTATTCTTAATTTGTACGGTCATCAATTAGTGGCGCATACTACTAAGGAACCTTTAGAACCTCAACGCGGTATTTACCCAAGACATTTTGGGCTTGTGTTTACTGATGAGAAGGACTGGGAAGAGTTGTTAGATAGGGCACTTCGGCGCCAGCTTTTGTTTCGGGAGGAGGCTAAGGAGCGTTTTGTTGGTAGTCCTTTGGAACACAAAACTTTCTTTCTGGAAGACCCTTTTTATAATTTGATGGAGTTTAAATTTTATCGTGACTCGGAGGCGATTTTTGGTAGTCCTGAGTTTGGTTTGATTGGTGAGAGGGGTTTGTAAGCACTGAAGTGCTTATTACGAGGGGGTGCGGGGGGGTTTGTAGTGCTTCGGCTACTGTTTTAATTGTTCGGATGTCGGTTAATATCCACGGGTGAGTTAGTGCGGGTATTATTACTTCGTTCCCAAATGGCAGTACTGAACTGTTAGGTGGCACTATTATTAAGTCGTATGGTGTCCAGATGGAAGTGAAACTGAGTTGTTTTAATATTTCTACGTCGCTGTTCAGGTCTTTGATAAATAAACTATCTGGACGCATTTGCACACAACCAGGACGTTGTGAGGCATAAGCAGCTACGGTTCCGTTGTGTGGTGAGGAGATGGTTATAAATCTTTGTGTGCGAAAAATTCCTCCTAGTCGCTGGATGTAGTACCTACTAATTAGTCCTCCCATACTAAAGCCAACTATATCTATGGGTTGTTGCAGTGCAAAGGTTGTTGATATGTACTTGGCTACTTGCCTAGCTAGGTTCTCCAGTACAACATCCCCGTTATTTGGAATCATATCGAGTGTGTGTACTGACCACCCCTCTTTTTTCAAAAAGGTCGCCATTTTGTTGAACACGGCGCCTGTATCATTGATACCGTGTACTAGTATTACTGGGTTGCGTTCCATCTCAATAATTTAACTGATGTTTTAGGTAAAAAATATAACATGCTAGCTGATATAATATCTTAAGCGTAACTGGAAACCAATGCCTAAAAGCACTTTTGCTTGAGATACCATGAGATTCTCATGCTAATTCGAGGATGAGAATCAGTTTACAGGATAAAGTTATGTAAATTTTTGTAAATAATAATGATAAAAATGATTGCCTTGAGCAGAAATAAATCTCATAATAATTTCGTGGGGTGTCATATATTTTATGGAGGTTATATTCTGGTATTATTTTAGTGTGAACTTTTTATTGAAGAAACACTGTGCTTTTAGGAACTATAGTTAACTAAGTACCTAGTTATAGGAAGTAAACTTAAGTCAAAGAGCAGTAACAATTTAACGAACAAATTAAAAGTTAGGTAATTCCCCTAGTTTTATGAGTTAATTTTTATTAGAATAGAGGCAAAGTTGGTCAAATGAAATTTTGCCTGTTGTTTGTTTAGTTGAAGCTATCAGCGTCAATTAATTATTCAAAAGGGTAAGAATTTACCTGATTCTTTACGATTTTAATCGATTAGCAAATAGAGCAAACGGAGAGTCAATAATCATGTTCGGATTTATCAAAAATTTAGCAAAAAGAAGCGACAACAACTTTTTTCTAGAACTTAAGGAAGAAGTAGAAGAGAAAATTGCTGACGTAAAGGAAGAGGTAGGACACAAAATTTCTGATGTAAAAGAAGATATAGAGAACAAAAAAGAAAAAGTTGCTGCAAAAGTAAAAGAAGTAAAAGAAGAAACAAAACCCACACCTGAAATGGCGCCTGCAACTGCTTCATCAAATGGTAAAATGACCAGAAAAGAATCAGCGGCAGCAGCAAAAGCATCTAAAATTGATGCTGCGAAGAAAGCAAGAGCAGAAAAAGAAGCAGCAGAAGCTAGACCGAAAGACCCATCAGAACTAGCAGCAGCAGCAGTAGCGAAAAAGGCCGAAGTACAATTGCCTACAGAAACCAACTTTGCTACAAAATATTTGATGACTCCTAGCTCTAACGGTCGTCGTCGTCCAGGTCCAAACATGAACTCATTCTTGGAAATGGCTAGCAAAGTCAAAACACCAACCGAGAAGAAGTAATTAAAAGTTATGAGTTAGGAGTTAGGAGTTAGGAGTTAGGAGTTAGGAGTTAGGAGTTAGGAGTTAGTACTCAGTACTCAGCACTCAGCACTCAGCACTCAACACTCAGCACTTTTAAAAAAAACTAATCCACTATATAACTGAAATGCTGAGTCCCAGTTACTTGCTTCTTTACGAAAGAGATGCACATTAGACTGAATATGACTCAGCATTTCGTTTTGGTCTAACGCTGTTTCAGCAAAAGGTGTAAAATCTGACCAAACTTTTACTTGTGGTAATTGTTCATTAAGCCAACTAGATAAATTATTCCAATTAATACGAACAGTATTTTGACTATTTGGTGGAGTAATTTCGATTCCTTTCTTCCATTCGTATCCACCATCGAATATTCTTAAAATACATTTCCTACTAGGAATATGTAAATCGCAAAATTGTGCATAGTCTAGGGTTTGAGTTTTGCGCTCAAGTTTTCCTCGTGCATTACGGTCTACAACTTCTTCAAAAATAGGCAATAACCCAACGACACGTGCTTTAACTTCATTCCATTCAAACGTCAGCGAACCAAGTTGTTTACTTTGGTTATGACAAACAACAGTGACTTGCCTACTATTTGACTCACTCTTCTGAAAATAATCAACTTGAAAAACCTGAATTTGCTGTAATGCTGCGAGCGTTGACCAAAAACAGGGTATCTCAGCTTGCTGTAATTGCTCCCCATAATATTTTAACTCCCCTATCGCCCCAGTTCGATACAGGCGCCAACCCCGACTTGGCAATAACAACCTCGCACTATAAGCATCGATTTGAGTAACTTTCGCAAATAAGAGTGCAGCTTGTGTTTTTAACTCGTTACTTATAGGTTCTAAAATCAATACACCTGCTTCATTACCATGAGTATCTCCCATCGCTTCAGAAATACCGCGTTTACGTTCCTCCTCCTCAAACTCGCGTAGTCGCTGTAAACCTTGACGTGCTTGAGCCACTATTTTACTATTAGTTTCGTCGCGAAGCAGGCGCCGATAAATTTTTTCAGCATCTTGATATTTTCCCGACACCTCTTGAAGTCTTCCCACATAAAACTTAACCCAAGGGTCTTTTGGTGATTCTTGTAAAAGCTGTTTAAGTAACTTACCAGCAGTTTTATAATCTTTTTGTTCAAAGGCAGCTGCAACAGATTCAATCATATATATAGTATGTTAGGTTACGTCACGTTGTAAGCACTATGTTGTAAGCACTTTAGTGCTTTCCCCCCCAAAACTAAAACGTAGAAATTTCGGATATTTATTTAGAGGTGCTGATGGTAAGGACTGAAGTCCTTATTACGAGTCGTTTTCCATCTCGGCAGCCAAAATAGATAAAACAACAAAAGGCGCCGTTACAGCACGTAAAATTCTTTTACCCAACGAAACCATTTTAAACCCAGCATTCACAGCATTTTTTAACTCTTCTTTAGTCCACCCTCCTTCGGGTCCAATAGCAATAACAACCTTTACCTTACTTTCCCCAACTTGGCGCCAACACTTCAGTAAATGCGGGTTATCACCACGTCCCTCACAAATGTACTTTTGTGAAGCTTCAAATAAACTTAACCCTTGAGTAAAATTAACTGGTTCATAAATAACTGGAACAAACGCACGTTCAGATTGTTCTCCTGCTTCTGCTGCTATTCGGCGCCAACGTTCAAGCTTCTGCGAACTAGGTTTTAAAAGAGTACGCTCACTTATTATCGGAACAATTGTATCAACTCCTAATTCCGTGCAAATACGTACTACATCATCAAAGGCGTTACCTTTTGGCAGTGCTAACAATAAGCTGATAGATACTTTTAACTCTGTCTGTACCTCTAAAGCTTCTAATATCTCACCGTACTCGGACTGTAAGGAAGTTAACCACCATTTTCCCACCCCATCCATGACAATGAATTTATCACCATCAGATAAGCGTAAAACCCTAGTTAGGTAATGAAGCTGGTCTTTTTCTAATACAACCTGATTATCTCTAATTTGGTGCGGAGATATAGTAATACGTTGTAGTTGCGCCATAAAAATTTATTTAGTCCAGTATAACATCTGACACATACCTCAATACACTACCCTCAAGAACAAATTACAGTAGTTATAACAGAGCAACATAATTATCTTTTATATACAATTTATGAAAAGCCAAGTATTAGAAATAGAATATTTATCGAATAGTCAAAAAGATGCCATGTATTTGTTGCTTGGTAATCATTTTGAAGGGGTTAGGCGAGATGTTTTTGATTCAGATTTGAGTAAGAAAAACTGGGTTATTTTGCTTGAAGACCAGAAAACTCAACAACTCAAAGGTTTTTCGACATTATTAATATACACTACGCAATTTAATAATGAAAATATTAATATAGTTTATTCTGGAGATACGATTGTAGACCCTAGTGCTTGGTCGAGTTCTACACTGTCTCGCACTTGGATAACTTCAGTTCAGAAAATTAGGCGCCAGTACCCAGAAGGTAAATTATACTGGTTGTTAATTTCAGGTGGTTTTCGTACCTATAGATTTCTACCGATATTTTGGCAGGAGTTTTATCCGCGATATGATAAAGTTACACCAGAAAGTATCTCTGACTTAATGCACTTTTTAGGTTATCAGCGCTTTGGTGAGTCTTATAAACATATAGCAGGAATAGTTCGTTTTCCACATCCTCATATACTTCGCGACGAGTTAAAACAAATTCCATTAGAACGTCTACAAGACCCACATATCGAATTCTTTGCCAAACATAACCCAGGTTATATACGAGGTGATGAGTTAGTTTGTTTAGCTGAAATTAGTGAAGAAAATTTAACAAAAGCTGGTAGAAGAATTTGGTTTTCTAGAAACCTGGTTTCTTCTCAAAGATTATAATGAAAATTAATTTATCGAATAGAAACCAGGTTTCTTATGTTTAATAGCCCAGAATATTTTATCGAAGGATGGTACTGGGCATTACCTTCACATCATCTCAAAAAAGGTCAAGTTAAACCTGTAACTCTTATGGGTCGAGACTTAGCAATATTTCGAGGACAAGACAGTTCAGTCACTGCTGTTGATGCATATTGTCCACATATGGGCGCCCATCTAGCAGAGGGAAAAGTAGAAGGTAATGCACTGCGCTGTTTTTTCCACAACTGGAAATTTGATGTTGACGGGACATGTATAGAAATACCTTGTATAGGCGAAGCTTTACCCGTCAAAATAAATACTTGGCCAACAGCAGAAAAGTACGGAATGATTTGGGTATGGACAGGAAAAACGGCGCCCTCTGAACGTTTACCCTTACCTTTCGTTCCTGAGTTAGAACACGAAGAATGTGATAGTGCTTTAGCAAAAAGATTTATTAAGAACTGTCACCCGAATGTTGTGATGGTGAATGCTATAGATGCTCACCATTTCAACACAGTTCATAATTTTCCTGTAAAAATAGTATTTGAGAAAAATGAGTTTCAAAACGCCATCACTTTTAGTAATACTACACGCGGAGGAGAAAATTCATTATTCCTGAAATTAATTCGTCCCTTTTATAAAAATGCTGTGACATATAATATGTGTTATTGGTATGGTAGTACAGGTATAGTGACAGTTGGTCCCGACTTTTTACATTTTCATATTATGTTTACGTTGCGACTATTAGAAGGAGGAAAAACTGAAGGGCAAACAATTTTAATTACTAAAAAGCGCGCGGGAATACTTGGTTGGATTTTTAATAGAATAGTATTGGCTTTAACTAATGCAGTTGGTAATTACTTTGCTAAAGGTGATACTAAAATTTTCCAAACGATTAAATTCGATTTGAAAACACCTACTAAAGCTGATAACTCCATCATGCAATTTATCCACCACGCAGAAAAACAACAACCGCGAGTATGGTCAACATGGGAATAACTATATTAACCTCTGTGTCCTCTGCGTCTCTGTGGTAATATCTTTTTTCACCACAGAGACACAGAGAACGCAGAGAGAAGAGAGTATTTAGAGATTATTATGAATTACAAGATTACTGGTTTTGATATACCTCATGTTTCTAAAGAAGATAAGCTGCGTCGAATATTAGACTCTGCGCTTCAAAGTAAAGTGGGGAAAATAAAATCTTCTACAGACTTAATTTACTGGGATGCAGAACATTTTGATTTACACAAAGTCGATATTTTCTCAGCTAGTACTCCAGAAGAACAAACCCAAATTTTACACCTTTGTAACCAAACACTGTTAGAAGAAGCTTACTTTATTGAAAAAGCAGGTATTGGTTACATGTCAAAAATGGTCATGCTCGCAGAAACTACCGAAGAACGAATGCTCTACGCATTATTTAGCGCAGATGAAGTCACTCACCTTGCTAAAATAAGTTCTTTCTTACCAAACCCCGAACTAGTTTCTACAAATAACCCTTTCTTGCATCTACTCACTGATGTCGCTGAAACTTCTGAGAAAGCTGTACTAATATTTGTACTGCAAGTAATACTCGAAGGATGGGGGTTAACACATTACCGAAACTTGGCAAAAAACTGTATAAACACAGAATTCAAAGTAGTATTACAAAGCTTTTTAGAAGACGAAAGTCGTCACCATGCTACTGGTGTCAGGTTATGCGAGCAAGTTTCGATAGAACATCAAAGTCAAAAAACCATTATTGAAGTACTTGCATCTTTTCTACAGATGGTACAAGTCGGACCACAGGGTGTTGTCGCAGCAGTCGAACAAGTTAAAGGCAGTTTATCACGACAGCAGAAAATCGCCGTATTTCAACAATTAGGCGCCGAATATCATAGTAGCAGTCGTTTGAACTTACTGCGCGGCTTAATGACAAACCCGCAAACTGTCTCAATAGTTCAGGAACTAGACGCGCGTAACTCTTTTACACCTTTTTCACCACAACAATGTATAACACTGTAGTCAACCGTAGACTAGAAATAAACCACAAACGTAACAAACAGCAAGACCACACTGCACTACTCGATGCTGCATCTGCTGCTTTCAATTACGAAGATTGTAAAAACGAATACTGGAACCCTGAAGAATTTTCCTTAATGTATGGCACTCCCCTATGGGAACAAGCAACTTCTAGCCAACGCATTATTTTAAATCAACTTTACTGGGTAGCATATTACTCGCAAATTATCTCCGCAGAAATTGCCACCATTTATTTTAACCAAACGAGTGCAGCCGGACTTTACGCCCAAGAAGATTTTCGCATAGTTTGCGACACCCTTGATTTAGAATCGAGTCAAGAACGCGCGCACATCAATGCTTTTAAAACGGTAGCGAACGAAGTTGAAACAGCATTATTTGGTAAACGTATATTTAGTTATCCCATGCGAAGTCCGTTTGCCGAAACAATGGTTTTTGCCGACACTAACTATTTCAAGCGCAAATGGAAAGAACTGCAATTAAAAGCTTTTGGGTTACTTTCGGCAGATAACACCTTTTTGGCTTGTCAGTATTTTACTGTACGGGGAGTTAGAACACTCAACGGTAAACTCGTACAGCATAAGCTAAGTAACTATTACCAAAAACATCCTAACCAAGAACAGGCGCCTATACCAGCCAAAATATCTTACTATCACTTCATGGACGAGAGTTTTCACTTTAACAGTTCGACAATTATCTCCCATGATGTGATTGATTGTCTCAAACCACCAACAGAATTTGAAAAATTAGTAGCTAACCTGGGTTTACAAGGTTGTCAAAAAGACCATTATCACTTTTCTGTAGCCATCAACGGTATTTTTTGGTATGACCCCGCTTTATATAGTGCAGTTTACCAAATGTTGTGTTCACCTGTGTTTAGTATGGATGGCGCCGAAGCAAAAGAAATGATGCGACGCTGTTTTACAGAAGAAAGCGAAGGACTACATCGTAGCTACAACACACATACCGAAGCAATGGAATCTTATAAAGTTTACCTAGAAAAACTCGATTATGTATGGAAGAGTAACAAAGAAATGACGTTAATGGGGTCTAATAACATTTCTAAATATTTAGCACATCAAACTAAAAAATTCAAACAGTTTGCATCATCATGAAAATTTTCAATAACCCCAACATCATAGCCAAAGGATGGTATATAGCTTGTCCAAGTAAAGACATCCCAAAAGGCAAAGTAAAATCTTTAACATTATGCGGGCAAAAAATCGTCATCTTTCGTACAGCAAACGGACAACTCCACGCACTTAATGCATATTGTCCACACTTAGGAACCGACCTAGGAATAGGAAAAGTAGAAGGTAACTTTATTCGCTGTTACTTTCATCATTGGGCATTTGACGGTGAAGGAACTTGTCAAGATATTCCCTGTCAAAAGGAAATTCCTGCAAAAGCTAAATTACAAGCTTATAGTATAGATGAAAAATACGGTTTTATTTGGATTTATCCTGATGCCAAGGTGCCAGAAGGTGTAGTAGAATTTGACGAACTCAAAGGTAAAACATTAATGACAATGTTTGATAAACCGTTTGAACGAGGTTGTCATCACCATATTTGTATGATGAACGGTATCGATGCTCAACATTTACAAACCGTCCATAAATTGAACATCGATATGAAATTATCTTTACAAGCAAATGCTAGAGGTGACATTATAGATTTTACCCTCAGTGGCGAATTTCCCAATACAACTTCCAGAGAAAGACTCGCACGACAAATTTTAGGAAATTATTACGAATACACAATGAGGTACGCACACGGATGTATTGGACTTTTAACAATTATGAAGAAAGTCAAATTCGTGGCGCCATTACACATGATTTATGCTTACATTCCTATAGATAAAGGAACACGCATTCAACCTATATACATAGCAGAAAAAAGAAAAGGTATATTAGGCGCCTTTAAAACAAAAATATTACTATTACTAACAAAAACCGCTTACTACTTTCTTAGAGGTGAAGACGGCATGATTTACGACAATATTAATTATAACCCTAATACACTTTTAAATATAGATGAACCCTTAGTTAAATATATGCAATATGTAAATCAACTTCAGCCTTCAATGTGGTCTAATAAACCCGAAGAAACCCGGTTTCCCCATCACTAAATAAAACAACCCAGCACTAAACACCAAAGGAAACCGGGTTTCTATTGGTTAAAATAACTCCTCTGTGAACTCTGTGCCTCTGTGGTGAAAATAAAAAAAATTAAATTAGTAGAGGCGGGCAGGGATGCCCGCTCCACAAGAGATATAACAATGAATATAAAAGTTTGTAAAATTACTTTTGACCAAAAATATCCTGATATACATCTTAACCAAGACGATAACTTATCAGAACATTTAACAGTACAAAATTCCCCTATATTATTTGGATGTCGAACAGGAATTTGCGGAACCTGCCTTGTATCTATAAAAGGAGACATTCCTCCACCAAGTGAAGAAGAAAAAGAAATCTTAGAAATCTTCGCACCAGAAAATAAACAAGCGAGACTAGCTTGTCAAATACAACTTACAAATGATATTGAAATATCTCCTTTAATATAAATATGAAATTCGAGGATTTTTGGTACATAGTTTGTGAAAGCAAACAACTCAAAACAAACACCGTTCTTTCACGTACAATTTTAAACGAGTGGTTAGTAATATTCCGAGACCCAGACGGAAAACCTGTGGCACTACGAGATAAATGTATGCACAGAAACAGTCGTCTATCCAAAGGAAAAGTTCATCAAGGACAAATACACTGTCCTTACCACGGTTGGGTATATGACAAAAACGGCAAAGTCGTAACCATCCCCTCCGAAGCAAACAACCCTCGTATATGTAACGCGCGTCAAACACTCACCTACAACACCACAGAACAAGACGGTTTCGTATACATAAAACTCTCATCCAACCCATCCGAAGATTTTAAACCTTTCGCGATGCCCAACTACCAAAAACCAGGATGGGAAACAGTACGTGTAATAAACCGTTTTCAAAACAACGTCACCAACTGTGCTGAAAATTTTATTGATATCCCCCACACAGTTAGCGTTCACCCAGGAGTGTTTCGCACACCTCGTCAACAAAAACTAGAAATGTTGGTAGAAAGAAAAAACGGTACAGTTATTGCCCAATACCAGAACGAAACCAATAACCTAGGATGGTTCGCGCGCTTTCTCAACCGCAAAGCATCACAAATACATCATATAGATACATTTCACATGCCCAATATTACCAGCGTTGAATACGACATGGGCAAACACCGAAAACTTTTTATAACAAGTCAGTCAATACCAGAAACCGAAAACTCCACCTTAGTATACACCGATGTCACATATAACTACGGCATTTGGAACAAACTCGCACGACCCTTTGTACATTGGACAGCACAATATATTATCCATCAAGATATCGAAGCATTAAAAATACAATCAGAAGTTATCGAAAAATACGGCGCCCAATTTGCCAACACACCCGCAGATACCATCCATGTATTCGTCGAGTCTATACGTAATGCTATCACAGATGGAAAAGACCCTCGTCAACTACCAAATAAATCAGTAAATGTAGAATTTTGGGTATAAAAAACTCTCTTTAATCTCTTACCTCTGTTTCTCTGTGCCTCTGTGGTAAGAAAAAGATTTTACCACAGAGACGCAGAGTTCACAGAGAAGGAATTTTATGTTAATTTTTATTGCTTTTATTATTTTGCTATTTTTAACTTTTGCCAATCAAAACATTATAACTATACTAGTCAGTAAAAATCGTCAAGACTGGCTTTTAGATATGATTGGTTTATGCTTCCAAGGAATTATTATTCCTATATTGCAAATCACAGTTGTATTCCAACTATATAACAACTTACTCCCCACTTTAAAATCCGCACTGACATTACATCCATTAATAGCATTTAGCCTAAGCTTTATTTGCGTAGACTATTTATACTACTGGAACCATCGTATATTCCACACACCTTGGTTTTGGTCAGTGCATAAAGTACACCATACAGTAACAACAATGGATGTAGTAGGAACATCGCGCAATACATTGTGGACAAGCTTTTTAATTATATATTTATGGGTTCACTCATTATTTATATACTTACTGCAAGACCCAACTTGGTATATTTTCGGTGCCAGTTTAACATCAGCATTAGATTTATGGCGCCATAGCACATTCACACCTAAACCAACATCTAAAATTTACCGTTTACTTGCACCTTGGTTAATTTTACCACAAGACCATGCATGGCATCACGCGCGTAATTACGAAGGAGGTAATTATGGAGCAAACTTTAAAATATGGGATAAAATACATGGTACTTATTCTGATAATGAAAAACAACCAGAAAATTTAGGCGCCATATCAAATTTGAGTTTATCGCAAAAACTATTCTTTCCTTTTATATGACTTTACTAAGTACAGTACTTTCTTTTTTTCCAACTTTAGTCATGCTAATGATATTCAGTTCATTTCTAGGAATTTGCTATCAACCTGGAATTATTAGCGTACTAAGTTTATTTTTTTCTATTTATATCTTTCCTTTACTGATTTATCGAATACATAATTACTTTTTACCGATAAAAGAAGATATTAGTTATCTTTGTGGCAAAGAATATTCACCTTGGTGGGGAAGTCATCAAATACAATCTATCTATATAACATTTCCTGTGTTTGAAGCAATATTGCGCTTAATACCAGGAGCGTTTTCTCTGTGGTTAAGATTATGGGGTTCAACAGTTGGCAAAAAAGTTTACTGGACACCAAAATTAGAAATCGCTGACAGAGGATTAATAGAAATAGGTGATAATGTGATTTTTGGGTATGGAGTTGGAATTTATTCTCATATAATTAAACCAAAAAAACAAGATTTATTACTATACGTCAAAAAAGTAAAAATTGGTAGCAATGTATTTGTAGGCGCCGGTAATAATATTGCACCAGGAGTAAATATTAACGATAACACCTACATACCTATATCTACCACACTTCCAGTAGTAAAATAATTATGAATATATTTATACAAATTTTTGGTAAAATTATCGCACCTGCTGCAAATAGATTTAATCGCGCGCTTAAAAACCCAGAACTAACGCAAAAAAATCTCCAGAAAGAACTTTTCCAACGTTTTGCTCAAAGTGAATATGGAAAATCTTTAAATATTACACACTGGCGCCAAATACCTATTGTAGAATACCAAGATATTGAAAGTCGTATAAACAAGCTTACTACTGAACCAATTATTTTTTACGAAAAAACATCAGGAAGTCGCAGTGCTGCAAAATTAATACCTTATACAAAAGCTTTACGTCGTTCGTTTAATCATATGTTCTGTGTCTGGGCACATGATTTAATTGTCAATGGTCCCAAATTCTCAACAGGAAGAATTTACTTTTGTATATCACCACAGTTAACTCCACCCACAGATGTTACAACTTTACAAGATGACTCTGAATATCTTGATGGTTGGTTACGTGCTATTCTCAGTCCTTTTTTAGTGTCACCTCCTGGAATACAGCATATACAAAACGCTGAAGAATTTAAACACAAACTTTCTCAAGCGCTACTACTCGCAGAAAACCTAGAAATTATCTCAATATGGAGTCCTAGTTTTCTCAAAGTCATTCTTGACTATATACAGACTCATCACAAACAACTAGCTGAGTCGTTAAAAACTAAAATATCAGCCGAACGCTACAACTTACTGTTGGAAGCACCCCAATATCATAAAGTCTGGCGCCACCTCAAACTAATTTCATGTTGGGACAGTGCGAACGCTGCAGATGGCGCCCAAACATTACGAAAGCTTTTCCCAGGTGTATTAGTACAGGGTAAAGGACTTTTAGCAACTGAGGCGCCAATGACCATTCCCCTCATACCAGCAAATGGATGTGTACCAATGTTGGATGAGGTATTTTTCGAGTTTGAAGACGAAAAAGGTAATATACATCTTCTCCACGAACTTAAAAAAGCAGAAGTATACGAAATTATTATTTCTCAAAAAGGTGGGTTATGCCGTTACCGTATTAAAGACCGAGTTTGCGTCACCCACTTCTATCACGCTACACCTTGTCTAGAGTTTATCGGACGCACACAAGAAATTAGTGATTTAGTTGGAGAAAAACTACACTCTGAGTTCGTCCGTCAAGTACTTGATAATTTAGCTTTGGCTGAAACCAACTTTAAAACTTTCATACCTACCCACATCCCAACAGCCAGATATATCCTTTTACTAGATACAGCCAATACAGATACGTTGGAACTTGCTGAAAAATTAGATATGTTGCTGCAACAGTCTCCTCAATATCGCCATGCAAGACTTTTGGGTCAACTGGCGCCAGCTTCCATAATAGTAAATCCTCATGCGGCTGAAATTCTCAGTTTAAATAAAACACGCTCAGGAAAAAAATGGGGTGACTTGAAACATGATATTTTGAATACGGCGCCTGTTAGTAGAGAATTATTAAGCGAATTGAGTAATGTTTTTTAGAATACGTGTTATGAGTACAAGAATTTAGGACACTAGCCTGTACAAAATTGCACAACTGCTTATTTTACAGAATCACAGTGTGGCGCCAATTGTTCAGATGGAATATTAACTTGGCGCCGAAACAATGTTCAATATAGCGCTGGTTTAAAAGCTGGTAAGTTAAACAACGCGAGCTGCTAGCCCTTGTGCAACAATCAATCTATTTTCGTTACTTTTTTGCATTTTCTTAAATTTAGGGCTACTAAATTGTTTAAAAGTAATGGGAGCATCAGGGTCAAGAACTGATGCCATATTAAGCCCTAGACGTTTTGCAATACGTCCTGCTGCCTCTAAAACAGCTACAGGGTCTTTTTCGAGGGACTCATCCCACCATTCTGGTAGTGCTTTCTCTTGAATAAACCTTGCTGGTAGTCCTATTGCATACAACCGCTTGTACAGCGTTGGCATTTCAAGGGTCTTACTCATATTTCCCTCCTTGCCTAATATCAAACCTTTTACCCTTTACTTGTATTTTTAGAATTATAATTAATGTCTCTACCTATATAGTGAGGTTATATTGACATTAATAATATGACGCATTAGAAAACAGTTCTAATACTTAGCAGAAAATATACTTAAACTTCATTAATTTTGTAATATTAAACTTAAGTTATTCCTAGTACATATATATTTATATCATAAGGCAATGGTGCCTAAGAATCAATATGTCATAGGTAATTTGAATTTTCTTATTAAATGTATTTTATGGGATATATCTTGTGGGATGGGCATCCTCTAGAGTCCCAAAAGTCCCAAAATTGAAAGGAACAGGCAGGGATGCCTGTTCCACAAGAGTTTTTCAACCTGACCTTACTCGTCGTATTCGGGTTGTTTTTGTCTGACTTTTTCGGGGATGTTTAATGGGGTTGGCGCCTCGTCATCATCCCAGGCATCACGGTCTAGGTCTTCGTCTTCGTATTGTATGACTGGTTTTGGTGGTTCGTAACTGGCTTTTTCGTATTTGTCTTTGCCAGATGCTTCACTCCAGTTATCGTCTTCGTCGTCGTCATCGTAGCGAGGTGCTGGTTCATAAGTGGCGCGCGCTTCCATTACTTGGCGCCTTGGTGCTGGTGCGGGTTCGTAGTCGTCTTCGTCCCATGCTGGTTCTTCGACTCGTTCGGGTGTGCGAACTTTTGCCATTGGTGCTTCGAGTGGTACACCGCTAGGAAGTTGTTTGTCTGCGGCAACTGTACGAGGTTGAGCGTAGTATTCATCGTCACCACTTCTATCCCAAGGCGCCCGACCAATACCCAAGCGTTCGAGTAAACCTACAGATAATTGTGTGAGACGTTCTTCGGCGCCTTCAAATACAATTAAACGGTTTGGACCGGTGCTGACAATTTCTTCAATTGATAGTTCGTATGTGCTTAAAACTTGTTCGGGTAGTTGAGGTAGTCCTACTGATGCAATAACTATTGTTAATAGTTTGCCGTTTGCTGTGTCAAATTTAAAGCCGCGTACCCGACCTAAAGCTTCACCCGTTTCGGTGATAACTTCCCAGTTAACGAGATTACTATAAGCTTCGACATCAATATCTTCGATTGCGTCTTCGTTGTCTACTAAGATGACATCAGCGATTTTTCTAATGCTATCTAAGTACATGTAACGTGGCACACCGGAAACGGAAATCAGGCTGTCTCGTAGGCTAAATGCCACAACCTCACGTTGGTCAACGTCTACCCATACCTGACTAATAATACCGAGTCGCCTAGCGTCGCTGGTGACTACCTGTGTGTTTAAAATATCCGAGCGTCTAATAGTTTGTTCTGAGGTCATTCTAATACCGAGTCCCGATTCTCGAATCCGGTTAATCTATACACTATTATTAACAAAAACTCAAGCCGATGTATGTTCCGATTTGAGCTTGATTCCCAAAACTTGAGTATAAGCTCCTCTCGCTTGAGTCACACCGATTGTGCGTTCGGCTGATTCTATCATTGGGCGCCGTAAACTAACAACTATAAATTGTGCAGATTGCGCCTGTTGTTTAACCATTTTAGCTAATCGTTCTACATTTGCTCCATCTAAAAACATATCTACTTCGTCAAAAGCATAAAAAGGTGATGGACGGTACTTTTGCAGGGCGAAAATAAAGCTCAATGCTGTTAGCGATTTTTCTCCCCCCGACATTGAAGCTAGACGCTGTACTGGTTTACCTTTGGGATGTGCCACAAGGTTCAAACCGCTGATGAATGGGTCTTCGGGGTTATCTAATTGTAAATAGCCATCACCATCTGAAAGTGTTGCGAAAATTGATTGAAAGTTTTCATTTACAGCATCGAATGATTCTTTAAACGCGCGTTGACGCAATGTAGTGAAATTTTCAATTCTAAATAGTAGTTCTGTACGTTCACCTTCTAAAGTTTCGAGTTTTTGCGTTAATTCCTGCAAGCGGTTTTGGGTACGGTCGTATTGTTCGAGTGCGAGCATATTTACTGGTTCCATTGCTTGCATTCGCTTGCTGAGACTTTTGAGTTCTTTTTGCAGTTCCTCTAAATCCACCGTTACGGGTACTTCGGGTAATGGGTTGGGTAAATCTGGGGCAATAGTTCGCAACTGCTCTTGAACTTGGGTTAACTCTTCTCGACGTGCGAGTTGAGACTCCTCTAATTTTTGAACTTCCCACTCAAGTTGCTGCTGACGTAATAAATGCGCGCGTAGTTCTGCTTCGAGTGCATCGCGTTTTTTCTTCTCTTCTCCCAAGTTTGCTTCTAGTTCAGTTAATTTAACGCGCGTTTGTTCTATTTGAGTGCTGAGTGCTGAGTGTTGAGTGCTGAGTGTGGAGAGTAAGGTTGTTTGATTGGTTTGTTCTTGTTGGTATTGGGTTATACGTGTTTCTGATTCTTGGATGCGTTCGGTTAGACGAGTGAATTGTGATTCTAGGTTGGTTAAGCGCTGTTCGGCTTCACGTAGTGCGGTTTCGCGTTGTTTCAATTGTTGCTCGTTATTTTTGATAACTGCTTGGACTTGCTGCCATTCGCTTGGTGTTTGTTCTGCTTCTAATGTTGCTAGGGTTTGCCGTAACTGTGCTAACTGTTCTTCTTGACCAGGTAATGAGTTATTTAATATTTCTAAGCGCGATTGAGCAGTGGTAAATTTGTTTTGGTTTTGTGAGAGTTGAGATTTTGTATTTTCTACTTGTGCTGTTAGGGTTTTAACTTCACGCTGTAGCTGTTCTAACCGTAATTGTTGTTCACGTTTAGCTTGACGACTTTCTGTTAATTCTTGTGACAATTGCTTGACGCGGGTGCCCATTGATAAAATTGCGTCACTACATCTTTCTAAAACGCGCTCAATCTCTGTTAAACGCTGCTTTAATAATCTTACTTCTTCGGTTTCTCCTGTTTCCGGCGCCCCAAATCGTAATTGCGAACGTTGCCCAGTGCTACCCCCAGTCATTGCACCACTGGGTTCGAGCAATTCTCCATCAAGAGTAACTATACGATATCTACCTAAATGCGCGCGGGCTTGGTTTAAAGTTTCAAAAATCACCGTTCCACCAAACACATAACCAAAAACATCGCGGTAACGGTTCTCTGTCTCAACTAAATTAACCGCTAAATCAATGAAACCGTTTGCATATCTTAAATCACTAACAGAAGGTGTTCTCGCTGCTTGAATTTTATTCAATGGTAGAAAAGTTGCCCTTCCTGCACGACGCTGTTTGAGTAATTCAATAAGGGCGGCGCCTACAGAGTCATCTTCTACTACAATATTCGCTAATCTGGCGCCAGCAGCTATTTCTAAAGCAAGTTGATACTGTGGTTCAACTCGTCCTAACTCAGCAACCAAACCGCAAACCCCAGATACACCTGATTGCAATACTAACTTACTGGCGCCTGTTCCTTGTGCTTCTTGTTGTGCTTGGGAAAGCGCTTCTAGTTTATCTAATTGCCTGGTTTTATCACGCTGTTCTGCTAAAAGACGCTTTTGTGTTTCTTGTTGTAACTGTAATTCCTGTTCAGTAGCACTGAGGTTTTGCGCTAAATCTTGAATTGGTTGATTTGAACTATTTACTTCTTCTTGGAGTGTATTTAACTGACTTTGTTTTTCAGCTAATTCTGGCTCAATACGCTGTAATAACTCACTTTGCTCTTGAATTTGTGTTCTTAACTGTGAATTACGCTCACTTAACTGCGCTTGTTCTGTACGCTGCGGTTCGAGAGTTTGTAGCAAAGTTTCTACTTGACGGTTGAGTGCAGTTTGCTGTTGTACCCAAGCTTCCGAAGCTTCGGCAACTTGAGCAGCAGTTTCGCGAGATTCTTCTAAAGCTGTTTGAACTAACGCGCGTTGCTGCTGACAATATAATATAGATTGTTGCTCTACAGTTTGCGCTTCGGTGATTTGCTGCAAATTTTTTCTATGTTGCTCAATTTCTAACTGTGTAGTTTGTAACTTTTTAGAGGTTTCTTGCTGTGCTGCGTTTAACTCGCTAGCTCTCCGGGTTAGCTGTTTACGTTCAGCTTCTTGGTTTGCTAACTGTGACTGTGCAGCTAATAACTCTTCACCACCCAAAGTTTTGAGGAGTAAGTTGAGTTGCTCTAATTCAATATTTTTTGCAGCAATTTGATTATTTACATTGGTCAACTGCTCAGTTAGCTCTACACTTTGCTTATCTCCAGCTTGAATTTGTGTTTGTAAGCGTTCCTGCTGATTTTGTAACGTTCGCCATGATAATACAGCTTCCCACTTTTGCTTTTCCAGAAATTCTACACGAAATTTCTGATATCTTTCGGCTTTAGCTTTATCTTGCGCTAACCTTTCGCACTGCGCTACCAACTCCGACTCAATAATGCGGCAATTATCTTCTTTTTCTTTAACTTCCTCTAAAGTCTTTTTCGCTTGGTTAATTTTTCTATCGAATGCTCCCACACCCGCTAACTCGTCAATAATTTCTCGACGTTCACGCGCGTTCATCGAGATAATACTTGTAACGTCCCCTTGGAGTACCACATTATAACCTTCAGGATGAACCCGTAACCGTTCGAGTTCTTCGTGTAACTCAGTTAAAGTGCAAGAAATGCCATTTATATAATAGTTAGAAGTATAAGTACCTTGCTGGGTTACACGTAATCTTCGCGTCACACACCAATCTTCACCCGGTTTCGCACGAATTTTTTCCTTACGGTTTTTATCATCTTCGCTAACTTCTTCTTCCTCTGGTTCCTCTTCTTCGTCTGGTAACAAGTCATCTTCAATAACCGTAACAGTTAAATCTTCATCTAACACAGCATCCGGCTCATGATCAGAAAGATCAAAGGTAACGGTAACACTAGCTTCAACCGTCGAACGTCCTTTTGACACTTGTGTTGTATTAACCAAATCAGGAAGTCTATCTGCACGCATCCCTTTAGAACCTGCCAAACCAAGGCAAAACAGTAGCGCGTCCAGAATGTTCGACTTACCAGAACCATTAGGCCCAGATATAACGGTAAAACCTGTCAATAGAGGAACTGAAGTTGTGCCGCCGAACGATTTAAAATTTGTAAGTTCAACGCGCTTGATGTGAACCATAAGCGGGTATTTGTCTTGGGTAGGTGTGTGAGGAACGTGTTTGTTTTAATGGCGCCGCTTTTATATATAAACTTATTCAAGCAAGCCAATAAAGTATAAGTGTACCAACTATAGTGATATTTGCAACAGGGAAATATTATAATCAAAGAAAAATTTTTGTGAAGCCCCAACCCCTCCTCGTAATAAGGACTTCAGTCCTTACCACTAGCCTCAAACTTTAAACCATACCACAAACCATTGTAAATACTACAATATTATTCAACCCATAAGAAATTTCCAAAAATTAAATTAATCATCTTGTGGAACAGGCATCCCTGCCTGTTCATTCAGGGCGGGCATTTATCAGTCAGGGCGGGCAAGGATGCCCACCCCACAAGATATTTATATAATTATGTTAAGATTTATATAGATAAATTCACCTTATGTCATACTTTTTTTCTCTACGTGGTTGGTTAGAAATAGAACCAGAAAAGTTTGAGACAGCGACTCAACTAATAGAGTCATTACAGCGTGACGAAGAATTAAGTACAGAAGTCAGTGATATGTTAGTGAAAGTGACGTAAGGTGCGTAACGCTGATAAAAATTTCAACGCAGCAATAAGACTTATAGCGTTACGCACCAGCTACCTAAAAATGCAAGATTTTTGAACGTCTGTGAACCTTAAATAACAACATCGTAACACTAAATATATTGCTCTTTATATTCTTATTTACTTTCCAAAGCGTATCAAAGGAACTTACCCGTATATTGTATTGAATCTATAAAGCATCTATCTTACTTTTATAAAGATTCATTATGGTAGGAGCGAAAATAATTTTCCTTTTGGTACTATTATACCATACAGGCAAGGAAAGGTTTTACAAAATGGCTACTACCCTTGATGCAAGTAATCTTACATTAAATAAAGTCAAAGCACTGTTAAAATTTCAATCAACTTTTAACAACTCCTTTACGTCTTTGTTGACTTTAGAACCTTTAACTGAATCTGAGCAGCAGGAATTAGAGGAAATTAGGGAGTTGTTTGACTCCTACTATGGAGATGGAAAAATTAGTGAAGGGCAAATAAGGTTTTTATTTTTGGCGCCTCTACTTAAGCTAGCAGGATTTTATACTCCTCGCATCAAAATACTTTTAGAAGAAAAAATCGCTGATATTTTGGTAGAAGACAAGGATAAGTTGATTAAAGGGCGTATGGATATATTAGCAGTCAACAGAGAAATTGAAGAAGAAATTGAAATAACACCATTCTGGATTTTGGTTATAGAGACAAAAAATAGCACAGTTCACCAAATGGAGGGATTGCCGCAGCTACTAACCTACGCATACAAGAGTTTAGAAAATCAACCGTTTGTTTGGGGTTTAACTACAAATGGGTTAGGGTATCAGTTTGTGTATATTGAGCGAGGAAATCCTCCCGTTTACCAACTTCTGCCTGAATTAAACTTAATTCGTCCTGATTCGTCTATTCAATTGTTACAAGTTCTTAAAGCTATTTGTAAGAAGTATCTTAACACATCAGTATAACCAATAATATTTTTAAACTGGTGAAAAAAATGACTACTACACTTGATGCGAGTAATCTTTCATTAGAAAAAGTTCAAGCACTGTTAAATTATGAAGAGCAATTTAACAACTCGTTTACTTCTCTATTAACTCTAGAGTCTATAACGGAATTTGAACAGCAGGAATTAGAAGAAATTAGGACTTTGTTTCGCAGCTACTATGCAGCAGGAAAAATTAGTGAAGGGCAAATAAGGTTTTTATTTTTGGCGCCTTTACTTAAACTAGCAGGATTTTACACTCCTAGCATCAAAATACTTTTAGAAGAAAAAATTGCTGATATCTTGATTGAAGACAAAGATAGGCTAATTAAAGGGCGAATGGATATATTAGCTCTAAATAAGGAGATTGGAGAAACTGAAGTAACGCCATTTTGGGTTTTGGTTATCGAAACTAAAAATAGTAGTATAAATGCATTAGACGGATTACCTCAATTGCTTACCTATGCATATGACAGTGTTAAAGAGCAATCATCGGTTTGGGGGTTGACGACAAATGGTATGGATTATCAATTTGTTTATATTCAACAAGCAAATCCACCCGTTTATCAATTGTTGCCCAAGTTAGATATAACTCGTCCCAATTCTTCTGTTGAGTTGTTACAAGTTCTCAAAGCTATTTGTAAACAGTATTTTGGTACATAGGCATCTTAAAGTCAATACCCGTGAATGAAATTGATAAAGTGACGGTAAAATAAGTGATTCAGGCGCCTGTTGAGGGTATGAGACACGAGTTGATTCACGGGTATTGGTCTTAAAGTTGTATGCCTTTATGAAGATTGACAGAATCTAATTAGAGTATATACAGCTACATTTATGAAGTTAAGTAAAGGTTATTTAAGAATTAAGTCTTTTTAATATGTAAGAATACGCAGGTTGGTAAGGTAGATACATAGTCAAAAATTCACGGTACTAGAAATATGAACTCATCAAATCCAGGTCAATTGGGTGTTTCAATCGCTATGGGTGTTGCTGTAATGTTGACCAGCGTCAGCGTTATTACGATTATGAGCATGTTTTAAATAAGTGTATCAACAATCATTTTGGTCATAAAACTTAATAGAGCCTCTTTCTTCACTGAGAGAGGCTTTTACATACGTATATTGCATGTCTATGACCTAAAGACTTTGTGAGGGTATATGTAAAACGTCTAATTCACTTTCATCTGTTACAATTTTCCCCAATATATCGCTAAAATAAACGACTTCATAATTAGGCGCCAGTTCTATTTGTAGTTGCTTCGGTGAGTTTAATTGCCTCTCTATCAAAATCTGCTTCTACTTCTGGATTAGAAAAGCCAGGTGAGTTTGTGGGGTCATCCCAGTTTAATGTTGTGTTGTAAACTGCTGCCCATTTATACAACCTACCTATAGTTTCTTGACTCAAAGGCAATTTCGCAGGGTCGATATTACCAACTAGGTCTCCCGATGCCCACCATAAAGGGTAACATCCGTAGTCTGCCATTAATTTAATTTTGCTTGCCATAGATGTTTTAATTGATTTTATATTAAAGAAGCAGGGTTTGCTCCTACTAATATGAGTTCTTAATAAGCAATTGCATATTTTTGGTCGTTCATAAATTTGGTAAAAATCTTAAAGATGCTTCGTTCCTCAGCATGACAGTCTTAAAGATGCTTCGTTCTTTAGTATGACAATAGTGTGGATTTTATTCGTTTGCGGTAGAATTAGCCTCCTCCGACGATTGTAACTATTTCTAAGTTGTCGTTTGCTTTGATTTGTGTGGTTTGCCAGTGTTGTCTGTGTAAGATTTCGCCGTTGTATTCGACGGCAACGAGACGGGGGTTGAAGCCTAGTTGTTGAAGTAAATCAGGTAAAAAGGTTTGCTCTGTACATGTACGGGGTTCGCCGTTTACCTGAAGTGTTATTTGGTTTGACATATTACTTGCGTTCGGGTTGAATGCGGTTCAACTGCGATAGTAAATATTGTGTTACTAAGGTTGGTTGTTCTGCTTGCATTAAGCTTCGCACTACTGCGACTCGACTGGCGCCTGCGTCGATAACGTCATTAATATTACTGGTATCGATACCACCAATCGCAAACCAGGGTATTGTGCTATGCTGGGCTGCATATTGTACATACTCTAAACCAGCTGCGGCTTTCCCTTCTTTGGTGGGTGTTTCATATACTGGTCCAACACCGATATAGTCGGCGCCATCTGCAATTGCCTGTTGCATTTCTTGCGGATTTGTGGTAGAACGACCTATCAAGCGCTGTGGTCCGAGTAGCTGACGTGCGACTGAAATGGGCATATCTTGTTGCCCTAAATGTACTCCATCTGCATCTACCGCCAACGCTAAATCAACGCGGTCATTGACTATAAACAGGGCGCCGTAATTGCGACATAAATCTCGTAGTGATACAGCTAAATCAAGACGTAGCGTATCGTCGGCATTTTTGTCACGGTACTGTATCAAAGTCAATCCACCTTTAAGTGCGGCTTCGACGGTTCCAATTAGATTTTCTGACGGGGAGGTTACAAGGTAAAGACGCGCACGCAAAAGCATTTGATGCCGCTCATAACCCATTAAATTTGTTTCTAGGGTATAAACTCGATAGCGCATTTGCTTAAAAGCAGTTCCCATATTGGAATTTACTAGCTTGCCATACTCTTCTAAAACTCGCAGCGCTTCTTGAACCCGGCAAAAGTTAGCTTGCAAAAGTGCCCTGATACCAGAACGTGTTTCTTCTTGTGGGTGACTAATTTCTGTCCCTGTATCACCTTCTGTGTCGCGTGCTGCACGTAACTCAGCAGTGTGCCAACTAGCGACTTCTTGCCGTAGCTGCTTACACTCAGAAGTCATTTGGAGGTTGTTCAACCCAAAACGACACCATTCTTCTAGAACTCGCAACCCTTCGCGCGCACGGTCTAAGTTAGCATCTAAAATGCGGTAAACAACTTGCTGTATCTGCTGTTTCTGGCTGTATGGCTCGACCATTACAACAACCCCATTAGTGCTTTCATCGTAATAGCCAGCCTGTTTCATATTGGCAACGTGTTTCGCATTCGTGTAAAGGTTTGTTATCGTCTTCAAGTTCTACTTTGTATCAAAAATAGCCAATTGGTCAATATGTCCTCTGGAAGGCTTGACTCAGTAACTTTACGTAGTCAAGAATAAAGAGTTTTAAAAATTATGTAATAAACATCATCGACATATTGACAATAAAAGTATAAAAAAGTCTTGTTGGTTAAAGGAGTGCAAAAAATTGATTAACTCTTACTCTTTCCCTAAATCGTCTCGGTCGGGCAATTTGCCAAATAGTTCGGCATTTTGTCATCATCCATCATATTGGTTCCTCAAAATTAACGAGATTACTTTGGTATTCCGTTCGTCAGTACTATTACTTGGCTTAACCATTACTGTCGCATCGACTATATTGTCAAGCGCTTTCTCTAGCACTGCCGTTGCTCAAACTCAATCGTCGCAACTTAGAACAGTTCAGGGTGAACAAACAATCTCTCAGGTTAATGTCCTATTTGTCAACCCAAGTGCTGGAGATGACAAAACCGGAAATGGGAGTACACGTACTCCATTTAAGACTATTACCCAAGCTTTGCATGTTGCGGCGCCACAAAGCACTATTATGCTTGCTCCTGGTACATATACCGAGCAAACAGGTGAAGTCTTTCCTTTGATACTCAAACCAGGAGTTTCTATTCAAGGCGATGCTAGTACTAAAGGACGCGGTATTGTAATTCAAGGTGGCGATGATTATCTTAGCCGTACCTTTGGTAAACAAAACGCTGCAATTGTTGGCGCCAATCAAGCATCTATTACTGGTATCACAGTAATGAATCCCAAACCACGTGGATACGGAATTTTGATTGAGTCAACCAACCCTACAATTAGTGATAATACCTTTGCTGGCAGTACCCAGGACGGAATTTCGATTACAGGTAATGCCACACCAGTTATAAGCAAAAATTATTTTTATCAAAATAAAGCAAACGGAGTGACAGTTTCTGGCTCTGCTCGTCCCGAAATTAGAGAAAATATTTTTCAACAAACAGGATTTGGTATTAACATCGCTCAAAGCGCGGAGCCATTAATTATTGGTAATCAAATACAATTCAACCGAGCAGGAGTTGTTGTCCAAGCATCCTCACGTCCGAAATTGCGTAATAACTCAATTCAAAGTAACCGTGAAGATGGGTTAGTCGTAATTGCTCAAGCAGTACCTGACTTGGGTAGTGCAACAGAACCAGGTGGTAACGAGTTCCGCAACAACGGACGTTATGATATCAACGCGAATGCATCAAAGCAGTTATTTTCTGCCGTTGGTAATTCTATAGCGAGTAACCGTATTGCGGGTAAAGTTGATATTAGTGGCAATACAACTCCTGTAGCCACTGCTCAATCTGTTTCAACTCCAACAGAATCTAGTAACGAGATTACCTTTACTGCCCCATCGCCAACTACTAACATTGCTCGCAATAATAATTTTATTAGCAACCGCACCTCTAGACAAACATTAAACAATCAGTTAATGCCATTGCGACCTATAAACTCACAACTAGTTAAGGCGCCTCAACCAGCCACTAATGATACACCCCAAATTAATTATGTCCGCATTAACCCAGAAACTGTAGAATTTACGGCGTCTGCTTCCGCATCAACTCAGCTATCAGCACCTCAAACCTTACAACCCATTCAAACAATTAATCCCAATATCAACACCAACACCAACACCAACAATATAATCCAAATGCCAACATCTGGAATGGCGCCAATGCCTAATAACCAGTCGTCACAAATTGCCACTGCATCTACAGGCATAAGATACCGAGTGATAGTACCCACATCAAACGAACGAGACGAAGATGTAATTCGTTTCCTTGCTCCTGGCGCCTTCCGCACTACTGTACGTGGACAAGGGGTTGTTCAAGTGGGAGTATTCAGCAACACTTTCAACGCCGAACAAATGTTAAGAGTTCTTAACAATAACGGCTTGAAAGGTATGATTGAACCTCTTAATTAGTTAAAAGTGCTGAGTGCTGAGTGCTGAGTGCTGAGTGGAAAGTGCTGAGGAACGGAGGAACGGAGTGTACTTGCATGTCATGAGTCACGCCCCGTGAAGCATCTTTATAACTATGAATATCTCAGAGATTCTTCGCTACGCTCAGAATGACAATTTAAGATTTTTTCGAACTCCTAACTCCTAACTCCTAACTCCTCACTCCTCACTCAGCACTCAGCACTCAGCACTCAGCACTTTCCACTCTTACAATAGATTTTAGTTTCGATGCGAAAGATTCGGAGACTTTGGTTTTTTCGGGAGTGAATTGTTCAATAGCAGGGTGATGAGTTGCTGGTGGCAACATTTTAACCAGTTGTGTTGCTACATGGGACTGAGATTGATGTTCGACTAGTTCAATATTTGGTATGGGTGGTCGCCGAACAACTGCCCAGTCTGGCATTGTATTATTTTTTTCGTTTTGGTACGAATTCCCACTATCAGTACTATTTTTAGTATATTGATTATCAGTATCTTTTTTATCTAACTCAACACTCAAGTTGTTTTCGGTTCGAGAATTTTGGATATATGTATTTTGATGGTTGTTTGTTTGGGGAACAGGTGGTAATGCTGGCAGTTGTTGCGATGTTGATGTGGGCGCCGTTAAAATTTGAGGAAATTTACTGCAAATCAAACGCTCAAATTCCATGTTGAAATGGAACGATGCTTGCTCACGTCGCAACCAAATATTAAGGATTTGCTCGACTGAAATGGCTTTGTATCGACCTTGATATAAGGCTTCTACCACTGCTAGGTGTAGCCAATGCAATGGAAATTGCACCTGCCAGCGTGCGATTAACTCGTTTGCTTTATAACCACCTAGGTCAAAACTGTAATGAGTTAATAAGCTTACTGCTAGGTTTGTGTAGTTTCCATAATAGTTCTCATAGCTGTCATAGTTGTCCGGTATGGAAGCGGACATCTGACTTTCAGCTTTGGGTATTAAGCAGAGATTGGTCTCCCGTCGCATATAGCTGGTTGTGCTTTTAGCTACAGTTAAGTATTTCTAAGTAGTTCTTTTATGTAAAAGAAGTGTTCTTAATTCTACCTGTAACAATGAAATTAAGAAACGATATACGGTGAATTTATTTTCGGTACCCGATTTAAGGCTACTAGCGCTTGGTATACCATAGCTGCTACTTCGCCTCGTGTTGCCTCCCGGTTTGGCTCTATTTGTTTGATACTTGGATAGTTGACGACAATATTATTCGCTGTAGCTATAGCCACCGCAGCGCGCGCACTTGAAGGAACTGTATTTATATCGCTGTATAACCCTAAATTATCACGACTGGCGCCTGAAGTCCCAATTCCGCTCACTAAGGAAACAATTACTTGTAACCTAAGAACATTTTGATTGGGTCGAAAGCTTCCATCGCTCAACCCACTCACAAATCCCCCACTTGCAGCCACCTTTATTGCACTATAACCCCAAAACTCTTTCGGTACATCCGAAAATTCCGGTGCAGACCTTTTCGCAACTGGATTAAATGCAGCAGCTACTAGTGCCGCATACTGAGCGCGCGTCATCGGTTTATCTGGTTGATATGTACCATCCGCGAACCCATTTGTTAAGTTCATACTCACTAAAGCACGAATAAAGTCTTCTGCCCAATGTCCCGTTAAATCACTAAATGAAGCTACATCCGTCACTGGCGCCACAATATAAGCTGATGCAATTGGTTTTAAATTTCCTTGTGTCACCAAACCTTGACAAATTAATGCGGCGACTTCTGCACGGGTGATATCGCGCATTGGTTGAATTTCATCAAGAGTCGGATAATTGACTACAAGTAAATTTTGTGTGGCAATTGCAACCGCAGAAGTGGCGTAACTAGGAATTTGGGCACGGTCAGTATATGCCATTAGTAAGTTAGAATTACCACCGCTCAACTTTAGCCCGTTGACCATTGATACTAGTGCTTGGACTTTAGTTAAATTTTGTGCGGGTCGAAATGTTCCATCTGGGAAACCGCTAATAAACCCCATATTCGCAGCAGCAGCAATTGCTGGAGCTGCCCAAAAATCTCGTTTTATATCTGTAAAATTGGGAATTTGGTTTTTTGATTGAATATTAAAGGCTTTTGCTACTAATGCTGCGTATTGAGCGCGGTTGATTGGTGCATTTGGTTCAAAATTACCATTAGGTAAACCTGTTATTAAACCTTTTGTAACTAATAACTCTATAAAAGGCGCCGCCCAATGTCCACCAATATCAGGAAAAAGGCTATTATCACCGGTATCAACATCATCACTAACTGCTGCGACAAACTCTACTAGTCCCTTTACTTGGACAGGGTTGACTTGGTTGCCAGCGCTAATAATTGTACTAGAAGTGGCATTTTGAATATCAAATTCACCATTGCCACGAAAAATATTTGCTGCTTGGTCTTGCGAGCTACCTAAATCTGGAATCGCGTTACCATTGACCAATAACCCACCCTGCGAGTTGTTCTCTATCAAATTGCTTCGCAGTACAGGACGTGCTTCGCGAGACAATCCAATGCCTGTTTTATTATCTATAAATTTATTACTTGCAACTAGAGGCGCCGAAAAATCACTAATCGCTAAACCCAAACCGTTTTTCTGAAAAGTATTTCGCAGTATCTCGCCTTTACTATTACGTGCAATTACTACTCCCCCAGCATTATTTTGTATAAAATTATTGCCTGATATCAAAGGCTTGGCTGTACCACTAACAAAGATTCCCTCTCTACCACACTTGTTAAATGTACAGTTCGTTATACTAGGTGTGCTGGACTCAATCCAAATACCAGTCCCTCTACTAGTATTATTCGTTACTGTTACACCCGATAAACTTGCGTCATCAAGTAGTAGCAACGTAATATTCTGGGCGCCGAAACTAGGACTGTTGTATTCACCGCTTCCGGTTATAACAATACCTTGACCGAGAGTAGCTTCATTACCAATGACAATAACCCCTTTTGGTATGACCAACGGAAACTTTTCACCTGCTTTATCGTTATAAGTACCAACAGCAAGTCGAATTACAGCAGATTTTGCCACTTGCAAGGCACGAGTAATACTTCTATAGGGAGATTGCCGTGACCCCGCATTGGCATCATTTCCAGTCACGGGGTTGACGTAGAGTGTTGCGACAACAAGGGTAGAGTTTACCATAATTTGGAGGGGTTAAGGGGTAAATAAAGGATACCGAGAAAAGAATAAATTATAAACAGCAAAACTATTCAATTTATACTTAAACCCCAATGTCAAATTCTTTCCCCTTTACCTCTAGCTTTTATAATTAGTGCTTTAATTATTTCTGGAGATTGCCGAAACGTAAAATGATTGAAGTTGAACATCTGAGTAAGGTATATGGCTCTACTAGAGCTATTTCTGATGTGACGTTTAACGTCGATAAGGGTGAAATACTGGGATTCCTTGGTCCCAACGGCGCCGGAAAAACTACTACTATGCGGATTTTAGCTGGATATTTACCAGCTACTAAGGGTACAGCACGTATTGCTGGACTTGATGTACACGAAAATTCTCTTTCAGTTCGGCGCCAAATTGGCTATTTACCAGAAAATCCGCCATTATACCCAGAGATGACGGTGGAAGGGTTTTTATATTTTGTCGCGCGTATTAAAGGAGTGAGTGCCGCGCTGCGTAAAGAAAAAGTTGAGACGGCACTGTCCAAATGTAATCTTATAGATAGGCGCCATACAATTATTCGCAAGCTTTCTAAGGGATACAAACAACGTGTTGGCATCGCACAAGCAATCGTTCATGACCCACCAGCAATAATTCTTGATGAACCAACAGTTGGTTTAGACCCTCGGCAAATAATTGATGTGCGAAACTTAATCAAAAGTTTGGCAGGAGACCACACAATAATTCTCTCCACACATATTTTGCCCGAAGTCAGTATGACCTGTAGCCGCGTTGCAATTATTAATCAGGGGAAAATCGTAGCAACAAACACCCCAGAAAATCTGATGACACAGTTGACAGGTGGTTCTGGTTATGAATTGGAAATTCGGGGTGAAGCATCTCTAGCTAAACAAGTATTGCAAAACGTTACAGCCGTGATTTTGGTAGAATCAATTCCTACGATGGCAACGCATGGCATGATTTTACCAGAACGAGCTTACTTACGAGTTGTAACGCAACCAGGAACCGAGCCAGGAAGCGAAATTGCACAGACATTACTGCGTGCTGGATTTGATTTATACGAAATGCGTCGGGTTAGCGCTACCCTCGAAGATGTTTTCTTAAAGCTAACTACTGAAGAAAAAATACAGCCTCCCGAATCAGTTGATGAAGTATCGGAGCTATCGAAATAATGGGCATTATATTAAGTAACATTATTGCTATTTATCGCCGCGAACTGCAAAGCTATTTTGTTTCGCCTCTAGCTTATGCCATAGCGGGTATTTTTTGGTTTTTATCTGGACTCTTTTTTATACTGATTTTACAAGATATTCTTCAGTATGTGGCAGGCTTAGATATTCAAGGGCAACAGTTTCAAGTTCCTGTACCACCCTTCGATGTCCCGTATCAATTTATTAGTGCATTCCTCGACCGTATGGGGTGGATGTTATTATTCATACTTCCAATTTTATCGATGGGGTTATATGCAGAAGAACGGAAACGCGGCACTTTGGAGCTACTCGCTACATCTCCTGTTACTAACTGGGCAGTTGCAGTTGGTAAATTACTAGGAGTACTAACGTTTTTTACTACGATGGTTATACCTTTGCTTATATTTGAAGCCATTGTGATTGGTGCTGCTAGTCCACCTATGCCACCTTTGATTTTACTATCAGGTCATTTAGGCTTAATTTTACTGGCAGGGTCTATTTTATCTGTAGGGATGTTTATTTCTTCGTTGACTGACAGTACAATTTTGTCTGCCGTCCTGACGTTCGCTGTCATTTTACTGCTATTGTTTGTTGATTTAATCGCCAAAAACATCGGTGGAACTTTTGGTGAAGCTCTTGGTCATTTATCGCTACTCAAGCACTACAACAGTTTGATTCAAGGTGTGTTTGACACTAGTGCAATTATATTATTTGCTAGTTATATGATTTTAGGTGTTTTTCTAACTGCTCAGTCAATTGACGCACTTCGCTTTCAAAGACAATAACCATTATGAAAACTATTGCTACTAGAAAGCTTTGGAAACAGATATTTTGGCTGGGGCCGTTCCTTGTCACTGCTGGTTTAACGGTTGGGTTAATTTCTGGTTTCAGGGGAGTTGTCCCCTTGGTGCTGCTCATACCTGGAGTTGCGCTTGTTGCAGCTTGGATAATAATTGAGGGTCAAAGAAATAATTGGTTGGGGCAACGTTCGACGCAAGCGGGTACAAATGCTTTATTGGCAACGCTTGCTGTATTGGCAATGCTTGGCTTAATAAATTTTATTGGCGCCCGCTACCATCTACGGACAGATTTAACTGAAACACAATTATTTAGTTTGGCACCTCAGTCGCGGCAATTAGTACGCAATTTAAAACAACCTGTAAAAATATGGATATTTGATGTTAACCAAAACCCTATAGACCGTGACCTTCTTGAAAACTATCGGCGCCAAAGCAGTAAATTCGAGTATGAGTACGTAGACCCACAAGCAAAACCAGGGTTAGCAAAACAATTTGGTGTAAAAGAAGCAGGTGAAGTTTATTTAGAAACAAATCAACAACGTAAATTAGTACAAGTAGTGAACCAGAGCGAACGTCTGAGTGAAATTCGTTTGACCAACCGTTTACAACAAATTACTTCTGGCACTTCAGTCAAAGCATATTTTCTACAAGGACATGGAGAGTCCCAACTGACAGCAGGTGAAAATTCGATATCACAAGCAGCCAAAGCTTTAAATGATAAAAGTTTTACTACAGAACCCTTAAACCTTGCTCAAATATCTGAGGTGCCACCAGACGCAAACGTTATTGTTGTCGCAGGACCAAAACGCGCGCTGTTTGATACAGAAGTTAAAGCACTACAAAACTACCTTAACCGTGGTGGTAATGCTTTATTAATGATAGACCCAGACACCGACCCTAAACTTGACCCTTTACTTGACGAGTGGGGAGTTAAGCTAGATACTCGTTTAGCTGTTGACGTAGCTGGCAGCGAAGCACTTGGGCCAGCAGTTCCCATTGTCACCGAATATGGAAAACATCCAATTACAAAAGACTTTGGTAACGGTATCTCGTTTTATAGACTAGCCCGTCCTGTTGACACAACCCCTGTCAATAATATTCAAGCAACACCATTATTATTAACTAGACCTTACCCAAGTACATGGGCAGAAAGCGACCAAAAAAGTGAAAAATTAGAATTTAACGAAGGTAAAGACCGTAAAGGTCCTCTCACTTTAGGTGTTGCTTTAACCAAAAAACTCTCTACACCAACACCCACATCAGGAGAGTCACGTTTAGTTGTAATTGGAAACTCAGATTTTACTACCGATGGTTTATTTCAGCAGCAACTTAACGGAGATGTTTTCTTAAACTCTGTGAGTTGGCTAAGTCAGCAAGACCAGCAAGCTCTTTCAATACGACCAAAAGAACAAAAAAACCGTCGAGTTAATCTTTCTGTAGCTCAAACCCTTCTTTTGCGATGGTCAGCACTGTTTATACTACCTTTTGTTGGCTTCATCGGAGCAGGTTTACTTTGGTGGCAACGACGTTGATGGTTGATGTAATAGTATGAAATTACAACGAACGACTTTAGTTTTGATGTTGCTGGCTTTGGGGTTAGGTGCTTTTGTCTACTATTATGAAATTCTCGGCGCCACCCAGCGTTCTGAGGTGAGTGAAAGTCAAAAGCGAATTTTTAGTTTTGCCGCTGATGATATACAGTCGCTAACAATTACAAAAGGTAACGACAATATCATTTTAGAACGCAGTGGTACTCAGTCGCCTCCAAAATGGTTACTCAAGGCGCCTCAAACTTCACCAGCATCAAATGCATCAGTGTCATATTTGACAGATTTACTTGTAAAAGGACAAATAAATCGAACGATATCAAGTCCAATTAGCCAATTGAACGAATTTGGTCTAGACCAGCCACAAGCGACTATAGAAATCAAACTCAAAAATCAACAAACTTATAAGTTAATTTTGGGTAAACTTGATTTTAGTAAGAATTTTCTATATGCTCAAATCAACCCTAGCTCTAAACTAGATAAAATAAATGTACTACTAGTTTCCAAAGACTTTCAAAACGCTGTAAACCGTGATATATCAGAGTGGACGCAAGCTGGAGATAATCCTGGGCAATCGTCTCCATTACCATTGCCAACTTTTAATACATCATCTCCCACTCCTAAAAATTGAGAGACGTTACATGTAACGTCTCTACAGGTTAATTTTTTTCTTTTTGAAACTTAGAAGAATTAGACAGTGAAAATGACAGAGAATCTGTCAAGTTATTTTTAGAATTAATATCATCAAAGTCCTTGGAATTAGACAAATCTAATAACAAATTTATTAGTTGTTTGTTTTTCTTATGAAATTTCAATAGCTCTAAATACGCGAAAGGTACTGTAATCGGCCACAAAATGGTAGCTAACACCAAAATAAAGGTTGAAAGCGAGCGCATTTGCGGACTCATTTCTTCGTCTTCTACAAAGAAGTCGAGCCAGCGTACAAAAAATAACCCTGCAAACAATATATAAAATACTAATAACAAATAAAGCATGATTAGAAAAAGCTATTGTAACTTGGCGCTCGGTAGATACAGCACTAGTTTTTATTTTTACATTGGGCTGAAATAATTTAGAGTTTAACTCACTGAACTTATACGTACCTTTTACTTACCTAACTCTAGGTCTTTGATTATACTAGCATTTAATCGCCTCAATTACAGAATGACAAAATACATATTCAATTGTAAACGCCTTTTTCCAATATTGCAGGCACCTGCACTCAAGAAAAGTTCATCTCCGTAATTGGCAAGAAGATATTCAGTTAAAGTTCGTAAATTTAATCAATAATTAGTAGCGATTGTTACCTCTTAAAAAAGAAAAATAATTCATAAAAAATATTTATAAGTAAACATTATTAATAAAAATGGAGCAAATACTTAGTTGCTATTACTGAAAATAGCAAACTTTTTATTTCATCTTATCAGCAATTATTCGTAAAATAGCTTATACATTTACTTTTATAATGTTTAATTAATTTTCGTTTATTCAGCATAATTACTTAAAAATAATTTGCTTTCAGAATTTTTATCTGTAATGTTACGCATTAGAACAATTATTTGATACAAATATGGTTACGTGTGTGACCCTACAGGTATTACCGCTACGTTTGTAATGTGCCGAGGAGTTATGTATATTAAAATAAAATTAAGAAATGTAAATTTTACAAAAATAACTTAAACCCTGATCAAAATGAGCCAAACAGCTTTAAATTTAGTTGCCATATCAATTTTTATAATGACGGTATCGAGTTTACTCGGTCCACTGGTACATTTATCGCCTGCGGTACCTGCGGTTGCTACAATTACAATTCTGGGTATAGCTACACTCGATAGCTTTGCGCTACAAGGAAAAGGTGGAAACGTTTTTTTAGATTGGATTGCTAGTTTTTCTCCAGCACATCGCGAGCGTATCGCACATCATGAAGCTGGACATTTTTTGGTGGCAACCAAGTTAGGCATTCCAGTTGTTAGTTATACTCTGAGCGCTTGGGAAGCTTTAAAGCAGGGACAAGCGGGACTTGGAGGTGTAAGTTTTGACGATGCTAATTTAGAATTTGAACTAAATCAACGTCAAATTTCTGCTCAAAGCTTAGACCGCTACTGTACAGTATGGATGGCTGGAATCGCAGCAGAAACTTTAGTTTACAATAATGCCGAAGGTGGCGCCGATGACAAGACAAAGTTAGTGGCACTATTAAAAAGCTTAGGTTTTTCAGAATCGACATTTAACCAGAAGCAAAGGTTTTGCATGTTGCAAGCAAAAACTCTGCTCCAAGAAAACTGGTCAGCATATGAAGCGCTAGTAAACGCAATGAAACAGCGCGCATCTGTAGAAGAATGTATAAAAGTTATAAGTGCTGAGTGCTGAGTGCTGAGTGCTGAGTGCTGAGTGCTGAGTGCTGAGTG
>ERZ1066119.70-NODE-70-length-77768-cov-63.464890_pt1 | contig 77768 bp, 75 predicted proteins | sample MGYA00382766_ERZ1066119 | MGnify/ENA primary metagenome ERZ1066119 (study PRJEB33369, sample SAMEA5778349) | biofilm metagenome | biome: Industrial cooling water; feature: Water cooling tower basin; material: Biofilm | place: United Arab Emirates | collected...
CAGAAAAGACAAGTTGGTCAACGCTATTATCGTTGTAACTGCTGTCGTACAGCGTGTCTTGCCCACTCGAACGATAAAAGAGATAAGTATCGGCGCCTCCTCGACCATCAAGAAAATCGTTACCCCCAAGACCTGACAATGTATCAATTGCCGCAGTTCCAATCAAAGAATCGTTACCATTTGTACCCTTAATTATCATGCTGATTGTTCCTTAATGACTACTTTTTTTCAGTGATTTGCCTTACAATCGCAACAAAATAACTGTGTAAACATTTGTTTCACAGTAATTCCGCTTATGATTTTTAACAATGATGTTTGGGTTTTACACACAACTCCTGTAAGTTGTAAGTAAATTTTACATATAGCACCCATATAAAAAATATTATACCAATATTTATACGTATAACTACCCTTCACAGAAAATTTATATACAATTATTCAGTATAAAAAAATTTGAGAGATGCCAATACAAATTTAATTCTAATCACCTTTTAAAGTAAAAAGAACACATTAATATGATTATGCCAATATAAAATTTAGCATAATTATAAGCAAGCTTATTACAAAGCTCCTGTATAATATTTTTAATTAAAACACTTTAAAACAGAACAGCATTAATAATATGAAGTCTCAGTATAGCCTAAGTTTACGTAAGGATACCAACGCGATTTTTGAACCTATATCATTAGTTCTGATGAACTTGTCACCTTTAACATCTTCACCTAGAAAAGTATGGCAGGTTCTTAAATTACACATTAACTTATGTCATCCAAGCATAAATGACCTTTAACTGATTTACCTCATTTATCCAACAGTAAAGAGTAGAATTCCGGATAATTCCAAATCATGAATAGTTAAAATAAAGATTGTCTAAATTACTGACTATTTAAGCTTAAACATTTTAGAGTAAGCAATCTTCCTTTTCGAGGATAAAGGTGTTTTCTATACACCATTGCCCTTTAAACTCTACCTCAAGAGAGTGCGCCAGTTTCATCCCTAGTCGTATTAACAGGTTAATAGATGGTTGATTACGCGCGTCGGTTATCGCAATAACTTGATTAATTCCTTCAAAGTCAAACAAAAAATCTATCAATGCTTGAACTGCTTCTTGTGCGTATCCTTTACCTTGTGCTTTGCGGTCTAAAGTAAATCCTATCTCTACTGTTGTTGGATTTTCTAGATAAACCTGTATCCCAATATCACCTACCAGTGAATTATCTTGCTTCTCTGCAATGGCAATTTGGAACCACTCACCAGGGATACCGAATTTTAAAGTTTGCATCTCATCGATAAAAGATTTTGCTTTGCTATAGGAAAACATCGACCAACTTTGATATCGAGCAATTTCAGGGTCTTGACGGTAGGAAAGAAACTGTTCAATATCTGCATCGATAAATTTTCGCAAAATCAACCTTTCAGTTGAGTAGGGAAGGAAACTATGTGTAAAGACCATATCTTTACTGGTTTATTTATAGATGGATATGATATCATGTCCGGGAGCATAACCATAATAAAACCATTGTAGAGGCGCGATTATTCCCTACCCTTTGGCATATCCTTCCCTTCAGGAAAACTACCCTGCGGGAAAGCTTCGCTTAAGTTTACGGATAACGGGACACTATGTGAACGCGTTTCTACGTGATGTGTGAATTATGGCTAATCAGCCGGACATGATATTAAGTATTTTATAATAATAAATACAAAATTTTATTTTGCGTCGCGCACCACACCACGATAAAGAAAATCTAATTGTTGATTAAATGAGACTTGTTCACGTATTGCTAGTATTTGTGAGTGTTGGGGTGATAAATGACAAACTGGGTCGGTGGCAGTCGAGTCTTGAGTTAATAGATATGCTTGACAGCGACACCCACCCCAGTCAATTTCTTTACGCTCACAATTTTGACATAATTCTGGCATCCATGCGGCGCCACGATAGGCATTCATTGCAGGAGAGTCATACCAAATATATTCTAAAGAGTGTTCGCGTGCGTTTGCAAATGTTAAATGTGGTATTGACATTGCTGCTTGGCAAGGTAAACCATCACCGTTGGGAGCAATAATTAAAGTACGTTGTCCCCAACCTCCCATGCATGGTTTTGGATATTTATCATAGTAATCTGGTATGACGTAAAGTATTCCCATTGGAATTTTACGCCGTTGTTGAGCCGCTTTTACTACTTGCTCTGCATGTTCTAATTGTTCGCGCGTTGGTAATAAGGCAGCACGATTTTTTAGTGCCCAACCGTAATATTGAGTGTTAGCTAATTCTATACGGTCAGCTTGTAGTGTTTCTGCTAATTCAATAATTTCTTCGATTCTATCTAAATTTTGGCGATGCAGTACTACATTTAATGTTAAAGGAAAACCAAACTCTTTCACTAAACGTGCTGCTGCTATTTTTTGATGAAAGGAAGGTGTACCAGCAATATAATCAGAAGAAACCGCGCGACTATCTTGTAAACTAATTTGAATATGGTCGAGTCCTAAACCATGTAAAATGCTAGCACGTTCTTTAGTTAATAAAGTACCTGCGGTGACGAGGGTTGTATAAAGACCTAGGTGTGCTGCTGCTTCTACTAATATTTCTAAATCTTTTCGCAGTAATGGTTCTCCTCCTGTAAAACCAAGCTGTAATACACCGAGTTGTCGTGCTTGTTTAATTACACGTAACCAATCTTCTGTAGCTAGTTCGGTACGATAGTTATCACTACTCCAGTTTAGCGGATTGGAGCAGTAGGGACATTGTAAGGGGCAACGATAAGTTAGTTCAGCAACCAAGCTAAATGGACGAGGGGTCATAATATAAAAATCCTCGTTCTGTAATTTTGTTTAATAATTTTAATACATCGGGTTCAATATTGGGATGAGAGTATTTAGCGCTTAATATACCAACAATATCAGTAACAGTATGGCGCCCATCACATAATTGTAATATATCCCATGAAGTGTTATTTAATACTAAAGCTCCTTCGGGAAATAATAGGAACTTTTGCTGTCTTACATCATCCCAAAATAAACGGGTGCCTTTTACTAAACGTGGGCAATTATGATTAATCATTGAATTAAACATTTATGGGGCGTGTTTCACCTCTTTCTATAGCTTCTAATTGACTCCATAACAAATCACATTTAAATATTAATGCTTGTACTGCACGTTCTTGCATGTCACGAGTACGACAGTTAGATATTACCAAGTTTAGAGCATAGCGTGCATCTTGAGGCGCCTGATGTAATCGTGTGCGAAAATAGTCAAAGCCTTTTGGGTCAATCCATAAATAGTGTTTTTCTAATGCTACCAAACGTGTACGAATCGCATCGGGGCCAAATAATTCGGTTAGCGATGAAGCTACAGACTCTATCCAAGGTTTAGTTTTACAAAAATTTACATACGCATCGACGGCATAGCGAACACCTGGTAGAGTATTTTGGTCATTTAAAAGCTGTGGACGCGATAAACCAACCGCTTCACCTAATTTTAGCCAAGCTTCAATACCTCCTGTACCTTCTGTTGTTCCATCATGGTCGATAATACGACTAATCCAGTGGCATCGGACTTCATGGTCAGGACAGTTTGATAAAATAGCAGCGTCTTTAAGTGGGATATTACGTTGATAGTAAAAGCGGTTTATTACCCAGCGTTGTACTTCTTCTTTTGTAAGTTCTCCTGCGTTCATTCTTTGGTGGAATGGGTGTAGATGGTGGTAGCGATGGTGTTGTTTGCGTAGTTCTGCTTCAAATTCTGCCGCAGTCCAAGGTGTTTCGTTTGTAAGGGTGAGCATGGTGTTTTTATTTAATACGTAATACTAGGTTTAATTCCCCCCGAATTCGCGGGGGGTTAGGGGAGATTTCCTAATTTAATAGTTAATCCGTCATAACCTATTTCGATACCTGCATTCTCTACAGTTTTGCGTTCGGGTGAATTAGGTATCAGAATTGGGTTAGTATTATTAATATGAACAAAAATTTTGCGCTTTGTAGTAATATTAGCTAGTTGAGATAAACTACCATCATCACCTGATAAAGGTAAGTGTCCCATTTGCTGTGCTGTACGGGTGCCAATACCTAAGCTAGGCAATTCATCGTTAGTCCAAAAAGTACCATCAATTAGTATACAATCACTGTTTTCAAATCTTTTCCGTAAATCATTATTAATACTTCCCATACCAGGAGCGTAAGTCAAAGTTGAATTTGTAATTGTATCACGAATTGTTAATCCTATTCCCCATACTTCTATTTCTGTTGATTGTATAGTTGATTGTATATACTTCGGCGCCTTAGTAGATAAAGCAAAAGCTTCAACTTCTAAATCATCGGTAAGTTTAATTATTTCTCCGGGAGTTATAGGCGCCCACTTAACACCGCAGTAATTTTGTAAAGTGGATAATATTGCATATCCACTGGTCAATGCTTGTTTGACTGTAGTGGTAGAATAAATATTAAGCGGCGCCGTTGACTCGCGTAATAAAATTAAACCTGTAGTATGGTCAATTTCTGCATCAGTAAGTAAAATACCAGCAAAAGGCAGTGAACGATTTCCAGAATGTAAATTACCAAAACATCCTTCTGCTCGCATTGCCTCTATCTGTTGGCGTACATCAGGAGAAGCATTAATCAAAAACCAAGAACCATCTTCTTCAGATTGTACTGCAATAGAAGATTGAGTTAATGATATGGCGCCACCATCGCGAACTGTCTCACATCCATTACAGTGACAGTTCCACTGTGGATAACCACCCCCTGCTGCTGCACCCAAGATTCTAATTAGCATATATATATTATTACTTAACTCGCTGGTTCCAAACGGATTAATTGCCCATTTTGCTCATCGGTCAAAACATATAATAGTCCATCGGGTCCTTGGCGTACATCTCGAACTCGCTGACCAATATTAATTAAATTTTGACTTGTGACATTTCCTTTTGCATCTAAATTAATATGGCGAACACCTTGTCCTATTAATTCTCCCGAAAATAAATCACCTTGCCAATCTGGTACGCGCTTATTATTGTAAAATGCTAATCCAGAAGGCGCCGCAGCAGGTGTCCAATAAGTTTTAGGGTCAACCATACCCGGACGAGAACGCTCTTTGGTTATTTCTCCTCCTGAATATTCACGACTGAAAGTAACAATAGGCCAACCATAGTTTTTACCAGCTTCAACTAAGTTAAGCTCATCTCCTCCCCTAGCACCATGTTCGGTTGACCATACACGCTTCGACGCTGCATCAAATGTTAGTCCTTGGATATTACGGTGTCCATAGCTCCATACAGCTGGGTTAGCGTTGGCAGTATTTACAAAAGGATTATCTTTAGGAATTGAGCCATCGTCATTAAGTCGTAATATTTTACCTAAATGACTATTGCGGTTTTGTGCTTGTTTACGTATTAAGTCACCATTTAGTTGTACAGGTGGATTACCTCCATCACCTATAGCTAACAACATGGTATTATCAGGCAACCAAGTAATACGCGAGCCAAAGTGTTGTCCTCCTGACTTTGCTTGCGAAACTTCAAAAATAACTTTTACATCTTTTAACGACTTGCCATCAAAGACCGCGCGTGCCATACGAGTTCGGTTAGCATCGTTAGTACCGTGGGAGTAAGTAAGATATATAAAACGGTTTTCTGCAAAGCGAGGATGAACGGAAACATCCATCAACCCCCCTTGGTTAACTGCAAATACTTCTGGCACTCCTGTAATAGGAGTTGGGTCAAGTACTCCGTTGCGAACTATTCTTAGGCGCCCTGGACGTTCTGTAATTAGTTGAGAACCATCTGGTAACCAAGCTATACTCCAAGGACGCTCTAACCCTTCCAATACAACTGACTGTTTTATTGATGTGGTAGAGGTGCCTGTATTTTGGGTAACTTGTGTTGTACTGGAGGAAGCTTGTGTAAATGAACACGCTGATGTTGCTATCATTGCGGTTCCCATCACAATAGATAAAGATAGTTTTACTAAAGAATGAATTTTTACTTTCATGACAATACAGAATTGATGTAATAAAACGATTTAGGAAGAAGACTGTACATGTACAGTCTCTACATTTTGTTATTGCCAATGGTTGATATAAGCTGTTACTTCCATACATAAATCAAATTCGTCAAAATCAGGTTCTTCCCAGTTTGTAGTGGGTTTGATTGGTTGACCATTTGAACGATTTTCCTTTTTTAAAATTGGTAAAACAAAATTATGATTTTGATTATCGCTGTTCTGCTGTTTCAAGTCTAAATTCATACCAAACTCCAGATAAAATGAATAAAAACAGTCACTCTAACTAGTTTGGGATATAAATATAAAAATTTTATTAAGATTAGATGAATTTTTTTTCATCTAAAATTTATTATGTAATGCCTTCTACGGTCTTTACTTGGGCATTAGCATGACAGTTTCTCAGCATGACAGTTTCTCAGCATGACACAGTGTAAAGATGATATGGCGCCGTTATGTATTTAAATTAATGAGAAGTTATGGTATTTAATATAATAGATGACTTAAAAGTAATTCTCAATAATTAATGAGTAAATCAACCTCATCTTTGGGGAGAAATTTTCTATCGTCGCTAACTTTGCCTGTTGGAGGCTTAATTTTAGCGATAACTGCTCTCCTAGTATGTTTAGTTTTTAGCGTCTCGTTTGGCGCCGCTGATATTCCGCTTCCTCAGATATTAAGTGCTTTCACTCAGTTTAATGGTTCTAGAGAACACCTGATTATTCAGACGGTGCGCTTACCACGTTCCATAATTGCCATGCTGGTAGGCGCCGCTATGGCTACTGCTGGTGCAATAATGCAAGGTATAACTCGTAACCCTCTCGCTGACCCTGGCATTTTAGGTGTTAATGCAGGTGCCGCGTTTGCTGTGGTAGTTAGTATTTTTGCGTTTGGTGCTTCAACTCCAAGCACGTATATTTGGTATGCATTTGCAGGCGCCGGAGTCACTGTTGTTAGTGTATACTTCCTCGCATCGCTGGGACGTAGTGGTGTTACCCCTCTCAATCTGACAATTGCTGGCGCCGCAGTGAGTGCGTTACTTGCTTCGTTAACTACAGGTGTTCTCATTGTCAGTCAACGTACTTTAGAAGAAATTCGCTTTTGGCTAGCTGGGTCTTTAGCTGGTATTGATGAGAGCATTATTGTTCAAATACTTCCTTACATAATTATTGGTTTGATAATCGCATTCGCTTTATCTAGACAAATTACAATTTTAAGTCTGGGGGAGGATGTGGCGAAGGGATTAGGGCAACAAACTTTATGGGTAAAAATTGCAGGTGCCGTTAGTGTTCTACTTTTAGAAGGTGCTGCGGTTGCTGCTGCTGGTTCAATAGGATTTATTGGTTTAGTTATTCCTCATATCGTGCGCTTTATAGTGGGCACCGATTATCGTTGGATTTTACCTTATAGTGCCGTTTTTGGAGCAATTTTGCTTTTGGGTTCTGATGTTCTAGCACGATTAGTAATTCGACCCCAAGAAATTCCCGTTGGTGTTATGACCGCTTTAGTTGGGGCGCCGTTCTTTGTTTATCTAGCAAAAAAGAAGGTGAAGAAGTGAAATCACTCGTTATTCGTTCTCCCAAACTTGGTATTTCTTTAAGGTTGCAACGCCAAGTTCCTGGTATATTTCTTATCTTGACAGTTATTACTCTTGCGGCAATGGTAATTAATACTTCTGTTGGAGAATACCCAACTCCACCGTTAGTCGTAATTAAAACTGTATTAGGAATAGATACGGGAAACCCTGATTATGCATTTGTAATTAATACCTTAAGGCTACCGAGAACTTTAACCGCTTGCTTAGTAGGCATAGCACTGGCAATTTCTGGAACAATTATGCAGGGTTTAACTAAAAATCCTTTAGCTGACCCTGGCATTATTGGTGTGAATGCAGGTGCCAGTCTAGCTGCTGTTAGTTTAATAGTACTGTTGCCGAGTTTACCTGTAGGAGTTTTACCTCTATCTGCCTTTGCTGGTGCGTTACTAACTTCTTTGGTAATTTATCTGTTGGCATGGGATAAAGGAACTCATCCTATTAGATTAATTTTGATTGGTGTCGGAATTGCCGCTGTCGCAGGTGCTTTTACTAGTTTGATGGTGACATTTGGAAATATATATGATGTTAGTCAAGCTTTGGTATGGTTAGCGGGTAGTGTTTATGGTCGAACTTGGGAACAGGTTTTTTCTTTACTACCTTGGCTTGTTGTGTTTGTACCTTTATCTATAGTAAAGGCGCCGCAATTGAATACTCTTAACCTAGGAGATGATATTGCTAAAGGGTTAGGTAGTCAGGTAGAATGGCAACGCAGTTTCTTACTATTAATTAGTGCAGCACTTTCAGGAGCAGCAATAGCGACTGCTGGCACAATTGGTTTTATTGGTTTAATTGCTCCCCATATTGCACGGCAGTTAGTTGGTGCAAATCATCAAGGTTTAATTCCAGTGGCAGGAGTAACAGGCGCCATGATTGTAGTAATATCTGATTTTATTGGACGTACTATTTTTGCTCCGATAGAATTACCTTGTGGTATTGTCACCGCTGTTATTGGGGCACCGTATTTTGTGTACTTATTAATCAAAAGTCGTAAATCTTTATAAAACATGTCAAACTTAATAACAGCAAATAATCTAACTCTTGGTTATGATAATGCTACCATTATCAAAAATCTTGATTTGACCATACCTCAAGGACAAATCACAGCATTAGTTGGCGCCAACGGTTGTGGCAAATCTACATTATTACGTGGATTAGCAAGATTACTTAAACCTAGTAATGGAACAGTATATTTAAATTCAGCAGATATATTTAAATTATCTACAAAAGAAGTCGCTAAACAGTTGGGAATACTCACTCAAGGACCAGTGGCACCGGAAGGTTTAACAGTTCGCGACTTAGTAGCTTGCGGACGTTTCCCGTATCAAAACTGGTTACAACAATGGACAAAAGAAGATGAACGCTTGGTAGAAGTAGCTTTAGAGACAACCGGAATAAAAGAACTTGGTGAACGTGAATTAGATACTCTATCTGGTGGACAAAGACAGCGTGCGTGGATTGCAATGGCATTAGCGCAGGACACAAGTATTTTACTATTGGATGAACCAACTACGTTTTTAGATTTGGCACACCAAATTGAAGTATTAGATTTATTGTATGATTTGAATCAAAATCAACAGCGAACAATTGTAATGGTACTGCACGATTTAAATCAAGCTTGCCGTTATGCTGATTATCTTGTTGCTGTTAAAGGAGGCACAATTTTTGCAGCAGGTAGACCAGAAGTTGTGATGACACAAGAAATGGTGTTGGAAGTATTTGGCTTAGAATGTCGGGTCGTACCCGACCCAGTTGCAAAAACACCAATGTGTGTACCAATTGGAGGAAGGGCAAGAAAGTTGGCGACGGATGTAACAAATGTGACAGATGTAACGGATAGCTAATTATAACCATCCATTACATCCGTTATCAAGTTTGCTACTTCTGAGTTTGAGTTGCAATGGCTAATTTGGCGCCTTTTACCTGACGCACTTTATCCATCACCTCAACAATTTCTCCGTGTTCAACTGTTTTATCAGCATTAATTATTACTACCGATTCCGGATTGGCGCCTACTAATGTACGCACCTTTTCAGTTAAAGCATCAATGCTGGTCGGTACTTTATTCACACTGACTTCACCCTCTGCATCGACTGTCACAGTGATTTTAGTGGGAATTTGCGATTTTTGCGAAGTCGCTGCTTGCGGTAAGTTTACTGGTAAACCTTCTTGGCGTGTTAAAAATAGCGTTGACATGATAAAAAACGTCAAAATCGCGAATATCACGTCAATCATTGGCACAATATTAATTTGTGCTGGAATATCTGCCTCATCTTGTAATCGCATAATTTCTTTCTCCTCCTTTCTCGTAACGACGACGATAAAGTAGCTCTAACTGTCCACCGTATTCTTGCATGAACGCGATTTGACGTTGATATAGTCCTCGGAAAGTATTAGAAAACATTAAGGTGAAAATTGCAACAATTAATCCTGATGCAGTAGATACCAACGCTTCACTGATACCCGATGTTACACCAGCAGTCTTTGTACCACCTACGTCACCTAGATTGAGTGAAGCAAACGATGCAATTAATCCTAATACAGTTCCTAACAAACCTAACAACGGCGCCAAAGAAATAATAGTCTCGAATATATTATTGAATCGCTTCATAATCGGAATTTCTGCTTGCGCTTCACTTTCGAGTGCCAAACGAAATTCCTCTGGGTTAGCTCCTTCTAACTCTAGTGCAGAGAGAAAAATACGAGCTATTGGTAAATCTGTATTGTTTTGCAGTTTATCCAACGCACCAACGACATTATCCAAGCGGTAAAGATTTAAGACTTCGCGGACTACTTTATTCTGACGATGGGTAATGCGATACCAAAAACGAACTCGCTCGATAATTAGCGCGATTGCAGCAACGCTGAAACCAAGCAGGGGCCACATGACAATACCACCAGCGGCAAATAACTTATCTATTCCCATATCCTCCCATATCCTTTTATAAATCTTAGATTTGCCTTTAGCTACAAGGGTTTCAAACTACCAAACACATTGTCAGCAAAATTTGAAATATGTTGCGATAATATCTCATCTTTCTGTATATCATAATGACATTAAGTTAAGATTTTTTTCAAGCTTGATTTGTATCAATTGTGTAAAGCATTGGTATACTAGTCAGAAGTGAAGGGGCGATTAATATTCAAAATGTTCTCTGGGCATCTTTTTGATTAATGTAACTAGTCGCGAAAAAGTGCTGGTTTTCTAGTTGACTTATTAATTACATAACTTTATAGTACATATAGTGAGAATAAGTAGCAATAAATTATGAGTTTCTCCAACACCGCTTTTAATCAACGTGAAAAGGAATCTAAGGCTCTAAGGGGTTTTCTCACTCTAAGTCTGATTGGTTCTTTGGGTATACATGTAGGTGTATTAGCTTCCGGTATCGGAAATTATTTAACTAGGGTGCCTGAAGTGAGTGAAGACCCAATAGAATTTGCGGTTGTTGATACTCCGTCGGAGAAACCAAAAGAAGAACCTTTGGAAAAACCAAAAGAGACTGCAAAACTAGAACAAGACACGAAAGTTCTGACAAGTTCGGCAAGTAAACCTTCAACGGAAGGAATAGTGTCTAACAATACAAAAGTGGAGCCACAAACAAAAGTAGAATCCCCCCCCATACCAAGACCCGTACCAATACCAATACCAGTACCGCAAAGACAAACAATAGTACCACCTCAACCAACACAAAGAATAGTTGAGGAAGCAAAGGTAGTACAACCAGAAAAAATTCAACCCAAAGTTGAACGAGCAACTACCCAAAATACAAGCTCAGAAATACCAACACAACTACGTGAGGTTGCATCATCAAATAGTAATCCAGTTCGTACCAACACCAATACATCTTCGCAGTCTACAAATACTCCAAGCCAAAATAATAATTCTGATGCACTACGCGAAACGTTGCGAGGTGTAAGAGACTCACGTAGCCAAAGTGTTGCTAGCAGTGCCGAAGGTTCAGGAACACCTGGTTCAGGAGATACAGAAACCCGTGGAACTAGTGCCCCTGGTGGTACTACTGCGTTAACAGGTAGTGGTACAGGTATTACAAGTAATACTGGAAGTGGTGGAGGAAGTGGTGGTACTGGTACTACTGGTTCAAGTTTAGGCAGAACTGGAAATGGTAGTGGTGCTGGTATTGCTTTAAACCCTGGTGATGGTGGTACTGGTACTCGTAATTCAGAAGGTAATGGCAGACAACGAGTCGCAACGGCGCCTACAACTCCCAAATTACCAAGCAACAGTGGAGACGACGATAACTCACGCCGTAGCGGTGATGGTCGTGCTGCGTGTCGCGAATGTAAAGTTAAATACTCAGAGCGTGCCCGTCGCCGAGGTGCAGAAGGGCGAGTAGAAGTTTCTGTTGATACAGATAATGAGGGTAGAGTTACTAATGTAAGGTTAGCTCGTTCGAGTGGAGATAGAGACCTTGACGAAGAAACTCTAAGACAAGCGCGCGAGTGGAAGTTAAAACCTTCCGAGAGCGGTAGACAAGGAGTAAATATTGGTACAGAGTTTGCAATTTCTGGTTCACGACGTTATCGTGATGTGCAAAAACGTCGCCAAGAGCGTGAAGAGCGTTCAAGGCAGGAGCAAGTAGCATCCAGTAGTAGTAACAATGAATCAAGTACACCAAGACGCAGGCGCCGTATATTAGAAGCGAATGCGAACACGGCAACCAGCGATGTACCAACAACAACATTAACAAGGCGGCGCCGCAGCTTTGGCACCGAGTCACAGCAAGCATCTTCTAATTCGTCTGAGTCAACAAGTAATAGACTAAGCCGTCGTTTACGTCGTCAAACCGAAGTTAGTTCAACACCAGAAACTACTCCAAGACGGGTGCGACGTTCTTCTGAAGGAGACAATTCTATCGGTAGTCGCTTGCGTCGTCGTACAGAAAGTGCATCATCAACTCAGCCAACACCACGTCGGCGCCGGGAAGTTACAGCCGATGTCCGAACATCTGGTGAAACACGTTCAACTCGCAGACGGCGCCGGGAATTTAATCAATCTTCTCCTGCATCAGATTCTAGCAGTCGTTTACGCAACGCTTTACGTCGTAGTCGTGAATCTGTACCTGCCGCTGCTCCCAGCACTGGTAGTACAGAAGAATAACTTTTTATATCCCCCTGACCTCATTAATTTGAAACTCTTGTAGCACAGGCCTTCTTCGCCTGTGCGGTCATCTATTTTTTCTACCACAGAGACGCAGAGTATCTAAAAAATGCCCTCAAATCCAACTCTAAGGCAAAGATGGGGTTTTATTACTGGTGACAAGTTGAAAATGTGAACCGTGGTTCACATTTTCATAAGTGCCTAATTTGAAGTGTATAAAGTAATAGCTTTGTACTAATATAAAGAAACATCCTCAGCAAATTATAATGCTAAGGACTATATAAATATTCTCTCCTGCTATATATATCTTGAAACTGTAAGAAGTTATGCAATCGGTACTAATTTCACAATTAATGCAACTAACTCAGCAGAAAAGTTTATCACTCGTGTATATTTATTTGCTCTAAGTTAAAACAAAAAGTCGATTTTTTCTCAATGTAAATACGCAAATCAAGATTTTGATGTATGAATAATGACTATATTGGTGCGTGACCCTACAAGTCTTATAATTATGCTGAGGTTTTTTGTTGGGGTCATGCAGCCTACGTTTTTATGCCATTATTTCCCGATAATATTTTACCATCTGGTGCCCAATTGCGTCCCAGCTAAATGAATTCAAGGCACATTCTTTTGCGTTAGCTCCTCGTTTTATCCTTTCTTCAGGGTTTTGCAGTGCTTGGATAATAGCTTCGATAAGAGAGTTAATTTCTGTTTTACTTACCCATCCCGATTGACTATTATATATTTCATGCCATATGTGTACTTGGTCAGATATAACTACGGGTTTACCTGCAACCATCGCTTCTGCTACTGCTATACCAAAGTTTTCGTAGTATGAGGGTAATACAAATATGTCGGATGCTTGGAGTAGTGCTGATTTGGAGGCACCTGTGACAAACCCGGTAATGGTAGTATGTGGATGTAAGGATGAATTTTCTACTTGTGTTCTAATGAATGCTTCGTAATTGGGGTCTTGGGGATTTGTGCCAGCTAGGATAAAATGAAAGTTGAATCCTTGTGCTTCGATTGCTTCTAAAGCAGGTATTAATAAGTCTAAACCTTTTTTAGGGTCTATCCGCGACATAAATAAAATTATTGGCACATTTTCTGGTATACGATATTTGGCACGAATATTTTCTTGACTTTGATTTTCTGAGGGTGTTACACCTAGTGGCAATATTATGTCCCGCGTTTTTACTCCAAATCGTTCTGAGACTTTTGCTTCTTGATTACTGGTAAAATGTAAAGCCGAGGCGCCTGCAATGTTAGAACGTTCTAAGAATGCTGCATATATTTTTTTGAGATATTTCTTTTTACGCAAGTCTGCTGGGTCAAGTGTACCTAGTGGACGTAATATATAAGGTAACTTGTTTTGACGACATATTGCCGCTGCTGCACTCGTAACGGGAGAAAATAATGCATGAAGATGCGCTACATCATATTCATGTGCATGTTCATTTAACCATTTTAATAATGAAAGCGAAAATTTATAACGACGAAACGGTACACAATGAAAATAAATTATTTCATACCCATCTCGCTTTATTGGTTGCTGCAATGCTACATCTAAAGGTTTTTGTCCTGTGTCACCATTACTATCTGTTGTTAGTATAGTCACTTCGGCGCCATGTTTTACCAACGCAGGCGCCAGTCCCAACACCATTTGACTTGGACCACCGTATATTAATGATATGGATGGCACAATTTGTAATATTTTCATTTTGTTAATATTTCTTTATAAAAGTCTAACTGCTGTTTCGCCAAAGCTATATTAGTATATTGTGACATAGCTTTTGCATAACCTAATTGTCCCAAATTATGCGCTAAATCCGGGTCTTCGATCAACGCAGTCAAACAATTTGCTAACGAGTTTACATTACCTTCCGGAAATATCATCCCAGCATTTCCAATCACATGAGGTATTTCTCCAGAGTCTGAACCGATTACTGGTGTTTGACATGCCATCGCCTCAATTATCACATGTCCAAATTGCTCTTTCCAACCGACTGAAGTTAAAGTTTTGAATTTATATGTTGTTTCTGATGGCAATACTAAAGTACTCATCAAATTAATATAATTACAGACTTCATGATGCGGTACACTTTCAACGATGATAATTCTATCTTCTAAATTAGCCGCACGTGCTTTCTGTAATAATTCATCTTTGAGTTCTCCTCTTCCCAATAACAAACACTTCCATTCTTTATGCTTTATTGTTTCTAAAGCACTCAATAACGTCATTATCCCTTTTTCTGGTACAAATCTACCAACAAAGCCAATAATAAACTCACCTAGTTTAAGATTTAATTTTTCAGCGAGTTGAGGTTGAAGTTTGGGGGTAAAGAGGTTTTCATCGACTCCTAATTGTGGCATAACTTTGATTTTGCCGTTATATCCACGTTGAGTGAGAATGGAGGCGCCGTCTTGGTTGCCTGATATAATACCGTGAGTATTGTCTAGGTTATATTTTTCGAGTAAAGAAGCGACTTTATTGAGTGAGTATGGTAAATTCCACCAGGTAAAGAAGACGTTTTTAGCTTTGAGTGCTAAAAGTTTGTTCAAGGTTATGAATTGAGCATACGCTAAACTTTTGGCGCCTTGCTCAACTTGAATTATATCAGGACGGAATGATTTAAGTAGCGAAATTAAATCGGCGCCGAATGTCAGTAAACCTTGATGATTTTGACTAAAGTTAGAAACGGGGACTATTCGGAAGTTTCCTTCGTCTTTGTATTGGGTTTCGATGATTTTATTTTGAACTCCACCAGGTTTCCATCGTTTAGGAACGACAACTGTCACCTCAGTGTTGTTTTCGAGTCGAGAAAGCGCGCGGAGTTTTTCGCAGTTAAGGTCTACTATATATGTATGGCTAGCAACTAATATTTTCATGGTTTTATATGTATATTTTCTCTGTGAACTCTGTGTCTCTGTGGTAAATAATTTTTTTTTCACCACAGAGACACAGAGGACGCAGAGTTTAAGAAGTTAAAGAGGGGTTATCGAGACGAGTGTAAATTTGTCCATCATTCCACTTAGACTGAATGATAGTGCCTAATGCTTTGAAGAATCCGAGGGTGTAAAAGACGAAGCGCGTTAAAATTTTAATTGGGGAACCGCTTTTATGACAAGGAGGGCGCCCAAGTACATGGCAGTCGAATAAACGCGCGTATAATCTGAGTGCCTGGTTTGGGGTAAGATTTTTTAAACCCATCAAAAAATGATTATGGTAAAAGGTGAGTTGATATTTTGGTGAACGTGTACTGATATCGTGACAACCACCCGTTTCTTCTCCGATATGAATAAGATGTGCTTCGGGGTCGTACCAAATTTTATATCCTGTTTGACGTAATCTTAAACAAAAGTCTGATTCTTCGCGTACTGCACTACCACGAAATCTTTCATCAAAGTGTAGACCGTGTTTGAAAAAGATTTCACGACGAAACGACATGTTACATCCTCTTGCGGTTAATACTTGTTGGGGTTTGACGGTGTGAACTAAGTCGATATAATACCAAGCAATACCTGGGTCCATTGCTTGGGGTGGTAAATAATCAATGCTTTTATAGTTTGCGTCACCTTGAGTACGACCTATAGAAGCATCTGCCATTTTCATTCGGTCAAATACTCTTCCTGCTACGGCGCCTATCTCTGGTTTATCGATAAAGTTTCGAGCATGAGCCTTTAAAAATCCAGGTTCCACTTTCACATCATCATCGATAAATAAAATTATCTCACCAATTGAGCGTCGCACCGCATAATTTCTGGCGCCAGGTAAACTTGCCCAGTTCAAACGGAACCATTTAATTTTGCAACATTTGGTTTGTTGCTGTAAATAAGTTTCTATTTCAGGTTTATGTTGGGGGGTTTGGTCTACAACAATAATTTCGTAGTTAGGATAATCTTGGTTTAAAATATCATCGATACTGTCGCGTAAAGGTTCTTCACGCCCATAAGTCGGTATAATTACTGATATATACGGTAAATTCATTTTAATTTATAACTCCTAACTAATGTACGGGCGGGTTTATTTATATCTTGGGAAATAGCGTAAAATTTAGGTGAACCCACCCCTCCTAACTTTTTTTCTTTTTACCTTTTGTGGTCTCCACCCTTTCTAATTGTTCCTCTTTGAGCCGTTCGATTTTATCGATTTCCGGAAGTTTTAATAAAATTCCAGCGGCAAACCAGTAATATACAGCTACCGGGTCAACATCAAGAGGGTAGTAATAAGTGTTGTAACTTATAAACAATATAAACACCCACATAGTCGCAGCGTAACTGCGGAAATTACGGTTTTTTATTTTTCGATAGGTTTTGAAGCAAATAATAGTCAAAAATGTTACAAATACAATCCAGGCAATTAGCCCAATTATGCCGACTTCGTGTAATACTTTGGGATAGTATGTTTCGACTAATTTAGTTTCACCCATTGCACGTGCGGAGTTGGTAGCACGACCAAGACCACTACCAAGGAGACCATCAACGTTTTTCCAAACTTCCTCGAATTGGTTGACAATAAATTCTTGAGGAGGAGAAGCTTCCCAACGACTGGTAAAGCTTTCGGTACGTTCTGCAACAACAGTGGGGTTACTGACCATAGCGATACCGAGAATTAATACAAGTCCTCCAAACATGGGAATAAACTTTTTCAAGTTGCCGAGTTGTCCTGTGAGTAATAGACAGAGAATGAAACACACAGGGACTAAAGCTAGAGCAATGCGCTGTCCAGAAATTACAGCATTGATGAAAACCACAACTAAAGACCCTAAGCTGATACCTTTCCAAAGTATTGAGGGGTCGCTAAACCCGGTTGCGAAGGTAAAAAACGTGCTGGATATTAAAAACCATGCCCATTGCCACGGTGCCACAAAGGTTCCGGGTAAACGTATCATACCTTCAGAGGGGCTATAAATTAGGGCACCGCCGAAATAACATCGAGCATCAATAGAAGCTTTATATAAAGCGTCACCAGTAGCGTTACGAGTACCTTCGCAGACTCCAACTAACAGCAGCAGATATTGAATAATTCCTAAAATCCCGCAAATGAGAATAAATATGACTTGTAAGCGTGACAGTCGTAAAAAATCTCTTTTATCGCGAATACTATAATAAATGCAGCTAATTAAAGGAACATAACCTAAAAATACTTTGAGTCCCAATAAACCCATACCAATAGGGAACTCTTTTGGAGCAGGTTTAAATGGCAAAGAAGGGGGAGGGTTGAATTGTTGGGGGAGGTTAACAAATAATAGAGTTAAAGCGCAACATCCAAGTAAGATATATAAAGGGGTTTTAATCTCTTGGGGGATGAGCAAGGGTAAACGTTCTTTTTTCAGCTTTTGCCATAACCCGATTAAAGCCGGTAAATAGAAAGCATCCTTAGCGAGTTGTAATATAGGACTATTGCCAATGTAATACGTGATAGTACCACCAAATGGCACATAAGCCATAAAAGCGATTAAAGCTGGGACAGGGTATTTGTAAGAAAGGGAAATAGAAATTACTCCTAGAACACCGGGTACAGCAACTTTAATACCACCGACCAAGAATAGAATAGCACCAAGAAACAACCCGGCACCGACAGCAGCAGAAAGAAAATTAATCAACTCTTTTTTAGCTTGAGCAGCTTTACGCTTTTGCGTCAATCTTTGCTTCAAGTCAATTTCAGAATCTTGCGACTTTGACTTCGACTTTGATTTAGACTTCGACTGAGTAGGTTTTCGTGAAATAGGAGTATCCGTCATTGTTCAATAGGCAGTAACACATAAAACCTGTTATACACCCTTTTACCTAGCAAACTCGGTATCCAATAAGAGCAAAAATACGATTTAGCAAAAAATTGGCAAGAAATCGAAAAATAAAGCTGCGGTATTGTTGTACATCGGTAATCAATTGTAAGAGATAGAAAAGGAATCAACCATCATTAATAGTTGTATTGTACTAATTAAAATTAGAGGTGTTAATAGCGAACTAGCTCTCCAACAAAAAATAGGCGCCTGTTTTCAGAAATTATTATTGCCATAAAAGAAGTATCGTCTATACAATAAAAGTAATACCGTCAAAATTTCAATTAATTTCGTAACCGAACTGTATCAATATGGCAACAAAGAAAATAACAAAGTCTCTTGAAAACAAGGCATCAGCTAAAAAAGTAAAACAAAGTAAGCCCGAAGATACTGAGGCATCAGCTAAAAAAGTAAAACAAACTAAGTCCGAAGATACTGAGACATCAGCTAAAAAAGTTAAGCAAATCGAGCCTCTCGAAGGTAAGGAATTAATTAGCAAAGTCAAAGAACTGCCAAATAGCAGTAAAGAAGAAAAAGCTAAAGCGTGTGGCTACTATAGCGTTACCAAAGACGGTATAGAGCGAGTTAACATGATGAAATTCCTCAATGCCCTACTTGATGCAGAAGAGATATCATTTGATACCCGTTCGGACGAGCATGGTCATGTTGGACGCAGTGCTAGCTACCGAATTGCAGTGCAGTCTAACGGCAATTTGCTAATAGGTTCAGCTTATACGAAACAATTAGGCTTAAAACCAGGGGATGAATTCACCATTAATGTAGGTAGAAAACACATTAAATTGGTATCAATTTCAGCAGAGCAAGAAAATCAAGAAGAAATAGCTGCTTAAAAGCAAATACAAATCAACGATTTGGAGGCGCCCTTGGTAATTTACTTCGGGCGCAAATAATTATTGGTACTAGAACAAAGTTTAAAAAAATACCAGCAAGATAGTAATATTACTGAATAAATATCAGCATTAAGCAAAATCGGTAAGATATAAACCTTGGAGGGGCGCCGCACGAAACTAGAATACTAAACAAGCACATTTTTGAAAATTCTTACTATATATGGATTTTGGAATGTGTACTTTTAGGAGTAAATAGATATTATTGCATTACTACTTAACGCACTCCTATGCAAATTAATTCAACAGAGTTAATGATGTCAAACAAAAGTACTACCAAGTCCTGTTATATTTTACTAATTAGTATTCATGGGCTAATTCGAGGTAACAATCTGGAATTAGGTCGTGACGCAGATACTGGGGGACAAATAAAGTATGTTGTTGAATTAGCTAAAGCCTTGGCTATAAGGCCAAATGTAGAGCGTGTTGATTTAGTCACGCGGCGGGTCGTTGATAGTGCAGTAGACGCTGATTATAGCGCAGCAACAGAATCTTTGGGGGCGGGAGTGCAGATAGTTAGGATTGAAGCAGGTCCGGATGGCTATATTCCCAAAGAAGAATTATGGAGTCATCTTGATGGCTTTGCGGATCGTTTATTTGCTTGGTTATATGAGCAACCACGTTTGCCTGATATCATCCACACCCACTATGCTGATGCAGGATATGTAGGGGTACGTCTTTCGCATTTAACAGGCTTACCACTTGTACACACTGGGCATTCTTTAGGACGTGATAAGTATCGTAGATTGTTGGCATTGGGCATGACGATGGAGGAGATAGAGCAACGCTATCACATGCTGCAACGTATTAGTGCGGAAGAAGACACCTTGAGCAATGCAGATTTGGTGATTACCAGCACTTACAATGAAATTGAAGATCAATACGAGCTTTATGATTGTTACACACCTGAAAAAATGGTGGTTATCCCACCAGGGACTGATTTAAAGCAGTTTTATCCGCCTAGAACTGGGGGTGAAACTATCGAGTTCAAGCAAACATTAGAGAAGTTTCTGAAGCTACCTGATAAGCCGATAATTTTAGCATTATCGCGTCCTGATGAGCGAAAAAATATTGTCACCCTATTAGAAGCTTATGGTCAATCGTCACGTTTACAAGAATTAGCCAATTTGGTAATTGTTGCAGGTAATCGAGATGATATTCGAGAATTGAACGAAGGCGCCCAAAATGTTTTAACCGAATTATTGTTAGTGGTAGATTGCTACGAGCTTTATGGCTGTGTTGCTTTACCAAAACATCATAGTTCTAACGAAGTGGCGGATATTTATCGATTAGCCGCATCATCAAAAGGTGTTTTTGTCAATCCTGCTCTTACCGAGCCTTTTGGCTTAACCTTATTAGAAGCTGCGGCGAGTGGACTGCCATTGGTTGCAACAGAAAATGGTGGACCAGTGGATATTATGGGTAATTGTCATAATGGTTTATTAGTTGACCCTTTGAATTCAAACGCAATTGCCGAAGCTTTATTAACGATTCTTTCTGATTCTAAGCTTTGGGAACAATATTCTGAAAATGGTTTAAAAAATGTTGCTAAGTTTTATTCATGGGATGCTCACGCTCAAACCTACTTAAGAAAAATTCAACCCTTATTGCAGCATGAACCTTTATCAAAACCAACACCACCTCCCCGTAAAGAAGGTAGCTATCGAAAACGGATTCTTTTTACCTCCATCGATAATACTTTGTTAGGAGATGCTGAGGGATTGTCGCAATTTGTACAAGTAGTTCGCCAACATCACCGGGAGTTTTTGTTTGGTATTGCTACAGGTCGCCGCTTCGATTCAGCTCTCAAACTTTTTAGAACCCATAATATTCCGAACCCTGACATTTTAATTACCAGTTTAGGCACAGAAATTTATTACCTGCCTCAATTGACTGCCGATATTGCTTGGAATCACCATATAGATCGTGGGTGGACACCACAAGTATTACGGCGCCTTATCGATCCGTTACCTGGCTTAACACCGCAACCAAAGAGTGAGCAAAGTCGCTTTAAGGTTTCTTATTATTATGATGCGAGCATTGCACCATCATTAGAAGAGATTTTGACTTTATTGCGGCAACAAGAATTATCGGTTAATACAACACTTTCATTCGGTCAGTATCTGGACTTTGTACCCGCAAGAGCATCTAAGGGCCAAGCAGTACGGTATGTAGCAAAACAATGGGATATTCCGTTAGATAGAGTTTTGGTTAGTGGTGGGTCTGGCGGTGATGAAGATATGTTACGCGGCAATACTCTGGGTGTGGTCATTGCTAATCGTCATCGCGAAGAACTGTCGAGCTTGACTAATACTGAGCGCGTTTATTTTGCTGAAGGCGCCCATGCCTGGGGCATTTTAGAAGCGATTAAGCATTATAATTTTTTTAGTTTGTAAAGAGAATGTCACGATAATTAAGATAATACTATGTACGAACAAATTTCTCACTCACTATTAAATTCGATACTCGACGATTTAAAGCCGGAAATTCGTCGGCAAGATTTGCGGCATTTTTATACTCGTCTCGGTGCGAACTTTTACGCTATTCATTCGTTATTTTTTACACTATACGGACATCGCGATGATTTTAAAGTGCAAATGTTACGGCTAGTTGAAACAATGGCGAAAGGCTATATTGACCGCTCTCCAGAGTTAGAGCGGTTGGATATTCAACGCGAACAAGACCACAACTGGTTTTTGTCTCAAAAATGGGTAGGTATGGCTCTTTATTCCAACGGTTTTGCAGAAAACCTAGCAGATTTAGAAAACAAAATAGGCTATTTTCAAGAGCTAGGTATTAATATGGTACATATTATGCCGATTTTGAAGTGTCCAATTGGTAAAAGTGATGGGGGCTATGCTATCAGTGATTTTAGAGAAGTTGACGAAAGAGTTGGTGATTTAGAAGATATTCGTCGTATTGCTTGTGAGTTTAGAAAGCGTGATATTTTGCTGGTTCTAGACATTGTGCTTAATCATACATCTGATGAGCATGAATGGGCTAGAAAAGCAAGTATGGGAGATCGTAATTTTCAAGATTACTATTATATTTTTGAAAACAGAGAAATTCCTGATATGTTTGAGGAAAACATGCCAGAGGTTTTTCCTGAAACAGCTCCAAGTAATTTTACTTGGAATAGCGAGATGGGAAAATGGGTAATGACGGTTTTCCATAGTTATCAGTGGGATTTAAATTACAGCAATCCGAGAGTTTTTATTGAAATGCTCGACATTATTCTGTTTTGGGCAAATCAAGGTGTAGATATTCTCCGACTCGATGCTGTTGCTTTTTTATGGAAAAAAATCGGCACTTCTTGCCAGAATGAGCGCAATGCCCATCTAATTTTGCAGTTAATGAAAGATTGTTGTCAAGTGACGGCGCCTGGTGTGTTATTTATCGCCGAAGCGATCGTTGCCCCTGTTGAAGTAATTAAGTATTTTGGTGAAGATGCAATCGCTGCCAAGGAATGCGAGATTGCTTATAACGCTACTTTAATGGCATTATTATGGGATGGAATCGCAACTAAAAACACTAAACTACTTTACCAAGGTATAAAAAGTTTGCCTAACAAATTAGAACGCGCGACTTGGCTAAACTATGTGCGTTGTCATGATGACATTGGTTTTGGTTTTGACGATTATGATATTCAAGTAGCTGGTTATGAGCCAAGAACACATAGAAAATTTTTAGTTGATTACTTGAGCGGTAAGTTTGATTCATCATTATCTAAGGGATTGGTATTCATGCCTAATGAAGCTACAGGAGATGCGCGTATTTGCGGTTCATTAGCTTCTTTGGTTGGATTAGAATCTGCGCTCTTAACTGCCTCGGAGCGTCTGATTGACCTTGCAATAAATAGAATTTTACTACTCCACGGCATTATTCTATCTTTTGGCGGAATCCCTTTAATGTATAATGGCGATGCAATTGCTGTACTTAATGATTACAGTTATACAGATGACCCAAGCAAAATCAATGACAATCGTTGGGTACATCGCCCTAAAATTGATTGGGAAAAAGCAGAATTACGTAAAAAACAAGGCACAGTGGAATACAGGGTATTCACTGGTATGAAAAAAATGATTGCTATCCGTAAAGAAATCTCTGCATTTGCCGATTTTAACAACCGCGAATTGCTGCACATAGGCAATGAACATTTACTATGTTATATTCGTTTTAATCATCAACGTCCATCAGAAAAAGTATTGGTCATTGCCAATTTTGATGCAAATCCCCAATACTTAGATTTAGATAAGCTTAGAAATACAGGCTTTAACAGTTATAGTAAGTTTGTTGATTTATATAGTGGTATAAAGCCTCTTCAATCTGATGGTCGCATCACTCTAGAAGGATATCAATTTTATTGGCTGACAGAGAGTTAAAATTATGTCACAGAATTTGTAAAATAAAAACTCATACCCGCCTAGAACTAAAAGTCCCTAGGCGCGAGTAGCAAAAGTCCATTTTAATGAACTGTAATATTAAGAATATGTTCTTTACATTCTTCGCTATGCTTAGAATGACAATTTATGCAATTTAGATATTACGTGACTTTGCGAGTATCTTTTTATAAAACAAAAACCCTAAGCCTAAAATACCCAATGTCCATGTACTACTATTTTCTGGCACTTTAGTTAGTGTGTTTGTTTGGGTAAGACTAAAATTGCGAATTACATTAGAACCAATTTCTCCACTACTTAAAGTTCTAAAACCTAAAATAGGCGCCTCTTCATTAGATGCTAGCACTCCAAAGAAGCCCGAATCACCAAAACTACCTAAATTTACACTACCAAAACTTCTAGTATCTTCGATTGCAAATGTACTTTTTTTGACTTTAAAATTAAAGCTGAATCCTTTAACAGGGTTGGCAAAAGCAAACTCTTCTAAGCTTCCAGGAAATCCTAAGCCTACTTCTAAACTGCCTTGAGATACTCTGGCACCACCTAAAAATCCTGAGTCTACATATCTTAACCCACTATCAAAAATTGTATTCGGTGTTACAAAGTCTTCTTCATTGAATTGTTCTGTTACTAATGATTGGTTCTGTGTGGCATTGTTCCAACTATTGCGGTCTGTAAATAATTGATAAGCTTGAGCGTGCGGTATTACGCAAAGAGTTAACAATACGCCATTAGCTGCGATTCCTACAATTTTATGTGTATTCTTAATCATTGTTGTTAAATTATATAAATATGTAAGTATAGAGTTTTTATTATATTACCATATGAGCATAATTTGACAAAGTGGTTTGCTTTAACATCAAAAAAAACGTCAAAGTTTCGTTTATTATGAAGGTAAGGCAAGACAATCTGAAAATAAGATATACCGCTATCAGATTAGTGAGAAGAAAGAAGACAAGTTAACTGAAGCTGTAGATTATAACCGTACTAAAGAGTAGTAATAACCGAACAAAAGAGGTATTTAATAATATCTCGTTTTTTGTCTGAAAACATATGCTGACATTTTTTTGTCATATTTAATTTACACACTATAGATATACAGCACTTACACACTCTATGTCCGTAAAACCACAAACTAAATCCTGGCTTAAGGTTGTACTGGCAACGTCATTATTTATCATACCTCCAGCTTGTGCGATTCAATCTAACATAATAAATGCAGTAGAACCAACCGTTAAACAAAAAACTCAAAATCAAACTGATAGTCAAGCTTATACAGATGTACAAAACTTAGTCAATATGGGGCCGCGCGTTGCTGGTACTCCTACGAACGAAAAAGCCAGTGCTTATATAGAACAGCAATATCGCAAAGCTGGTTACAGAACTCGTATTCAAACCTTTACCTACTCTAAATTTCGAGACTTTGGCTCAAGTTTAACGGTAGATGGAAGAAACATTAAAGCCAGTGCATTTAAAGGTTCGGCGCCTGGTAAACTTTCAGCAAGACTTGTAACAGTCCCTAACTTTGGGCGTGCAAACGATTTTGCCACAGTTAACGTCAAAGGAGCAATAGCACTTGTTAAACGCGGTGAAATACGATTTTCAGAAAAAGTTACTAATGCTATAGATGCAGGCGCCATTGGTGTAGTCATAGTTAATAATAAAGCTGGCAACCTTACATATGGTACGCTGACTCAAAACTCACAAATACCTGTTTTAGGTATATCAGGTGATGAAGGCAACAAGCTTTATGCAGAGGCGCCCCCTGAACGGTCACCTATTAACCTCAACGCTAACGGTCAAAACATTGATGTTACAGGACGTAATGTCATCGCTTATCAAGAAGGTGTTACACAACCGCGCGTTATATTAGGTGGTCATTTTGACTCAGTAGAAGGCGCCCCAGGAGCAAATGATAATGCTTCGGGAACTGCGGTAGTACTTGATATTGCGCGAAAAGTTTCAAAAACACCCTTAGCTCGTCAAGCTTGGTTTATTGCTTTTGATGGAGAAGAAGACGGTTTGCATGGTTCGCGCGCATTTGTTGACGCTGCGACTCCACAGTTCCTTAGTGAACTAAAAGGGATGATGAACTTTGATATGGTTGGAGTGAACAACAAATTGCTAATTGGTGGTAGTTCAGATTTAACCAAATTAGCCCAAGTTGTCCAACCAAAAGCTGAGTTGTTCGGTGCCAGCTATGCAAACGGCGCCAGTGACCATGCTCCCTTCGCAGCCAAAGGTGTACCTATTCTGTTTTTCTATCGAGGTATGGAGCCAAACTACCATTCACCGAACGATAAAATCGTAGACCCAAAACTACTTGATGAAACTAGTCAAGCTGGTTTGGATATTTTCAAACGCTTAATAAGCAAGAAAGCGGGTTTCTAAGATACTTACTTACTCACACTAGGATAATTGCAATGTCTTTTACTGCTAAAAAAAGTACAGTAGCTACTTTATCTTTATTAACCTTTGGAGCAATGGCTGCTTTTTTAAGACCACAAGTTGTTCCAGCATCAACACAAGTACCTTTCGAGTCATCTCCATCATTCGCTGCTAATGATAATAATTTTGTTGCTACGGCAGTTGAACGAACAGGCCCTGCCGTTGTACGAATTGACTCATCGCGTACCTTTCAAAATTCCGATAGCTTTAGCGGTAGGAGAGTTGCACGTGGTACAGGTTCAGGATTTATATTTAGGCGAGATGGTTTAATTCTAACAAACGCTCACGTAGTAGATGGCGCCGACCGAGTAACAGTAACCCTCACTTCGGGGCGCCGTTATTCGGGTAGAGTAGTAGGAGAAGACCGACGTATGGATGTAGCAGTTATAGAAATTCAAGCTAACAATTTACCTGTTGTAAATATGGGTAACTCCGACCGACTCAAACCAGGTGAGTGGGCAATAGCAATAGGCAACCCCCTCGGTTTAGACAACACCGTCACTGTAGGCATTATAAGCGGAACAGGTCGAAGCAGTCGTGATATAGGCGCCCGTGGTCGCAACGTCAACTTTATTCAAACAGACGCAGCTATTAACCCAGGTAACTCAGGAGGACCACTATTAAACCAACGCGGACAAGTAATAGGTATTAATACTGCTATTATTCAAGGCGCCCAAGGACTAGGTTTCGCCATCCCCATCAACCAAGCACAGCAAATAGCCAACCAATTAATATCCCAAGCATCGTAAAACCTATAAATTGTCATTAGTCGCGTAGCGTAATGCGGAGCATTTGCCGAAGGCTAGAATCTTAAATATTTTGAGACTTTAATAGATGCCACCCTGCGAGAAAAGCTCCGTTTTACATTACGGTGACTTATGACACTGTTTGTATACTTAACCAAATTCATTTACATCAAAAGCACGCCAGGTAAGACTAATTCGTGAATCAGCCCTTTTTTGTTTATTTATAGCGTGTACCCATTCATCTTGAACCGAGTTGTCCATATATAACAGTGAACCAGGCAAGAGCGTAAAATTGTGCCGTATATTTTTATTTTTCTTATTGCGGTAAGTGATGTTACGAGGGTGTCCAAGTGATACAATTGCTACACCAGTTCCTGGTTGCAAGGCGCTTGTGTCATCAGAATGATAACCCATCTTATTATTACCAGTTTCGTAATAATTCAGTAAACAATTGTTAAAATTAACCCCAAGTTGACTTAATAGTTTAGCCTGGATGGGCACAAGATGTGGATGCATCGGCACCTGAGCATAACTCATTTGTAAATAATTGTACGGGACACCAAAGGATGCTGTTTTACGCGCACTCATGCTGTCATCCCATTTAACTGTTGACAACAATGTTTGAAAAATAACCCACTGTGTATCTAAAAAATCTTCAATAATCAGAAGGTTTGGTATTTCAATTTCAGTCATTTTTATAGGTTAATTAGTTCTAGGTATGAAGTATTTGACATTTGCAAGCCCAATAAAGCACGCGCTTACAATTCCGTATAATTTGAGTAATTAATCGTTATTATACCCGTAAATATTAAAAATAAGCCTATTTGAAGTTAGTTCTTTTGTATTCAAAAATTTTGCAAGCTGCACTTAACAATTTTTCAAATAAAGCAGGGTAAGCGCATCTAAAATTGTATTTAATTATACATATTATTTAACTAAAATGTGTGTCTAGGTCAATTTTGTAGTACTCAATAATTATTTAGAATAAACATATTATTAATGCTGGAAGTACATACTATTGTTCTTACATTTCAAAAGTTTGAGCTTATTAAAATGTATAAATATTTTGCTTACTTACTCCTGTTTGACATAAAATAAGCAGGTACTTTTAACAAGCTAGACGCTTACAGTACACGCGGGTTGGAGTAAAGCATCTATTTTTATTATATCAAGGGGGAAGTCTCATGGCATTAGGTTTGAAATCAGAAAAGCCTACTACTAAAAGCTCTAATAATTTAAGTTTAGCTAGCGCTGCTGCACTAACAAAAGAAATGAAATTAATTTTTAGTGACATCAAAGACCCCGCGTAGAAAGAACTCGTTATCATTTGTTAACAGATATTTTAATTATTGGAATATTGTCGGTAATTGCGGGAGGTCAAGGATGGGAAGATATGCAGAATTATGGGTTGAGTAAGCACGATTGGTTGAAGGAATTTTTAGATTTACCTTGGGGTATCCCTGGTCATGATACCTGCAGGGGTAAAAGTAGCGAAGCTGTTACCAGCCGCCACGCGACGGCTGAAGCTATTGCATAGAGCGGGTTTCAGCAAAATTTTTGGAATTTTCTGGGCGCCTGCATATTTCAAATGCTTGTTTAACACCAATGATACGAGCGCCTTTGAGTCATCAATATTAATGTATTGAAAATTACATTAAAATATAAGTAGTTGATTTAGCAATGGTCATTTCTCACACTACCATCAGGCATAATGGTTCTACAGAATATAGCTCCTTCCAGGTCTGCCCCTTCTAAGATAGCGCCCTCAAGATTTGCTTGACTTAAATTAGCATTACGAAAATTTGTATAGCTTAGGTCAATGTATTTCAAAATTGAACCGCTCAAATTCGCACCAGCTAAATTACTTCTACTTAAATTTATTCTGGTAAAGTAGATGTTAGATAAATTTGCATTTTCATCAATATATATAGCCTTTGTCAAATCAGTTCCAGCAGGAAAGACAGTTCTGGAATCATAAAAAGCCCCGCTTAAAGATGCACCATTAAGATTGCTGTTAGTAAAATTAGCACCGCTCAAGTTAGAGCTACCAAAATAGGCTTTACTACAGTTTGCTCCAGTTAAATTTGTATTACGTAAATTCGCATAACTTAGATGAGTATTACTTAAATTAGCACCACTTAAGTTCGCACCACTTAAATCTATGTCATTCATCTGATGTCCACTTAAATTAATTCCACTTAAATCATGATTTTGTAAGTTTTTACATGAAAGAATATATTTATTCTGATGAAAAGAAAGATTAACACCAGAAGCAAAAAATATTGCTTGAGATAAATCGACATTTTCAGGGAATATTGTTTCGGAACTGTAGAGAGCTTCACTTAAATTAGCTCCACTTAAGTTAGCGTCACTAAAATTAGCACCAATTAAATCAACTTTACTTAAATTTGCATTAACTAAGTTAACATGCGTAAAATTTGTGTTTCTTGCAATAACTGTTGTTAAATTAGCATTGCTTAAATCAGCACCCTCAAGGTCTGCATCTTCAAGACTTGCTAAACAACCACCAGAATTTCCTAAATCGAGTCGAACTCCTCTTAAATTTGCTCTCTTTAGATTAGCATTTTTAAACGAGGAGCCTCTCAAGTCACTTTGTTCTAAATTTATACCTGATAAATTAGCATTTTGAAAAGATATTTCTACTAGAGTAGAAGAGTTAAGATTGGCAGAACTTAAATTAATATCTTTTAAATCGCCATTCCACAACTTTATTTCCGGCAGTTGTATGTTACTTAAATTAGCTCCACTTAAATCAGAAAGCCTTATTTCAATATAATTAAAATCGTTTGTAAAATCTCTTTTTCCTGATGTATAGCACTGTAACAATATATTTTTAGCCATTTCAGCGTTACAATTATCGCTGCGGATATTACCATTTGGCATAATTGTATTACATAAAATAGCTTGTGCAAATTCTGGACATCCAGCAGTATCATAAACTTCAGCATCTGTGAAATTAGCATCTTTCAAATTTGCATCACTGAGACTTGTATCCACTATTTGTGCATTTCTCAAATTTGCTGCTTCTAAATTTGCTTTGTTTAAAGTACTTTCTAGGAATTCGCTATTTTGCAAATCTGCTTTCTTTAAAGAGGCGTATTCTAAATTACACTCAATTAATTTAGCTTGACTTAAGTTTGCTTCGTCTAAAATTGTATAGCGTAGGTTTGCGCCTTCTAAATCAACACCTCGAAGATTAGCTCTTGTTAAATTCGCTCCATGCAACTCAGCGCGCCTTAAATTAGAATTACTTAGATTTGCCTCACTTAAGTTAACACCCAATAAATTGGCATTTTTTAAATCTACGCCCGCAAAGTTTCTTTCTCCAGAAGCATATCGACTAAGTAACTCTTCAGTATTCATAGTTTAAATTAAGTAATTAATAACACCACTAACAGTATGTACTGTCATATGGGTATACCGCCACTTTTTCCAGATAGTTTGTTTCTAAAATCAAACTTGACTTACTTGACTGGTCAAGAGAAACACCAATTCTATAGAATTGTGTTTACACAAGTGCGCTATCAAAAACATAACAGTCTAAACTTTTAGATTTTACAGTATTTATTTAGGGGTTGCTGAAAAACTCCACAAAATGAATCTAGACGCGCTCACAGTACAAAAAATGGTTGTTTCGGAGGTTGGCTTAAAAATCAAGCCCTAATTTTTCCATCCAAATACACGGATTTTGAGCCTGTAGGCACCTTTTTCTTGCGTCTATTTGGAATCTAAATGTTTGAAACCCTTACATGGTAAAGGTTTTAATTCTATTCAGCAAGCCCTATATAAACATAATTGCGTTAACGAAGTTATCCGAAGGAAATTGCAACTTGTTAAGTGGCGCCTCTCCAAAACAAAGCAGTATTTTGTAGTAATAGCTAATATCTATGAATTCACACCATCCAATCTGGTCGCTTGCACCAAAAGATGTTTACAGTAGCTTGACAACCACTTCCCAAGGGCTTAGTGATACTGAAGCTTCTTTACGTATCAAACAATATGGTTATAATGAACTACCACCAAGCCAAACACGTCCTTTATTATTACGTTTTATTGACCAACTAACCCATTTTATGGCATTGTTATTATGGGTTGCAGGAACGTTGGCTTTTATTTCGCAAACGCCAGAATTAGGCTGGGCAATTTGGGCAGTAATTTGGATTAACGCAATAGCGTTTGTTAAGCTACATTATTTTTCGTTAGTGTATTAATTCCGTTTGATTACTATAAAATCTTGGGAATTCAGCGAAATCATAAAATTTTCAAAATTAACAAGAATAAGCCAACGTTTACTACTTTCATTACTAAATAGGCTTTCTTGACCACAGATAGTTCCTTCGAGTCCAGCTACATAAGGCGGGTAAAGTATTAAAACTTTATCATCTACTTGAAACCTATTTGAATTAAATAAAAAACTTCTTAACATAAGAAAAATTAATTTGATTAGTAAATAGTTGACAAATCTAGTTTACAATGAATGACTATCATTTGAACAAAATGCTTTTAAACTCTATATTATCTTTGCTGCTAACTTTTAATGTAGTTGATTATATATGTTTTAATTTTATACAACATACTCCAAAAGAAAGAGTTTAATGTTAAATAATATTATGATATTTACTTCAATCGAAGTCTTCACGAGTTCCTCAACTTTTTTCAATACTCTTAAAGTAAAGTCGAGCAGATTTCTCCCAAATTGCTGACGCATGAAATTTACCACTTTAAGCTGTTCTTCAGTATAAAATATTAGGGGGTATAAAGATGTACAATAAACTAGCATCCAGTATAGAAGAACAAATTCTTACCATTGAGCTAGGCAAAGTAAAGCTAAAAGGAGAGCTAGTAATACCTGAAGGTGCAGAAGGGATAGTTGTAATTCCATGCATTGAGAGTAATATTAAATACGGGCATCGACTCTGCTACTTTGCCCATCTCTTGCGTCAAGGTGGTTTGGCAACAATATTAATTCCTTTGCTGACTGAAGAAGAAGACTGGCAAGACCAACGCAGCAAACATTTTCGATATAATGTTAGGCATTTAGCTACGCGACTTGTTGGCATCGTTGATTATTTGGCAGATAACCCAATGACTTGCGATTTTAAAATTGGTTACTTTGGTACAAGTGCAGGTGGAGGTGCAGTTTTACTTGCAGCAGCTGAACGTCCAACAAAAGTTCATGTAGTTGTGGCTCATAGCGCATATATAAACTTCTGTAGTTCTGTACTTTCCTACTTACGCTCGCCAACTTTATTAATCGTAGGTAGCGAAGATTATCCTGTTATTACTGAGAATGAAGATGCATTTGCACAAATTCCGACTTGCAATAAGCATATGGAGGTTGTTCGTGGTGCTTCCCACCAGTTTAAAGAGCTAGGAACTTTTGAAGAAGCTGCAAGGCTAGCAAATCAATGGTTTAAGCGATATTTTGGCTCGAAAGAGTCAAATTTAAATCAAACTAACTTCAAGCAATTTGACTTTGCTAGTGCCTAAGTATTATTTCTTGATTACAAATCATAAAATCAATCTTCACAAGTTCCTCAACTTTTTTTATTAACTTAAAAGTAGAGCTACAAAGCTTGACATCAAAAACTAGAAACCCATTTGAGGAATATATATAGGGTTTGCTGAAAAAGAGGAAAAAACAGGCGCCATCAGATTATCAGACCAAAGAAATATATCCAGATGCAAGAGAAGAAGGTAAAATTACCTAAAATCCTTGCATCTACGTGACTAGCACTCAAGTGTGCTTATTAGTAACCATGTACCGAAAACAGGAGCAGCCTCCAATTCTACCCTCCGGGTTCGCCACTTTGGCGGGACGGAAGCCGACACCGCCAAGTGGACTCACCTGAAAACTTTCAACTTCCATTTGAGGGGAAGCTAAGAGAAGATAATCGTTGGGTAATCATGGCTTCTTTAATGCCTTGGGCAGAATTTGAGGACGAGTATTCAACTTCATTATCTATAGAAATGGGGGCGCCAGCAAAACCATTCCGGATGGCATTAGGGGCATTAATAATTAAAGAGAAATTAGGCATAAGTGATAGAGAAACAGTAGAGCAAATAAAGGAAAACCCTTATCTACAATACTTTATAGGAATGTTATCTTATAGTAATGAAGCACCATTTGATGCATCAATGTTAGTTCATTTTAGAGAAAGAATTAGTGTAGAATTAGTCAGAAAAGTAAATCAAGAAACTGTAAAGAAGATGTTAGACGCTGCATCTTCAATTGATACTGAAAAAACAGAACTATCACAAAAAGAAATAAGTGAGCTAAAAAATCTTGGGAAATTAGTATTAGATGCGACATGCGCGCCAGCAGATATAAGTTATCCAACAGATTTGGAGCTATTAAATCAAGCCCGAAAACACACAGAGCGAATAATAGATTTACTTTATGAAGAACTAAAGGGAACATTAGAGAAAAAACCAAGAACTTATAGAGAGAAAGCTAGAAAAGACTACTTAGATGTTGCTTCTAAACGTCGTCCATCTCAGAATGAAAAAAGAAAAGCGATAAAAAAACAACTTCAATATATTAAGAGAAATTTAGCTCATATTAATCAGTTGATTAGATTGGGTTCTAGCGAGCGAAAAATTAACTGACAGACAATATGAAATGTTGCTTGTAGTTTCAGAAATCTATCGTCAGCAGCTATGGTTATATGAGAATAAAAAACAGAGTATTGATGACCGTATTGTTAGTTTAAGCCAACCGCATATTCGCCCGATTGTGCGAGGAAAAGCGGGTAAATCGGTAGAATTTGGCGCCAAATTATCTGCTAGTTACTTTAATGGATATGTATTTTTAGACCATATTAGTTGGGATAATTTTAATGAATCGGGAGATTTTAAAGCACTTTTTAGTTGCATATAAAAACTATACGGGCTACTATCCAGAATCTGTTCATGTTGATAAAATTTATAGAACAAGAGAAAACCGAGCTAGGTGTAAAGAGAGAGGTATTAAAATGAGTGGCCCGCCTCTAGGAAGACCAAAAGCTCTTAGTAAAGAAGAAAAAAAACAGGCTTTGGAATCCGAAAGAGTACGTAATAGTATTGAAGGAAAGTTTGGTGAGCCAGCGCGTTGCGGGGGTTCCCCCCGTTGTAGCGACTGGCGAACCCGTAAGGGACAAGCTAAAAGAAGATTTAGTCTTAATAGAGTGATGGCGAAACTACCTCATACTTCTAAAACTGCAATTGCTATTACTTTTTTAGTAATGAATCTTTCTACTTACCTATCACGGGTTTTTTGTGTCTTTTTATATTTATTTTTCAAAAATAGACCTTTTTTCGAGATTGATATAAACAAAACCTATAGTATTAAATCTATAAATAACTAAAAGCTATCTAATAATTTGCATGAATAATTAGTCAACCTTAAGATTGTTTGTTTAGGACTTTTTCAGCAAACCCTAATTAATATATTAATGAATAGATTGTAAATGATTTAACCAGTATTCTCACTGTTTAAAATTCATAGATTGCTGTTCTTGTCAATTAGAAAGTTGCAAAAATTAATAATTTCTGAGTTTTTTTGGAAGAAGGAATCTCTTAGTATGTCCAAACTAACAAGACGACGGTTATGTATGGCATTGCCACATACTTGAGCATGAAGATAATGAAATGATGTTGCGGTATCGAGTACTATAATTATCAAATTGAGGCGCCTATATCCTTTGAATTTTAATGCGTAGGCGCCGAATTTTTCATTTCCCACTTTTAAGGTAGCTTTGCGACAGCTTGATTTTGTTGAGTTACCCGTCCATCTTCCATATACAAAATTCTATCAGCAACATCCAAAATACGGCTATCATGAGTTACTAGCAAAATTGTACTTCCTTGTTGCTTGGCTAATTTCTGCATGATAATTACGACATCCCGACCAGATTTACTATCTAACGCTGCTGTCGGTTCGTCTGCTAGCACTAGTAAAGGTTCACCAACCAGCGCGCGGGCAATAGCAATACGCTGTTTTTGTCCACCCGAAAGTTTCTCAGGATAATAATTCATTCGGTCAGCTAAACCAACAGATGCTAATATTACCTGAGATTTAGCAATGCGTTCGCTTATTGGCAAATTTTGATGTAACCGTAGTGACATTCCCACATTTTGCTGCGCTGTTAGAGATTCAAGTAAATTATGACTTTGAAAAATAAACCCAATTGAAGAGCGAATATTGACTAACTGCGACTTACTTGCACCATATAATTCCTGACCAAATACGCACACGCTACCCGCTTGTATCGACCGTAACCCACCAATCAGTGTCAGTAATGTGGTTTTACCACTGCCCGATGGTCCTTGCATGATGACAATTTCTCCAGGATATATATCTAAATTGACATCATCTAAAACTGGCTTGCGTAAATCCCCTTTACCGAAAGCATGGTAGAGATGGCGAACATTAACAACAGGTTCCATACCACTTTCCCCTCTGTTAAAATATATCTGCTGGGTCAGCAGAGCGAAGTTTTCTTATGGCAATTGCCGCTGAAATTAAACACATTAACACCGTAGCAATTAATACTTGTGATGCGACAGCAGCCTTCATTGCTAAGGGTATTCGTGTTAGCGCTCCCAGCAATTTATACATCCCAAACGATGTTGCATACCCAGGCGCAAATCCAATCACAGCAAGAATAATTCCTTGTTGAAAAACAACACCTAATAAACTCACATCCGAATAGCCCATTGCTTTTAACGTGGCATATTCAGCTAAATGGTCACTGACATCTGTGTATAAAATTTGATAGACAATTACCACTCCTACAACAAACCCCATAATGGCGCCAAAGTTAAAAATAGTACCTGCTGGATGTTCGTTTGCCCAAAAGGCTATTTCCGATTCTTTAAACTGCTGCGGATTAAGTACTTTGATATCACTTGGTAATCGCGCACGTAAATAATTGGCAACTATTTGGGGGTTTACACCTGGCTTGACTTTAATTACACCAACATGAACTTTATCAATACTATTACGACCAAATAAACGTAAATAATTTTGGTCACTCGTAACAACATGACCGCGAATAAACATTGTACTTCCCAAGGTAAAAATACCACCAACTCTAACCCTTTTACCAGAGAACTCAGTGGTAATGGTTTCACCACGGTTAAAAGATTCAACAACGTGTCCAGCAGAGGGTTGAGATTTGCGGTCAAATAAGACTACATTGGGTAGCTTAATTTGGTCTAACTGCTGATTTAATTCTGGTAAATCTAGTACCGGATGCACAGGGTCAAATGCAATTACCGCAATTGGTGCAATTTCCTTCTTCCAAGGATTAACCCAAGAACCAAAAGAATAGTACAAAGGGCTTACTGTCGCAACTCCCTCAACATCAGATGCTTGATATAGATGAGCTTTTGGAAAACCTCTGACTTCAAACAACGTTTTTGTACGATTACTAACTAAAACTAAATCAGCATTGAGATGTTCGTGAACTAAGGTTGAACCCTCAAATAACATTGATTTAAACCCCAGCATCATAAAAATCAAGATATCCGCAAACGCGATTCCCGACATTGCAATTAGCAAACGAATTTTATGATGGCTCAGTTGTGACCAACCAATTGGAGGTTCTTGTGAAAACTTCTTAAAAATATTTGCTTGTCTTGGAAATTTCATAAAAGACCTCCCCTGTCTAGTTGCATAGATACTAATAACCGTTTAGTTCTTAATATCCACAGTAATCCGCACCTGTAAGTTAGTTAAATAAGCTACCTTCGGTGTATCCCGCGCGTCTAATTTGACTTTTACCTCGACGACACGCGCGTCTTTATCTGCTGCAGGGTCAGCGTCTAAAATATCTTGCTTCTTAATTTGTAAACCAATATGGTCAACAGTTCCATACACCGTACCTGTAAACCCACCATGTTCGCTGACTACTGCTGCACGCTGACCAACTCGAATCTTACCGACATCTGTTTCATAAATTTCGGCGATTGCGTACATTTGTTGAGTACGTCCTAATTCTACAATTCCCTGACTAGTATTTACTTGTTCACCCACACGGGTATTGATTTTTAAAACTTGTCCAGCCACAGGTGAGCGCACATAATAGTCATCTAACTCAGCTTTGATGCGGTTGATATGAACTGTAGCTTTTTCTACCTCCGATAGGGCAACTTTTACGTCTACAGGGCGAACTTCTTTTAATTTCAAAAGTATTGCTTTTTCGCTTTGAATTTGCTTTTGTAAGGTAGAAACAGTTGTTTCTAGTTGAGCTTCCGCTGCTTTGAGATTTGCTTGTGCAGCTTCAAACACCTCTTGTTTGTTATCAAAGTCGGCAGTTGTTACCGCTCCTTGACTATATAACGCTTGATAACGTTTATAATTAGCTTTAGCATTACGTAACTGGGCTTCCACACGCGCGATTACTGCTTGTTTTTCAACTGTTTCTGTATTTAACTGCGCTTGAGTTCGAGCAATTAAAGCAGATTGTGCGGTAATCTCTGCTAATTTAGCTTCCCCCGCTTTAATTTTGTTTAGTTTTGCACGTTGAAATGCCAAGTCTTTTTCTGCTTCAGCCAATTCCATTTGCTTTTTATCCGTGCCTTGCAGAATTGCAATGATTTGTCCTGCTTTTACTCTGTCACCTTCGTTGACTAGTAATTTATTGACTCGGCTATCTTGAGCATAAGCAACCGATAATTTTATTATTTCACCTTGTGGTTGCAATCGTCCCAACGCAGTAATTTTAGTTACAGCAGGAATACTCGTAGTTGGAATTGGTGTAGTTTTTTTTGTTTGAGTTTGGGAGATTATGTAAATTGAACTGGCGCCAATCATACTTATAAAAAACACACCAGCTACCCAGTACATAATTACTTTACCAGTGCTACGTTTGGTAGGAGTTGCTGGCTGTAGAAATGGCGCATTACTTGACTTGTCATCTTTTGTTACAGTCATAACTTGTATACAGGACAAATGTTATACAATTTATTCACCCTGTACTTAATGTTATATGCTGATAACATGAAGAACTTGTGAGGAAAAGTGCAATTAAACTAGAGGCATAACACACTCTAAGTTTGTTTATTTTAGATTGCGGTTGTTGTCTTAATCAATTTTTCATGTTTTGTAAATACCTTTTCTTGTACAACTAACACTGAACAAGGAGCATGATGCAGTATATAACTACTAACGCTGCCAAGCAAAATTTCTGAAATACCTTTGTGTCCTCTACGACCTAATATAATTAAATCTGCACCCCATAACTCTGCCACTTCGCAAATCTTTTTACCAACTGTCCCAAATCCATGCTTAAATTCTGCAGGAATTTTTCTAATATTAGCTTGCTGACAGCAACTTTCTAGCCAAATATTTACTTCTTTAATTTCGTGGAGTAAGTTTTGTTGGTACTGTTTGTGCAAAGTACCATATATATCAATATCTCCAATAGTACCAATAGATGAAAATGCCTCATTTACAATATCGCTATTAATGCAATAAAATAGCATCAATCGGCTTTTACATTTCTCAGCTATACTTAATGATTCTTCAAAAACGACACCAGTTTGTAACGATTTATCAAGAGCAACTAATATTCTATTGTAGCTCATAATATTTCCTCGCTGCTAAATTATAAAGCCAATTTAATCTATATTTTCGCTTTCAATAGTGTAAGAAACAAAGTTGAGGAACTTGTGAAGATAGGGAAATTGCGAATTATAAGTTATAATTTTCAAAGCGACTATCCTCACCTTGGTTTTTTGAGCAATTGCTTCACAACATCCTCAAAATTTTTAGGTATAAATGACTTACTCATGTGCACATCTGAACGTACAGGTGTTCTAAATATGGAAGTTAAAGAAATTAAGTTTTTTAATCAATTTACCAAGCAATTGAAGAAAAGTGCTTTACTTATCTTTATTTTCACCTTAGTTGTATTGCTTTTTGTAACATTTTCTCCAGCAGCATCAAACAATGCAGATGCGAACAAACAAATTACCATTACTGCAAACCAGGTTATTGATGACGATTTATATTTATCTGCTGAGACATTAACTATTGATGGCACTATAAAAGGTGATGCTGTGCTATCTGGTCGAACAATAACTATTAACGGCGCCGTCAATGGTGACTTAATTGCTGCTGGGCAGAAGATAACCATCAACGGTGTTGTTAAAGATGATGTTCGTATTGCCGGACAAGTGCTGTCTATTGGTGACAAAGCTCAAATTGCTGATGACTTAATTGCTGCTGGTGCCAGTTTGGAAACTAAAGTCGGTAGTAAAGTTGGTGGTGATGTCAGCTTTTTCGGCGCCCAAGCAATACTTGCTGGTACAGTCAACAAAAACGTCCTAGGAGCAATGAACTCTTTGGAATTACGTGGTTCTGTAGGACAAAATATGCGAGTTACTGCCGTTGGCGACCCAAACCCATTAAAACTACCTTTTATCCCAAAACCACAAGCCACTATCCCAGAAATACCTGAAGGATTAACAATTTTAGATACAGCGAAAATTGCTGGCAAGCTTACCTACCAATCAACTAAAGATGCACAAATCAATCCAAAAGCACAAGTAACTGGTGGTGTAGTACGTGAAGAATTGGGGTATAAAGGAAGACATGACTCAGGATGGAATGCATCAACTCAACCACAAACATCAACTGGAATTATCCTGCAACAGTTACAACGGTTAGCTGCATTACTATTAATTGGTTGGTTGTTACTTAGGTTCGTTCCAAATTGGACACAAACTTTAACAACAACTGTGCGAGCTAGACCATTGCCAAGTTTAGGATGGGGTTTAGTTACGGTTACTAGCATTGTACTGCTGTTAATACTGGCGCCAATTCTTACTGTCTTATTTAGTGGATTGCTGGCTTTTGCACTGCCTAACCTAGTTTTACCTATATTCAGCATTGGTATTCTCTTCACGATTTGCATCAGTGTGGGATTTGCAATTTTTGCAACTTGTGTACCGCAAATTATTATTAGCTTTGTAAGTGGACGATGGTTAATGGAACATTTACGACCGAACCAGGTAACAGGAAAAATTACATCCCTACTTGCTGGTTTGCTAGTATTTGTTGTCATATCATCAATACCCCTGCTGGGTGGTGTTTTTGAGTTGGTTGTCACTCTCATCGGTTTAGGCGCCGTTTGGTTGTGGGGCAAAGGTGGAAAATGGGATACCAAACATCGCCAGCTAATGTCTGCATAACTATATAGCAATTGTGTTTCGTATTATATCCTCGACTTCTCGAATAAGTTGGGGATATGCATTTTCACAACTTCCTCAAATTCTTTTGCTATGACTTAAAAAGATAAATTGCGGTCAACTATGAGTGATAAGCACATCGATATCATTATTATTGGCGCCGGAATTGCTGGACTGAGTGCGGGTTGCTATGCTCAAATGAATGGCTACCGCACTCTCATTGTTGAAATGCACAACTTGCCTGGTGGTTTGTGTACTGCTTGGAACCGCAAAGGGTATGTTTTTGATGGTTGTATTCATTACTTATTTGGTTCAGGGAAAAACCAACCTTTTTATCAAATGTGGGAGGAACTAGGAGCACTTCTTGGGCGCCAGTTTATCCATCATGATGAATTTATGCGGGTTATGGCGCCATCGGGGAAAACTTTAATTGTTTATACCGACCCCGACCGACTCGAACGGCATATGTTAAGTCTCTCACCTGATGACAGTAAACTTATCAAAGAATTTTGTGCAGGTATTTGGGATTTTACAGACTTTGATATGTCTTTACTCCAGCAAAAACCAAAAGCTTTGATGAATTGGAGTGATTGGTTACGTCTGAGTCGAAAAATGCTACCGTTTTTAGGATTACTCAACAAATGGGGTAACATTTCTGCATCTGAGTTCGCCAATCGTTTCCATGACCCTTTTTTACGTTGTGCAGTTGCACAAATGTTCGCTTGGAAAAATATCCCGATGATGGTGGGAATGTCGCTGCTTGCCTATATGTACAATAAAAACGCTGGTTTCCCGGTGGGAGCATCACTGGAATTTTCAAAGGCAATTGAAAAACGATATTTGGAACTAGGTGGAAAAATTCATTACTCTTCTCAAGTTGAGCGAATTCTTGTAGAAAATAACCAAGCTTACGGTGTACGACTTTACGATAACCAAGAATATCACGCTCACCGTGTTATTTCTGCTTGTGACGGACGTGGAACGATTTTTGATATGCTTGGGGGAAAATTCATAAACCCAAAAATTAAGAAATTATACGACGGTCATCTTCCCTTACATTCACAAATTCAAGTATCCCTTGGGGTAAACCGTGATTTGTCCAATCAACCTCATTGGGTTACATACATACTTGATCAACCAATAATTATTGCTGGGGAAGAACGTTATGAAATAGGTGTAAAGCACTATTGTTTTGATCGTTCCCTGGCGCCAAGAGGCAAATCGGTAATGATTATCATGTTGAATACACCCTACGATTATTGGCAGCGGATTTACGGACGCTCAGTTTACGATGCCGAACAAATACAAGAGTCGCAGATACTCATCGACCAATTAGAACAATTTTACCCTGGTATTAAAAACGATATTGAATATGTGGATGTGGCAACACCACTGAGTTATGAGCGTTATACAGGTAACTGGCAAGGTTCTAATTGTGGTTGGTTACTGGCAAAAGAAACAATGGGTTTAATGCTTGCTGGTATTGACAAGACACTACCAGGTTTGAATAATTTTTACATGGCTGGGCAATGGGTTGAGCCAGGTGGTAGTGTACCAGTTGTGGCAATGTCGGGGCGCAATATTATACAGCAAATTTGTCATGAGGATAAAAAAGAATTTATTGTAAACATACCTAAAGAGTGAAAAGGTGAAGTAATATTCTTAAAAAAAATCATCCTCACAAAATCCTCAACTTATTTCCGTATAACAAAAATATAAGGGGTAATGAGTGCTGAATAGAATATACGACTCAGCACTCAGGACTTTTTACTCAGCACTAAAAATTAAAACCCGGTGTGAGAAAATACCATGAATTGAGGGGTATTTATATGTTAAGAGCAGCAGATATCATGACAAGCGATGTTGCTACAATACGTAGTTCGGCAACAGTAAGTGAAGCTGTGAAATTGATGAAAGCACGTGATTGGAGAGCCTTAATTGTAGAACCCCGTCATCCTCAAGATGCATATGGGATTATCACTAATTCGGATATTATTAGTAAAGTAATTGCTTATGGAAAAGACCCTTCTAAAGTACGGGTTTATGAAATAATGACAAAGCCATGCATTGTTGTAAACCCAGATTTGGGAGTTGAATATGTAGCCCGTTTGTTTGCGGATAATCATTTGTTACAAGCACCTGTTATACAAGGAGAATTAATCGGTATAGTTTCAGCTTCTGATATTATTTCTAAAAGTCAATTTGTAGAACTACCTCGGACGGTGGTACTCGAACAAGAATTACAAGATGCGCTTACAAAAGCTCGTGACATTTGTGCAAAATGTTCTCCAAACTCCTCAGAATGCGCTGCAGCTTGGGATGTGGTAGATGAACTACAATCAGAACTTGCCCATCAGTCAGCTAAACGAATTCAGAAAACAGCACTTGAAGAATTTTATGAGGAGTTCCCAGACGCTTATAGACAAAGGCAGTTTGATGAGTGGTGTAGTGGTTAATAGTATTTTATGAAATTACCAAATTGGAGGTAAATATGATTATTAGAATTCGGAATCCACCAATTCAAACAATATTTTTACTATAGTCATATTCAAATCAGTGCTTGTTTAGCAAGAATACTATTAACCTTCGTGAAAATTTTGAGGAATACATTATGTCTACCAATAAAGAGCATACAACAGTTTTTGACACCATTAAACAAGTACCACAAAAAGTTGTCAGCTATATCTCCGGCGCCGTTGTTAGAATTTTTGGACCGCGAGATGATAATTATCCACAGACAGGTGTACAACCTTTTGAGGGTGAACCAAATCATGAGAAGGATTAAGGGTTGAGTGTAGTGTTCGCTTTAACGCGAACACTACTAAATTTTTGATTGGTTGGAGAGGAGTTTTTGAGGTCAAGCCACATGATAATGCAAAAGCGCATTGGTATTTTAACTAGTGGAGGGGACTGTCCTGGTTTAAATGCCGTGATTAGAGCAGTTGTTAACCATGCTACCCTTACTTATGGTTGGGAAGTAGTAGGTATTCCATATGCAACTAAGGGTTTGTTGGAACAAAAAGCAATTCCTTTACGTGTTCACGGTTTAGATTTGCGTGGTGTTGACCCATTATTAAATATGGGTGGAACTATTCTAGGTAGTATAAATAAAGGTGATACTCTTAATCAGATTGATGAAATTATTGCTAGCTATCACGCATTAGAGCTTGATGCATTAATTGGTATTGGTGGAGATGGAAGTTTAGCAATTCTTAATCAACTACACACAGCAGGAAATTGGCAATTTATCGCTATCCCTAAAACAATCGATAACGATGTTGCCCTTACCGAACATGTAGTTGGTTTTGATACTGCTGTGAATACAGTCGTTGATGCGTTAAATCGCTTGACTTTCACTGCAGCTAGTCACGACAGGGTAATGATTGTCGAAGTGATGGGACGTAGCGCAGGTCATTTAGCCTTACATGCAGGAATTGCAGGAGGCGCCGATGTAATTTTAATTCCAGAAATTCCTTATTCAATCAAAGATATTTGCTCGCATTTACAAGAATTACGGGATAATTGGGGACGCAAATTTGCAATTATTGTTGTAGCTGAAGGCGCCTCTATTGCAAGTGATTCTGAATGCTATACCGAATGCGAAAAAACACCATGTGGTATTGGTCAGTACATTGCGTCAGAAATTAGCTGTTGTAGCCATAAACAAATTGACATTCGTGTTTCCGTGTTAGGTCACATTCAACGAGGTGGAATTCCTTCAGCCTTAGACCGTTTAGTTGCAACTGCTTTTGGGAAAGCGGCTGTAGATTTAATTGCACAGGGCGATACTGGAAAAATGGTTAGATGGCACAATGGCAAAGTTGAAGCTATACCTCTTTCTAATGTTCTTGCTCAAAGCCCCTTGCTTGTAAGCACCAATAGTTATTTAGTCTCAACAGCACGCGTGTTGGGTATTTATGTGGGGAAATAATCAGATTTCTCTATATCCTCACAAGTTCCTCAACTTATCTGCGTATAAAGAAGAATGTCAGCTTTAATTTCAGGCATTCTCGACAAACATAGCTTTTTTAAGTTCCCAGCTTCCATCACTTTAAAAGGATATTTTCTCATGGTATCAACAACCGTAAATCCACAAACAGTAAACCAAAATTCGCTACAAGAATTGGTTGTACCGTTTGAAAGAGTTAGTATTGCAGATGTGCCTATTGTTGGAGGTAAAAACGCATCGTTGGGAGAGATGATTCAGGAACTAGCGCAAAAAGGTGTGAAAGTTCCTACTGGTTTTGCAACTACTGCTTATGCCTATCGCTACTTTATCGAAAATGCTGGTTTAGAGAATAAATTACGAGAAGTTTTTGCCGATTTAGATGTTTCCGATGTTGATAATTTGCGTCAAAGGGGTAAAATTGCACGCGCGTTAATGCTCTCTACTCCATTTCCAAAGGAATTAGAAAATGCAATTACCGAAGCATATCTACAATTATGCCAGAAATATGGCTCAGATACTGATGTTGCAGTGCGTTCGAGTGCTACTGCAGAAGATTTACCAGATGCAAGTTTTGCAGGGCAACAAGAAACTTACCTTAATGTTCACGGGTTGAAAGCGGTACTCGAATCATGTCATAAATGCTTCGCATCAATATTTACTAACCGGGCGATTTCTTATCGTCAAATTAAGGGTTTTGACCATTTTGATGTTGCACTTTCAGTAGGTGTACAAAAAATGGTGCGTTCTGACCTAGCAGCATCAGGTGTAATGTTCTCTATTGATACTGAGACAGGTTTCAAAGATACAGCATTAATTACAGCAGCTTATGGTTTGGGTGAAAACGTCGTTCAAGGCGCCGTTAACCCCGACGAATATTTAGTCTTTAAACCCACACTTAAACAAGGATATCGCCCAATTATTAAGAAGCAATTGGGAACCAAAGAAATTAAGATGGTTTATGATTTAAGTGGTTCTAAGCTGACTAAAAATATACCCGTATCGCAATGTGACCGAGTGGCGTTTGCTTTGACAAATGATGAAATTCTTCAATTAGCACATTGGGCTTGTATAATTGAAGACCATTACTCAAAGGTACGCGGTATTTACACCCCAATGGATATTGAGTGGGCAAAAGATGGAATTACCCAGGAGTTATTTATTGTCCAAGCGCGCCCAGAAACAGTACAGTCTCAAAAATCACAGAATATTTTACGTACTTATAAGTTATTAGAACAAGGCAATCAACTAGTAACAGGTCGTGCTGTTGGCGAAATGATAGGACAAGGTAAAGCACGAACTATTTTAGATATACGTCAAATCAATCAATTCCAAGAGGGCGAGGTATTGGTAACAAATCGTACTGACCCAGATTGGGAACCAATAATGAAAAAAGCAAGTGCAATTGTCACAAATACGGGTGGTAGAGTATGCCATGCCGCAATTATCGCGCGAGAAATGGGAATTCCTGCAATAGTTGGTTGTGGTAATGCGACAAAAATAATTAAATCAGGGCAAGAGATAACCGTAAGTTGCGCTTCGGGTGAAACGGGTAGGGTTTATGAGGGTTTAATACCTTATGAAGTTGAAGAAATAGCGTTAGAAAAACTTCCAACTACTCAAACAAAAATTATGATGAATGTCGGAAATCCAGAAGAAGCATTTGGGTTAAGTGGCATACCTAATGATGGTGTAGGGTTGGCGCGAATGGAGTTTATTATTGCAAATCAAATTAAAGTACATCCTTTGGCATTATTACACTTTGACAAATTAGATGATGAACTTGCTGCATATAAAATTGCGGAATTGACTTTTCAATATGAAGATAGAACGCAATTCTTTGTTGAGAAATTAGCTGAAGGTATTGGTACAATCGCAGCGGCATTTTATCCCAAACCTGTAATCGTTCGTTTAAGCGATTTTAAGAGTAATGAATACGCTAATCTTTTGGGAGGAAAACAATTTGAACCCAAAGAAGAAAACCCAATGATAGGTTGGCGTGGTGCATCGCGTTACTACGACGAACGTTATCGCGAAGGATTTGCACTTGAATGTCAAGCAATGAAGAAAGTACGGGACGAAATGGGTTTAACAAACGTTATTTTAATGGTACCATTTTGCCGAACCCCAGAAGAAGGGCGCCGTGTAATTGCAGAAATGGTAAAACATGGATTGGTGCAAGGAGAAAACGATTTGCAAGTCTATGTGATGTGTGAGTTGCCAAGTAATGTAGTACTAGCTGAGGAATTTAGCAAAGTATTTGATGGTTTCTCAATTGGTTCTAATGATTTAACACAGTTAACTTTAGGACTCGATAGAGACTCTGAGCTAGTAGCGCATTTATTTGACGAACGCAACGAAGCTGTTAAACAAATGATTGCCAAAGCCATACATACCGTTAAACAACACGGACGTAAGATTGGTATTTGTGGACAGGCGCCTAGCGATTATCCCGAATTCGCGCGATTCTTAGTGAATGAAGGCATTGATTCAATAAGCCTCAATCCTGATTCTGTATTTAAAACGCGGTTAGAATTAGCTAAAAATTCCGACAATACAACTGTGTAAAACTAATATCCCCAACTTCAAGAGCGCTTGAAGTTGGGTTTATAGAAAGCCTGGAAGCCCACAATGTAGAGACGTTACATGTAACGTCTCTACAAGGATTTTATTACGGTTATGCTGCCAGACGTGATATAGCAGTCCTAAATCATTTGTAAAATCCACGCGCTGTAGAGACGCGAAATTTACCTTCGGTACACTTCGTGAACGCGTCTCTACATTTAGGCATTTTTTTACAATTCATTTAGGATTGCTATATATCTCTTCACCTCAGTTATTTTACTGAATCAACAAGTAATTTTGTGTACATCCTCACAAGAAACTCACATTATTATTTTACATTAAAAATATCAGCCACCCTAGAGTTTATACTTAAATATTGAATCTATAACTTGACTTTAGTAGGTAGTTGGTAGTCTGAAACATATTCTAAAACCCTAGTAAGTTTAGTTTAATTAACTGTTGCATTTATAACTTTACAAACACTGTTAGCAAGTGTGCAACAACTTTACTTACTAATTATGAAATTAAAGAGGTCAAGATTATGCTAGTTGAACGTTTAAGCTTTATACCTGACGAAGAAGTTAGAATACTTCGAGATAAATTATCTGTCAAAAACGAACTTGATGCCAAAGACCCAAACACGACAATGACAGAATTAATACGCGAGATAGGATATCGCGACTTTAAGACGGTGGATGCAAATCCTAGCCGTTGGGCAATGCAAGGAACTTTAGTCCAAGCAGGCATTAATACTTACAAAATGCAAGTGTTCCTTAACATTACTGGAGCTAGTAACGTATACGTACAAGTTGAAATTGTTCGTACAGGTGACCAACCTCAGACCCTTGTTAAAGGAAACTTCGATGCTACCCAAACACTAAACCTAATTAACAAACTACCATATTTTCCTCGTCCTGAAGGAACGGTAGCAGAACATTAAAAGGTTTTGTGCAGTTGCAACATGGTTTTGATTAGTTTCACGGGCAGGTATCTTGCCTGCCCACAGTCTTTGCAACAAAACTTAATTAAATTTGCCTTTGACAATCCTCACAAGTTCCTCAAATGATTTAACTATTAATAGAATTGTTAAGTACATATTACCTCTGCTTAATTTGAAAATAAATTGATAATGGAGGCGAGAATAAATGTTTCTCAAAACCGATATTTGGAATGTCCAAGACACTCAATTTCCTGTAATAGGAACACTAGAGGAAAAACTCAAGTTTGTTCTAAACTATGCAATATTGGCGCCTTCCAGCCACAATACCCAACCGTGGCTATTCAAAATTGATTCAGGTGTAATATACTTTTATGCAGACCGTAGTCGCATATTACCCATTGCAGACCCTGATGGTCGAGAATTAATTATTAGTTGTGGGGCAGCACTTTTTAACTTACGTATTGCTTTACATCACTTTGGCTATGCAGGTAAAATAAAAACTTTTCCTGACTCCACAGATCCAGATTTGTTAGCTACGATTGAATTAGGCGACCCCATTCAAGAAGCTACGGACGAAAAGTTACTGTTCCAAGCCATTCAAAAAAGGCATACAAATAGGCACGATTATCAAGATTGGGATGTTCCAGAGACCCTACTTAAATCGTTGCAAAAAGATGCTATATCTGAAGGTGCCATTTTACAAGTTGTCAAAAGTGATATCGCGCGCGCGAATATTGCAGAATTAGTAGCACAGGGTGACCACTTGCAAATGGCAGATGCAAATTTCCGCAACGAACTAGCAACTTGGGTACGTCCTAGCACTAGTAAAAGCCATGATGGTCTACCAATTTATACTCATGGTATAGATGAACACTGGGAATTTGCCACGCCTTTATTTGCTCTTGTCTTGCGAACTCTTGATATGGGTCAGTCAGTCGCAGAACGTAGCCGCAAACTTCTACAAAGCTCACCAGCAATTGTAGTGTTAAGCACTAAATTTGATAAACCTGCTGATTGGTTAGCCGCAGGACAAGCACTACAACGAGTGTTATTAAGGTCACAAGTAATTAAGCTATTTGCATCTTTCTTGAATCAACCAGTTCAAGTGCCAGAATTAAGAAGTCAATTAAGCAAGCTTCTCGGTGATAAAGGTTATCCACAAGTTGTACTGCGTTTGGGATTTGGTTTGGAAGCGAAACCAACGCCAAGACGAACGGTTGATGAAGTTATTGGTTAAAAAATCAGATTTTCGACTCATAAAATCGTGCGTCGAAAATCTAAATAATACTGAAAATATTTAAAGATAATTTAAAGAGTGTTTATTAAGTTTTTTATATCATCATTTTGAGCATAAATCTAGACTAGTTTCAACTCCAATTTGAACCCTTAACGTGAAATATTTGTCTTCATTCATTACAGGCACACTTTGCCAGCAATTACGACAAAACCAGTAAATTTCGTTTTTGCGAATGTGCTTTAGTAATTTGTCAGAACAACAAAGACAATTATTCATACTTAAAATCCAAATTATAACAACTACACAAATTAGAAGTTTTTTAAACTGCTTCGTAATTCATCTAGTTTCACAATATTTTTGTAATGTGAGGATCTTGTGAGGAATATGAAGATTGTAAATTACTTGCAAATTTTCTTAACTTTAGTTTATATTGCTTTACATAAGTGGCGTAGTTATTCTCCGCTTCATATACGTATTTAATTAGTATTATTCAATACACATCTTAACTTTGCAGTGATTAGGGGAGCTAAGGCAAGAACGATTAAACCAATGGGCATTAATCCACCTTGTCGCAAATTATAGTCAGCGGCGATACGTTCCCAGGAGTAACCTAAAACGAGGCGCCCCAATCCAATCTCGAAAGTAATCGTCAACAGTAGCCACAGCACTCCAACAGCTAATAATTGTGAGACACGGGAAGCATGAAGCCATTGCACAAAAAAGATCGAAATCGTCAAAACCAGGATTGTTCCGGTAAAAAATGAAATTTGATGTGCCCAAAAATCACCCAAGGACGGCACAAGCAACAGATTACGAACAGTGCCATTCAAGCTCTCCGCAAAAATAAATACAAGCCAAACAATAATGCTTCTTAAGAAAATAAGACCTTGGTTCTGATTTGTATTAGCTTTCATCATAACCTCATCAAATGTTGCTATAAAAATTTTGTTTTTTCATTTAATTATAGAATTGGGCTGCAACTTCTGCTAGCTTTTGCCATGTCTCTTTTCCAACGATACCATCTACATACAAACGGTAAACTGTTTGGAAATTTTTGACTGACAGTTCTGTTCTGCCGTTAAACTCACCATTAATAAAATCGCGCGTCAAAAATCCATAAGCAACAAGCAGTAATTGCAGAAATGTTACAGCATCTCCACAAGTACCTAGTTCTAAAACTGGCATATCAGTAGTATTGACTAAATTGACTAATTGAGTTTGAACTGGCATAATAATCTATACTCCTTATAATTTTAATAAATACTAATGATTTTAGAATGAAGCCAATGAGACATAACTGACACTGTTTAATTCTAGCTTGTCATCTATATCTTGAGATTAAATAAAAAATGTGAGGAAATTGTGAGATTGTATTTATCCCAGCTTACCGTATTTTCCTCGTTATGAAGGAACAGCAGCATAACTTTAAAAAGTTCTATGCAATTACGGCATGATTAGATAGTTTTTACGGGCAGGCAAGATATTTATCCAACCATATAATTATGTAAAGATGTTACATGTAATATTTCTAACTCTATAATATTATAGAAGTTTTTTCTTGAGCATTTTTTAGAGCAACTTAAGTTTTTTTTCATAGCTCCCTCCAGGGAAACGTAAGGTACGCAGTGCCATCATACAAAACAAGAATTAAAAGCTAACCAATTGTTGACATAATTCTTCCAAATCCTTGTCTTGTGTTTCAATAATTGTTTGAGCCAGAATTTTTAAAGATTGGATATTGCAATAACTGGCATCATCTATACCGCTACCAGGTTCTAATTTATCAGTTTGAAACCGATAGTAATATTTTCGACAAAATTTTGAAGGTAGTAATTCTTTTAATTGGTAATCTACAGTATCAGCAACACCATCAAAAATAACATCCAGTAGTGGTTGTGACCATTGAACCATTCCCCAATCTTTAATCTGTTCATAGCACAATTTATGAGTTAATTCTCCTGTGCCAATAGAGACAAGTAAAAAATCTGTAGTATCTGCGTAAAGATTTTTTGCTTCACTATAAGCACACATTCCAGGATTACTCGCAAAAACACCTCCATCAATTAGTACGCGGTTGGGAAACGCTGCGTCGTTTACCTCTAACTTTAATGGCTCAAAATAACCTGGTACAGCAGAAGTAGCTCTAGCCACTTTCGCCATTGGAAAATCGTGAAGGTTTGGTTTTGCGTGCGCTTGATGACGTTTAAAGAAATAAGGAGATGCTTTTGTAACGTCATAACTGGTGATTAAAACCTCCTTAAGTGCTTCGCTTAAACGTGTTTTCTCAAAATACCGTCCTAACACTTCTTCAATACCAGTAGATGAATATTTTGTTTTTGATGGGGAAGGTGTTTCTTCTGGGTTGAAGAAGATATTTGCCCCTTCTTGTTCATATAGTTCAATTAGTTTTTTAGCTGAATATTGAGGTCTGCCATCAGGTGATGGTTTTGTTAGAGCTAAAGCTAACAAACCTCCAGTAGAAGTGCCAGCAATTACGTCAAATAACTCGGCAATCGGTTTCCCAGTTTTTTCCTCTATTACTGACAAAATTATTGCTGGGATAATACCGCGAATGCCACCGCCATCTATTGATAAAATTTTGATAGTACACATTTGCTTACTCTCCTAAGCGTGTGAGCTACTAAGTATATTTTCAGTAAGCAATAAACTTAATTTAGTTATTTTTATCACTCAAACTTTCTCTGTTAGCTTGTTTAAGGCTTGGCTAAAAATTATAAGTCTTGATTGATAAGTAGTGTACCCCCTTAATAAATCTTTATCTTCTTTGAGAGATTGTATTATTTATTACTTACCTATACTTTTAAGTTAAAACATAAATGTGAGGATTTTGTGAGTAAGTCTAATTTTTTACACGTAATTTTAGATGAATTGTTGAGGTTTTCTCTGTAGATATTGTTTAAATCAGCTATTGAGAAAATCTACGTAAGTAGAAAAATTACCTTTGTATTATAATTGAGCTCTTAAAGCAATAACTTTCTGCGTAGTCGTTGGCAATAATCGGTATAAATAAATTGACGGGCTTTGTCGAAGGTTGACTCAGCCCGTCAATTTATTTTTGGGTTTTTCAAATCGCCTCCACAAATTATTCAAGTGGACAGGTTTCACAGTTTTAATCTTAACTAACTATAGTGACATTTTCCGAATGCTTCGTTTGGCTTGGCTCTTAAGGAGCGTTACCACTTGATATATAGTTAGAAAGTCTACTACGATTCCACTAATATATTAACATAATTCATTGCAACAAGCCGTCAAAACTGAATTAATCTTGTTAAGAAATATTACAAGTAACCATCATTTTGAAAATCCGCGCGTTTCTACAACACACGGATTTTTTTTGCAATAAGTATTTCTTTTCTAATCTGTATTCATCCGCCTGGTTATATGGCGTTTCGGAAAAGGTATAAACATTGAAGTTCTACGCTTATATTCGATATACTGTCTGCCAAATTCTCGCTCCATATCCCTCTCTTCTTTCTTGGCAAGTCGATAATATAAAACTATTAGGATAGGATACATAATTAATAAGGGAATTGTTACCCATTCTACAAGCATTCCCAAGGTAATCAAAAGGAAACCAGTGTATTGCGGGTGACGAATGTACGCATAAATACCCTTAGTTACCAGTCTTCCTCTTCCCTCTTCTTTACTCCAGTAGTGTTTATAAATTTCCTTCCAGCCAAGAATTACCATTAAGGCGCCAATTGCACTCAATATAAGTCCAATATACATTCCCCAAAATCCAATATATTTAACAAGCGTATGTCCCCACAAAAATCCTTCAGGAAGTGTGAAACCAAATAACCAAGTGACAAAATACAAGCTCATTGGGATTCCAAACATTTCTAAGGCAAAGGCAACGATAAAAGCAAGATAAACACTTGCAGGTTTACTTTGGCTCTTTTTATAAAAAGGGATAAAAGCCAAAAATAAACCATACATAACTATCCAAATAAGGACAGCTCCCCATCTTCCGTAATGAGTCCAAACGTTTTCTACCATAAATGTGTTCTTCTACCTTTGGTATTACACTTGCAAATAATTAGCAGTTTGTACTTGTTGTATTTCTTGACTATTGGCTGTTATTGACTGTTGTACTGTTAGAACAGAGCAAGGAGCATGATGCAAAACATAATTACTAACACTGCCCAAAAATAATTCGCTTAATCCAGTTCGACCACGGCGCCCGATAATAATTAAATCAGCATTCCAAGCCTGAGCTATTTCACAAATAACTCGACTTGGGTCGCCGAATAAGATTTTAAATTCTGCATTTATACCCAAATCTATTGCTTGCTGGCAAAGTTGGCTTAAGAACTTAATTTTATCTTGTTTAATTTTTTCCGATTGCTGGATATATTCCTTTAAAACTTCTCCGTATAAAGCTGGAACGGCAGTATTAGGATAAGCATATATCGGGTAAGGATACTGTTCATCAAAGGGTGATATCACGTTGACCAACATCAGATTAACAGCAGTCAACTGTGCTAACGATAAAGCTTTATTGAAAACTGGCTGACAAGTATCATTACTATCGACTGCAACCAAAATTTTATCAAACATATTTTAAACCTCTTAGTGTTAGTTTAAATACGCGTGCCTAACCGGAAGGGTATTGAAGTAAGCCCCCTGACGTTCCTTAAAAGTGGCATCAGCTAAATCTTCAATACCTGATATTGTGTTTATATACAAATAATTTGAGGAACTTGTGAGGATGACCAGAGTAAAAAAGGAGAACACTTAATGCTGCAGAGGTTTAGTAGTCGCTTTTTTCGCAACATATTGGCAACCGAACTCACTGTTGATGCCTTATTGCTCTTACGGATGTCTAAGGTTCTCCATATGCACAACCACTTAGGCTCGTAACACCCTAAGAACTACGTAGTTATAAATTTGCACCAGGTTCAATGGCGCCGAAGGTAGAAACTGCCTGTCGATTTGTTGATGCGACAATTGGTTTTACTGGCATTGGTCGGTTAGAGGATGCAGTGGCAATTCTGGCTGGACAAACTGGTACTATTGTGCAATCAAAGCAAAGATGTCGATAAATGATTTATTCTCGTTTCAGCCAGTAAGAGTATAATCAGGCACCCAAATATAAATTTATTTTATGTCAAATTAAATTAACTAAAATTTAACTAATTTTTAATTTATTCTTAATACAAGACAGTAACATAAAATCCTAAACTTTCCTTGTAGTTAGAGCCATGAACACATGTTGAGCGCTGTACAAACCATAAGTATTTTTCAGAAGCAACCCGAACCAAAGATATTCGCAGTTGGTCAAGTTATCTTTGAGGAGGGGCAACCAGGAGATGTGATGTATGGTGTTCTAGAAGGCGAAGTAGATATTTCTGTTAACGGCAAGGTTGTCGAGACGATTAAACCTGGAGATATCTTTGGTACTGGAGCGCTCATTGGCATTAATAAGAGAACTTATACAGCTATAGCAAAGACTGACTCAAAGCTAGCTTTCCTCAATGAGCAAAGGTTTTTATTTGCTGTCCAAGAGACACCGATGTTTGCGTTGTCAGTAATGCGAAGTTACTCTCAACGCTTAAGCCGCTTGGAACATCAGTTATAACAATTTTATTTCTATAGTAGAAATGACTGAAACCTGCACGGAGATGTTGCATTGCCCGTTCCGCTGAAAATATAGTAGGAGAAGCATTTGCGGAAACGAAGGCAGGTTGAACGAACTGGAAGAGAGCAAGAATAATCCTAATAATTAATACCAGGAGCAGAAAGAGTTTGTTAACAATTCCTGCTCCTAAAGTTGAGTTACTTGGGTCAAATTATTTTTGCCTTGAAATCACAGGATTATTCATAGTATTTTAGAAAATGTTTATGAAAAATGCTTATTTTGAAGAGAGAAGAATATAAAAGGAGCAATTGCTGTCCAAATAAGTACAAAAATCCAAACTCGTCCAGCAAAAATATTATAGTCAGCTAGCAGCTTGCTCCACTCGGTTCCAGAAACGTAGTGACCAAAAAGAAATTCAAAAGCAACTGTGAGTCCCAGCCAAATTAATCCAATAACTAGTGCTTGCGCGGTTGATTGGATACGCCAAAAATTAGTTACTACCCAAGTATACAGTCCAAATAATAAAATGCCTGTCACAGTTGATACTTGATGGGCACGGAGTTCACCAAGATATTTTTCATAGACCAACTCTCGTATACTCGCATTGAAAATGGCAATGAATATCATCGGAATCCACGCCAATATGTAGCGCCAAATCATAACTTATTCCTCCATTGCTTATTTAAGCTTTTTCAGATTAGACAAATATGTTGAGGAACTTGTGAAGAACACAAACTGATCGGGAAAATATTAAGTTTACTAGAGCGCCGGTCGAGTAATATATATTGACGAAAGCGTAAATTTATGCGTAGGGACAAAAAGCTGATTTTTAGATTAAATCATTTAACCAGAGTACCAATACGAGGGCGCCTAAATGCTCGATTATAGTGACATTCATAATTATACTTTTATGTCAACCACTTCTACTCGACCGACGCTCTAGCACGCTGCAAATTTTCAATTACCTGGTGGCAGAACAGGAACTTCGCTACCAAGAGTTTAAACGAGTAGGAGTTGAAAATATTAACGAGTATAACCAACTATTTTCTAACTGCCCGATACCTCGAATCGTATCTGTTACTGACGAATGTTTCGACTTGCTCTCGGATACTACTTACAAAGATTCTATGGAAATGGTGATGCTGATGAAAGCTGCCTATGGTCGTCTTTTTCTTGCTAAAGAAAGATTTACCATTACGTTTTGCCCTCTCTAAACCGCGCTTATCGATACGACCGTAACACCTTCTATAGCAATGGAGCAAAAGGATACATCGGTTATCCAATACTTGATGAATGGTAGTTAACATTAATAAATATTTTTTCAACCCTCAACATCAAATGGTCGCTTACGTTGTTATAGTGGCACCGCAAAACACAAGGAAGCAATTTTAAAGGGCGCCTCAAATAAACACCCTTTTCGATTTAATAATTTGAGCAAAAGTACTATATTTGTAATGCAATGTTTATAAATGAAAACATTGTACCTCATAAAAATTTAACCCGCCTTATCGTCTAACGAGGGCGGGTCTTCTTTGACAATCTGCAATATACGGTTACGTTGTTGCCTGAGAACTTCGTTTTGAATTCTCAGGCTGTCTATTTTTTTAGCATTTCTTGTTGCGCCTGCTGCAATTGCGCTATCAACTGTTCATGTTCTTCAAGCTTCTTCTGCATAGCCTCCATAGATGAAACGCCCTTGTTTTGATTTCGGTTGGCGTAGTCCACAATAATTTCGTTTAGAAGCTGAGAAAACCTTTTATTTTGAGATGCAGCTATACTTTCTAAGAGTGCTTTGACTTCACTACTAGTACGAAATGCAATTTGAGCGTCTAATGCCATGCTTACTCCAGTTTTGTAAAACAAATGCTTTGTAACCTAAGTATAGCAGTAGTTTTGAGACTTAGCGATGCAATGCATTACTTTGTTTGACAACGCAATGCAATTGGGTTAGAATATATTGTGAAACAAGAGGCGCCCCTGTCTGGAAAACTAGGCGCCTTTTGTAACCAAAAACATGGAAGCTTTAATTATGACTCAAATTGTAGTTGGGTATCAAGTCGTCATGCCTGAAATTCAAGTTTCAGACGAGTACGAAATTGACAGTGTAGAAGATAAACCTAGAAGCTTGTATCGGCTATGGAAGGGATGGAATTTACTTGGTACTTTTTACCAAAATCTAGAGGGTAGGTGGATAGCCGAACCCTCATTAATTGAGAGTACGCAGTGCTTCAATACAGTATTAGAAGCGCAACGAGAGATTATTTCACGGAGTGGGTTGCTTGTGTAAAGGGTTATTGATGTAACACTCAAGCAACAGGCGCATGAGGTAAGCGCTCTTAAATCGGTGCCTGTTGCTCCTAGTTTTTTGAACCTTGACAACCGAATAATTTGAGGCGCCCTCCGATAACTTTCCTTTGATTATCAATCGCTGTAACCATAGCCCACATGTTGGTTCAACCCAAAGTAAATTTCAACTCTCGTTAAACCTCATGCGAGATATCAATCGTTTAACATAGGCTGGTTCTAGACCAAACTGATGAGCAATTTTATGTTCCTCATCTTCTGTCGGCGCCGCATCAAGCGTAAATAAATAATCTAAAAACGACTGCAAATTTCCTGAAGCTGATCTAATGCTGTAAAATTTGATGCTTTTGTTTGGGCTACCAAATCCTGTAACCACTCCTCTAATTTTCCTTTTTCTGGTGGTTGCAAACTAAGCGTTTTGCAAGTTGCTACAAGTTCTTGCCCAATAAGTTTCTATATTCATTTGCCGCCTTGGTTAGTTTTACTTTTAAGCCATTCCTCTATAAGCTCTCTAGATTTCTCGCTCATGTTAGTACCCTCTTTAGCACACCAGACTTTAAACTCTGTTCGTAAAGATTCAGGCAGAAAAACTCGAAAGCTAACAGTAGGGTCGTCCTTTTTATTTTCATCTGACATAAATGGGTCACATATACCACACGCTCATTTTCCGATAGGCAACTCAGTTTGCAAATAACCCACACGACCTTGTTGATATATGTGACCTATATGCACTATAATAACATTGTTGGCAAAAAAATCCATAAATCCCATACGTAAGTAAATAGGAATAAGAGCCATGAATGACTACTACACACTTAAATTGATTACAGTACTGGATTTAGAGCTTTGATAGTTTTTACACTAACTAAGATTGAATAGCCTTCCAGGAGGTGCCGACAATCATTTAGGTACGCGAAACTAGCGCCAAAACTAATTTGGCTTGTGATGGTCGGAATTATCCCAAATTAGGAGCAGTGCTGTGAAAAACTGTGTTTAGCAGAAAAACTTACCTAAAAAGCTTAAAACCTGGTAAGTTTCCCGATAAACAGAGTAATCAAGCTACTAGCCCGACAAATACCTAACTATCGGAATCAAGGCTGGCTTCCAATTCTTCTTCTGAAATATCCTTATACCGTGCGTACTCTGCAAGTTGCTGATTAATTGTTTCAAAATTCGCTTCTATCCTTGCAGCGATGATTTGAGCGGCAAACGCAGCAGGGGAACGACCCCTCAGCTTTGCCCAAAGCTTTAACTTCCGAAAGTCGTAGGGGGATAGGGTAATTGAAAACCGAACATTATCCTCTGCCATGTCTAATACTTCTTCTCGCGGTGTCTTCATTAATGTACATCCTCTCTATTATCTCTTGTGATGGTCTGGTGATGCTGTAAAGAATCTCTAAATCAGATTTTAACCTTAAATTTGCTTGAAAGACTCTCCAGAGATTCTTTAGAGTTATATTTATCCAAATAAAATTAATACACCCACAAAAAGACCTGTGAAACAAAGGAATAAGAGCTATGAACAACCACAACTCGCTTAAAATTCTCCCAACTAAGGGTTTAGAACCTCGACAGTTTCTACGCCATTGCTTTGGTATCGCTAGTCTCGGCGCCGAAAGCCTGTTGGAAGAAGAAACAGACTCCCAGTACCGCAAAAAATGCATTACTGTGCTGAGTCACGTTTTTAACATAGAGAAGGCGACGGTTCGTTTCAGGGGGAACTGACCTGAATTTTGATGGAATGCCTAACTACTGCAAGATTGGACTTGCTTACATACAGTCGGCACAAATTAATTCAAAAATAGTTGAAACAATTCTTAATGGTGATTATGTACCACCAATCATAGAACCTCAAGTTTTTTTAGAGAAGATTTTGCTTGATGGCTTAACCGAGCAGCAAAGAGTACAAACCATATCTCATACTGGGTTTCACGCAAGCTGTATCAAAACTCTTACACAAGTTTTGCACGTCGGCGCTGTTCGTCTGTGCAAAAGTGGGGTCAAGATATCACTTTCAGCAAAATGCCCCGCATGCACAAACACACTTTGGGTTACGCGCTCGCTGCTATGTCAAAATCCCAGCACCAATCAAACAGTTGGGACTCCAAAGCAGCTTGACTCATCGCATTATTCAATAGAGCGCCGATAAAGAAAGTGTCTTTTTAGACCAAGAAACGAGGTCTACTAAGACTAAATATATAAAATACATAGGTATCTTAACATGGCTTCTACTATTGCATCTGCTACTTACGCGCAACAACACCAATTAAACCCAAATCCGACTACGCACATCGAAACCAGTACTCTTGAATACCTTCACACGGCTTTCTTGTTATACGAGTACAAAACCAACTACAGTAAGCGTGATTATAAAATTCAGTTAGAGATTTTTGGCTGGGATAAAGGCAGTTTTGAAGAGAAGCGCGCGCTCAAAATTGGGCAATACTTTCAAGATTTTGTAAACTGCCCACAAGTGCTGGTGCCTATACCAGTGACAATCCTGCTAAAGCTTTGTTCTAAGGAATATAGACCAATTATCGATTTGATAACAAACTATCCTCCAGGTGGATTAACATGTGAAATCGTGCTTAATTTGATTGAAGAGAGAAAAGCACTAATCAATGCACAAAAAGAAGAGGAACTCAAACCAAAACAGCAAGAAAAACCAAATATCTGGAGAAGGGCGCCTTCTTCTGGAGCAAGATACTGTCAGTTTCCTCCAGTATGGGAGGATGACGAAAGAACTGGAGTACTAACGCAGCGGCTAATAGACGAACATGGAATGATTCCTCAAGGTATACTCAGAGAAGCAGTTGCCGACTATTACGCGAAAATTACACAAGCCCAACAGGAGTCTCAAACTGAAACTTCGGAGTTGATAGTTGTCCCAGAGCCAGAAGCATCCTCTAGTTCGGAAATATTAGTAGTAGAAATTGAAGAAACGATACAAGAAGACTCTAGCGTTGTAGAGCCTGAGCAAATAATTATCCCTGAAGTTGAAGAAGTGTCAAACCACTCTAATCATCCAGAGGATAATACCCTTACTGAGAATGTTATTGTGGCGCCGTCTGCTGAAGAGCAAGAAACATTAGTACTGATTGAAAAATTAGAATCAGCGACAAGTTACTACCAAATTAGAAGCGCATTATATCGACACCAGTCAGTTAAAGATATAGCTTGGGAACTATTAAGCTTTTCAGAAAAATCTCGAATTGAGGAACTACTGCCTCAGCAAGTGAAAGCCTTAAACAAAGCAAGAGAATCAAACTTGATTTTAGATTACTACGAGCTAGAAACAGGGTCATTCCAAATATTTATAGAAGGTGAGGATAGACCCGTAAACGTTAGTAAGTCGAGTGTAGTTAGTTGGCTCTCTGAACAAGAGCGAATCAACTCAATCACGATTTAAATAATTACGATTTAAAATGAAGAATAACCGTTAAGTATTTCTTCATGATAAGGATTAAATTGCGTCTCTATGGTATGGATTATACAACCATTTTACTAAAATGCTTTTTAGTGGGCACCCTGCTTTTAAGCGTACACATTAAGCTATGTTCGCTTACAAAATTTATCTGGGCGCCTTACAATTTCTAGAGCATTGCCAGCAACTTACCTCTGCTTGACACTTTTCACCGCAGCGTCCGCATTGACTAAACCACGTCCGAAGAAATATTCCTCTGCTGACACAGGTTTCGTCTTGGCAAAAATCCCTGAAGGTCGAGAAATTGGTTCATCCCCAACAGTCCCAAAACCCACTTCTTTCTGTAAGCGATAGCGATTAATATCGGTTTTAGAAAGATTTAGTCCATCATATGTGGCAGTCTTCTTCAATATTGATACTATTTCGTCCCGACTCAAACGCTGTTTTGGGTCTTCCCCCTTCATTAATGCTACTACTCCCGATACGATGGGACCTGAAAAGGAAGTGCCTTGTACTTGAACGTATTTACCTGCTGGGTCTAATGCCATGCCCCAAGAACTATCTGGTACAGATATTCCTTGCCAAAAACCATCCAGCCAAGTGCCACCTGTAGTTAAAATTCCTCCACTCAGTGTATTTTGAGTTTCTCCGCCAGGTGCAACTACATCTAATCCGGCGCCATAACTACTGTAAAAGGTACGATTACCTGTCATATTTGTGGCGCCGACTGATACAACTCCAGGAATACCAGCAGGGAAGCCAACACCATCTAAATTTTCATTTCCAGCAGAAGCAATAATTACTAGATTGCGATTAGTATCCAATACATCGAAAATTTGTTCGGTTAATCCCTCATCAGGAAGTAAACTGCCCAAACTCATATTGATGACATCAACATTTCTACTGGCAGAATAACCAATTGCTTCTGTTAAAGAAGCAGAGTTAATCACACCACCCAAGCCGAAAACTCGTACTGGTAAAATTTTGGTGTTAGGCGCCACTCCGAGAACACCTGACTTATCTGGAGAATTGGCAGCAATTACCCCCGCAGACCAAGTACCATGAAATTCACCACTGATTGTAAGGCGAATTTGATTGCGAATATAATGAGCAATTTCGCTCTTTGAAGCTTTGGGGTTACGTTTCAAGAAAGAATCGGCAAGCTGCTGATATTTTTTGATTAATTGTTCGGCAGGTAATTTAAAAGTATTTTGCCATTCTGTTTGTATTAGTGCCAATTCCTGAGAACTCAAGCGTGTGTCTGCATCTCCTTCTCCACTGCTAGAAAAATCCCAACCGTATTCTTCATTAGGTAACTTATTGGGATGATTTCCAGATTTATAGGTATTTTGTACTAAGTCAGGGTGATCCCACTGAATTAAGCTGTCTACTACTGCTACTACAACCCCGCGTCCACCATTGCTTTGCTTCCAGGCTTCTGTTGCACGAACGTCTGTACGGTCTAATAGTTGACCGCGTTTTGGGGTACTATTTAAGTGCCATTGTAAAGGTAGTAATTTTGCTTTGACTGGTGTGTCTTTTGGTTGGGGTAATTGTGCTAACTGCTGCTCTAAGCTTTGAGTGGCGTTCGGAATTTCTGGTAAATTAGCGAGATTGGCTAATAGTTGTGATTGTTGGTAAGATGTTGCCTGAATGAAATTTGGTGTAGCAGATTGCACGCCTGCTACTTGGGCTAATTGATTTGCTACGTTTAAAATCTCTGTCCCAGATACCGATTTAGAACGTACTAAGTAGCGATTTTTGCTAAATCTCAGCGCGCGAACTACCTCTAAGTCGTGACGTAGCAATACTATTTGCCTTTGGCTTTCAGATATATCTCGGTCAAAGCCAATCACAATTTCGTTGGGTAGGACAATAACTTGCTCTGACTCTTTTTCGTTAGATGTATCTGTAGATTGGCGGGTTAAAATTGGTAGAGTTTCTTTTACATAAGACTGCTTTTGAATTTGTTGTTGAATTGAGTTTAAAGAGCTACGGGCGCCGGATGGTACATTTACAAGGGCAATATTTTCTCCCAAAGGTTTTACATCTATATCAAAGCCGTTATTACCACCGCTGATACTGCGGGAGTTGCTGCTACCACGTCGCAAATCCTGTTGTAACTGTAAGTACAATGGTTGGATTGAACGAGAACGGGTGTTGGTTGGTTTAAAGCTGACAGCAACAGTATCGCGTCGTAGATTGAGAGGAATTTTTTGACCAAAAAAGGTATAAAATAATTCGTTATTTGTTTGTGCTTGCGCGAGTTCTCGGTATTGGTGAGGGATGAGGGGAAAACTGCTTGAACCAAGAAAACAACCTGCTAAAACCAGACTTGAGAGGAAACGCTTCATAATTGTGACTGTATTAATTTTGCTAGATATGTGTATTTCTTAGGTTTTGGAGGATATGCAATTTTTGAAAATTGCATAAGGTCAATTTCCCCAGAATTATTAGAAGATGAGGATTAAAGATAATTGTAAAATTAGGTACTAAGTATGAATTGTATCAAAATACTACTGGTTCGTATCATTAATTCTGGGGTGTTATTTGCAACGGATGTAACGGATGTAACGGATAAATTATTGGTTACAAACAAAATCTGGTTATTTAAAATAGCCTATCCGTTACATCCGTTCATCATCCGTTGCCAATATTTGCGTATAAAAGCATCTACTATGTGACAATTAAAAATGACCACTAAATAAAAATACTTATGGGCGATGCTTCGAGATATTGGAAATTGGTGAGGTTTGATGCAGGAGGAAACCGTAAAATTCTGGAAATCCCTGCTGCTAAGTCATTTTTCGTGCAAATGTTTGGTGAACTGGCGCCAGATGATTTATTGGACGGTGATATCCAGCGCCAATTGTTACATTTGTATCAGAACGCACCTAGCGAAACAGCTTTGCTTGCGGAGCGTTGTTTGCTTTGCTTCCTTTCTGGAATTTTAGAAAAAGGTTGTCTACAATTAGAAAAAAAATTTGGCGAAAAGTATAATTTTAATTGTAGCGATTTATATTTTGTCTTTGATGATGATGGTAGATTATCGTCAGTAAGTGATTATAAATGTTTTTCTCGTCAGATTCTTCAGAGTTTTGATTCGCAGCAAAGTAGTCTAGCGACTTGGGCGATAATAAGAGTTAAACAGCATCCGGAACTAAATAAGTTTTTGTTGGAGCGCGGTGTTCACTTGATTAGCGATTGGGCGATTTTGAACGATACTCAACCTAAACAGTTAGAGCGCATTCTCAAGGAATTTCACACTTTTAGTGATGGAAAAATTCAAGAAGCACAATATTTATTACATGCTTATCATACAGTATACCGCGTTCAAAGGGTACAAAACATTAGAAAAAGGGTTAGGAGTATATGCGCTGAACCGACTTTTGAACAGCTACAAGATATTGCCAAAAATGTCAATGATAAAATAGGTCGATTATTTGATGCTGAAACTGTGATGATAAAGTTGAAAAAACTGGCTTCTCAACTACGTGAGTACCGAATTTATGTTCGGGGTGGCGCCTTAAGAGCAAAATCTCTGGACGCTGTGAATGAGGGCGAGTATAATTCTTTATTAGAGACAATTCCTGCTCCTTCTAGCAGCAATGTTAACGACTTCAACGACGAACAATCTGAGTTTTTGCAGTATTATCGCCATCAATTTCAGATTAGTTTGCAATCTGCTTTAGCCAAAGTTACAGAATCAAGGGTGAAACAATTACAACGAAAAAAGGGTGATAAAGCACAAATATTTTTGACTGCTCTTGAATTATCTCTATGTCAGAAGTTAGCAATGAATAAAATTGCCGAACAACTAGGGATGAGAGAGCAGTATGCAGTCACTAAGTTATTAAAACTAAAGGCATTACGGGCTGATGTACAACAGGAAATGTTACTGATTTTAAAGGACTCTGTGACAGAGAAAGCTAAAGTATACGCTGACGTACAAGCATTGAAAAAACTCGATGAGCAATTGACAATTATACTTTCGTCAGAGATTAGCAAGATTATCGAAAATTCAGCAATTCAATCTCGAACAACAAAAATTTATTTAAAAGGCGATATTTTTGCAGAACGTTTATGTGAGTACCTCAATAATAGGAAGTTATTAAATCATTAAATAATTAATTATGCAAAATCTATCCATTAATATCCCTCTCATGTCTTACCTTGACTTCGATGATTTACCAACGTCAGCGATAATTCTGTCACCTGATGATATTGAGCGCGCGGCAGAAGTTAGCGAGAGGATTCCTGATGAGTTGAAGCAATGGCAAGTGTACCTAAATTGTTTAGCTTTATCTGCTTTTGAGCAATGGTTGGAAGAAAGGGCAGAATCTCTAATAATTAATCGAGAAAATTGTACTATTTCGCAACCAGCTTTAGCAAATTTTATTAATTGTGTAGCAAATTTACAAGTTGGCGAATTTAAAGTTTGCTTAATTGCTACGGGTAGTCTTAGCGATGAAATGGTTAGTTTACCGAGGGTAGTTGTTGATTTACCTGAGTTTATTCCCCACTTTTATGTTTTGGTGGAAGTATTGGAAGAACGAGAAGCGGCGAATGTTTATGCTTTTATTTCTTATCAGGAATTGATGGAGACTAACCATGTAACGTCTCTACAGTCGGATTGGAATTATCAAATATCAATGTCTTGTTTTGATGATAATGCGGATAGGTTATTGCTGTATTTACGTTGCTTGGAACCGTCGGCAATATCTTTACCCGCAATTCCTAGCAACCGCGCTGTGATTTTATCAACTGTGCAAAATCAATTAGTCGAATTATTACCTCAGTTACAATCTCCGGAACGGGAATTATCTGATACTTTAACCTGGGAACAGGCAACAGCGATGTTAACTAACCCTGAATTGCTGAACTGGGTTTATACGTTACAAAAGCAATATATAGAGGCGCCAAATAATCCTTCTCTTCATGGAGATACGTCGCAAAGTTTGGATACAAGTTTGAGTGTGTCTTTACGGGATTTAATCAAATTAATTACACAGCCAGCACTCAACGCTGGACGTTGGTTATGGGATGAGTTAGATGAATTAGCACAGGGACTTTCTTGGGTGCTGTTACCAAGTTTTTCTGCTGCTTTAGAAATGCGTCCAATGCGTAGTCCAGAGGAAGAGTTTGAAGTAATAACTACACAGCTACAACAGAGGGGGTTAGAAATTCCCATACAAGCGCGCGGCGCGTATCAAGATTTACTTTTAGCTGGGATACCTTTACGAATGTACGCTGTAACTTGGCATTTAGTATCGGAATCTGAGCAACCAGAGTGGAGTTTACTGTTAATTTTAGGCGCCCCTGCTTTAAGTAGTTTACCCTCTAATATTCAACTTCGGGTCAGCGACCAAACGGGAATCTTAGAGGAACGGGGATTAGACGCGCGCACTAGTGATACTTATATATTTACCCGTATCGTTGGTAGTTTGGATGAAAAGTTTCTGGTAAGTGTAAGTTTGATGGATGGCGTTGAAACGACTTTACCTCCGTTTGCTTTTGATTTGGGGAGATAAACTTATAATTTATAATATAAATGTACAGTCCCTATAGCATTCGAGCGTTATGGCATCCTCCCGACGAGAGCGATATATTAGCTTACTAACAGATTTTGGCTTCAAGCGTGTCTTTGGGTCGGAGCCAAATAAACGTTTGCTAATTGATTTTTTGAATACGTTGCTACCAGACTATCATCAAATTCGGGATGTGACGTTCAAAAATTTAGAGAACTTGGGCGCCACAATATTGGATCGCAGAGCGATTTTTGACGTGTACTGTGAGGCAGAAAATGGCGAGCGTTTTATTGTGGAACTCCAAAAAGTCAAGCAAAACTTCTTCAAAGACCGCAGTGTATACTATGCCAGTTTTCCGATTCAAGAGCAAGCCGAGAAAGGAGAATGGAGCTACGAACTATCCCCTGTGTATTTGGTGGGAATGCTCGATTTTATTTTTGATGACCATAAAAACGACCCAACATTTTTGCACATCGTTGAGCTAAAAGATCAGGAATGCCGCGTTTTTTATGACAAGCTAAAGTTTATCTATATTGAGTTGCCGAAGTTCCAGAAGACATTAGAGCAGTTGCAGACGCATTTTGACAAATGGCTATTTTTATTTCGCCACTTACCCCAGTTAGACGAACCACCACCAAAGTTACAGGAGGAAGTGTTTGAAGAACTATTTGAGGTAGCAGAGATTGCCAACTTTACTGTTGCAGAAAATCGCAGTTATCAAGCGAGTTTAAAGGTTTACCGAGATTGGTATGCCATCGAGATGACAGCTCGCTCAGAAGCAATGCAGCAAGGACGAGAAGAAGGAAGAGAAGAAGGACGAGAAGAAGAGCGACAAGTAGCCCTACAACGGGAGCGCTCTCTAATTCTTCGACAGCTAACCATAAAATTAGGGGAATTGGATGAATCAATTCGTTCGCGCGTTTCTGTTCTGTCGTTGGATCAGCTTGAATTATTAGGTGTAGCGTTGTTTGATTTTACCACTATGGCAGATTTAGATGCTTGGTTGGAGCGGGTTGGGTGAAGGTGGATACTCTAATTAACGATGCACAGGCGCCTTTTTGTTCGGTTTTCACTACTTTTTATTCCGGAAAACCGAATTAAGTATGACAATTACAATTTAAATACTGCATTAGTGTATTTGAACTAATGGTGTTAGAGTTGTACATTCACACCATGAGATTTGACATTTATAAAATTATAGGACTTACGCAAGTAGCACATAAAAAACGTAGTTCAAAGCTTAATCTTTAAGGAGCAAAACCACCTCAACTCGTTTTTACTAGGTGTAGCGCCATTATTACGGTACGCTCAAGATAGTTGATAACGATTGTAGACTTTATTTTGATTTTGTTATTCTAAGTAAATTAAATGCTGCTCAATCATAAAATTTAGGAGCCTTTTAAATTTAACTATCTATTATATTTATTTGTATTGACAAAAAATAAATATTATTTGATATTATATTAAAAAGAATTGCATCTCCACTCTTCGTGAGAAAAAGTGAATGACAGCCGACCCACTCTTTTATAAAATATTCAAATAATTGCCAGAATTGTTCTTTGAACTGATAGGTGAATCACCGCGTAGCAAAAGTATATACGAATACAGTGCGCCGGAAATAAAGCAACAAGGCTATCGTCTGGATGGCTTACTTGTAACCCCCATGCGGATATAGTTTTGCACCAATTTACTTCATTGAGGCACAAGCTTATAAAGACACTAACTTTTACGATACCTTCTTCGGTAAAATAATGATGTATTTGACTCAATACAAGCCGCCCAATGAGGAATGGTACGCGATTGTTATCTACGATAAGCGCAGCACTGAAAGAAGTTTTCCCCCGTATTTAAAGATATTTAAACCAGTTTTACGTTGCTTTTATCTAGACGAACTTGGAAAACAAACCAATCAATCTTTGAGTGTGGGAATTATGCGTTTGGTAGTCGAGAGAAGGGCAAAAAACAAAACTGGGCAATTTGCTCGACAGTTAATGAGTAAAGCCACTTCGGAAATTACCAGTGCCGCTTTACAAGAAAAAGTATTACAATTTATTCAAACGGTTGTGATTGATAAATTTCCGCTTCCTTACAGTGGAGGAACTAGAAGTCATGCTTGATTTAGAATCGCTGAGAAGCAGTAAGGTGTTTTTACAAGGTAAGCAAGAGGGAGAACAACAGGGTGAACTCAAACAGAAACTGAAAACGATTCCTATTTTACAGGAGTTAGGGTTAAATATTGAGCAGATAGCAAAACGCTTAGAGTTGGATGTAGAAACTGTTCAAAAAAACCTTAAAAAGTAGGGAAACGCAGTACAAGAAATTTTGGTACACACCCAGATGGCGCCGCTTGCATAACTAGTGTATGTCAAAGTCGGCGCCTCATAACATTATATTTGGTTATTTATGAGATTATTTATAAACAACCAACTGCTGAATAATTCGCTTGTTACGTTGGCGCCACTTCATAAATTCTATAACCATTTGCTGAGTACTGGTATTTATCCTTGATGAGTGCCTTTGAGAAAGCATGATATCTCAATTGTTCGGTTGTCACTACTTTTTATTCCAGAAAACCGAATCAAGCATAAAAATTGCAATTTAAATACGTATTAGTTTATTTGAACTAATGGAGTTGAAGTTATACATTTACACTTTTCTTCACAATATCTTTAATTTAGAATGATTATCAGTATTCATACGGTATGGCGCCTTAAGGTATGGTAATTACACTGAGGTTCGTCAAGATATCAAAATGCAGGCAGTTGATCCAGAGACGAAAGAAAAAATAGCCTTACATATTCACATTAGGGGTTAATCCTTTGCCCCGTTCTCTTCTTGTTGAATTTCGGATTTCTAAAGTTGCATACCCCTGGTTCATCCAGAAATATACTTAAATGCTAGGTAGTAGTAAATGCAAGATAGTTGAAAGTATAGAATGGCTAAAAATTTTTCAAACTGGGTAAAATTTGTTTTCAAAATCCATAACACCAACACACCCCAAGCGCACTCTCTGGGATTAATTCTGTTTCTGTGCTTATCCTTGTGTTCAGGAAGTGTCAAAGCCTATCCTAAACCAACACCTACAAACCCCACTCCACAAAAGATAACTCAAACTAATACCCCAGACAGCAACCGTGCTGCGGCACAAAAAGCAGAAGCAGAAGCCGAAAAGTTAAAAGTAGGGACTACACCGATTACTAAAGTTATTGCTAGATGGGAAGAAGCCCTCAAATATTGGCGATTAGCAAAAGACCGCAACAAAGAAGCCAAAATTCTGAATAAAATTGCTCTATTCTACTCGTTTCGAGGAGAATATCCCAAAGCTTTGGAATATGCTCAGAAAGCACTACCTATTTGTAAAGATTTAGGGGATAAGGACTGTGAGGGACTCGCCATTGGTTCTCTTGGTCGGATATACGAGAAATTAGGAGAATATCAAAAAGCTATTGATAATCATCGGCAAGCTGCATCACTGTTTCCTGATACTCCCGCTTTACTACCTAGCACTTTAAAGAATATTGGGCTGATTTACGGTAATCAATTAGGCGAAAAACAGAAAGCACTTGATTATTACAACCAAGCTTTGGCTTTTTGGAAAGAAAAAGGTAATGTCCTCCAACAAGCTGAAACACTGGAATATATTGCTGGTTATTATACCCAATTAGGTGAAATAAACAAAAGCTTTGAAATGTTTAAGCAAGCTAATAGTCTCGATCCAGAGTTTAAAAGAGACACACAGATTTCAGAACTGGTTTACTTGGGATTAGCAAGCTCAATTTGTACAGATAAATTAGCATCATTAAAAAAGCCTCCCAAGATTGAACAACCAAAGAATTCGTCAAATCAATCAGCAACTGCTAATTCTGATACAGCTACCAACAATACTATCGAAGACCTCAAGCAAAAAGCTCAAAATTGGCGCGAAAAAGAGATTATTAGCGCCGAAGCGGATTTTTTACCAATGCTTGGCGACCAATACAACAGAATCGGAGAATATTCAAAAGCTATTGATGCTTATCAAAAAGACCTAACACTGAGACGAATTATGGGTGATAAGCCCAAAGAAGCCACTACGCTAACTGATATTGCTGATATTCTAAATAAGCAAGGTAAAAAACAAGAAGCGATTAATTTCCTCAATCAAGCGTTAGACATTCAACGTCAGATTAAAACTCGTCCAGAAGAAGCAAATACTTTAACGACTCTCGGTGATATTTATTCATCTTTAGGGGCGTATCCTGAGAGTTTACGTGTTTATAATCAAGCATTATCCTTATGGAAAATTATTGGTAATCGCAGCCAGGAAACTACTACTCTCAGATACATTGCTGATATCTATCGTAAATTGCAAGATAACCCACAAGCCCTGAATTATTACCAGCAAGCCTCGTCTACATCCAAAAAAACGGGAAATTGTCAACAAGAAGCCACGTTATTAAGCCAAATTAGTCTAACTTACCTTGATTCGGGAAATTATCAACAAGCAATTAATGTTAGCAATCAGGCTCTAGCTTTATCTGGTAATTTAGAGATTGATGAGTATAAATTAGCTATAGAAGCGAGGGTACTTAATATCCGCGCTCAAGTTAAGATTAAACAAGGAAATTATTTCCAGGCTCTAGAAGAATCTCAAAAAGCCAGAAAAGCAGCACAAAAATCAGGCTTTAGGGAAATGGAGGTGAAGATGATTACTGTAACAGCGGAAGCTTACGCAGCCCTCAAACAACCCCAAGAAGCCATTCAAAGCTATAAAGAACAACTTGCTTTTTATAGTGAAATGGGCAAAATTTCCGAACAAGCCCAAAGTCTCTACAATATCGCCAAACTGCAACGCCAAAACAAGCAACTTCCAACAGCCCTCCGAGAGATAGATAAAGCAATCACAATTATCGAAAATATCCGTAAAGAAGTTGTTAGTGAAGACTTACGAACTTCATTTTTTGCTACCGTACAAGATTATTATCAACTTAAAATCAACTTATTGATGGAAATGCACAAAAAAGACCCATCAAAAGGATACAATGCAATTGCAATTGAAACCAGCGAAGCTTCCCGTGCGAGGGGACTTGTAGAACTACTGACCGAAGCACGGGCAAATATCCGCAAAGGCGCCAATCCTGAACTTTTAGTAGAAGAAAGCCGCTTACAAGATTTAATTAATGCCAGGGAAAAACTACGGTTTGAGATAGTTAATAATAGTAATAATATTAAAAAACCAACTTTCAAAGCCAACGCGGATAAGTTAAAACAAGAAATCGACGAACTTCTCAGCCAACAAAAGCAACTAGAAACGAAAATCCGTCAAAGTAACCCCAAATATGCCAATCTGAAATATCCCCAGCCGTTAAAATTAGCGCAAATTCAGCAACAACTCGATAAAGACACGCTACTACTACAGTATTCCTTGGGCAATGAGGGCAGTTTTCTATGGGTGGCATCTCCAACATCCCTCGATACCTATGAACTACCCAAGAAGTCTGAGATAGATAAAAGTGCCATCAATCTATTTTGTTTAATTAGCCAAAACAGTTCCAAACCACCTTCAACTACAAACAAAGAAAACCCCTGTGCAGATATTAAAACTCGCAAGATTGACAAAGCAGCAGAGGAATTGAGTAAACTTATCCTCGCACCAGTAAAAGATAAATTAGGGAAAAAGCGTTTAGTTATAGTCGCTGATGGTGCTTTGCAGTACATTCCCTTTGCAGCAGTAGCGGATTTAACAGCCCAAACTCCTCCCCAGCAAGCAAAAGATGAGAAAAATAAACTTCCCAAGGCGGGAGAGAATAACCCAAAAGATGATAGAGGTATTATTGTTACCCCAGCTATTCCAGCATCCGGGAAAAACTTCAACTATCAACCGCTATTTGTCAATCATGAAATAGTCAACCTACCTTCCGCATCAACCATTGCCATTCAACGCCAAGAACTTGCTACTCGTTCATCAGTAGGCAAAAAAACCTTAGCCATCCTTGCTGACCCAGTATACAGCGCTACCGATGAGCGATTGAAGAGTATCCAAAATAAACAACTTAATAAACAACAAAATCAACAAAACTCCATCAGTATCGAACTCGAACGCTCTGCCCTCAAACGTTCTGGGGATATTCTTAACCGCCAAGGTTGGACGCGACTTTTAGGTACACGTACAGAAGCTGAGACTCTTTTACAACTTGTACCAAAAGCAAACAGGTTACAAGTTTTTGATTTTGACGCTAACTACAATTGGGCTACTAGCAGCGCTTTAAATCAATTTCGGATTTTACACTTTGCTACTCACGGTTTTGTCAACGATGCCAACCCAGAGTTATCAGGTATTGTCCTTTCTTTGGTAGATAAACAAGGTAAAGATATTCGGGGGTATTTGCGCTTAGGAGACTTATTTAACCTCGATTATCCAGCTGATTTAATTGTGCTAAGTGCTTGTGAAACCGGGTTAGGCAAGGAAATTCAAGGTGAGGGATTGGTGGGATTGACAAGGGGATTGATGTATGCAGGCGCCGAACGTTTAGTCGTATCCTTGTGGCAAGTTGACGATAAAGGTACAGCAGCGTTTATGCAAGAATTTTACAAACAAATGTTGCAGTCAGGCAAGCCCGCGAATGAAGCTTTGAGGGCAACACAGCTGAAGATGTGGCTTTCTGAAAAATGGCGCCATCCTAATTATTGGGCAGCGTTTACATTTTTGGGTGAGTGGCGGTAATCATCATGGGTTGATTTAAATACTGCATTAGCTTATTTGAACTAATAGTGTTGGAGTTGTACATTTACACCATGAGATTTGACATTTGTAAAATTAATATTGTCAGCTTCGGAGTGGAAGTCTCCATCATAAAACTCATCTAACACTACCTTTGAAATTAATGTTTGAGCCATTTTCGCGGATATGTCTGGGGTTAGTATCTCATACTCGATTTGCAATGTTCGCTCTTGTAAGTCAAGTTTTGTAATTTTTATAACATCAACTTCTGTTTGATTATTCTTTTGTGAAGCACGTTGCGATACAAAAATATAACCTGGTGGGTCGGCGCCAGCAGAAGCCTCATATTCGTTTACATCCACATAATCGTAATCGTGTTTTGGAGAGTAATCTCGGTTTACAATTATATCACCGTATTCCAAACCATCAGGGTCGCAGACATAACGGGTTGGGTTGCTTCCCAATACAGTTTCCAGAGCCACTACAATTTCGGTGATAGTAGGCTTGCGAGAAAACCTATCTTCATAGTGCGAAGCAATCTCGTTTAAAGCAAGCGCTAATTCATCTATAGGTTGGTCGCCTGTTATACCCTTGACTCCGTTTCGCTCAAACTCTTCCCAAGCCATAAATACATTCCTCTATATCAAGTTAAACATTTATTGATAAACTAGCCTTCAGGTCTGAATATTAAGCTACCAACAGTATTTTATCAACAATATTTTTTAATCAGTTTGTTAATCCCAGCATAACCCATTGGTTCTTGCTCGTACCTCAGTTGAATGCCTTGCGTCTTTAACTGCTCAAAAACCCGACGTTCGTGGTAATGCATCTCATCAACAGTCAAGCCATCAATTATTACCTCAAGCTTCATATCTTTTTTATACCCGTATATTTCTGGTCTTTTGACAGCATCAGTATGATGGTTTTTTTCACGGTTTAATATGTCTTGCTTTGTTTGCCCTACATAAATAATTTTTCCTTGCCGGTCACGACCTATGTATACTTTGCCATTTCTTTTGTCTTCATTGTGAACCAAAACACCCTGTTTTCCGACAAAGTAGGTGTGGCAGTCAGCAATTGTCAGGTTGTAAGTATTTTGTTCGGAGACATCTTCGACCACAACCATTTCAATGAAGCTTACCCCACCAGCAACAGTGCGTAAAAGCATACCTGGCTTTAATTCCTTTGCAGCAACCCATCTATTCTTATTTTCTACCCAAAATCGGTGGCGCGTGGTGGAATAAATAGTTTCCTCATCAGTTGTGATACTGACCAAGTGAGCGGTTTTGTTCCGCACAAGTGCAGTGATTGGTTTGTCAATCATGGTTTGCTTAAACTGATCAAATGCTAGAACTTTCATACCCTGCTTAAGTAACTCAATTGCGACTAATCCGTGAGCAGTTGTTGCCACTAGAGTACCTTCAAGAAAACAAGGAATAGCACGCTGCTCTCCTCCTTGGGAAAAATTAGGTAATGGTTCTGGGCGCCTTTTATATCTTCTGGTTTTAGGATTGAAGTACCAGAGTTCCGGATTGGACTGAGCTTTTTGCAAAATATCTTCACGGGCGCCAACTCCCAGTCTGATGCCCTCTTCGATTGGAAGTCCGCCGGATGGTATTTCCCGTTCATCTTGGGTTGAAGTTGATTCTATGAGGTTTCCCTGCTGTTTTACAGAAAAATCAGGTGATGGTTCTGGTCGCTTTTTATATTTGCCTGTTTTAGGATCGAAGTACCATAGTTCGGGATTAGACCGAGCTTTTTGCAAAATATCTTCACGGGCGCCAATTCCCAGTCGGATACCTTCTTCGATTGGAAGTCCACCGGATGGTATCTCCCGCTCACGTTGGATGGGAATATTATTACCCCCTAGTTGTGCATTATCGTTCGTATTGTTTGAAGCCATTTTTATTGTTTATATTGCCTTCTCTTGCTACCAATACCGTATTATGTTCATATAAAATCAATACTGTATGCCAAAATATGACAAGAAACTTAAAATTTCTTATAATCAGAAATTAGAGTTAAAGCCAAAATATGAAAGACGAAAGAATCATTTTTAGGTTAGACGGTAGCCTCAAAGAAGCTTTTATCGCTAAAGCACAGGCTGAAAATAAAAGGTATACTGATGTACTGATTGAGTTACTGCAAAAATATGTTGCACAGGCGCCTTCAGATTTATCGGAGATTGAGCAAATTAAGTTAAGGCTTGAACGCTTGGAGGAAGAGGTAAAAAAGACAAGTGGCTTGCGGGAGGAGGTTGAGGGACTTAGACAGTTTCGCGCGCGGGTTTTGGCGGCAACTGAGTAGAGGTGCCGTGTAATGTGTAATTATGTCGTACATTGTTGTAATGGTGTTGATGGTGTGTCAAGACCAAAAACGTTTAAACTCCAATGGTAATAAAATTTTTTAGCTTTTCTTCACAATATCTTTAATTTAGAATAATAACCAGTATTTATACGGTATGGCGCCTTAAGGTATGGTAATTATACTGAGGTTCATTTTTTAATTTGCATAAATTTTGCATAACGTGGTTTGTCCTCAGAAATACAAGAGATTAAGCAAATAATCGACTGTAGCCATATAAGAGGAGTAACCAATGTCTAACCGTTTGAAGAGTTTTGCCCTAGCCACTTTGGTATTTTCACTGACCTATGGTGTTGGTTTAGCTGCAAATAATGTGGTAGTAAAGCATACACTGGCACAAACAGCTACAAGTTCAGATAAGAAAGTTGAAGCGGATAAGTTGTTTCAAGAGGGAGTGCAGCAGTTTCGGCGTGGAGAGTACCCGAATAAGCAACAGCGATATCAAGAGGGAGTAAGGAAGTATATAGCTGTTGCCTAGCCTGGAATCCCTTCAGAAGTATATTACAGTATCAGCGCCAAAACTAAGTATAATCACTTATGAAAAAGCAAAATAAATCTAAAAAGTTAGAGAAAAAGCTTCCTATGTGGACTTATCGTGCTGTAGCGATATTTTTCTCTCTGGTTTTATTATCGGAGTCAACGGGCGCCAACATCAAGGGTTATGGGTTGCAAATCGCACAGCAGACAGTAGCTGCTCCTTCTATTCCCCTAACTCCAGACAAGCAAAAGCGATATCAAGAGGCAGCTAAGTTATATCAAGAAGCACAGGAGTTACGGAAGAAAGGGACTAGAGAAGGATATAACCAGGCAATTGAAAAATTTCAGCAAGCATTTAAAATTGTTAAAGAATTGGGATTACGAGCAGATCAAGCCGAAATATTAATGGAAATTGGTTTAGTTAATGTTTTTCTCTCAGAATATCAACAAGCACTGGATTTATACAACCAAGCATTAAAAATCTGGCAAGAGTTAAATCAAACTTTCTATGAAGCTAGTGTACTCAGTATGATTGGTGATGTCTACAACAACATGGGAAAATCACGAGAATCACTGGAGTACTTGAAGCGAGCAGAATCAAGCTTTAGGTCACAGAATCAATTTCGTTTTGTAGCCATAACTTTGTCTTCGGCTTCTAGCGCTTACAGCAGATTGGGCGAGACGAAGAATGCGCTTAATTACCTTAATCAGGCATTAGAAATTTATCGTACTACATTTAAAGACCCAGACAAAGAAGCTCAAACTCTTAATTCTATTGCTTTACTGTATTCTCAAATAAATAAGTCAGAAATAGCCTTTGAATACTACAATCAAGCCTTAGATATTCACCGCAAACGAAAAAACTTGTTAGGGCAAGCTGAAGTATTCAAAGATATTGGCTCTCTTCACGCAAAATTGGGTAAACGTGATTTAGCTCTGCAATATTTAAATCAAGCACTGGAAATACAATCTAAAAAAGGTACCTTAGTTGACCAAGGTTTAACTATTAATGAAATTGCCAGTGTTTATAGTTTACGAGGAGATTATGAAAAAGCAATTGAATATTATCAAAAAGCAAAATTACTCTTCCATGAGGCTGGGTGGACAACCTTAGAGTCTTTAAGTCTTGGATCGATTGTCAGTATCTATCGAAATTTTATAGGCAATAATGAGCAAGCACTAAAGTATACGGAGGAAATACTTAGTTCTGATCGCAAAGCTGGGGATAAAGAACAAGAAGCATCAACTCTTAACCAGCAAGCTGATATTTATATCCTACAAGGTAATTATCAACTCGCATTAAACCTTTATAACGAAGCCTTGCAAATTGAGCTTTTCATAACGAAAAGCCCCAGAGCGGCTGCTCGCACCCTTGGTAATATTGCCTTACTCTACGACTTTTTAGGCGATATGAACTTAAGTATTAGGACTTACAATCAAGTACTAGATATTTATAAAAAGCTAGATAATAAGCAGCAACAAGTCAGGATTCTTCACTACATCGGTAGTGTTTACCAAAGAAACGGAAAATTAAATGACGCACTCATATCTTATAATCAAGCTATGAAGTTATTAAATAAAGATGATTATATATCTGAAATAAGTATAAGTTATGGTTTAGCAAGAACCTATCGTGATAAAAAAGATTATACCAGAGCCTTGGAAGCTGGTAATCGTGCATTGGAATTATCAAAAAAGTATAATAATTCTTTTCAAGAAATAGCTTCTATTGCAATTATTGGTAGCATATACCTTGCAAAAACTGATTATAAAAATGCACTAGATAATTATGCAAAAGCCTTGGTAAGTTTTCGTAAAAGTAGGTTATTAAACAAAGAAGCTGAAACCTTAAACACAATTAGCATTGCTCATGAGTTTCAACAACAGCACCAACAAGCAATAAATGTTCTTAATGAAGAACTAAAAATTAGGCGCGAATTAAAAGACATTCAAGGAGAAGCAAAAGCACTTTATTTTATTGGAAAAAATCAACGCAAGCTAGGAAACCTGGAAACCGCACTTACTAACATCGACGAAGCAATTAAAATCGTAGAAAACATACGTGGCAACGTTAAAAGTCAAGAATTGCGTACATCCTACTTTGCCACAGTTCAAAGCTACTACAAATTTAAAATCAGCCTGTTGATGGAACTTCATAAAAAATATCCATCAAGAGGATACAGTGCAATTGCAATTGAAACCAGCGAAGCTTCTCGTGCGAGGGGACTTGTAGAATTGTTAACAGAAGCACGCGCAAATATCCGCAAAGGTTCAAATCCGGAACTTTTAACAGAAGAAAGCCGCTTACAAAGCTTAATTGATGGCAAAGAGAAAGTACGGTTTGAAATTGTTAACAGCAATAAAATTAAAGAACCCACTTTCAAAGCCAATGTTGACAAATTACAAACAGAAATCGACGAACTTCTCAACCAACAAAAGCAACTAGAAACCAAAATCCGTCAAAGTAATCCTAAATACGCTAACCT